>Ga0209582_1000010_pt1 | contig 344643 bp, 272 predicted proteins | sample KloWWTmetKNB5Kit_FD_187176 | JGI IMG/M metagenome (GOLD analysis project Ga0209582, IMG submission 187176) | Active sludge microbial communities from Klosterneuburg, Austria, studying microevolution and ecology of nitrifiers - Klosterneuburg... | ecosystem: Engineered > WWTP > Aerobic digester...
TGTACCCCGAAAGATTGGCCCATGTGCTGGTCTGAGGATCCGGCACGGAGACATTCTCCTTTGGCTTGGGGCCAGGAGAATGTCACCGTGCCTCAGTGCAGATTGACACACATTTCGGAATACTCCCGAACCCATGCCAAGAACTTAGTGCCGTATTGAAATCCATGCGTTGATTTTCATTCCCCAAGAGGTCATCATCATTGTCGAAGAAGACCAAATTGCGATCGTCATCGGCAACGAACGCGCCTAAAAGCAGGTTTAGATTGTCAGCAACAACAAACGATTTCCACAGGTTTGTCGTCTTCCACTTGTGATGAAACGTACTTCCTATAAGCAGCTCGAAGTCGTGGCGGTGATGTTCAACCCAGTGGGCGATAACAGCTTTCTCAATCGCGATGGTGATGCACACTCCCCGTAGTTCATGAGCAGCCTGCAACAGCGGTAACAAGCCCTTCTGACGCACCTTGTCGTTGAGCTTCGAGTACTTTATCACTCTTCCTTTCGTGATGTCGAGAATCGAGGTCTGCCTTTGGCGCCAGACATGAAAGGAAGTACTATCAACACACAGGAACGAATCGATGTGATAGTGTTTGTTGTGACCGGCATCCCAAGCGATAAAGCTTGCGGGACCTGTACTCACCTGCAATTGGGCCTCCCTTAGGACACGCTTCAGGTATGAACTCCAACCAAAGATGCCAGAGGGTTTGACTTCGTGCAGATTGGAATCCATGACATCGATTTACACTATTGAGCAAGGTGAGAGTTATCGCGTCAGAGCTCCGCGTGACGGATTGAAGCGTAAAGCCCGCAAGCGAGGAGGAACGACGAGTGCGGACTTGCAGCGAAAAGCCGGACCCCGCCTGCATTTGAGGCGGGGGCACGCCCTAATACTTCAAGCATTTAAGCTAATCTCCCCCGCCTTCCTCAAATGCCCTTTCTTCGCCTTCCGTATCCGGCAACTCACCACCTTATACTCCGGGCATAGCGCCTCACTATCGTGTACATCACTGGTGATGATGTTGAGCATGATCTCCGGGAAGTGGAAGGTGCTGCTGAGGATGCCGGGCTTCACTTCGTCGGTGATCTTGGCCTTGATGTCCACCTTGCCGCGCGGGCTTTCCACGCAGACCATGTCGCCATCGGCGAGGTTGTTCTTGGCGGCATCGTCCGGGTGGATCAGCAGCACATCTTCGGTAAGGATGTCGCTGTTGAGCGTGCGGCGCGTCATGGTGCCGCAGTTGTAGTGCTCCAGTTCGCGGTTGGTGGTGATGATGTAGGGGTAGTCTTTGCCGTGCTCGCTCACCTCCTTGCTCTCGATCCAGTCCGGCGCGAAGAACCGGCCCAGGCCGCGCTTGAAGGTGGCGCCGTGCAGGATCTGCGTGTCGGTACCATCCTCGGCCACGGGCCATTGCTTGCCATTTTCGCCGAGGTTCTCCCAGCGGATGCCTTTGAAGAACGGCACGATGCGGCTGATCTCCTCCAGCACCCAGCTCGGGTGGTAGTCCGGCTGCTTGAAGCCCATGCGGTTCATGATGTCCACGATGATCTGGCCATCGGGCTTGGTGCCGGACAATGGTTCCACTGCCGCGTTCACGCGTTGCACACGGCGCTCGCCATTGGTGAAGGTGCCGCTCTTTTCCAGGAAGCTGGCACCGGGCAGGATCACATCGGCGTACTGGGCGGTCTCGGTCATGAAGAGCTCTTGCACCACCAGCAACTCCAAGCTTTCCATGGCCTTGATCACCTTGTTGGTGTTCGGGTCCGTCTGCACCACGTCCTCTCCGATCAGCCACAGCGCCTTCAGGCTGCCATCGATCGCGGCGTTGAACATCTCGGGGATCTTGTAGCCGATGTGTGATGGAACAGGCACGCCGTAGTGGGCTTCGTACAGTTTGTTGATCTCGGCATCATCGACCTCGAAATAGCCAGCGCCTTGGTGCGGTTGCGCGCCCATGTCCGCCGCGCCCTGCACGTTGTTCTGTCCGCGCAACGGGTTCACGCCCACACCGCGTCTGCCGATGTTGCCGGTCATCATCGCCAGGTCGGCGATCTGCATCACGGTGAAGGTGCCCTGCGAATGTTCGGTGACGCCCAGGCCGTGGAAGCTCATGGCGGCGGGGCTCTTCGCGTAGGTCATCGCAGCGGCGCGCACCTGCTCACGCGGCACGCCGGTAACAGCTTCCATTTTGTCGATGTCCAGTGCCAGCAGGTGGTCGCGGAACTCCGTATAGCCCTCCGTGCGGCTGTCGATGAACTTCTGATCCACCAATCCTTCCTTGATGATGTAGTGCATCATCATGTTCAGCAGGGCCACATTGGTGCCGGGCTTCAGCTGCAGGTGGTGTTGCGCGTACTTGGCCAAGTGGATGCGCCGTGGATCGATCACGATCAGCGTCTTGCCCTTCATGGCCTGCTGCTTGATCTTGGCACCGGTCACGGGGTGCGCATCGGTGGGGTTGGCACCGATCACCATGATCGTGTCCGTGTCGTTGAGGTCGTCGATGCTGTTGGTGGCCGCGCCCGTGCCATAGGTGTACTGCATGCCCAAGGCCGTGGGGCTGTGGCATACGCGCGCGCAGCAGTCGATGTTGTTGGTGCCGATCACCGCCCGCATGAATTTCTGCATGAGGTAGTTCTCCTCGTTCGGGCAGCGCGCACTGCTGATCCCCGCTATGCTGTCGGGTCCGTGGTCCTTCTTCAACTGCGTGAATTTGTGTACGATGAAGTCGTAGGCCTCGTCCCAGGTGGCCGGAACGAACTTGCCATCCTTCTTCAGGAGCGGCGTGCGGATGCGGTCCGGATGGTCATAGAAGCTGAAAGCGTAGCGGCCCTTCAAGCAGGTGTGCCCTTGGTTCGCTTCGGCATCATAGGGCGCGCGGATGGCCACGACCTTCTCGTCCTTCACGCGAACGTCCAGGTTGCAGCCCACGCCGCAGTAGGTGCATACGGTGCGCACGATGCGGTCGGCCTCGGTCTCCTTGCTGCGGAACACGTCGGTGATGGCGCTGGTGGGGCAGGCCTGCGCACAGGCGCCGCAGCTCACGCAATCGCTCTCCATGAAGCTCTCGCCCGTGCCCTTCGCGATCCAGCTGTCGAAGCCGCGACCGGCCATGGTCAACACCATTTCACCCTGCACCTCATCGCAGGCCCGCACGCAGCGGTAGCAGTTGATGCAGCTGTCGAGGTTGCTCACCATATACGGGTGCGTGGTGTCCTTCGCGAAGGCGCGATCGGCACCGGCGGCATCCAACGGAAGCGCGCCTTTCGGGTAGCGCACGTTGTCCACGTCGAAGCCGATCTTCTGCACCACGTTGTAGAGTTCGTTGGCGCCGTGGTCCTCGGTCTTCAGCTGCTCCACCGGGTAGTTGGTGAGCACCAGCTCCACGATGTTCTTGCGCAGGCGCTTCATGCGCTCGCTGTGCGTGGTGATGTACTGCCCTTGCGCCACGGGCGAATGGCAGCTGGCCATCACTTTCGTCGGTCCGTCCTCCTTCAACGCCACTTCCACGCTGCACACGCGGCAAGATCCGAAGGGTTCCAGGTTCGGTGCATCACAGAGCGTGGGCACGGGGTCCGGGCCCATGGAGCGGCGCAGGAAGGCGAGCATGGTTTCGCCCTCCACGATGGGGTGCGCCTTCCCGTTGATGAACGCCACCTTGGTATCGGTCGGCGCGGACTTCGGACCGGAATGAGCTGTGGTTGTGGTGTTTGCCATGGAAGCGGACGTCGGATTCATTGGGGATGTACGAAGGTAATGAACGGTGCAGGCCAAGGCCTAAGTGCCGCCGCTTGCCACGCGGTGCACCACATGGTCATGGCCTTCTACGGGCAGGCTGGCCACCACTTGAAAAGGGAAGCAGACCGCCACGGTGAACGCCTCCGGGTGCTGTGGCAGGAAGGTGTCGTAGTACCCGGCGCCGTAGCCCAGCCGGTGGCCCTTGGCGGTGAAGGCCAGCCCCGGGACGATGATCAGGTCGAAGGTTCCGGTATAGGCATCGCCCGCCGGATGCCGTGTGCCGAAGACACCGGGCACCAGGTCTTGCTGACCCGTGTAACGGTAGTTCTCCATCACGCGGCCCTTCAAGGACTTCGGCGCGTAGACTGCAATGCCCTTCGCCACGGCGCGGTCCAGCAGCGGAAAGAGGTCCACCTCCGAGCCCATCGGCAGGAAGCTGTGCAGCACCTTCACCTTGCGCACGCGCATCACCGCTTCGATCTCGGTGATGATGCATGCGCTCAATGCGGCACGTTCGGCAGGGTCGCAGGCATCGCGCAGGGCGGACATGCGTTGGCGCAGGGCTTTCTTTTCGGCAGCGATCATTCCGGCTCAGGCCTTGAAGTAGGCCTTCAGCTCTTCATCGAAATACTGAAGTGCGTTCTTGATGCCGAGCGGCAGGCCGCCACCGAGCGCACAGAGGCTGCCGATCTCCAGGGTCTCCAACAGGTCGTCGAAGAGCGCGCGGTCGATCTTGTTGCCGTTGGTCTGCGCTTGATGCAGCAGTTCCTCGCCGCGCTTGCTGCCGATGCGGCAGGGGAAGCATTTGCCGCAGCTCTCCACGGCGGTGAATTGGAAGAGGTGATCGAGGTATTCCACCATCGGGAAATCTTCGGGGATGCTCAACACGCCGGCATGGCCGAGCAGGAAGCCCTCCTGCTGGAAGCTCTCGAAATCGATGCTCAGCTTGTCGATCTTGCTCAAGGGCACGATGCCGCCGAGCGGTCCGCCGATGTGCAGGGCCTTCACCTTTTTCCTGAAGCCCTGTCCGAGCTCGTCGATCACTTTGCGCAATGGCGTGCCGCATTCCACCTCGTACAGACCGGGCCGGTTGAAGGCGCTGTCCATGCTCACGAGTTTGGTGCCGTTGCTTTTTTCGGTGCCGAGCTTCGCGAAGGCTTCACCACCATTGGCGATGATCCACGGGACGCAAGCCAGGGTCTCCACGTTGTTCACCAAGGTGGGGCGGTTGAACAGGCCTTGTTGCGCGGGGTAGGGTGGACGCGTGCGCACTTCGCCACGCTTGCCTTCGATGCTGTTGAGCAGGGCGGTCTCTTCGCCGCACACGTATGCACCGGCGGCCATGATCACCTTGAAGCGGTAGTTGAAACCGCTGCCCTTGATGTTCTTTCCGATCCAGCCTTTCGCTTCCAATTCCGCAACGGCCTCCTTCACGATCTGCACAGCTTCGGGATACTCGGCGCGTATGTACAGCACACCCGTATCGGCCCCCGCGCAGTACCCGGCGATCATCATGCCTAACAGCACGAGGTGCGGTCGTTGCTCCAGCAGATAGCGATCGCTGAACGCGGCGGGATCGCCTTCGTCGGCGTTGCACACGATGTACTTGCGCGGTGTGCCATTGCCCGTCCTGTCCTCCGCATCGCGACAGGCCTGCAGCTTGAAGCCCATCGGGAAGCCCGCACCGCCGCGGCCGCGGATCGTCGCGACCTTGATCTCGTTGAGGACGTCGGCGGGGTCGGCCTTCAGCACGCGTTCCCAGATGGCGTAGAAGTCGCCGAGCGCAGGCATCGGTGCCGTAAGGACCGGCTTCTCCATCGAAGTGCCGACATAGTGCTTGCCGTTCGCTTCGGCTTTGCCGCTCTTCATGAGATCACCGAGATGATCGACACTATCGCCGCTGTAGTTCCGGCCGCCGATGTTGAACGCACTGTTCTCGTGGCAGCGTCCCAGGCAGCACATGTGGCCGATCTCCTCCGCCTTGAAATGCTTGCTCAGTTCCTGGTGGACATGATCCTGCGTGCCGGCCACCAAGCAGGTGCTGCCGTTGCACACGTAGGCCTTCACGCCCTTGTTCTCCCGCTTCAGAAAATCGTAGAAACTGCTGGTGCCGTAGGTGTTCGCCTCGCCCACGAGGAAGTCATCACCCACTTCAGTGAGCGCTTCCACGGAAGGTGATCCGCCGTTCGATCGGGCGCGGTCCTGCAGTCGTTCCCATAGTGCGTCGTCGAGCTCCTTGCCGTCGCGGCCGCTGAGCGATGTGATGTTCTTGGACATGCGTAGTTGGATCCTTTTCCGGACGTGCCAAGGTAGGAAGAGAAGCGATTTGGATGAACGCACGCAGGATCGGAGTGATCGTTAAGGCATCCGTCGGCAGCCTGACAACTGACAACGAACAACTGACAACTACATGTCGCCTAGCCCCCACCTTAATGGCCTCTGGTCCAGCGCTGTGCTTGTGTTCCAAGTCTTTGCGTGTAGGACGAGCCGGGTCCCTTTCGACCTTTCCGGCACCGCTCATCGCGAGCTTCAGATAGACGTCGGCCCTGTAGTTGTCGGACCATGTCCATATCGATCGGGATCGAAATGCCGTTACCATACCATCATGAAAGCCGGGTTCCGTGCATTGTCCTTTGCCAATCTATCGGTGCTCACGGCGCCGGCACTGCTCGCGCAGGACTGCTCCATCCCCTTCACCGAGCCGATGTTCGGGGTGCAACAGGAGATGGACATCCTCTACGGTTCGAGCGTTCGGTACAACGGCACCACGCAGGAGCTGCGGTTGAACCTTTTTAAGCCCGTGGACGACGAGCAGACGCAACGGCCGTTGATCATCCTGATCCCCGGCGGCGGCTTCTTCGACGGGGACCGCAGCGACCTCAACGCGATGTGCCGTGATCTGGCGAGCAAGGGCTGGGCCGCGGCCACCATCAGCTATCGGCTGGGCTTCTATGCTCCGTGGCCGCTCAGCTCGCCGTTCGCCTATGACCCGGCAGAGATCGTGCGTGCGGCGTACAGGGCCCAGCAGGATGCGCGCGGGGCCATCCGCTTTCTGAAAGCCCGCAGCGCGATCGACAGCACCAGCACCGTGAATGTGATGCTGATGGGCTTCAGCGCCGGCGCCATCACCGCCTTGCATGCCGCGTATGTGGACGACCCCTCGAAGAAGCCGGCCGCATGCGAGGCCATCGGCCCGGTGACGCGCTTCACCAGCACCTATCCCCGGCCGGACCTCGGGCCGATCGAGGGCACCTTGAACCTGAACGGCCAGAACGAAAAGGTGTTGGCCGTGGCCTCGAACTACGGCGGATTGCTGGACACGTCGCTCATCTCCGGACCGCTGGATCCTGCTTTGTACATGTACCATCAGACGGGCGACCCCGTGGTGGGCTGCGGCTACCAGCAAGGGCTCTGGGGCCTGCCCTTGGGCGTAGGCGACAACTTCCCCTGGCTCTATGGATCGTGCGTTACCGACATCAGGATCCAGCACCTCGACCCGGCACCGGGCCGCTACCTCCTCCATCTCTATGCCGGCAACGAACACGGTGTGCATGACCCGGACGCGATCCTATTGGAGACGGAACTCTTCCTGCGGGACCTTTTCTGCAGCCCGGTCACGGGGGTGAACCTCGCCGCACGCGTTTTTCTGGACGGCCCGTACGATGCTTCGACAGGTCTGATGGACGATCAGCTCCGCAGCTTAGGCGGCTTTCCTATGATCGAACCCTACACCGCATTGGGCTATTCACATGCTGGTGGCGGCGACGAGTTCATCCAGCCCGCCGTGCTCATGGTCACCGGCAACGACGCCATTGTGGACTGGGTGGTGCTGGAGCTGCGCGATGCGATGGACCCCGCAGTGGTATCGGCCACGCGCAGTGCCTTGCTCCAACGTGACGGCGACATCGTGGACGTCGACGGCAACTCCCCGGTCCACTTCAACGCGGCCCCCGCGATGTACAATGTGGCAGTGCTGCACCGCAACCATTTGGGCGCGATGACCCTGGACCCTGTGATCTTGGATGCCACACCTACTCCGGTGGATCTCACCAATGCGGCCACTTCCACCTATGGCACCGAGGCACGTAAAAGCGTCTGGGGAGCCTTCCCGGTCAAAGCGCTCTGGGCGGGCGACGTGAACTTCGACGGGGCGGTGAAGTACACCGGTGCGGACAACGACCGTGATGTTGTCCTGCAGAGCATCGGCGGCAGCTCACCCACAGAGATCGCCACGGGCTACCTGCCCACCGATGTGAACATGAACGGCGTGGTGCAGTACACCGGCGCGGCCAACGACCGCGATATCATTCTACAGAGTGTTGGCGGCAGCTCGCCCACGGGTACGCGGACGGAACAGCTGCCGTAGAGCGCATTGCGGAAGGAAAGGTTGAAGTTGGCCGGAGGCCACAAGGGATCGGTGCGCGAAAAAAAACGAGCGCCGGCGCTGGAGGCTAATGCTGGGCATGGCGGTCATTGTTGAGCGGCCGGATCAGAGGTCCGCGCTAGTCATCTTCCGCTTCAAGCGGCCCTGTCGAAGTTCGTGCCTATCATATCAGGCGTTGTCATCGTTCATCGCTCGTGAAGAGCATGTCCTCGACCGGCATGCGCAGCGAGCGCACTTCCGTGGCACCGGCGAGGGTCAGCTTCATCATGAGCGCTGGCTGAAGTCCCTGCACGTTGAACAGGGAGCGTATCTCCTGGAGCAATGCGCGGCACTTCTGTGCTTGCGCATCACCCAGCACACGCAGTGATGGGTGCTCGGCAAGATGCCCAAAAAAGATGGAGGCCGATACCGGGTGGACCGCCACACCCATCGCCGTGGCCTTCAACCATACCCGCTGGGCAGCACGTCCGGCCAGCAGGCGCCCGCGCAGGTCCAGTTGTGGCACGGCCACCAGTACCACCGCGGCCGCGTTCCGCACGGCATCGGCGGTCGGGCGCTCCAATGCGCGGCTACCGCTCCGCCGCAGCAGATCGATGAACCAGGGCTTGGCCGCAAGGCGCAGGGCCATGCGCCCGGCCGCTGGCAACCCGAGGGTCCGCACATCCAGCCCGTCGCGGGTGCGGGCCGCTTCCGCAGCGGTCCAACGCACCTCGCGCCCGAAGAATTCGGCATGTCCATGCGGGTCCAGCAGCCGGATCTGTTCCGCCGTTCCGCAGATGCCGCCTACCCGGGCCAGCGCATCGCGGTCCTCGACCGCCAGCAGGCGTGCCCCCTCCACCGCTGCCAGGGCCTCCTGCAATGCTGCGATCGTTCCTTGAGGCAGGTCCGTGCCCAGGGAGGGGCCCCGGTTGGTATGCCGGGCAGCGAGCTGTTCCGCCCACGCGTAGGACTCCGGGCGTGGCGTTCCCTCGACGCGTTCGAACCAGGCGATCGGACCCGGGCCGACTGCTTCGGCCATGCGGACGTCGAGCTGCACGCCGGATGCACCGGCTTGCTGGAGCACGTTCTCAATGAACATCCCGAGCGCGATGTGCGGGATCATTCGTTCGGGGTCGTGGACGGAGTAGGACCGCTCGGCGTCGTGGAACAAGAGCAGGCGGCCGCCGTGCAACAGCAATTTCCATGGCTGATCATTGCCTGCCGAGGGTGCCAGAGCGCCTGCGGACACGAGTTTTTGGGCTAGATCGGCACTGATGGTCAGGCGTGGCGTCGCAAGGCCGAGCCGCGATGCTTGCGAGATCATTTCCTCAGGTTGCAGAGGTGCTGGTCGGTTCGTATCCATGGGCGATCAGCAATATTAGCTCAACAGGGCCATGCTGATCATGACCAATGTTATTTGTTCCGGGTCGATGCCTGAAAGCGGCCCTTTGTTGGTATGGACCGGTCATGAGTCCCAATGTGACGCGACCTCTGGGATTATTGCAAATCGGATACCCTAACGATGGATGTGGATATTGTCGGCAGCATTCACGCTCAGGCCTTCCGCCCAGCTTCGCCCTTCGGTGCTCCGCACCCATTGCACCTCGCCGAGCGTGTTCACCTTGATCAAGAAGGTACTGTCGGTTTCCGCTTCGAAGCACCTAGAGGCTATCGGGGGTGGCGATGCTGATCTCGCCGAGGTAGCTGCCGTACCGGATAATGCTGCTGTCCGACTGCATGCCCACACAGGCAGCGCCCGCTTTCCGGCATGAGGGTCAGGTTGTCCGTGCCTCGTGGACCGATGAACTATTTTGGCGTTCCGCACTAGGAGGAGGCCGTCTGGCCATGCCGGCCTTCATGCATGAGCACAAGCAGCAGCCCGTTGCGGCAGGCAAGCCCGTCTTCGAAATGCGCGTGGGCATCCACACCGGCCCGGTCGTCGCGGGTATCGTAGGCGTGAAGAAGTTCCAGTACGACATCTGGGGCGACACGGTGAACACCGCCAGCCGTATGGAGAGCAGCGGTGAAGTGGGGCAGGTGAACATCAGCGAGGCGACGTATGTACTGGTGAAAGATGTGAATAGCGAATGGTCATTGGCGAATAGTGAGCAACCCATTCACCATTCACCAACTCCCATTCACCGACCTGCATTCACCTTCACCCCGCGCGGCAAAGTGCAAGCAAAGGGCAAGGGTGAAATGGAGATGTACTTCGTTAGTAACAGCCTTGGTGAAGGCTGACTTCGTGAGGTGGCAACTCAGTCAGGGAGGCAGTGGTTATTGCGACCGGTCGGTACCAGCTTACCTTTCCGCTTCAATGGCGGAACCAGGATCGACATCGGGTAGTCCATCGGATGAAGGGCGACCATTTCACGGGGATCCCGAGGAAGCAGCCGTGCTGGCTGCTCACGACAAGTTCTGGCAGAGCTATGCGCGCCGCGACCTCGACGAACGCTTCAGCATTTGCGCCGAGGACATCACATTCTTCGGCACCGCAATGCACGAACGGGCCACCAACAAGGCCCAGTACCGCGCCATGAACGAGAAGGGCTTGGAGCAATATCCTGAGCCCTTCGTTATAGAGAACCTGTGGCTCGATGTGCACCTGCTAGGCGACACGGCCTGGACGGAATGCGATTCCTACTGGATCCAGGAGCACGCCGGTACACCCATTCGCGACCTGCTGCGGCAGACCACCATTTTCCACAGGCGGGACGGCCAGTGGTCGGTGGTGCACGTACACGGGTCCGAGCCGGATTACCGTTTGCAGGAAGGCGAATACATGACCAACCCGAAGATCATTGCGCGCAACAAGGAACTGGAAGGACAGGTGGCGGAGCGAACGCGCCAGCTGAAGTATGAGAAGAAGCGCAGCGAAGATCTGTTGCTCAACATCCTGCCTGCGGAGGTGGCGCAGGAATTGATGGACACCGGCACCTCGATCGCAAAGCAGTACGAGAACGCCACCATCCTGTTCACGGATTTCAAGGATTTCACGCGGGCCAGTGAACTGATGTCACCGCAGGAACTGGTGGCGGAACTGAACAGCTGCTTCAAGGCTTTCGACAACATCATCACCGCTCGTGGCATCGAGAAGATCAAGACCATAGGCGACTCCTACATGTGCGTGGGCGGCCTGCCCGACCCCGGCACAAGCACGCCGACGGACGTGGTGCATGCGGCGTTGGAGATGCAGTCGTTCATGAAGTCGCGGAAGAAGGAACGCGATGGGCAAGGCCTGCCCGCGTTCGAGATGCGGGTGGGCATCCACACCGGTCCGGTAGTGGCGGGCATCGTAGGCGTGAAGAAGTTCCAGTACGACATTTGGGGCGATACGGTGAACACCGCGAGCCGCATGGAATCTTCAGGCGAGGTCGGGCAGGTGAACATCAGCGAGGCGACGTACCGGTTGGTTGTCGGTGATCGGTTGTCGGTTGTCGGGCGTGCGGATGAACAAAGGATATCGGACAACCGACAATCCTTCAGCTTCACCCCGCGCGGAAAAGTGCAGGTGAAAGGGAAGGGAGAGATGGAGATGTACTACGTGGAGCGGGCCTAAAGTGGCCAAGCCAGCGTACCCCGTAGAAATACGAGGCGCAAGACCGGAGGGAATGCGCACCTTGCAAGGCCGGATAACACCGGTCTACACACAACAAACATGAGGGGTCCGGTCCATCCGTTCGGAGTTTCCATGGAGGCTGAACGCAGTGCACGATGAGCCGCGCATTTTGTCGCCTGCTCGTTTTCATGATCCTGCTTTCCGCAGGAAGGTCGCTCACCATGGCGGCCGCGGTGAATGCATCCGGGATCGATACGGCTGCTGTTCCATCACCTTCGTTGCAACGGGAGACCGCGCCACGAAGCGACGCCTTAGTGATCACTGAACAAGCCTTGCGCGACCATCGGTTCTTTGCGTGGGATATCGTGACCAGAATGCCGGGCATCGACCTGATGCAGCTCGGACATCCGCGCTATTCACAGGACGACCGCGCCGAATTCGCAACGCGCGGATACGATGACGCGATGTGGCCTGCACTGGACAGCTCCGCCTACGCAGATCTTTCACGCGGCAAGGTCTTCTGGGTGCGTTTCGAAATGGTGTGCCCGACCACTTCGGATACATCCGGCATGGGTGAAGCAGACCTCCACATCTTCAGCCAAGGCGCCATCGAGGTATACCTGAACGGCCGCATGGTGGATCGCATCGGGAGCCTGCCTGCACCGGAGATAGCAGGGCCTTACCACACAGCCTCATTCAGTCCACGTCGCACGGTCCGTCTTCATTTTCTGTACGATGGGAGGCCGGAGATCATCGCCATCCGTGCGGTGTACGCACCTGACCGCGACTTCAATCGAGGCGGCTCCGACCTCTTGAAGTTCGACCTTTCCAGCTCCGCGGTCACGGAGAACATCAGGGAACTTGAAGGCAACGCGTTGCTCCTGTACGGCATGTTCACGGGCATCAACCTGCTCATCATGCTCCTGGCCATCGCCATCCTTTCCTGGGGTGGTCGTGACAAGGGCTGGCCGCAATTGGCGGTATTCTCCTTCGCCTTGGCGTTGGTGGCCATCACCAACACGGTGATGAAGGTGGCCGCCGACCTCCCTTTGGCCGCTATGGAAAAAATTGGTTACGTGAATGATCTGGCCTATCCGCTCAGCATACTGTTCCTCGTGCTGGTGTTGCGCGCCATGTTCGGCGATGGCGATCGGCGCGGCACGTGGTTCTTCATCGGCCTAACTGCGGTGATGATCGGCCTGAACTTCCTGAATTACTATTTCCCCGGAACGTCCGGTAAGTACGGCTCTTGGATGACGCTGATCTATTTTTTCGAGGTGGTGCGCCAAGCTTGGAACGCCATGCGGAAGAAGGTGCCTGGTGGTTGGTTGATCGCCGTCGGGTCATTGGTCTTCGTCTGCGGTGGGGTGTTGTTGGAGCAAGCCTACAACTATTCGGGACAGGAAATGCCGTTCCTCCTGCGCACGATCATGCGGCTCACCGTCTACCTCTCCATGCCGGTCACCATCGCGGTCTATATGGCGCTGCGTTCGGTGCATGCCAACCGCCTGCTGGCGCGGCAGCGCGATGAGCTGGACATCGAGGTGAACGAACGCACGGCGGAACTGCGCGTGGAGAAACAACGTTCGGATGATCTGCTGCACAACATCCTGCCGGAGGAGGTGGCGAACGAACTCAAGGCGAAAGGAAGCGCGGAGGCCGAGCTCATTGAGCATGTCACGGTGCTCTTCACGGATTTCAAAGGCTTCACCGCGATGAGCGAACAGCTCAGTCCGAAGGAGCTGGTGCGCGACATCCATGAATGCTTCAGCGCCTTCGACGGCATCTGCGGGAAGTACGGCATCGAGAAGATCAAGACCATCGGTGACGCTTACATGGCGGCGGGCGGCCTGCCCACGCCCAACACCACGCACGCCACGGATGTGGTGCGCGCCGCGTTGGAAATGCGGGACTTCATCGCCGAAGGCAAAGCGCGAAAAGTGGCGGCGGGCCTACCCTATTTCGAGATCCGCATCGGCGTACACACCGGTCCGGTCGTAGCAGGCATCGTAGGCGTGAAGAAGTTCCAGTACGACATCTGGGGTGACACGGTGAACACGGCGAGCCGCATGGAAAGCAGCGGTGAGGTGGGGCAGGTGAACATCAGTGAAGCGACGTATGCACTCGTGAAAGATGAAGCGGACCTCACGTTCTCCCCGCGAGGCAAAGTGCAAGCGAAGGGCAAAGGGGAAATGGAAATGTACTTTGTATCCAATAACAATCCCATCACTTGACCCGGACACTTCTCCTTCTGGTGCTTTGGGCCGCTCTTGTCCCGGCATTCGGTCAGCAAGCCCGGCTGGATCGTCTCATCGATCGGTTGAGCGAGCAGCCCGGACCGGATACGGCGCGCATGAACACGCTGGTGGAAATGGCCCGCGTGTACGCCACCATCAACTACCCGAAAGCGCTGGACGCCGCACATGAGGCATGGCGCATCGCCGATCGTTTGGACAACGATGAAGGCCGTGCGGCGGCTTGGACCTTCGAGGCCTATGCGCACATCCGCGCGGAAGAGTTCGCTGCCGCCGATTCGGTGAACAAGCGCGCCATGACGATCACTGGCAAGGGTGGCCACCCGCGCTTGCTCGGGTACAACTACTGGTTCAACAACGCCAAAGCGGTATGGGGCGATACCACTGCGAACTACAGGCAAGAGATGGCCGAAGCCATTCGGCTGCTGCGCAGTGTGGGCGATGACCAAGGCGTGGCAGAGGTATTGGTGGAGTCGTCGTTGTTCATTCTCAATACCGATGTACAGGGAAGGAAGGACAGCCTGGAGAAGGCGACCGCCATCTACGAGGCAAACCACGACTTGTCGGGCTTGGCGCAATGTGAGGGCGCGCGGCTCTTCGTCGGACTCTATGCGGATGACACCAAGGCCCTCATCCTAGCGCTGGAGCGGGCACTCGCAATGGCCGAACGGGATGGCAATCTCTGGGTGATCTCTGCCATGCAACAGAACCTGGGGTTCATGTTCATCGGCTCTGCGGATTATGAACGTGGCCTACAGTATACACTGGCGAGCATCCGCTCCCTCGAGGCGCAACAGCACGAACATGCGATCGGCGAACTCTATGCGAATGTCGGATACCTGCTCCTTGAAATGAACGATACAGAGGCGGCAGGATCATACTTCCGGACAGCACTCACCAAGCAGCCGAGTGGCAGTCCGAACACCTTGATCGGCCTGGCCATTGTCTGTTTGCGCCAACAAAAGCCGGACAGTGCATTGTTCCACTTGGATAAGGCACGCGCCATTTCATCGCAGGGGGATAATGAGGCGGAACTCGGCGAGATCGAAGGTTGGGAGGGCGATGCCTTAGCCATGAAGGGGGACACGGTAGCGGCCATCACGCACTATGAGGGTGCATTGCGGATGCATCGCAGAGACGTTACCTCCTCGGAACTGGAAGCAAGGGAGTCCAACGCCTTGGGCAATGTGCTCTTGAGTGCTTCGGCCCACGTTCTGGCGGCCACTGGCAACAAGCGCACCGAAGCGCGGGCGCATGCGGAAAGCCTCTTCACCCGGGCGCTGGAACTGGGGCGTAAGAACGACCTGTTGAAGCCCCAAGAACAGGCCTTGCGGGGTTTGGCACGATCGTACGACCTGCAAGGGAACCCTGTTGCAGCGCTGGACTTCTTCAAGCAGTATGCTGTCATAAAGGACAGCACCCTCAACATCGATAAGGCGAAGGCCGTGGCCTTGCTCAGTGTGCAATACGAGACCGAGAAGAAGGAGCAGGAGATCGTGCTGCTCGGGAAGGACAAGGAGGTGCAAGCGAAGGAGATCCAGAAGCAGAAGCTGGTGCGTAATGGCTTCATGGGCGGCTTCGCACTGGTGGCTTTGTTCGCGGGCGTGTTCTTCTTCCAGCGCAACCGCATCAGCAAAGCCCGTAAACGGAGCGATGAGCTGCTGCTGAACATCCTGCCGGAGGAAGTAGCGGAAGAACTGAAGGAGAAGGGCGAGGCCGAGGCCCGGCTCATCCCGCACGTCACGGTGCTCTTCACGGACTTCAAAGGCTTCACCGCGATGAGCGAACAGCTGAGTCCCAAGCAATTGGTGAAGGACCTCCACGAATGCTTCAGCGCTTTTGACGGGATGATGGAGCGGCACGGGTTGGAAAAGATCAAGACTATTGGTGATGCGTACATGGCTGCAGGCGGGTTACCGGTGGAGAACAGTACGCACGCGGAGGACGCGGTGCGGGCCGCCTTCGAGATGCGCGATTTCATTGCCGAGGGCAGGGCCGGCAAGGTCGCCGCCGGGCTGCCCTTCTTCGAGATCCGCATCGGCATCCACACCGGCCCGGTAGTGGCGGGCATCGTGGGTGTGAAGAAGTTCGCCTACGACATCTGGGGCGATACGGTGAACACGGCGAGCCGCATGGAGAGCAGTGGTGAAGTCGGGCAAGTGAACATCAGCGAAGCGACGTATGCATTGGTGAAGGGTGAAGCGGATCTCACGTTCACCCCACGCGGAAAAGTGCAGGCGAAAGGGAAAGGGGAGATGGAGATGTACTTTGTCAACGCGACAGGATCGGTCACACAAGAATGAAATTGTCAGTCCCTCGCGCGCTCGTCAAATGGACCATGACATCGTGCCTCGCGTGCATCACCTGCATGTCCACGATCGGCCAAACGCATGAATTGGATTCCTTGCGCACACGCTTGCGCACCGAAGGCCCCACCACAGCACGCGTGGACATGTTGAACCGGGTGGGCATGTGGACGTTCGACGCGACCGGGGACACGGCATGCCTCGTTTCCCTGAAGGAGGCCGCGGCCCTTTCCACCACCCTCGGATACCGCGTCGGCATGGCCTACATCCCCTGCATTAAGGCGATCCGCTTGAACCAACAAGAAGACTATCCCGGGTCGATCAAGGCATGGAAGGAGAGCATCGAGCTCTTGGATAAGGAGCATGTCGAGCAGTTGTACTTCTCTCCCTTGTCATTCATACGCATCGCCTACAATTCCTCCGGTGCGCAAGAGGAGCGCTTGGCCTTCTACCAAGCGGCTTTGGAGCGGTATCGCCGCACCGGACCGGAGGTGAATTTGGCGGCCAGCTATCATGGCCTTGCCGGTTACTATCTTCAATTCGAACAGTACGCACTTGCCATTGAGAACTACTTGAAGTCCGGCGAGTACTTCCAGGGCCGCGATCCCGAAGCGGCGGCGAACGAGACGTTGATGGCGGGCTGGTCCTATCGGGTGTGGGGCAACCTTGACCGTGCTGAACCCTATATCCGCCAGGCACTGAAGGATAATGAAGAACAGCACTATTTCGCCGGCATGTCCGAATGCTACATGGAGCTCGGCCGCCTCGAACTGCTGCGCGGGGATACACTCAAGGCGTTGCAATGCTTCAAGGACACACGCGTCTCGTGGGCGCGTGTCCCTATTCTACAGCAAGGAGTGTGCAGGGTGCTCCTCGCGATGTCCTACATCTGGACGGGCCAGCTGGACAGTGCCCGCATGGAGCTGGATACAGTGAATGTGATCGCGGCCAAGAACTATCTCCCCATCTCTTCCATCAGTGGCGACTGCGAAGTGTCCTTCGGCAACTATCTCTATCAGCGCGCCGTTGGGAACCGCGTTGCCGCTACCCGTTACTTGGAAAAGGCCTTGGGCGAAGCCACGACGCTGTATAGCTTGGGCCTGGTCCTGAAATACGAACTGGAGCTGAGCAACATTTACAAGTCCGCAGGTCGGGATCGCGAGGCCTTGGACCTGGCGCTGGACCATGCCCGCCTCAGCGATTCATTGAAGACCATCACCAGCAAGGGTGCCTTGGCGGCCTACGAGAATACCGTGCAAGAGCGGCAAAGTGCATTGGAGATCGAGCGGCAGAAAGCCAACGTCCAGCAACAACAGGAACGGTTACGGCAACAACGCATTATCTCCTTCTCCATCGCCGGCGGCCTGCTCCTGCTGATCGCGCTGGCCTTCTCCGTGTATCGCGGCAAGAAGCGCAGCGATGAACTGCTGTTGAACATCCTACCGGAGGAAGTGGCCAACGAGTTGAAGGCAAATGGCCATGCCGTTGCCAAACAGTTCGACAGCGCCACCATCCTCTTCACCGATTTCAAAGGCTTCACCGAAGCGAGCGAGAAGCTATCCCCGCAAGATCTGGTGGAAGAGTTGAACACCTGCTTCAAAGCCTTCGACAACATCATCACCGCGCGCGGCATCGAGAAGATCAAGACCATCGGCGACGCCTACATGTGCGCAGGCGGTCTGCCGGACCCGAAGAGCGCAGCACCGGCGGACGTGATGCATGCCGCGTTGGAAATGCAAGCGTTCATGATCACACGGAAAAAGGAGCGCGATGCAAAAGGGCTGTCTGCTTTCGAAATGCGCGTGGGCATCCACACCGGCCCCGTCGTCGCAGGCATCGTGGGCGTGAAGAAATTCCAGTACGACATCTGGGGCGATACGGTGAATACGGCGAGCCGCATGGAGAGCAGCGGTGAAGTGGGGAAGGTGAACATCAGTGAGGCGACGTATGATCTGGTGAAGGATGTGGTCCACCAGTCACCAGTCACCAACGACCGTTCACCAGTATTCACCTTCACCCCGCGCGGCAAAGTGCAGGCAAAGGGCAAGGGAGAAATGGAGATGTACTTTGTGGAGCGCCTCGTGGCCTGACCATGCCCACCGTCTACACCGTCTACGTCATCGAGCTCAGCCGGAAGGTATTCACCGAGGACCGCAAATTCCGCGAGGCGAACCCGCAGTACAACGGTGTGCTTGAATGCCTCTACGTGGGCCAGACGAGCAAGACTCCGCAGGAGCGGTTCACGCAGCACAAGACAGGCTACCGCAATGCGAAAGGACAGAAGCTCTCGTCGAACATCGTGGAGAAGTATGGCCGCTATTTGAGGCCGAGCCTCTATCAGGACATCGGCCCGCTGAGCCGCAAGGAAGCGCTGGAAGTGGAACTGGGGCTGGCGCTGGAATTGCGGAAGAAGGGCTACGCCGTATGGTTCGGGTGAAGGGGTGAGATCAACTGCACAGGTGTACCATAGCTGCTGCGGAACGACGAACGGCGAGAGTTTCCTCGCCGTTCGTTCTGCTCATCGGGCGGGTGCCGATCACTATTTCTTCATGCTCTTCGGCGCAGCGGCAGGCGCAGGCGGCCATAGGCCCAGCTGGCCCATCATCTTCATCTCCTCCATGTAGCCCCAATGCTCGGCGACCTTGCCGTCAACAAAGCGGACCACGTCGGCGCCCATCACGTCGATGGCCTTGCCGGTGGCGGGCATGGTACTACCCCAAGGCCCCTTGTTGGTACCCGTGATGTGCAGCACCACGTACGTGCGGTCGCCGTTGGTGGCCATGCCCATGATGTCCTGGTGGAAGTCGGGGAAGGCGGTGAAGTACATCGCCATCTCATCCTTCAAGGCCTGGATGCCGGTGGACTTGATCGACGTGTCCATCTGGTGGTCGACGAAATCGTCAGTGACGAGCTTCTCGATCCCATCGGAACTGGTCGTGTTGATCAGGTCGTAGAGAGCCTTGGTGGTGGCCTCCTGTGCCTTGGTCAGGCTGTCGGCGGCCATCATGGCCTTGTTATGGGCCATCATTTCATCGGTCTTGGCATGATCCCCTCCGCTACAGGATGCGAGCAGAAGGAGCGCGGCAACAGGTGCGGTTATGAAAAACGTCCGTTTTAACATGGAGGTGGTTTTAGTGGTTCCAGTAGGTTGGATCCGGACGAAAGCTATGTTCATGGAATGCGGTTTTGTTCCGGGCGGCAAGAAATATATTTTCTCACCCGTCACTGCGAGAATGCCCTGTGCGAAAGCAAAGCCCGCTCCATCCGGCATCGCGAGTAGTTGCGACGAAGCAATGACGTCGGAATAAATGCGCTACTCCCGCACAACCTTCCCGACAGCACACTGCCCCTCCTTTTCCATCCGCAGGAAATACACACCACTGGGCCAGCCGGAACCATCCACGGAGAAGGCTCCGGAACTGTTCAGTGCGCGGGAGAGCACGGTGCGTCCCAACGCATCGGTCACATAAAGCTGTGCGCCATCGGTTGCGAAGGGCGGGCTGACGAAGAGCATGCCGCTGGCCGGGTTGGGCCAAACGGACAGGTGAGGTTCACCGGCCTCGTTCACGCCCGTTACGCCGAGCAACTGCGTCACCGCATGGTAGGCGTTGAGCTTGCCCATGCCCCAGCGGGTGCTACCGCCAGGCGGGATCGTGCCGGTGTAGTTGTCGGTGATGGCGGTCTGCCGGATGATGTCGCGGATCTGTGCCGGTGTCAGCGTGGGGTCGGCCTGCAGCATCAGGGCCACCGCGCCGGTGACGGCGGGGGCGGACATGCTGGTGCCGCTGAAGCGAGCGAAGGGATAATCCCGGCCTTGGAAGGGCACGGTGAGCAAGGGGCTGAAGGCATTGTCCGTGAAGGAGCTGATGGACGAGGCCACGTTGGAACCCGGTGCGGTGATGTCCGGCTTGATGCGTCCGTCCAAAGTGGGGCCGAAGGAGGAGAAGCTGGCGATATTGCCACCGATGGGATTGCCGGTGGGGGAGTAGCCGACAATGGAGCTGCACGCGGCCACGGTGATGGCACTTTCGGCGCAGGCGGGTTCACCGATACCGTACTGGGTGTCGCCGGCGGTCCCTCCGGGCACCCCGGTCTGAAATTCCTGCCCCCAGTTGCCCACGTCGTTGTTGAGCTCCGTCACGTTCCAGAAATGCACGGTTCCGGATGGGGCGGTGGCTTGCATGATCACGCGCAGGGTGGTATTGGTGTTCTTGATGCGAAGCCGGAAATGTGGCCGGTCGTTCAGGGGGTTGGCCGCCTCGGCAGTAAGGTTGAAGAACACCGTGTCATCGCTTGCGATCAGCAGGGAATCGACATAAGTGGCCTGGGTAGCGGTGTGGTACCACGGCGTTTCCATCACCAGGGCATTATTGCTGTTGAACACTTTGATATTGGCGGAGAAGGAGGTGTTCGGCTCACCCCACATCGTCAGGCTTTGCCCCCACATGTGCGGGTGGGCGCTGTACGGGTAGAACTGCACGCGGCTGCGCAGGGTATCGCCCGTAAAGGTCTTGCCGATGTGGAAGGCAATGTCGCCGTTGTTGCCTGCGGAAATGGAGAAGACGACCCCCTCGGCGGAGAACTGGTCCAGTGCTTGGCTGATGAGCGAATGGCCGTCAAGGGTGCCCATGTAGTAGAGACCCCAGCTCATGTTCACCACCAAGCGTTTGCCGTCCTGCTGCGCGACCTGCTGCATCCAGGCCACGCCGTCGAGCGCGGCGGCGGCATCGATCAAGAAGGAACAGAAGAGGAACTGTGCATCGAAGGCCACGCCGCGATAGATCGTTCCTGCACCGCCTCCTCCCATGATCCCCGCCACATGCGTGCCGTGCGTGCCGTAGGTGTAGATGTTGGAGGTATCGCCCTGCGCGGCCAACAGCGTGGCCGGCGTGGTGAACTCAGCACCATAGCCGAAGGTGGCCGGTGCCGGGCCCGCTTGGCGGAACTGGTCCCACGCGGCACGCACGCGGTAGTTGGTCAGAGCGGTGTCGTAAAACATCGGGTGCGTGTAGTCGAAGCCCCAGTCCAGGTCGCCGATCAGCACGCCTTCACCGGTATAGGGCTGCGGCAGGTTGATGCCTTGCTGCACGCTGTCGGCGTGGATGGTGGTCACCAATTTGTCCAACGTGGGCTTCGCGATGCCCGCCAGCTCTGCATATGCTAGTCCGGGGATAGCCGATGCCGCAAGGAGGTGGTAGGCATCCACGCGGAAGGAGAGCACATCGCCGATGCGTGCGCCCACATGCACGATCGACGGGTCGAGCTCATCAGGATCGAAAGTGTCATTCACCTTTCCGAGGAAGCCCACCATGCAGCGCCCGCCCATCATCGCCACGGGGTACTTGCCTTGGGCCTCGGCCGTCAGTTTGTGCGCATCGGGCTGGCGCAGGGCCACCGCTTGCAGCTCGGCGATGCCCACGCGCGTCTCGGCGGGCATCGGCGTTTGCGCGTGCAAGGCGGTGGTGAAGAGCAGGGAAGCGAGGATCAGTGATCGGATCATGGGGCGGTGTTGAGCAACGAAGGTCGGTGTTCTTCCCGACGTCACCGCAAGGGGTCTTCGGCGAAGAGGCTTACTTTGACAACATGCAAAAGCGCACCATCGGCAAGAGCGACCTCCATGTCGCGCCTCTCGCTTTCGGTGGCAACGTCTTCGGTTGGACCGTCGACGAAGCCACGTCCTTCGAACTTTTAGATGCCTTTGTAGACGGCGGCTTCGATCTGGTCGACACGGCGGACTCCTATTCAAACTGGGTGCCGGGCCACATGGGCGGCGAGTCCGAGACCGTGATCGGTAATTGGATGCACGCCCGCGGCAACCGCGATAAAGTGGTGATCGCCACCAAGGTGGGCGGCGATATGGGCGAGGGCAAGAACCTGCGGAAGGACTATATCCTGCGGGCCGTTGAGGCCTCGCTGAAGCGCCTGCGCACGGACTACATCGACCTCTACCAGACCCATTGGGACGACCTGGATACGCCGATCGGGGAAACCCTCGAAGCCTTGGACCAGCTGGTGACGGCGGGCAAGGTGCGCTGGATCGGCGCATCCAACTTCAGCCCGGGGCGCTTGCAGGAGTCCATGCGCATCAGTGCCGGCATGGGGCTTGCGGCCTACGTCTCGCTACAGCCGCGTTACAACCTCTTCGACCGTGACGTGTTCGAGCGGGATCACGCGCCCCTCTGCGAAGAACACGGCTTGGGCGTGATCAACTACTACGCCTTGGCCAGCGGCTTCCTCACGGGCAAATACCGCAGCGAGGCTGACTTCAGCAAGAGCGTACGCGGCAGCAGCATGCCCAAATACCTCACCCCGCACGGGTTGAAGATCTTGGCCTCGTTGGATGCGGTCTCCGTGCGGCTGGGCAGCACTCCGGCAGCGGTATCACTGGCCTGGCTGATGGCCCGTCCACACATCACGGCGCCCATCGCCAGCGCGACCAACATCGCACAACTGGACGAACTGATGTCCGCCGCGGCATTGCGCTTGAGCAAGGAGGACATGGCGGAGTTGAACGAGGCAAGCGCGTATTGAACGGTTGCTGAACGAGCGCTATTTCTCCGCCTCGAAATCCAGCACGATGGAGTTCATGCAGAAGCGCTTGCCGGTAGGGGGAGGGCCATCGTCGAAGATGTGCCCGAGGTGGCTGTCGCAGCGGCCGCAGAGCACCTCCGTGCGCACCATGCCGTAGCTGGGGTCCTCCACGTAACGCACGCTGTTGGGGCGCAGTGCTTGGTAGAAGCTGGGCCAACCGCAGCTGCTGCCGAACTTGCTGTCCGATCGGAAGAGGGCGTTGCCGCAGACGGCGCAGTAGTACGTGCCTAAGCCGTCCGTATCCCAGTATTTGCCGGTGAAGGCGCGCTCCGTCGCCTTGTTGCGGGCCACATCATATACGCTGTCGGGCAGGATGCGCTTCCATTCGGCATCGCTCACGTTGAGATGCGTGGTGTCGGTGCGGGAGTAGTAAGGATTGTCCATGTGGGTGGGGGAGATGGCTTTGCCCATGGTCGATGAAGATCCGGGGTTGGCACAGGCCAAGGCACCGATGAAAAGTAAGAAGGCTGTTCGGATGAACATGATCATGGGCGTTTGCAAGATCCGTGCTGCAACGGGTGCATGACAGTGTTGCGGAAGAGTACCTCGATGCAGGGGGAACCTTCGGAAAACGCTGGCAGTCGCATGCCCATTGCGCGCTGTTTCAGAATGTACGTGAACGAATACATCCAAGACGATGGTCGCTTCCGTGCCATTCGCCCTGACAAGCGACCGCTCTTCCGGATCCCGGTGGGCCATGCAGTGGAAAGCCCCAACTTCGGGATATGAAACATCACCTCTCCACACTGAGCGTGCTGCACTATGTGTACGGCGTGCTCCTCTGCCTTTGCGGTTTTGCCTTGTTGAGCCTGGTGTTCGCGGCTTCGTTCCTGAACAGCCCCTGGTTCGCGCAACATAGCGGCGAGGCACCACCGGTCTGGTTGGGTTCCTTCCTGTACGCGTTGGGCTGGGGCCTGTTCGTTCTGGTGGAGGCGCATGGCATCCTGAACCTCATCAGTGCGCGCATGATCGATAAGCGCAAGAGCCGCAGCTTCACGCAAGTGATCGCCGCGCTGAACTGCCTCAACATCCCCTTCGGCATCGCCTTGGGCATCTTCACCTTCGTGGTGCTGGGCAATAAGGACGTGCGCACGGAATACGGCCTCGTGGCTTGAGGAACTATCAGCGGTGCGCTTCTCCCCGAAGCACCCGCATGTCTCCGGCCCTTCACCGGGACGTGATCGCACCACCCCGCCTTCCGCATCAGCGGTGATCCGTCTTTCTGCGTGATCCGCGTTCCGTACCGATTCCCGGTTTCACCGCATCGTCCGCTCGATACGCCGGTCGGGGATGAACCATATCAGTGCCACGGCGGCATAAAGCGCTCCGGTGACGTACGGCAGGTAGAACGCGCACGCGATCGCAATGACGTACAACGCCAGCGACGCCTTTCCCTTCCAGTCCTTGCCCACCGCTTTGGCCAGTTTGGAGCTTTCGCCCTGCATGCCGATGATGGCGAACTGCAGGATGGTATAGGCGATCGCGGCCATCAGCAGTACCACGCCGTACATCGCGGTCGGGAGCGGGGCGAAGTGGTTCTCGCCCATCCATCCGGTGACGAACGGGATGAGCGACAGCCAAAAGAGCAAGTGCATGTTGGCCCAGAGCACTGCGCCGTTCACCCGCTCGGTGGTGTGCAGCATGTGGTGGTGGTTGTTCCAATAGATGCCCACGTAAACGAAGCTCAGCACATAGCTCAGGAGCTTCGGCACCAACGGGTGCAGGTCCGCCAGTTCCGTGCCGTGCGGCACCTTCAGTTCCAGCACCATGATGGTGATGATGATCGCCATCACCCCGTCGCTGAACGCTTCCATGCGGTTAGTGCCCATGGGGTGAAAGGTAATTGCGGTTTTCCCCTCCATTTTTCAAGGAGGGGAGACGGATCCCCCGGAGGGAACTTACCAGATCACTACACGCTCACTGTCCGGCACGATCATGGTGCCGGGGTCGTTCGGGCACCACGCCTCCGCGAATGGCTTGAACTGGCCAAGGGCGGCATCGATGCGGAAGTGGGCGGGGCTGTGCGGATCACGTTCGATGCGCATGCGCAGGGCCTCCGGGCGGATGTTGTCGCGCCAAACCTGCGCCCAGCCTAAGAAGAACCGCTGCTGCCAGGTGAAGCCGTCGATCAACGGAGGCTCCGACTTGCCTTCCAGGCTGTGCTTCAGGGCCGCGTAGCTCAGCGTGAGGCCACCGAGGTCCGCGATGTTCTCGCCCACGGTGAGCGCACCTTTGATGAAGAGCCCGGGCATCGCTTCCTGCTTATCGAAGTAGGCGATCATCTTGTGGGCCAGCGAGTCGAAATTGGCCTTGTCGCCCGACGTCCACCAGTCCACCAGATTGCCGTGGCCGTCGTATTTCGCACCTTGGTCATCGAAGCCGTGGGTGAGCTCATGCCCGATCACCGCGATGATGCCGCCATAGTTGATCGCATCGTCCGCATCGGGGTTGAAGAACGGAGGTTGCAGGATACCGGCGGGGAAGACCACCTCGTTCATGGCGGGGTTGTAATAGGCGTTCACCGTCTGCGGCGTCATGCCCCATTCCTTCGGGTCCACCGGCTTGCCGATGCGCACGAGGTTGTCGTTGGTGCGCCATTCGATCAGGTGCATGGTGTTCTCCAACAAGGCGTTCGGCTTGATGTCCACCATGCTGTAGTCCTTCCACTGGTCCGGGTAGCCGATCTTGGTGGTGAAGAGGGCGAGCTTCTCCAAGGCCTTCTCCTTCGTCGCCTCGCTCATCCATGTGAGGTCCTTGATGCGCTCGCCATACACGGTGCGCACGTTCTCGATCATGTCCTCCACCCTTTTGCGGGAGGAGGCGGGGAAGTACTTCTCCGCATAGAGCTTGCCCAGTGGCTCACCCAGCAGGCCGTCGGTGGCGCGCAGGGCACGCAGGTCCCGGGATTTCTGCTCCTTCGTGCCGCTCATCACGGTACCATTGAAGTGGAAATTCTCCTCGGTGATGGCCTTGTTCAGGGTGTTCGCGTAGGTGGAGAGCATTTGCCATTTCATCCAGGTCTTCAGCGTGCCCAGCGGCGTACCGGCGAAGTAGGCGGAGGCCATTTGCACGTATTCCTTGTTCTCCACCAATAAGCTGTCACTGCTGATGCCAGCCTTCGCGATGGCGGTCGCCAGATCGTACCGGGGCGAGAGCTTGAGGTAATCCGCAAAGGCCATACGCGTGTAAATGCTCGGGTCGCGGCGCTGGATGTTGGTGAGCTGAAATTTGGCCAGGCCGGTCTCGAAATCGAGTATGGTCTGCCCGGCGTTCTTCTCCGGAAGGCCCGCGAGGCTGAACATCGTGTCCACGTGATGGACGAACTCCTTGCGGATATTCACCATCGAGCTGTCTTTGCTTTCGTAATAGCTGCGTTCGCCAAGGCTCAACCCGTCCTGATCGCTCCACAGGGTGTTCATCTTGCTGTCCTGCTGGTCGGGTTGCGCAGAAAGGCTCACGAAGGAGGAGGCACCGATCCTTGCGTATTCGCCGGAGAGCGCGGCCTGGTCCTCCAGGTTCTTCAGGGCGTCGATGCGGTCCATCCACGGCTTCAACGGCGTGGCGCCGAGCTTTTCCAAGGTCACCGTGTCCATGTAGGAGCGGTAGTAGTCCCCGACGAGCTGGGGCGTGGAGCCTTTCTTGGCCTCCTTCTCGTTCATCAGCGTGTCGATGATGCTCTTCACCTTCACCTCCAGGTTCTCCTTGGCGAGGATGCCGAACGCGCCCCAGCGGGATTCGGTCGCGGGCACGGGATTGTTGTCCTTCCACGTACCGTTGGCGAAGCGGTCGAAATCATCGCAAGGGGTGGCGGTGCTGTCCATACCGGCCACATCGAAGGCGGGCACCGTGGGGGGGGTGGTTTCGGGCATCTTGGGTTCGGAGGTGCAGGCCGTAAGGCCGACGAGCGTGAGGAGGAAGAGATCGCGGAGTGTTCCGGAAGCACTTGTGGTCATGGGGAATGCGTTGATCAACGCGGGCAAATGTATTACCCGGGCAAAGGGCCTCCGATCCGTTGTGATGAGCGGCGGGGAAGAAGGATGAAGGAGCATGTGCCGGTGTTCATCGCAGGCACTTATTGAGACGAGCACCGTTGGAGGTCCACAGTCCTGAACTTTACCCCGCCCATGTCTTCCGCTACTACCCCGCGAACGTTGCGCTTGCTGTTGCGTGTGCTCGGTGCCTTAGTGCTCGTGAGCGCCGCGGCGGCCGGCGCACTGGCCTGGTGGGTAAGGCACGGCGGCGAGCCTTGGCTGGACCGGCAGGTGGAGGCACGCATCCACGCCGCTATCGAAAGGGCCAGCGTGCCGGGCTATCACATCACATTGGCCAGTTTGAAGGCCGATGCCCGGCACGGCAGTCTGGTGGTCACGGACGCCGATCTGGATTTCGAACCGCGCCTGCTGGACAGTCTGCGCACCGGAGCCTTCCGCTACCTGTTCTCCGCGAAAGTGGGCCGGGTGGAGCTGCGCGGCCTTTCCTTCTGGCGTTTGTTGCTTAAAGGCGAGTTCCGTGTGCGGGGCATTGTGTTGGAAGGACCCGAGTTCCATTATTACACCGGGCCGAAGCGCGTGGACCTTACGGACCCGTTCAAGCGCTTGGGCCGCAAAGGGAATGGCCTGATGTCAGTGCTGGCCGCGGACACGCTCTCCATCCGGAGCGCGAACGCTTCCGTGCAGGACCTCAACAAACTGTTGCCGGAGCTGAAGGTGAACGGGTTGGGCATCGGTGCTTCGGCGGTGCGCATCGCCTCAGCGGGCCGGAATGCCGGCGTGCGCCTTTCCATGGAAGGGGCGGAGCTGAAGGTGGACAGCATCGGCACGCTTCTGCCCGACGGGAGCCGCCTGCACATCGGTGCGGTCTCCTTGTCCCGAGCAGGCCGGAGCGGCAGGCTTACGGACATTCGTATCACCCCGGAACAGATGGACAGCACGGGTCCCGGACGCCTGCGGAAATGCGTAATGGCCCTTGCGGTGGACAGCATCTTGCTCAGTGGATTGGATGTGGACCGTTCCATCGCCGACGAAGCGCTGCTCGTACACCACGTGGACATTCTCGGCCTGCACGTGGAACTGGAGCTGGACAAGACATTGCCTGATCAGGCAAGGACCCCGAGAAAACTGCCACCGGCCGCATTGGCCGCCATGCCGTTCTCCATCCAAGTGGACACCGCCCGGCTGGTGAACGCGAACGTGCGTTACCGGGAGCGCGATCCCCGGACCGGGCGGTGGGGCGAGGTGCCGTTCACCGGCATGAACGCCCGGTTCCACAACATCACCAATGAGGCGGGGAGCATTGCGGAAGGCGACAGCATCACGGGTGATTTCACGTTCATGATCTTCGACAGTGCCCGCGTTGAGGGCCGCTACAGTGCGGCGTTGAACGGGAACGAGCGGTTCACTTTGACGGCCTCGTTGGCGGGGCTGCCCTTGGTGGAGCTGAACCGGGCCACGCGCCCGTTGTTGCGTATGGAAGTGGAGCAAGGCGTGCTTCGCCATCTGACCTTGCGCATGAACGGGAACGCACGCCGCGCCAAGGGCACGATGGCGGTGGACTATGCGGACGTGCTGGTGCAGGTGGAACCCGGTACGCCCCGCGAACTGCGCCACAGCATGCTCGGCAGCGTGATGGACATCATGCTATTGCAGGAGTACGGCGGTGGCATGAGCGCGGACCGCGAACGCAACTACACCGTCGAACGTGACCCGGACCGCTCCGTGTTCAACTTCGTGTGGCATGCCACGCGCGAGGGCCTGGTGCGCAACCTGATGCCCGAGGCCAAGGAACGGATGCGCACGGTGCTGCGCACGGATGCTGAGAAAAGGAGGGAGGACCGAGCTGCACGGAAGGAGAAAAAGGAAGTGGCGCAGTGACCGCGGTAGCGTTGCTATGAGGCCCACCCAGAAGGGCCGCTCCTTCCGATGGTGGACACCAAGTATCAGCTTGCGACCGCCACTGCTGCCTGCACAACGTTCTTGCTATTTCCCACGAAGATCTTCTCACCGATCATGATCACCGGGCGCTTCAGGAAGGTGTATTCCGAAAGGATCAGGTCGTGATAGTCCGTTTCGGCGAGCGTCTTCTTGTCCAGGCCCATGCTGCGGAATTTGATCGCGCGGCGACTGAATAGCGCTTCGTAGCTACCTGCCATTTTCCGCATCGCGTCCAATTGCGCCGCAGTGATCGGCTCCGTTTTGATGTCCTGCAATTCGAAGCGCGCCAAGTCCGGCATCTGTTTCAGGATGCGTTGGCACGTGGAACACGTGGAGAGATGGTAGATCTTCATGGGTTTCCTACCGCGAAGTACGCGAAGGGCACAAAGGGATCGCCACGCGATCGTAAGTACAGTGGCTTTTTACCGCAACGCACGCGACGGACGCAACGACTTTGGTGCTTCAAACCACATAGGCGTGGCGCGTATTCCGTTGCGCTCTCCCGATTTGTATCGGGAGCGTCCGTTGCGGTCAACCTTCCCTTGGTGCGCTCCCGAGAAGGTCCGGATGAAACATTGGCATCCTTGGCGGCGATCCACCTATTAAGGCACCATCACCTTCGCGGTCGATCGTGCGTTGCCCTGTTCCAAGCTCACGAGCAACAGACCGGTGCCGGGGTCCATTTTCACACCGATCGTGCTGTTCGCTGCTGCGCCTGCGCGTTGGCTGTATACCAGCTGTCCGGTGCTGGTGTACACGTTCAAGCGCGCACCGCTGGTGAATCCGTCCGGCATTGTCACCCGCAGTTCACGGGAGTTCCACCAGGCATTCAACGCGGCAGGTGCGTCGTGGCCTTCGTTGATGCCCGCGAAGCTCGACTCGTGCAAGCGGATGAGCTGGTGGTATTCCGTCTCCGTGTCGAAGCTGGTGAAGCGGCCGCCCACCAGCACCTTATTATCCTGTTGCACGGCGATGCTCCGCACAAAATAGGTGTCCCCGGGATCGGCTCCCAGGCCGGTACCCAGATCGTACGTGTCATCCCGGCTGCCATCGGCGTTCATCCGGACCAAGCAGGACGGGCCAGGTACATTGGGGTCGTACATGCTCCCGATGAATTCACCGCCGACAAGGATATGACCGTCCGCCTGCACCGCGATGGCATCCACCCGCGCGTAGGGATAAAGCGGTGAGGTGAACGAGGGGTCGAAAGCGCCGCTCAGGTCCAGCCGGGCGATAGCGGCGCGTGGCACACTGTTGTGGTAGGTAAAGTAGCCGCCGACCAAGATCTTGCCATCCGGCTGCCGCGCCAATGCCCTGACCGAACTGGCGGAGCCGTGAATTCCCGGATCATTGTCCATCGAGGGGTCGAACAGCCCGTTGGGGGCAAGCAGGGCGATGCGGCCGCACGGATTGTCCTGGTACAGGAAGAAGGTGCCGCCTGCTAATATGCGGTCATCGGGAAGCACCAACAGGTCGTACACGGTGGAGGTGAAACCCGCGCCCACAAGGAAGGTGGTGTCCACAACGCCCGTGGAATCGAAGCGCGTGATGTGCGGCTGGCTGTGTCCGCTGCAGACCCAGAAATCGCCGGCGACCAACACGCTGTTTTTCCGGTGCAACGCAACAGCGTAAACGGCGCTGTTAATGGAGTTCGGCGGCACGTGAAAGCCGGGGTCCAATGTCCCATCGGGGAACAGGCGTGCCACGAAGTTGTTCTGTACGCCGTTGTAAGTGTTGAAATTGCCCGCGATCAGGATCCTTCCGTCAGGCATCAGGTCGATATCCTGTACCAGGAAATCAGGGCCGCTGCCGCCGGGGTTGAAGGTGGCGTCCACTGTGCCATCGCTGTTCAAGCGCACCAAATTGCCCTTTCCCGAGCCCGCATAGTTGGTGAACCCGCCACCGACGAGGATCTTTCCATCGGGCTGCACGATCACTTTGTTCACCAACACCGATGGCGGCACCGCCAGGAAGCTGTAGTCGATGATGGGTACTTGCGCGTGCAACATCGTGGCGACACAAAGGCTCGCAAGGAGTAGGAGGTGTTTCATGGCGCTGGTGGGCTGGCACAGTGACGGCGGATCGCCGTGCCCGGTTGCTTGACAAGGTAGCTCGCGCATGTGGGTATAGTAGGTTGCCGCAAAGACGCAAAGAGCGCTAAGTCCTCACCCCAACCCCTCTCCCAAGGAAGAGGGGATAAGCGGTCTTTGCGTCTTTGCGGTGAATTCCTTCTCAGAACTCCGCGCTCCCCGGCGTTCTCGGGTAAGGGATCACATCGCGGATATTCCCCATGCCGGTCACGAAGAGCACGAAGCGCTCCAGCCCCAGTCCGAAGCCCGCGTGCGGCACGGTGCCGAAGCGGCGCGTGTCTAAGTACCACCAGAGTTCCTCCTTGGGCACGCCCATCTCATCCATGCGTGCCTCCAGCACATCTAAGCGTTCCTCGCGCTGGCTGCCGCCGATGATCTCGCCGATGCCGGGGAAGAGCACGTCCATCGCCGCGACGGTCTTGCCTTTGTCGCTGTATCCGAAGTCGCCCGGCGCATTGGTGCGCATGTAGAATGCTTTGATCTTCGCCGGGTAGCCCGTGACGATCACCGGCTTCTTGAAGTGCTTCTCAACCAAGTAGCGCTCGTGCTCGCTCTGCAGGTCCACGCCCCATTCCACCGGGAACTGGAACTTCTTCTTCTGGTAGGGCTTGCTGCGTAGGAGGATGTTGATCGCATCGTCGTAGGTGATGCGCTCGAAGGGGTTTTCCAGCACGAACTTCAGGCGGTCGACCAGGCCCATTTCACTGCGCTGGTCCTGCGGTTTGCTCTTCTCCTCTTCGGCCAGCCGTGCATCTAAGAACTGGAGGTCGTCCATGCTGCTGTTCAGCACACGGGCGATCAGGTGCTTGCACAAGCCCTCGGCAAGATCCATGTCGCCTTTGAGGTCCATGAAGGCGGCCTCGGGTTCGATCATCCAGAACTCGGCGAGGTGGCGCGTGGTGTTGCTGTTCTCCGCGCGGAATGTGGGGCCGAAGGTGTAGACCTTGCCCAATGCAAGTGCAGCGGTCTCTGCTTGCAATTGCCCGCTCACGGTGAGGTGGCTTTCCGCGCCGAAGAAGTCCTCCTTGAAGTCGACTTCGCCGGCCTCGTTGAGCGGTGGCTGCTTTGCATCCAGCGTGCTGACGCGGAACATCTCACCGGCCCCCTCCGCATCGCTCGCTGTGATGATCGGCGCGTGGAAGTAGTTATAGCCCTCCTTATCGAAGTACTCGTGGATGCCGAAGCTCACCTGGTGCCGCATGCGGAAGACCGCGCTGTAGGTGTTGGTTCGGAAGCGCAGGTGTGCGTTCTCGCGGAGGAATTCCAACGAATGCTTCTTCGGTTGGATCGGGTACTTGTCCGCCGGGCAATCACCGAGCACCTCCACGGCCGTCACCTTCATTTCCACGCGCTGGCCGCCGCCTTGCGACGGGATAAGCTCTCCGGTGCATTGTACGGACGCGCCGGTGGTGAAGCGTGCGCGCGTTTCCGCGTCCACTTCCTGCTGATCGATCACGCACTGCAGGTTGCGGATGGTGCTGCCGTCGTTGAGCGCGATGAAGCGGTCGTTGCGAAAGGTGCGCACCCAGCCGGCCACGGTGATGGTGGTGTTGGTGAGTGACTCCTCGTCGAGGGCGAATTTGATGGAATTCATTTCGATCAGAAAATCAGATGCTTCCGCCGAAGCTTTAGCGAAGGAGGACGATCAGACAATGGGAATGCCGTGTTGCTCGCCGTTGCCGCAAAGGAACGACGGGGCGGCGAATGATCTCAAATCGCCGCAGGGGCATTGCATTCTTGGGTTGGGACGAACGCGATGTGCGCCACCTATCCCTCCCACAACTCCCTTCCCGCTATTCCCCCTTGGCACCTTCCTCGGCTGCTTCCAATTGCACGAGCCGGGTGTTGATGCGTGCCCGGAGCTGTGAAAGGGCTTCCAACTGCTCCTGTTGTTCCTGAACGGCCTTTACCAGCGGCACTACGAATTGTTCATACCCGATGGTGTAGTGGTCCTTCTCATCGATGGGCCGGTGAACGCCCGAGAACTCGAAGCTCAACACACGGGCCAGACTGTCCACTTCCTGGGCGATGAAGCCGGTATGCCTTTTTGAAGAAGCCGCAGCAACAGCCTCGGTATAGGCGCTGCGTTCCTCCGTGCGGGCACTATCGCGCATGCGATCGGCAAGGCCGGTGAAGGTGTCGTAGGCATTCACGTCGAACCGGTAAGTGACCGGCCGCAAACGGAGGATGAAGTTGAGCCCCGGCACATTCTCCCGGATATCGCGCTTGAACCGTGCATCGCTCAGGTTCTGCCATGCGCCGAAGCCGCCCGTGAGGTTGGTGTTGTTGGCCGCATTTCCGATGCGGATGGTATTGGCCGAAAGGGCTAGCGCGTCATAGCCGATAGCGGTCATGTTGTCCCCAACGTCGCCGGTGTTGGTCTGTTCGCCTACCGCGGTGCACAGGTTCACGAACTTCGGAATGCCGTTGGCGTTGCTGAGCGCTTTGCTCCCTAGCGCCACGCTGTAGTCTCCATCCTCATTTTCATTGTGCGTCAACTCCCCGATGGTCGTGTTGAACTTGCCGGTGATGTTCTTGGGGAGAGCCGCACGACCCATGGTCGTGTTTCCGCTCCCACCACCATTCCATAAGAGCCCATTGAAGGCAGTGTTGTTGCTCTCTGTTGTAATATGATTCTCGCTGGAGAACCCCGTATTACTCGAGCCCGTGGTGATGGAGCTCATTGTGTACGAGCCAAAGGCGGTGTTGCCCGAGCCGGTGGTGTTCGAAGCAAGCGATAAATAGCCACAGGCGGTGTTGTTTGCACCGCTCGAATTTCCCAACGCTCCCACACCAACGGCTGTGCAGGTGTTGCTCGTAGGTTCTTGCAGTGCAAAGGCGCCCACGGCGGTATTGCCGGCGCCTGTGGTGTAGTTCTCCATGGCCGCACTGCCCACGGCGGTCTGCGCACCCACGCTCGTGCCAACGCGAAGGGCGTTCGCACCCACGGCTACGCTGTTCGCTCCGTCCAGGTTGCTGGAGAGCGCGCCCGCACCCACGGCCGTGTTGCGTGATCCGCTTGTGTTCGCTGCCAAGGCGCGTGACCCCAAGGCGGTATTGTCCGTTCCGGTGTTCACGGCCAAGGCGAGCAACCCCCAGGAGGTGTTCGCATAGTTGGGGCTGACGTAGCCGCTTCGCACACCGCTACGCCTGAACTCCAAGGGCCTGGCATCAGGAGTACCCAAATAATGTGTACCCGCTATGATCCCTGTATTGCCCACCCGGCGCCAACCGTCGTTCGGACCACCGAGCGCTACCCAGATCGAACCGTTGAAGTACCAGAACGTGTTGGTCGTGGTCTCGTACACCAGAAGGCCCGTGGCGGGCGCCGGTAGTGCAATGCGTTCAACAGCGGTCATGCGCGGGCACAGGAACCCTTGCTTCCCATTGGCTGGCAGTGTGGCCACACTCAGGTCCAGCATGGCGGAAGGGTCGGGCGCGGCCCCTGCCGCATTGATGGCGATCTGGGCCACGGAGCTGGTCCGAAGGCCCATGAAAGCCAGGGCGATGAGCAGCGCCGTGAGGTGGTGCCGTTGCGTGTTCATGGTTTGGACGCTATTTGTTGCGATCCGCGCTTGTCGACCGAGCGCTCCAGTAGATCGAGCTGTTCCAAGAGCAGGACATTATCCGCCTGTAGTGCGTCGATCCTTACCTGGTTCTGTTGCACGGCACGGACCAGGGGCACCACCAATGCGGAATAGGACAAGGTGTAATGATCATGCGCATCTGTCGGCCGATGCACTAAATCGAGATCGGAGTGGAGGCTGTCCAATACCACCGCGACCTCTTGAGCAAGCAGACCGGTGCATCGTGCTGCCGCAACTTCCTCCCAACGCTGCTGCATGTATCGCAAGGGTGCGGGGTCCTCTAAGCGGGCCAAGCGGGCTTCGCCGCCGGTGAAGCGCTCTATGGCCTGGGCGTTCAAGCGGTAGGTCACAGGGCGCAAGTGCTGGATGAGCTCGATGCCGGGCACGTCCTCACGAATGTCCTGCTTGAAGCGGGCGTCCGATGGGTTCTGCCAAGCGCCGTAGCCGCCGGTGAGGTTGTTGCTCGCCACGGTACCGAACACGATCCTGCCTGTGGCGGTGGGCACCGCGTTGTAGCCAATAGCGCCGGTGTAATTGAGCGTGGTGATGGTGGGCCCGGCCAATGCGCCGATGCCGGTGTTGTAGCTGCCGCTCCCTACTCCTCCGAGCGCATTGTAGCCAATGGCCGTGTTGTCACCGCCTGTGGTGTTGCCCAAGGCAAAAGCTCCGATCGCGGTATTGTGCGAACCAGTCGTGAGCGCCGACAGGGCCTCATACCCGAGGGCAACGTCACCCCACCCGCTCGATACATTGGTCGCTGCGCGATAGCCGAACCCGTGAGCGCCTGTCGTCGCCGTTTCGACCGCATAGGCGCCAAACCCGTAGCTCCACGGACCTGTTGCTGCGCTTCGGCCTGCACCGTATGCACCAGTGCGACCCGCTTGGTAGCCCAGGGCAGTTGTCCAAATTAGGGTCGGTGCTGAAGCTGACGCCGCCTGCGAACCGACGACCGTCCAAAAGGGGCCATTCACATCCATGGCTCCAGCCTCGTACCCTACCGCAGTACAGTTATGCACTTTCAGTGCCCACAAGGCCCGATGTCCTACTGCGGTGTTGGTGCCACCGAGATCGACAAATGATGAGAGCGCATAGCTTCCGATCGCGGTGTTGCGTGCCTCTTCGTTAAGCAGGGCCAAACTTCTGTACCCGACCGCGGTCGTTTGTGCGACCGGCAGCCCATGCAGATCCCGCGTGGCCTCATATCCAAAAGCCGTATGGTCGGTTCCTGTGGCAACCCCGGCGTACGCACCGAATGTGGTGATGCCATCGGCGAGGTGCCCTGCGTGCTGGTTGTTCACGCGCAGTTGCACGTTCACATTGTCCGTGGTACCGATGAAGTGGGTGCCGGCAACAAGGCCCGCGTTCCCCAACGGGGCCCATCCCGTGCTGGGCAATGCCCAGTTCACCCAGATCGTTCCGTTGAAGTACCAGAAGTCATTGGTGTTGGTCACATAGACCAGGAGCCCGGTGGCCGGTGCCGGGATGTTGTCGCGTTGGCCCGAGCTCATGCGTGGGATCAGCAATCCGCGCTTGGCATTGGCCGCAAGCCCGCTCACATCCAGATCGAGCAAGGCGCTGGGGTGCGGTGCGAGCCCGGTGGTATTGATGGCCACGTTCTGTGCGAAGAGCGCTGTGCATGGAAGGAGCACGACCAGGAGGATCGCCCCAAAGCGTACACCGATGGCCTGGGCAAGAGGCATCATGGCCCTGTGGTGTTGGTGGCATTTGCTTTCAACAGCGCATCGATACGCAAGTGTAGTGCTGCGTTCATCCCTTCCAGCTCGTTGATCACGGCATGCTGCTCCTGTACGGCAACGATCAAGGGCAGGGTGAACTGCTCATAGCCCAAGGTGTAATGGTCGTGATCATCCACCGGATGATGCACACCGTCGAAATCGAAACCGACCGCCTGCGCTGCGGTCTCCACTTCTTGCGCGACGAAGCCCGTTTGCCGGTCGTGCGAAACCTCGGCAAGACGTGCGCGGTACGTGGCTATGTGATCGAAAGCGGTCATCGTGTCAAGGCGCTGCCAAATGCCCAAGTGCTTGTCCACCGCTTCGGCTTCAAGCAGGTAGGTCACCGGTCGCAGCCGCAGCACCAGGTCCAGGCCGGGGACGTTGTGGAGCACATCGGTTTTGAACCGCGCATCGGAGAAATTCTGCCAGGTGCCGTAGCCGCCTGTACGGTTGTTGTTGGCCACTGTTCCCAAGGTGATGCGGTTGGAAGCACTCGGTGCTGCCGCGTAGCCCACCGATGTCGTGTTCGTGTAATTGCCGGCCGGCCCGTTTATCGGCCCAACAGCGGTGTTGTAGCTCGCCGTAGTGACGGCGACCAAAGTGACGTAGCCACCTGCAGTGTTGTATGCGCCCGTGGTAATGCCAAAGCCACTTGACATGCCCACACCGGTATTATAAGACGCTAAGCTCTCTCCGAGCGCGTCCTTTCCGAAGGCCACATTGTACGAGCCGGTCAGGTTGACGTCCGAGGCACCGGCCCCCATGGCGCTATTGCGCTGGCCCGTGGTATTCGCTTCCATGGCGCGGTAGCCCATGGCCGCATTCTGGGCGCCGGTCGTGTTGTTCGCCATACAGCGTGCTCCAGCGGCGGTGTTGGAAGCACCTGTGGTCGTGTTCTGCAAGGCCTGGTAGCCGAGCGCGGTATTATCCGATGTGGTCGCATTCTCCAATGCCTGGCAGCCCACCGACGTGTTGCGGCTGCCCGTGGTGTTGGCGCGAAGTGCGCTCAACCCTACAGCCGTATTGTCCGCACCCGTGGTATTGGCAAACAGCGCTCTATAGCCTACTGCGGTATTGCGTGCACCAGAGGACTGGTAAAGTGCTTGGTAACCCACTGCCGTGTTCGAAACATTCGCGAACATCGTGTTGAGCGCAAAGGCGCCCACGGCCGTGTTGTCCGTGCCGGCCACAACATTTTCCAAGGCCTGTATCCCGAATGCAGTATTGCGTGACCCGGTGGTCGCGGTCATGGCACGATAGCCGAAGGACGTGCGGGTGTCGCCATCGGCCAGAAAGCCTGCCCGCTGCCCGCCCACGCGCAACTCCAATGGGCTATTGGTAATGGTGCCGATGAAGTCGGTGCTGAGCGTACCCGCATTACCCGTGAGGGACCACAGGGGGTTCGCCCCCGCTACCGCTACGGCCGCCCACGCTGCACCATCGAAATACCAAAATTCGTTCACTGAGGTATCATACACCAACAAGCCTTGGGCGGGCGCGGGGATGGCCGTCCGCTCTGCGGTGGTCATGCGCGGGATCAGAAAGCCGCGTTTCGAATTCCCGGGAAGCCCCCCTGTACTGATATCCAATAGCGCTGATGCATCGGCCGCGGCCCCGGTAACGTTGATGCCGATGTTCTGTGCCGAAACGATCAGCGGCAAGAGCAAGGCGAAGGCAAGAACCCAGCCTAAGCGCCGAATGGAACAATGTGCGCGCTCCATGGAAGAAGCCAAACACGAGGTTCGCGAAGTGGGCGCGAAAAAGATATGGCGGGTCCGGGTGGGCATCACTTACAAAGAGGGCACTATATCCGCTTTTGGGCAATACCACTTGAGTAGTACGGATCAGCCCAGTGCGAAGCAAAGCCAGGCCCGGATGGCCAACAAGTAAAAACCCGACATGCGCCGATCAATGGCCAATGTTCCGATCCACCATTGGGCGGATCATGCTGGCGAAGCGTTTGGGTGCTTTCCCCAAGTAGTAGGAAAGATCCTTCATCATATGGCTCTCGTCGAAGTAACCGCATTCCAGCGCGATGTCCAGATCCAGTTTGCGGGTGCGTTGCATGTGACTGTACACATGGTTGAATCGTACCACGGAGCAGAACTCCTTCGGGCTGAGGCCGATCTCTTCCTTGAACTTGCGTTGTAGTTGGCGTTCGCTGAGACCAATGCTCTTTGCCATTTCGTTAACGGGCAACGTGCCATTGCTTTCGCGTATCCGACCCTCCAGGATTTGCACGTGAGTAGGTTCGCTCGTATTGTTCCGCTCGTGTATCCCGTGAACGAATTCCAGCAGCAGATCGAACATGACCTGCGGTTCCGGGTTCGCTCGTAATCGTGCATAGATGTCGTCAATGGCATCGCCGATCACCTCGTGCGGTGGGATCATTAGTCCGTTGAAGTCCTCCACACTTCGGCCGAATAGCTGGTGGAACGCGCTGGGGTAGAAATTCAACATAACGCACCGCACGGGAGCATCAGAAGTGCAGATGATGCCACGTTCGGGCGGTACATGTCCGCAGAAGCCATCGTGCCAATCCATAGGGCCGTTATGGTCGAAGTACTGTGGTTCACCGTCCAGGATCAGCGCCCACTTGATGTAACTGTCAGGCGCGAGTTGCTCAGGCGGAAGTGGGTGGGGGAAGTAGCCGTATGCCAAGCGATGGATGTGGCGATCCAACGGGACGGGCGGGAAGAATTCGCGGAAGCCTTCGATCATCGTTTACGCGCTTAAGTGTCAATGACCACATGCGGGCTGTCACTCAAACTTAGGTAGCATCCCTCGATAGTTCCTGGTTTTATTATTCGGTCCTGAAAGAGCCTCACATCCGATCGAGCAGCTACAATGGATCGGGAATGGTGCTGCCGTCATTGAGCGCGATGAAGCGGTCGTTGCGGAAGGTGCGCACCCAGCCGGCCACGGTGATGGTGGTGTTGGTAGGTGCGCTGTCGTCGAGGACGGACTTGATGGAATGCATGGTCGATCAGAAAATCAGAAGATCGGACGATCAGACAATGGGAATGCCGGGCTGCCGACCGATGCGGCAAAGGAACGACGAGGCGCGGACCGGGCCAAGGCGGAATAGCCAAGAGCAACTGAAAGGGGCCACAGGAAACGTTTTTGCATTTTTTTGTTTCCCCTGTATCCAAGAGCATTACATTTGCGCCCTCGAAAATGGCAACAGACAAGGAAAACATCCGGGAGGACCGGGGCAAATGCTTGGTGGACGAGGCCGTGAAGGTCTTTTGGACCTATGGCATCAAGAGCGTGACGATGGACGACATGTCCGCGCGGCTCGGCATCAGCAAGAAGACGCTCTACCAGCATGTGAAGGACAAGAACGACCTGGTGGCCAAAGTGCTGCGGCACGTGAGGACGCAGTTCAAGGAAGCGATCGACGAGGAGCTGGCCAAGGAACTGAACGCCATCGACGAGCTCTTCGCCATCACCAACCGTGTGGCGGGCGAGTTGCGCGGCATCCATCCCTCGATCCACTTCGACCTGGAGAAGTATCATCCCGAGGCCTTCCACGAGATGCTGGAGAACAAGCGCTCGGAGATCTATGGGTGCATGGCCGCGAACATGCAGCGGGGTATCCGGGAAGGCGTGTACCGCGACGATCTGGACATTCCGATGATCGCCATGATCTACATCGCGCGCTTCGACCTGGTGTTCGACGGGGAACTCTTCCCGCCGGAGCAGTTCAACATGGACGACCTGCACTGGGAACTGTTCCGCTACCACATCCGCGGCATCGCCAGTGCCAAGGGGTTGAAGTATTTGGAGAAGAAAGTCGCCAAGGAAATGACGCCGGCCACCGGGCACCCATCGCACCACCTATGAGACGACCATTGACAACCGCATTGCTCCTTTTTTCGGTGGCGGCGTTCGCACAAGGGCCGGTGAGCCTAAGCCTGAAACAGGCCATGGACATGGCCGCGCAGCAGAGCTACACCGTTCAGTACAGTGCCTTGGAGGCGGAAAAGGCCGATTCCCGGATCAAGGAGATCCTGGCCACGGGCCTGCCGCAGGTCGCGGCCTCGGGCAGCCTCAACAACTACCTGAAGGTGCCCACGCAGGTGATCCCGAACTTCTTCGGCAACGAACCCGAGACGATCGAGGTCCAGTTCGGTATCCCCTGGGCCGTCACCGGCGCGGTGCAGCTCAACCAGCTCTTGTTCGACGGCAGCTATCTCATTGGACTTAAGGCCACGCGCGAACTAAAGGAGAAGGCCCAGCTGGACCTGCAGAAGGCCCAGCACGATGCCCGTGCCCAGGCGGCAAAAGCCTACCTCTCCGTGCTGGCCGCGGAAGAAGGTGTGCGGCTGCTCGGCGAAGGACTTCCGCTGCTGGAGAAAAGCGATACCGACGCCAAGGCAATGCTGCAGCAGGGCTTCATGGAAAGCACCGATGTGGACCGGCTGTCCATCCAGCTCGCCGACACCCGGAACCAGCAGCGCAACCTGCAGCTGCAGGCCAACGTGGCAAGGGCTTTCCTGGCCTTGGTCCTGGGCCTTCCCAGCGGTACGCCGCTTACGCTCACCGACCCCTTGGCCACGTTGATGGCCGACCCTGCGGAGAAGGCGCTGGCCGACCAGCCCTTCACGGTGGACCAGCACATCGAAGATGAACAGGCCAACTCCCAAGCGCGTCTCAGCGAGCTTCAGATGCGCAATGAAAAGGCGGCATACCTGCCAAAGCTCAACAGTTTCATCAACTACCAGCAGCAGTTCAACGGACTGGAGTTCACACCCGGCGCAGGACCGTGGTACCCGGCTTCCCTTTGGGGCCTCTCGCTCAACATCCCCATCTTCAGCAGCGGCATGCGCTCCAGCCGGGTGAAGCAGGCGAAGATCGGGATGAAGGAGGCCGAGGTGAACCGGAAGGGGACCGAGCAGCGGTTGCTCACCACCTATCTCCAGCAGCAGGCCGTGCTGAAGTCGGCAGAGGACAACTACAGCACCGCCAAGGCGAACATGGACCTGGCCCAGCGCATCTTCGAGCGTGCCTCGGTGAAGTTCAACGAGGGCGTGGGAAGCAGCTTTGAACTGACCCAGGAGCATGCCAACTACCTCACCGGGCAGCAGACGTACATCCAGCGCATGGTGGACTTGCTCCAGGCGCGCACGGACATGCGGAAGGCGTTGGATACGTACTGATGTGAGAAGGTGATAGGTGAATAGTGATAGGTGACTGGAACAACGCAACCGTACCGTCGATCCATTGGGTCGACCAAGAATAACCCCTGATGAAAAGATCGATCTACTTGATCCCGATGCTGGCACTGCTTGCCTCCTGCGGCGCGAAGGGTACCGGTGAACTGGCGGAGAAACGCGCGGAGCGCGACTCGCTGAAGACCGTGTACGACAAGGTGGGCAAGGACCTCAAGAAGGTGGAGGACTGGCTGGCGCTGAACGACAGCACGGCCAACCGCAGCCTGCCTCTGGTCTCCGCGAAGGCCCTGGTGCAGGGCCCGTTCACGCACTACATCGATGTGCATGGCGTAGTGAAGGCGGACGAGAGCGCCACGCTTTATTCGATGACCGGAGGGCGCGTGGCCAGCATCCGCGTAAAGGCCGGTGACAAGGTGCGCAAGGGGGACTTGATCGCCACGATGGACAACGACATGGTGGAGAAGCAGATCGCACAGGCACAGGCCGGCGCGGACCTCGCGCGAACCACTTTTGAAAAGCAGCAGAAACTGTGGGGCCAGCACATCGGCAGCGAGATGCAGTTCTTGCAGGCGAAGACACAGAAGGAACAGGCCGAAGCGGGGCTGGCCACATTGAAGGAACAGCAGCGCCTCTCCAACGTCACCGCACCTTTTGACGGCATGGTGGACGAGGTGATGGCCCGTGTGGGCGATATGGCCGCTCCCCAGATGCCCGTGGCACGGGTGGTGAACCTCACCGGCATCCAGCTGCAGGCGGACGTGAGCGAGGCTTACTTGAAAAGAGTGAGGGCAGGAGCGCCGACGAAAGTGGTCTTCCCCAGCATCAACGAAGGCTTCAGCGCGCCCTTGACGCACGTGGGCGACTACATCGACCCGAGCAACCGCACCTTCTTGGTGACCCTGCGTGCCCCCAAGGGCGAGGCCTACATGCGCCCCAACCTGCTGGGCGACCTCAGCATCCAGGATTCCCACACCGACAGCGCCATGGTAGTGCCCAGCGCGGCCGTGCTGGACGATGTGGGCGGCAACAGCTACCTCTTCGTCCTCGGTCCGGCGCCACAAGGGGCCAATGTGGGGTCGAACGAAAGGGTGGCGCAAAAGATCTTCGTGGACCGTGTGAGCGAATACCAAGGGCGCATGAACGTGGCCGCCAAGACCGCCGGTGAATTGAAGGACGGCGCGATGGTGGTGATCGATGGCGCCAAGAACGTGAGCGACGGGCAGACCGTGCGCGTGGATGAGAACTGAGGTTGAAGAGTTCACCACAGAGGCACGGAGCACACAGAGGAATGCGAAATGCAAGGAAGAACGGGATGGTGACCTTCCCCAAGTTCTTCTCCGTGCCTCTGTGGTGAAAAAACGATAATGTCAATGAACCACAACGAAGACGTAGAAAAGGACCTCCACGGCCCGGAGCGGGAGTTCGCGATCACGACATGGGCGGTGCAGAACCGCACTACGGTGATCGTGCTCACGGTGCTGATCTTCCTGATGGGGATCTACTCCTACCAGGTGATGCCCAAGGAGAGCTTCCCCGAGGTGGTGACGCCGGAGATATTCGTCTCCACGCCTTACAACAGCAGTTCGGTGGTGGACATCGAGAAGCTCATCACCAAGCCCTTGGAAAAGGAGATCAACACCATCAGCGGGGTGGACGAGATCAAGAGCACCACGGTGCCGAACTTCAGCGCCATCGATGTGAAGTTCAACTACAACATCTCGCCAGATCAGGCCCTGCGGAAGGTGAAGGACGCGGTGGACAAGGCGCGCGGCGACAAGAACTTCCCCACGGACCTGCCCTCGGAGCCGAACGTGATCGAGCTCAACTTCAGCGAGCTGATGCCGGTGATGAACATCAACCTCAGCGGCGACTACCCGATGGAGCAGCTCCACTCCTATGCGCAACACCTGAAGGACCGCATCGAATCCCTGCCGGAGATCAACAAGGTGAACATCCGCGGCGTACCCGAGCGCGAGGTGCGCATCAGTCTCGATCTGTATAAGCTGGAGGCGTTGCAGCTCAACTTCAACGACATTGCCCAGGCCATCCAAATGGAGAACCTCACCATGAGCGGTGGCGAACTGCTCACCGATGGGCAACGCCGCGCCGTGCGCGTGATCGGCGAATTCACCGACATGGCGCAGATCCGCGACATCGTGGTGAAGAACATCGATCAGAAGGAAGTGCGCCTCGGCGACATCGCCACGGTGGACTATGCCTACAAGGAACCGGACAGCTTCGCCCGTGAGTACGGCAAGTCCGTGGTGATGCTCGACGTGATCAAGCGCGCGGGCCAGAATCTCCTCACGGCCAGCGACGGCATCCAGCAGATCCTGAAGGAGGACCGCGGCCGGGTGCTGCCCACCGATCTCCGCATCTCCGTTACCGGCGACCAGAGCGACAACACGCGCACCAGCGTGGATGAGCTGATGAACCACATCATCCTCGGCGTGCTGCTGGTGATCGGCACCCTTATGCTCTTCCTCGGCCTGCGCAACGCCATGTTCGTGGGGCTTGCGATCCCGATGAGCATGTTCATCTCCTTCACGCTGCTCAACGCGTTCGGCGTCACGCTGAACATCATGGTGCTCTTCGCGCTGATCCTCGCGCTGGGCCGTCTGGTGGACGATGGCATCGTGATCGTGGAGAACATCTACCGCCACATGACCAACGGCGAGCCGCCGTTGCGGGCCACGAAATTAGCCGTGGGCGAGGTGACCATGCCGATCATCGCCGCGACCACGGCCACGGTGATGGTGTTCGTGCCGCTGCTCTTCTGGCCCGGCATGATGGGCTCCTTCATGAAGTACCTGCCCATCACCTTCATGATCGCCCTCGGCTCCTCGCTCTTCGTGGCCTTGGTGGTGAACCCCGCGCTGGCCTCGAAGTTCATGAAGGTGGAAGAGGACAACATGCCGATGAAGCGCGTGTGGAAACTGGCAGGCATCCTTGCCGCCGTGGGCACGCTGATCCTCGTTCTTGGCCTGTCCTTCAAAAGCGACACCGTCTTCGGCATCGGACTGCTCACCCTCTTCTTTGGCGTGATGGGCATAGTCAACGCCAAGTGGTTCGTGCCCGCCACGGACTGGTTCCAGAACAGTTGGCTGCCCCGCTTGGAGGCCCGCTATGAGAAATTCCTGCGCTATGCGTTGGACCGCCACCACCCGCGGACCTTCCTCTTCGGCACCTTCGGCATGCTGGTGCTGGTGATCGCCCTGCTGGCCGTCTTCCCACCCAAAACGCTCTTCTTCCCGGAGAATGAGCCGCAGTTCGTCAACGTGTTCATCGAAGCGCCCATCGGCACGGACATCCTGAAAACGGATTCCATCACGCGGATCGTGGAAAAGCAGGTGATGGATGTGATCGACGTGCCGGGATTCAAGGTCCCGCCCGGGACCAAAATGCCTGATGGCACGATCACTGCGGACAGCACGAACTACCTCGTCAACTCCGTGATCTCGCAGGTGGGCGAGGGCACCAGCGATCCCGGTGCCGGCGGCATGCAGGTCGGTGCCACGCCGTACAAGGGCCGTATCGCCGTGAGCTTCGTGAAGTTCGCCGACCGCCACGGCAAGAAGACCAGCGATGTGCTGAAAGACCTGCAGGAACACGTGAAGGCCCCGCCCGGCGTGGTGGTCTCCGTGGCCAAGAACGCCGCGGGGCCGCCGGTGGGCAAGCCCATCAACATCGAGATCAAGGGGAAGGAGATCGAAGGGCTGCTGGCGGAGGCCGAGCGTGTGCAGCGCTTCATCGAGTTGCGCAATGTGCCCGGCATCGAGGCCCTGCGCCTGGACATAGACCGTGCCAAGCCGGAGATGCCCATCATCATCGACCGCGAGAAGGCCCGCCGCCTCAATGTGAGCACCTACGCCATCGCCGATGCGGTGCGCACGGCGCTCTTCGGCAAGGAGGTGAGCAACTACCGCGTGGAGGGCGACGATGACGACCACGAGATCAACATCCGCCTGAACGACAAGTACCGCTATGATCCGCAGCAGTTGCTGGACATGAAGGTGACCTTCCGCGACATGCTCAACGGGCAGATCCGGCAGATACCGATCAGCGCCGTGGCGCACGCCGAGCGCACCAGCACCTTCAGCGCGATCAAGCGCAAGGACCTGGACCGCGTGGTGACCGTGAGCTCCAACATCATCAGCGGCTACAACGGGAACGAAGTGGTGCAGCAGATCAAGGACCAGCTCGCCAGCGGCTTTACCGTCGGCAAGGACTACACGCTGAAATTCACCGGCGAGCAGGAGGATCAGGCCAAGGACATGGGCTTTCTGATGATGGCATTTCTCGTGGCCATCTTCGTGGTGTTCCTCATCATCGTCGCGCAGTTCAACAGCATCAGCTATCCCATGGTGGTGATGAGCACCGTGCTCTTCAGCACCATTGGCGTCTTCCTCGGGCTGGTGGTGTTCCGCATGGACTTCATCGTGCTGATGACGATGCTGGGCATCATCTCGCTGATCGGCGTGGTGGTGAACAACGCCATCGTGCTCATGGATTTTGCGCGCCTGCTCTTTGAGCGCAGCGCGCGCAAGCTGGGCCTGCCGGAGGACCGCATCATCCCCATCGCCGAAAGCCGCGAGGCCTTGGTGACCGCAGGGAAGACGCGTTTACGACCGGTGCTGCTCACGGCTTTCACCGCAGTGCTCGGCCTGTTGCCGCTGGCCATCGGGCTCAACTTCAACTTCCTCACCCTCTTCACGGAGCTGGACCCGCACATCCACATGGGCGGCGACAACGTGATCTTCTGGGGCCCCCTCAGTTGGGCGGTGATCTACGGCCTGCTCTTCGCCACCTTCCTCACCCTGATCATGGTGCCGGTGATGCTGCTGATCATCCAAAAGATCAAGCACGGCAGGCAGTGGAAGCACGACCTGCGGGAAGTGCATAGGCATTCCGAAGTCGGTTGATCTCTTGAACGGAACGAATAGGAAAGGCGCGGCGGAGGCTGCGCCTTTCCTATTTGTTCCGCATGCACGCACTCGGCGAAAAGCCGGGCGCATACTTCGCGAAACTGCTCCGTAAGAGAACTTGCGGCATATATTGGCATCGGAAATTCTGCCTGAACGGTGGAAAGCCGCGAGTAAACCTTCACCAACAAAACCCAACGAACATGTACTGTCGGAACTGTGGAAATGAAGTCAGCGACCAAGCCGTGATGTGCGTTGCCTGTGGGACACCACCAAAGGCCGGCAACAAGTATTGTTCGAATTGCAAGGGGGAAACCTCTGCAAATGCTGAGATCTGCATGAAATGCGGGGTGGGATTGGGAAAGAAAAGTATCAATGGCGAAGGGAAGGATTGGATGACCACGCTGTTGCTGGCTATTTTTCTGGGAGGTCTTGGCGTCCATCGGTTCTACACGGGCCATACCATGATCGGTGTTGTGCAGCTCCTTACGCTGGGCGGTTGCGGCATTTGGACACTCGTGGACATCATCATGATCGCAACGGGCAAGTTCCAGGATGCGGAGGGGAATCTCCTCGTTAAGAGCTGATCACACTACGACCGCGATCAAGGCCATTGCGTTGATCGCGATCCCCATCGCGCTTGCGTTGGTGCCGCTCAGCGCGGTTGAACAGGGGCCGACACTTTGCCTGTACCACAACCTCACGGGGCACAGTTGTCCGGGCTGCGGCATGACCCGTTCCCTCGTAGCGTTGTGCCATGGTGCCTTGGGGGCATCCTTCGCCTATAACAAGGGCATCATCATCGTTGCTCCCTTGCTGCTCTTGCTTTGGGGTAATGAACTGTGGATAGCGGCAAAAGCCTGGATCTACAGCTGTTGAGTTGTTGATCGCACGTTCGGTATCCGCTCGTGCTTTAATTCTTCCTATGGATCCAGGCGCTCGGGAAAATGCCGAGCGGGTGCTTCGCAGGATGTGGGTGGACGAAGTGATCCCCCTGCGTCACCGCACAGGTCATTGCTGCGCCTATCGCCCCTTGCGTTCGTTTGAAATGTGGGCAACTCCCTGCCCACTTCACAGACCAACGCACGGACCTCCCCATATTCAAACACGACATCCACATCACCACAATTCACAGAACTACCTTTAACAACCACTGCGCCTGAAAAGGGGATGCTTACATTTGGTCGACATGTAGCAGCCCCAACTTTGATCTACGGTTGTGATCTTGACCAACGATCCGTTCAGGACCCGCTCCGGTCGATATCGATCTTGATCTTGGAGCCTCTCAAACGCATCTCAAACCAGTCACCTTTCCAAAGCGTGCCGACAATTCCATGAAAGCAACAGAGACAGGGAGGTTCGAAGTCTTGGCCCGACCCTTGAAACTGCTCTTCTCTACACGGGCAGCTGGCCTGTATATGCTCATCTTCGCGGGGTCTATCGGCGCAGGAACATTCATCGAGAACGATTTCGGAACAAGTTCGGCGCAGCATGTGATATACAGATCTTGGTGGTTCTCTCTGCTGCTCGTGCTTTTCTGTATCACCATTGCGGTGAACATGATACGTTTCAAGATGGTGCGTCAAAAGAAGTGGGCACTGCTCACCTTCCACTTGGCCATGATCGTGATTCTCATCGGTGCGGGCGTTACGCGGTACACGGGTTACGAAGGGGTCATGCACATCCGCGAGAATGATTCTTCCAACAGCTTTCTTTCCGCAGAAACACATTTGCAATTCCAAGTTCGCAAAGGAGAAAAGGAATATTCATTTGACGAACCGGTCCTGTTCTCTACAAAGGGGAACAACAATTGGAGCGAGTCTTATTTGATCGGGAATGACCTGGTCGAGGTCGTGGTGAAGGAATTCATTCCGAACCCGAAAGAGATATTGGAAGATGGTATTGCGGGCAAGCCGACCATCAAGATCGTGATCGGTGGTGCGAATGGGCGCGAGGAATATTTCCTGAGCGCTGGTGAGACGCGCAGGATCAGAGGGACCTTGTTCAATTTCGCGGATGGCGCATTACCGGATGCCGTGAATATCGCTTACCGCGATAATGTGCTATTGATCAAGGCGGATCAGCCCATGGTACAGCGCGTAATGGCCACGCAAAAAGTGGACACGCTATTACCGCAAGCGGCTTATCATCCATTGATGCTTCGGTCATTGTACATGGTCGGTTCCGGAAGTTTCGTTTTCGGCGATTTCAATAAGCAAGGTGTGGTGCAATTGATCTCCGATGGCCCGAAAGTGAAGAACGAAAGTTTGACCGCATTAAGGGTTGAAGCAACGATCAACGGTGATCTGCATGAAGTACTTGTGTACGGTCAAAAAGGGCAACCAGGGCGGCCAGCAGTGGTACACAATGAAAAGCTGGATCTCGCCATTTCGTACGGATCGAAGGAAGTGGTATTGCCCTTCTCCGTTAAGCTGTACGACTTCATCATGGAGCGTTATCCCGGTACCAATAGTGCGACCTCGTATGCGAGTGAAGTGCAATTGATCGACGAGCGCGGCGGGATCAAGGAAAACCATCGGATCTTCATGAACAATGTTTTGGACCACGATGGTTATCGCTTTTTCCAATCCTCTTTTGATCAGGATGAATTGGGTACTTACTTGAGTGTGAACCACGACTTCTGGGGAACTTGGATCACGTACATCGGCTACATATTGCTCACGGTGGGCCTGTTGCTTTCCATGTTCAGCAAGAAGAGCCGTTTCCAAAAGTTGGCCAATAGTATTCGCGATCTGCGAAGTAGTTCAATTGCCGCCATCCTGCTCATCGCCACTTCGACATTACCCGTCACCGTTTATGCGCAGAAGGTGATCGAAGAGATCAATGGATCCCATGTTGTAAGTGCGGATCATGCCGAACGATTCAGCAAACTGGTAGTGCAGGACAATCGTGGTCGGATGAAACCGATACACACCCTTTCGCGCGAAGTGATGCGAAAGGTTTTCCGCCGGGAAAGCATCAATGGCCTTAGTGCGGACCAAGTGATCCTTGGCATGTTAGCGAATAGTGCCGAATGGCTCGATGTACCGTTGATCAAATTGGGAGAGCATCATAGCGTGCATGAGCTGGTCGGTGTTGAAGGTCCAAAGGCGGCGTACGAGGATTTCTTCGCACCCGACGGCAGTTACAAGTTGCGGGATGAAATGCGCCGGATCAGTGCGTTGCAGCCCATTGACCGTGGCGTGTACGAGAAGGACCTGATCAAAGTGGATGAACGAGTGAACATCGTACACATGGCGCTGGGCGGCGCTTTGTTGAAGATCATTCCGATCGCTGGAGATGCCAACAACACCTGGGTGGGCACTGATCTCGAAGGTCCGGAACATGCCCATGTGCATGATTTAGTAGCGGAACGGTTCTTCGCCACTTATGTCCCGGCTTTGCAGGAGGCCATGCACAATGGCAACTACAGCCTTCCGGACAAGCTACTGAATGAACTTGATGCTTATCAAAAGGAGAAAGGAGCGGCTGTGATCCCGAGCCCTGCCAAGATCAAGGCGGAGATCATTTTGAACGGGTTAAGTGTGTTCGATCGATTGGCGCTGTTTTATGCACTGCTTGGACTTACGTTCTTATTCCTGTTGTTCTTCTCCGTGTTCAAGCCGCGTGTGGATCTTGCGAAAGTGCAGCGTATCATGTTGGTCCTATTGATCGCTGGCTTTGCATTGCACACCATCGGCCTTGGCCTTCGATGGTATGTTTCCGGTCGTGCACCATGGAGCAATGGGTACGAATCCATGATCTACATCGCTTGGACCACTGTACTTGCGGGAATTCTGTTCAGCCGAAAGTCATTGGGAGCATCGGCCGCGACCATGATCCTCTCTGCTACTCTTTTGCTTGTGGCGATGTTGAGTTATTTAGATCCGGAGATCACACCACTTGTACCCGTTCTACAATCCTACTGGTTGACCATTCACGTATCCATGGAAGCGGGCAGTTACGGCTTCCTAGCATTGGGCGCGGTTATCGGTCTGATCAACCTGATCCTGATGATTTTCCTAACGCAGAAGAACGAAAAACGCGTTCATCGATTGGTTAAGGAGATGAGCTACTTGAGCGAGATGACGTTGATCGGCGGGCTCACCATGATCAGTATCGGCACCTACCTCGGTGGCGTCTGGGCGAACGAATCGTGGGGACGCTATTGGGGTTGGGATGCAAAAGAGACCTGGGCCTTGGTAACGATTCTTGTGTACGCGTTCATCCTGCACATGCGCTTGATCCCTAAGATGCAAGGGCTCTATGCTTACAACGTTTCGTCGCTCTTCGGCCTGGCCTCGGTGATCATGACCTATTACGGGGTGAACTACTACCTCTCCGGTCTGCACTCTTATGCTGCTGGAGATCCCGTGCCGGTCCCCGATTGGGTGTATGTTGGGGTAACCGTGTTGGTGCTGATCAGCCTATTGGCCTTCTTCCGGAAAAGGAAATTCAAGTTGATCACATAGTGATCAATGTACGGTCGTCGCGTTCTCCAACAGGATCGCGTACCGGTACCCAGCACCGAAATCCTTGTCCAGCACAACGGTGCCAACAATCGTTGCTTTCTCGCCGAGGGGAACCACAACATCGGTAGTTGCCACCACCTCCGGATCACCTTTGGAACCATCCTTCAAGTGTACCCAATTGCGGCCCATGATGTTCGGATTGACCTTCGTGCACGTTCCACTGACCTGGATGACCTTGCCTTCATACTTCTTCGGTGATGCGATGAGGTCGGCGATCTTCACGGAACCGGCCACATCCACTTTTACTGTAGGTTTTACCTCTTGTGAGTTCACCGTTGTTGGTGATGCATCCGCCATACCGCTTTCCCCGTGATCGGCAGGCACTACTTTGGAGACCAGAACAAGCTCGTCGAAATCCCGGTTGTATTCATTGCTATGGAAGTTCGTCTTTAGCAAACCACCACGATAGAAATACGGACGACCAACGATCACTTCCGTCTTGTCCGAAGCGATCCAGAATTCATCGGCACCTTCTTTCACACGCACATAAACATAGCGCTCTGTTGGAAGGACCTCTAGCGCAACCACCGTATGCAGGTCTTGCTCGATGCCCGATGAAGAACCCGGTACAGCTTGTGTTGGGGCTTTGCCATCGTTGGAGAACACCCCCGTGCTACCACTTTCGTGTTGATCCGGTCCGTCCGTCGGAATTGTCTTCGGGCCACTATCACACGCACCGAACAAGAGCAAGGAAAGCGTTAGTGGCAAAGTGTTCTTGTTCATGTTACTTTTTGTTCTTGCTGTCGAATCGTTTGATGATGCTGAAATTCACTCTGTAATTCTTCTCGTCCTTCAGTGTGGACATTTCTCCGAGCAAACTCGCAACAAGTGTACGGCTCAGATTATACGCCATATCAACACCATAGTAATGTTGCTTGGTGGTAAGAGGCACACCATCCGCACCGCCCCTGCTGGCGTAACGGTACATCAGTATCCGATAATAAGGGTTCAACGTAAGCCTATTGTTCAGCAAGGACTTTGAGTAGCGTACGGAAGCAATATCACTCCTCAAATAGGAAGATAGATTTCGATTGAATTGGAAGTTCCACCTACCTCCAATGACCGGCATTTTGTTGAACGTTAGGGATCCATTGTAATTATTGGAACTGTTCTGACCGTCACTTTGGAATCGCTTTCCGACCGAGATCCCTACGATCACATTCTTGATCGGTTTGATGTTCAATCGCGCTCTCAACCCCTGCCGTGCCTGATCATCCTCCAACATGTTCTCCACGTCGGTACGATAGGTCTCGTAGTAAACGATGCGTTTGCGCGAATCGTAGGAGGCGAACAGATCCACCTTCTTACTGAAGCGGTAACGCGATGAAACGAACAAGTTCGTGAGTCGTGCCCCACCGGAATTACCATTCACTTGATTGAAAAGATCAAGCTCTGCGGAAGAGAAGATGTTGAAGTTGTTATTGATCGTGGTGGTATGCTGGAAATAGGTGTACCGCCGGTCGGTCGCCCCTTTGTTCGTCTGCTGCATCAGTCCAGCGGTTGTTCGCGAACGGATCCTATCCGAGTTCAATTGCAGACCGAGATAGCCACCGTATTGGAACAGGTTCGCATTGAATCCGAACGTAGCGATATCCGGACGGAAACCAGCGATAGCACCAGCATATAACTTACCGAAGTACTTCTCGGCTTGCAGTCCATCGATAGCGCCGAGTGAAGATGCGTTGTTGTTGATCTTCCTTCCCAATGTGATCGTCGTGTTGGAATCGGGTTCGTACCGTACTGCCAAATTGTACACGTTGAAGTAGCTTGTTCGGTAGTTGAATGAACGATCATTCGACGGAAAGAGCTTTCGATAATTGATGTAGCTCTCAGCGCTGAATTTCGAATTTCCGATATGGTCCGCGTTGATCGAGAAGCGATACATCATGCGGTGGTCATCACCACGGTTCGAATTGACGGTACTGTAGGTCGCTCCCGATATCCTACCTCTGATCCGCTCCTTGTTCCGTTCGTTCTTTTCTGTTGTGATGGAGTCATCACGCTGTAGCTGGGCAGGTGGCTGTTCCGCGGCTATGGCGGGAACAACGACCACGGAGATGAAATGGACCACGTCGGCTTTGTCGATCTTACAGCCATTGATGATCTTGCATACGCATGAGATCGACGACTTGCTTGTGACCACCATGCACGGCAGGCTCTCAGCGCCTTTCACAAGATCGAGCGTATCGCCTATTGCAATGTTGTTCGTGTTCTCGAAGTGTACATACACATTGTTCGCAGTTACAAAAGTCACTTCACCGCGCAATAACTCTTGTGCTGAACCGATCGAGCAGAGCAGAGAAAAGAACAGTATGGTAAGATCTCTCAATTTCATCGCCTATCAATTCCCATCCGGATGGCAGCTGAAACACGCCGCGCTGTTGTACGAATATCCATTGACCCCGTTATGATGATCATTCACATCATTCTGATTATTGTGTTCATGACAGTTGATGCATGTGAATTGGCTGTAATCGTTCGGGTTGTTGTGGCAATCGGCGCAGGTGTTCCATTCCCCATCGTGCCTTCCGCTGTAGATCGGGAAGTACTGATTATCGTGATCGAAAGTTGAAGGTTGCCAGGCTGTTTCATTGTGGCACTGCGTGCAATCCATCGGGAACTGTGCCGAAGCATGGTTCGGGTTGTTGGTGCTGTTGTAGTCGTCCAAATGGCAGGCACTACACGCCGTAGGAGTACCTGCATATCCGTTCGCATGGCATTCGATGCAAGCCGTTGTTGTATGCGCACCATGCAATGGGAATGCGGTGTTGTTATGATCGAAGGTTGCCGTACCCCAATTCGTTTCGTCGTGGCATTGCGCACAGTCAGTTGGGAAGCCAGAGGCCGCGTGGTTCGGAGCGGTCGTGCTGTTGTAGTCATCCATATGGCACGCATTGCACGCAGTTGGTGTGCCTGCATATCCATTAGCGTGGCATTCAATACAAGCTGTAGTGATGTGCGTTCCGTGCAATGGGAAAGCCGTGTTATTATGATCGAAACTCGCCGTGCCCCAATTCGTTTCGTCGTGGCATTGCGCGCAGTCAGTTGGGAAGCCAGAGGCGGCGTGGTTCGGAGCCGTCGTGCTGTTGTAATCATCCATATGGCATGCATTACACGTCGTGGGTGTTCCAGCGAAACCATTCGCATGGCACTCGATACAAGCTGTAGTGATATGCGTTCCGTGAAGCGGGAAAGCTGTGTTGTTGTGATCGAAGGTGGCAGGTACCCAACCCGCTATGCTATGACATGATGCACAGTCCGTCGAAAAGCCAGATGCCGTGTGCGATGGGGACACCGTGTTATTGAAATCCTGCTGGTGACAGGAAACACATTCCGGCGAAGCATCCGAGAAGTTTGGTGTGGTATGACATTGCGCACAATCATTGATCGCGTGTCCCATGACCAGTGGGAAGAAGTCGTGGTTCACTGAATTAGTGCTCCAGCCTGTTCCGAACGGATCGTGGCATTCGGTGCAATCCATTGAATAACCAGCCGCTACATGATCCGGTGCCTTTGCAGCTTGGAAATCAGTCATATGGCAGTTGATGCAATCATTACCCAACCGTGCGAAAACGAGAGGATTCCCTGCGCTATGGCAATCCACACAACTCAATGCGATGTGCGAACCCACCAAGGGGAATCCATTCTGCTCGTGGATCTCGGGAATGGTATTCACCAACCAGTTCTGAGGCGTATGGCAGCGTATGCAATCGTTCCCAACGCTTTGGTTGTGGACATCGGTATGACAGGAGATACAATCGCTGGAAGGTGCTTTATCAAAATCGATGGAGGTGTGGCACTGCTTGCAATTGATCGAAGTGTGTGATCCTTCCAAAGGAAAATTCGTTATTCCGTGATCAAAGGTCATATCGGTCCGCATCGTTGTCCATCCTTGGGGATCATGACAGGCGGCGCAGTCGAGTTTCATGCGCTCACCATGCGGGGACTGGGCGAAGACAACAACAGCTCCCAATACCAAGAACAGCGAAGCGAATAGACGCATCGCCGAACCGAAGCCATGTGCTTTATATGTGCTTGGCAGTCCCATTGCTTCAACCATCAATTTCCATGACAGGAATAACATGCCACGCTATTGTACGAATAGCCATTTACACCGCTATGGTTGCTGTTGACCTGGTTTTGGTTGTTGTGGCAATCTATACAGGTAAAGATACTGAAGTCCCCAGGCACGTTGTGACAGGTCGCGCACGTGTTCCATACTGAACTATGATTCCCACTATAGATCCGGAAGTAGTCAGCATCGTGGTTGAAGCTCGATGGTGACCAAGCATTTTCGTTGTGGCACAACGTACAATCAGTCGGAAAGAGGTCCGCTGCATGGTTCGGATTATTGGCGCTGTTGTAGTCCGGCATGTGGCATGCATTACAATTGGTCGGCGTGCCGGTGTACCCATTCGCATGGCAGGAAACACAGCTCACGCCGACGTGTGCCCCAACGAGCGGGAAGTTGGTTGCATTGTGGTCATACGTAGCTGGGACCCAATTGGTTACATCGTGGCAAACGATGCAATCCGTTGGAAATCCAGCTGTTACGTGGTTCGGGTTAGTCGTTCCATTGTATTCCGTGATGTGGCAGGCATCGCAATTCGTTGGAGTTCCTTGGTATCCATTGCTATGACATGTCACGCAGCTCGGTCCCAAATGCGAGCCGGTCAATGGGAAATTTGTCGCGTTATGATCAAAACTTGAGTTAGTCCAAAGGGTCGGATCGTGACATAAAGCGCAGTCCGTCGGGAAGCCAGCAGAAACGTGATTCGGGTTCGTAGCACCCGTGTACTCCGTCATGTGGCAACCATCGCAGGTGTTCGGCGTGTTGTTGTAGTTGCCGTTGTGGCATTGATCGCAACTGACCGTCGCATGTGAGTTCGTCAACGGATAGATCGCATGGTCGTAACTGCTCGGTGACCAGGCCGTTTCATTGTGGCAGGTCGCGCAGTCCGTTGCGAAGCCAGCAGCTGTGTGGTTCGGGTTCGTTGACCCGTTGTAATCCGGCAAGTGGCAGCCGTCACAGGTGTTCGGCGTGTTGGTGTAGTTACCGTTGTGGCATGCATCGCAACTTGTTGTAGCGTGTACACCAAGCAACGGATAATTGCTGTGATCGAATGTCGCGTTGTTCCAAAGCGTTGGATCATGGCATTGCGCGCAATCCGTGGGGAAGCCAGCTGTGACGTGGTTAGGGTTGGCAGCTCCGTTGTAATCGGTCATGTGGCAACCATCACAGGTATTCGGCGTGTTGTTGTAGTTGCCGTTGTGGCATTGATCGCAACTGACTGAGGCGTGCGAGTTTGTCAGCGGATAGATCGCATGGTCGTAACTGCTCGGTGACCAGGCCGTTTCATTGTGGCAGGTTGCGCAGTCCGTTGCGAAGCCCGCAGCCGTGTGGTTCGGGTTTGTACTAGCGTTGTAATCCGGCAAGTGACAGCCGTCGCAGGTGTTCGGCGTGTTGGTGTAGTTACCGTTGTGGCAGGCATCGCAACTTGTTGTCGCGTGTGCGCCGAGCAATGGGAAGCCACTATGATCGAAGGTTGCGTTGTTCCAGTTCGTTGGGTCATGGCAAGTCGCGCAATCCGTCGGGAATCCAGCCGTGACGTGGTTCGGATTGGTTGCTCCGTTGTACTCCGTCATGTGGCAACCATCACACGTGTTCGGTGTGTTGTTGTAATTGCTGTTGTGGCATTGATCGCAACTGACTGAGGCGTGCGAGTTTGTCAGCGGATAGATCGCATGGTCGTAACTGCTCGGTGACCAGGCTGTTTCGTTGTGGCAAGTTGCGCAGTCCGTGGCGAAGCCCGCGGCAGTGTGGTTCGGATTGGTCGAGCCGTTGTAATCCGGCAAGTGGCAGCCATCGCACGTGTTCGGTGTGTTGGTATAGTTACCGTTGTGGCAAGCGTCGCAACTTGTTGTCGCGTGTACACCAAGCAGCGGATAGATGTTGTGATCGAAGGTCGCGTTGGTCCACAACGTCGGGTCGTGGCATTGCGCACAGTCCGTCGGGAAGCCAGCTGTGACGTGGTTAGGGTTGGCAGCTCCGTTGTAATCGGTCATGTGGCAACCATCACAGGTATTCGGCGTGTTGTTGTAGTTGCCGTTGTGGCATTGATCGCAACTGACTGAGGCGTGCGAGTTTGTCAGCGGATAGATCGCATGGTCGTAACTGCTCGGTGACCAGGCCGTTTCATTGTGGCAGGTTGCGCAGTCCGTTGCGAAGCCCGCAGCCGTGTGGTTCGGGTTTGTACTAGCGTTGTAATCCGGCAAGTGACAGCCGTCGCAGGTGTTCGGCGTGTTGGTGTAGTTACCGTTGTGGCAGGCATCGCAACTTGTTGTCGCGTGTGCGCCGAGCAATGGGAAGCCACTATGATCGAAGGTTGCGTTGTTCCAGTTCGTTGGGTCATGGCAAGTCGCGCAATCCGTCGGGAATCCAGCCGTGACGTGGTTCGGATTGGTTGCTCCGTTGTACTCCGTCATGTGGCAACCATCACACGTGTTCGGTGTGTTGTTGTAATTGCTGTTGTGGCATTGATCGCAACTGACTGAGGCGTGCGAGTTTGTCAGCGGATAGATCGCATGGTCGTAACTGCTCGGTGACCAGGCTGTTTCGTTGTGGCAAGTTGCGCAGTCCGTGGCGAAGCCCGCGGCAGTGTGGTTCGGATTGGTCGAGCCGTTGTAATCCGGCAAGTGGCAGCCATCGCACGTGTTCGGTGTGTTGGTATAGTTACCGTTGTGGCAAGCGTCGCAACTTGTTGTCGCGTGTACACCAAGCAGCGGATAGATGTTGTGATCGAAGGTCGCGTTGGTCCACAACGTCGGGTCGTGGCATTGCGCACAGTCCGTCGGGAAGCCAGCTGTGACGTGGTTCGGGTTCGCGGCTCCGTTGTAATCGGTCATGTGGCAACCATCACAGGTGTTCGGCGTGTTGTTGTAGTTGCCGTTGTGGCATTGATCGCAACTGACCGTCGCATGTGAGTTCGTCAATGGATAGATCGCATGGTCGTAGCTGCTCGGTGACCAGGCCGTTTCATTGTGGCAGGTCGCGCAGTCCGTTGCGAAGCCAGCAGCTGTGTGGTTCGGGTTCGTTGACCCGTTGTAATCCGGCAAGTGACAGCCATGGCACGTGTTCGGTGTGTTCGTGTAATTGCCATTGTGGCATGCATCGCAACTTGTGGTCGCGTGCGCGCCGAGCAATGGGAAGCCACTGTGGTCGAAGGTCGCGTTGTTCCAGTTCGTTGGGTCATGGCATTGCGCGCAGTCCGTGGGGAAGCCGGCCGTGACGTGGTTCGGGTTCGCGGCTCCGTTGTAATCGGTCATGTGGCAACCATCGCAGGTGTTCGGCGTGTTGTTGTAGTTGCCGTTGTGGCATTGATCGCAACTGACCGTCGCATGTGAGTTCGTCAACGGATAGATCGCATGGTCGTAGCTGCTCGGTGACCAGGCCGTTTCATTGTGGCAGGTCGCGCAGTCCGTTGCGAAGCCTGCGGCCGTGTGGTTCGGATTGGTTGATCCGTTGTAGTCCGGTAGGTGACAACCATCGCACGTGTTCGGGGTGTTCGTGTAGTTGCCGTTGTGGCATGCATCGCAACTTGTTGTAGCGTGCGCGCCTATCAGCGGATAGATGTTGTGATCAAATGCCACCGGTGTCCATCCGACATTTGTCGTATGGCATGTAGCGCAATCCGTAGAAAATCCGCTCACAACGTGATTCGGATTCGTCGTGCCATTGAAGTCATTCAAATGGCACGACACACATTCCGGTGATGCATCCGAGAACATGCCCGTCGTGTGGCACTGGTTACAATCCGTAATAGCGTGTCCCATTGTAAGTGGGAAGAAACTGTGATCCACCGTGTTCGTGTTCCAACCTGTGCCGATCGGATCATGGCATTCGATACAGTCCGTAGAGAAACCGACAACGACGTGGTTCGGGCTCTGGGTATTCTGAAAGTCGGCCCGGTGGCAACTGATGCAATCATTCCCCACGCGATCGAATTGGGACGCATTTCCACCGCCATGGCAGTCCACGCAACTCAAATTCCCATGCGAACCGAATAGCGGGAACCCGTTCTGCTCGTGCAGCTCCGGTATGTTGTTCACCAACCAGCTTTGCGGCGTATGGCATCGGGCGCAATCATCACCCAAGGTCATGTTGTGTACATCGGTGTGGCATCCGATACACTGCATTGGAGACTGATCGAAAACCATAGTGGAGTGACAGGATCTACAATCCACTTTCTTATGGAAGCCTTCCAAAACGAAATCCGTGGAATCGTGACTGAACATGACCGACTTCGAATCCGAAGCGACCTTCCCTTCTGTATATCGCGAACGTCCCTTATGCTTCAACGTACCCGAAACTTTTTCGCTCCAGATCAAGGTGGGGTTGGTCCAACCGGCCGGGCTGTGGCATTGTGAACAATCGATCTTTAACGCATCGCCATGGGGGGACTGTGCGGAGACCCGCAGTCCTGCGAACAGGAGCATCACAACTATTTGTGACAGTCGGCGCATTCGTACTTCTGGATCTTGAATGATGGCACTTTACCATCGCTCGCAACCGTGTGACAATCCTTGCAATCCACCTTCACATGTTCCCCCACCAACGGGAATTCCGTTAGGTCGTGGTCGAATTTGCTGGGGAACCAGGTCTCAGAAACGTGACAACGTTTGCAATCCGTAACTCCCTTCACTGCGAAATCCTCACCATGCACATTGTCGTGGCAATCGATGCAGGCCGAACCGATCTCTCGGAATTTCCACTTTTCCTCCTTCATGTGGCAGGAGTTGCAGGGCGTAGCAAGATGCGCCCCTTCCAACGGGAACTTGGTGCTCCTATGTTGCTCGAAAGTGAATGAACTCGTTTCGAATCCATCGGTCAGGAAGTGGCATTCGATACAATCCGGCGACACTCCGTTCTTCGCAAATTCCCCTTCGTGGAAGTCCTTGTGGCAACTGCTACATGCAACAAAAACAACAGGCTCAGTGAGGTTGTTCGGATGGCATTTCTTGCAATCCACATCCACGTGCTTGCCCTGCAACGGGAAATCCGTCAACGTGTGATCGAAGGAATCCATGTTCTTCAACTTCTTGAAGCTCTTCTCCTGGTGGCATTTCGCGCAGTCCGTTCCGAATTTTCCTTCGTGCGCATCCTCGTGACAGGTGACGCATTGGTTCACGGTCACGCCTTTAGGATCCGCGAATACGCGATGGGGGTCGCTCGACTTCGCATGGCAAGCAAAGCAATCCGTGGTCTTGTGCCTTCCATTCAGTTTGAATGAGGTGGTGTTGTGATCGAACCGTCCTTTCCCTTGGAAGATCGAAAACCCTTCTTCGGTATGGCATTGGGCACAGGCACCGCCGATCCGTGATGTGTGTGGATCATCGTGGCACGCCTTGCAATCCGCGTGGGGCACATCGTTGAACACTTCGAAATCCACACCGTTCCGCGTGATCGTTTCATGGCATTTCTTACAATCGACCGGCACATGTTTGCCTTTCAGTTTGAAATCTGTCTCGTTGTGATCGAACTTACTCGCCGGACGGAACGCTTGCATATCGTGGCACTTCAAACATTCACCGGACATGGTGCCTTGGTGGAAATCCTTGTGGCACGAAAGACATGCCTCATCCATTCCGAGGAAGGTGCCCTTACGCGCTTTGATCTCGCGATCCTTGATGTTGTCCGGCTTGTGGCAATCGCGGCAATCGATTGGTTTGTGCGCACCTTCCAATTTGTAACCGGTAAGGCCGTGATCGAAGGCCTTTTCATCGAAACGCACCATCTCGAACTTCCGACCATGGTGTTCACTGTGGCACTTGAAACAGTCCTGCCCTTTCACCTCCTTGCTCGCATGGAACCCTTGGTTCTTGCTGATCAAGGACTTCATTTCCTTGTGGCAATTCAGGCACTTCGCGTTGGTCACCTTGTTGCCCAGATCGTGGCATTGGGTGCAGTTGCTCATGCCCTCCCACTTCGCGTGCGCATCGGTCAGATCACCCGGTGAAAGCTGCGCGTAGCCTGACCCTGCAAGCAAAGCAAGCATGACGAACAGGTATGTGCGCAGCGTTTTCAACTGTGCTTTTTTACAATGTGTCCGAAACGTTTTGTGATCTCCACCCCGGCTTTCTGCAAAAAGCTCGTCGGCAATTCCCCACCTGCGAAAATGTACACGAGGTCGTTCTTCAATTCTTTGGTCTCCTCGCCCACTTTCAGCAATACCGCCTCCTCCGTGATGTTGATCAGATCCGAATTGAAGATCACTTTTAGTTTCTCGGATGTAATGGCCTCTTCGATCGCCGTTTTGTTCTTCGGTTTGATCCGTGCGAATTGATCCTTTCGGTAGGACAGGATCACTTCGTTGTCATCCGCCAACAACATCGCTGATTCCACCGCACTATCACCTCCGCCCACCACGATCACCTTCTTGCCTTGGATATTCTCCGGCTCCAACAAGCGGTACGCGACATTCGGAAGTTCTTCGCCGGGCACCCCCAATTTTCGAGGACTGCCGCGCCTTCCGATCGCGAGGAGCACATTGTGGCTTATGTGCTCAGCGCCCGTATTCGTGGAAACCTTGAATGTTCCGTCCTTTTGCGGTAGGATGCTTTCCACCTTGGTGTTCTCCGTGATGGTGATCCCTTGTTCTTGGATCACCTTCTTCCACAGCGCGAGCAATTCGCCTTTAGACGTGTCGAACAACTTCGCTTTGCCATAGAGCGGAAGGTCCATCGGTGCCGTCATCACGATCTTGGCCCGGGGGAATGTGAACACCGTTCCACCCAACGAGTCCTGCTCCAAGGTGATGCTCGTGAGGCCGCGTTTCTTGGCCTCCAATGTGGCGGATATCCCAGCGGGACCTGCGCCGACGATCACCACGTCCAACACACCTACCCGTTTGGTGGTCTTACGATCGGCAATGCTCTCCAAGGCTTGTTGGCCCTGCTCCACACTGTTCTTGATCAGTCCCATTCCGCCCAGTTCTCCAGCGATAAAGATCCCCGTGATGTTGCTTTGGAAATTCTCGTCCACGTGCGGCAATTCCACACCGCGCTTCTCGGTTCCGATGCGCAAGGAGATCGCTTCCACCGGACACGCGTGGAAACACGCACCGTGCCCCACACAATTCGAGGCGTGGATCACCGTGGCCTTGCCGTTCACGATGCCCAGGATGTCCTTCTCCGGGCAATCAGCGACGCAAGCTGCACTACCGATGCACGTATTCAAATCGATATACGGATGCAAGGACACCGGCTCGAAGGTGCCTTCGGCCTTGGCCACTTCCACCTTCTGCTCCACTACGGCCGACTTCATCTTCGAACTGCGCATATAGAAGAAGATCACCAACCCACACAGCAGTGCCACTGAACCGTAAATGGCTATTTGTTCCGAGAGCACTTCCATTAGAAGATCCAGCGATATCCGAAAGTCAGGGTAACAGCGACGTGGATGACGAGCACGATCAGCATGATCAACGCGAACGGCAAGTGCACCACGTGCCAGTATTTGAATAGGCGTTGCATGGTCAGCAGCCGGCCGATCCGATGTGTCAGCGCGAATTCATCCTTTACCATGCGAATGATCGACACTTCTTCGGCACGTGCCACGTTGCGTTCCTTCAGCGAGGAACGGATCCGGCCGATTGCCTTCCGCTCACGGAAATAGCGTGCAAAGAGGTTCGGACCCATCGTCACAAGACCATCCGATTTGTCCCCCCCAGTGATCAACCCGATCAATTTCTCATCGAGCCCTGCACTTGTCTTCAACTTCTCGACCAATCCCGACCGCATACCCTTCACCTCGTTCAGGCTCAGCTCCCGTCCTTCGATGGTGCGCGGGATCTGGATGTAAATGAAGCGACCAACCACTCCGCTCGCTACCACCGCCACCATGCTCCAGAACGCCACCGAAACCAATCCGCCGAATTTGAATGCGGTATGGAACAGCACTAGGATCGGACCCAGCGTACACAGGAAAATGTGGAACTCCAGCAAGTACTTCAAACGCAATTGTTTCGCCATGAAGTTGTACCGTTTGCGGGCGATGTAGATCACCACGCCGAACAGGATCATGAATGTGCCCAGGATCCCGATCCCATGTCCGAATGCACCACTTGGTTTGAACCACGCATGTCGTGGATGGTAGAACCGTTCTTCGAGCGGAAGCCCGTAGTAGGAATAGCCGGTGTACGCGAGGTAGGCCGTAACGACCACCGTGATCGCGACCATGGAGCCGATGAAGAGAGAGTGTGTTTTTCGCGTCATCAGTTCCTCGGTGCGCGGGTCAACAGGAAAAGAGCCTGCACGAGCGATCGGCAGACCCTCTGGGACCCAAGGCCATTGTTAGTGAATATCGCATGTTGGAGCAGGCCTAAGTTCGGAAAGGCCGGGTGACAATACCATGACATTTAGCTGAATGTACTAATAATGACGCTGAAACCGCCCCTTGGAGAACCGGACCTGATCCGGATGCCAGAATAAATGGGCCGCAGGAGGTAGATAGCTCAACTCCCTGACCGCAAGCGCGACGTGTCTTGTCCTAGAATTGTTTGACACTGACAACTAACCCCGGTCAGATCACCAGCCTTACCCCACCAAGCTCTGCCACGCGGTAGGGGAAGCGGTTACTCGGGGAGCCGATGAACATGAAGTTCGTGGGGATGTTCCACTCCTCGCTCAGGCGGTGTACCAGCTCGGGGCCGAAGACGCCGTGCATCTCCGTGAACTCGATCTTGATCTCCGGGTAGGCGCGGTCCAGCACCTCCATGTCGCGGAGGTATTCCTCGTGCATCTTCTCGCCCTCTTTCAGCACGGTGACGATCCTGAGCTTCTTGGTGATCTCGTTGGCCTGCACGTACATCATCACGCGGTTGAGGATGGAGAGGTCGTCGCCCTTGGTGAAGTACACGAACTCCTGGCTGTTGAGCTTTCGGATGGTGCGCGAGATGGCGAAGCGCCCGATCACGGCGAGGCCCGGCACGCTTTCCACGAAACGGCTCATCCACGCCATCAACACTTCCAGGATGGCCTTGCGGTTGAGCATCACTGCGATGACGAGCATGGTGGGAATGAAATACTGGAGGAACACTACGAGGAATTCCGGATGGAGCCGCACGTTGCCGTACAGGGCCAGCACCACGCCCATCAAGGCCACGGAGACGGCGGCCACGGAGGCCGTCTCGGGCCGGGGCAGGCGGGCCCGTTTCATCTTCAGCAGGAAGTTGCCGATGGCGAAGAAGGCCATCACCGTGAGGAAGGAAATGGTGTAGACGCCGGCGAGGGCCGCGGTCTCGGCATTGGTGAGGAAGAGCACCGAGAGGCAGAGCAGGAAGAAGAGGATGATGATGCGCGGCGAGCTCCCTTGCTTGGTCTCCTTCAGCAGGAACTGGGGCATGATGCGGTCCAAGGTCATCCGCTTGATGAGGCCGGATACGCCCACGTAGCTGGTGAGCACGGCACCGCAAAGCACCACCACGGCGTCCACGGTGATCACGGTGGCCAGCCAGTTGCCGCCGATGGTAAGGCCCATGAAGGAGAGCATGGTCTCCTCGTGCTCACCGATGGCGGACATGGGCAGCACCATGATGGCGCAGAGCACGATCAGCGGGTTCAGCACGCTGACGGCCACCCACATGTTGCGCAGGGTTTTTGGGAAAACGCCGTGCTCCTGTTCCTCCACGTAGTTCGCGGAACTCTCGAAACCGGTGACGCCCAACATGGCAGTGCTGAAGCCGAAGAAAAGCGCGGCCGCGATCCCCCGGCCTTCCGGCAGGGGCAGGCTCCAATTGAGCGAGAAGAGGTGCAACCCATGTTGGGTGACGAACCAGATGCTCGCACAGATCAGCAGGCCCATGGTGACTAAGTGCGCGATGAAGATGATGATGGCCACCACGGAGGATTCCGTCATGCCCGCGATGCTCAACAGCATGAAGATGGCCAGTACCACCCCCGTGGCGATAAGCACCGGTATGGCAGGGACGAGGGCATGCAGATAGTACATCGCCGTGCTGGCGCTGAGCACGGCCGTGGCCATGTAGCTGAGGATGGTAAGGCAGGCGGCGATGCTGGCGTTGTACTTGTTGGTGGTGTTCAACAGCACGTTGTAGGCACCGCCGTTCAGCGGCAAAGCGCCCACCACCTCGCCATAGATCTTGCGGAACAGGAAGAGCACGCCCGCCACAATGATCAGTGCGACCACGGCCCACGGACCCGCATAGCCCATGGCGATGGCGCCCACGTACAGACAACTGCTGGTGATGTCGTTGCCGGCGATCGCAGTCGCGGCCAAGGGTCCCAGTTTCTTCGGAGCGTGTGCCATGGAGGGTGCGAAGGTGCGCCAAAGCGTTGAATTCAACAGCCTCTGTAGCAACAAGTTTTCGATCAAGGCGGAAGAGGGTCGTGGTTTTCCCCTCCTTCCTTCAAGGAGGGGAAGGGGTGGTGCATTTCTAGCACGACCCACCCCCGAACCACCCCCGACCCCTCCTTTTAAGAAGGAGGGGAGAACGACCCTCTTGCACGTCACTCTGTTACATCGCGTTCTGAGCGCTCTTGGGTTTTCCCCTCCTTCCTTCAAGGAGGGGAAGGGGTGGTGCATTTCTAGCACGACCCTACCCGAACCACCCCCGACCCCTCCTTTTAAGAAGGAGGGGAGAACGACCCTCTTGCACGTCACTCTGTTACATCGCGTTCTGAGCGCTCTTGGGTTTTCCCCTCCTTTCTTCAAGGAGGGGTAGGGGTGGTGCATTCGTAGCACGACCCCTACCCGAACCACCCCCGACCCCTCCTTTTAAGAAGGAGGGGAGAACGACCCTCTTGCACGTCACTCTGTTTCATCGCGTTCTGAGCGCTCTTGGGTTTTCCCCTCCTTTCTTCAAGGAGGGGTAGGGGTGGTGCATTCGTAGCACGACCCCTACCCGAACCACCCCCGACCCCTCCTTTTAAGAAGGAGGGGAGAACGACCCTCTGCGCGATCCTTTGGCGCGCTCCGATGAGAACCCATCGATCTCCGCTCCTGTTTTCAAGGTGGGTATCCGCTTCTACGATCAGTATGAAGGTTAAGAGGCGAGAGTACTGGGCCCCGTGGGGATTTATCTGTGAAAGCCACTGTACTATTGTGCCATGGAACGCTCGCATCCGCTGACCACGGTGGGTCATGTCCGGCAGCGGTACTTCGGGCCGCACACTTCGTTGATCGTCGCGAGCGCGGTGATCGGCATCTTGGCCGCGTTGGGGGCCATTGCACTGAAAGTGGGGGTGCATGCCTTTACCGCCCAAGCGCATCGTTTGACCTTTGCCGGGGAGCGGCCGTGGCTCATCTTCCTCCTGCCCATGGCGGGGTTGCTGCTCGTGGCGGGCATCACGCGGCTTTTCCTGCACGACAATCTGGGGGCGGGCCTTCCCAGCCTCATCCGCGACGTGCGTGTGCGGGACGGGCGCGTGGCCAAGCACAAGCTGTGGTCACAGATCGTCACCAGTGCGATCACCATGGGCATGGGCGGCTCGGCCGGGCTGGAGCCTCCCATCGCCGCCACCGGCGGGGCCATCGGCAGCACCTTGTCGCAATGGTTGCGCTTCGGGCGCACCGAACGGATCCTGCTGCTTGCCAGTGGTGCCGGTGCGGGGGTAGGGGCCATTTTCAATGCGCCAATCGCGGGCACGGTGTTCGCGTTGGAGATCCTGCTGGCCAACAATGCCCTGCCGCTGATGGTGCCCATGCTGATCGCTTCGGCATGCGCCACGTTGGTCTCCTCGTTGATCTATCACGGGCAGCCCTTCGTGCTCATCACCAGTTCCTGGGATCCACAGTCCTTGGGGTTCTATGTGCTGCTGGCCTTTGTCGCCGCGCCGCTCTCGGTCTTCGTGATCCGCATCTACCGCTGGATGCAGCATTTTGCTACGCGGAACTTCTCCGGTCCGTTCACCCGGGCCGCCGTGGGAGGTGCCTTGCTCGGGCTGCTCATCTTCTTTTTTCCGCCGCTGTTCGGCGAGGGTTATGACAGCGTTGAGCTGCTCCTGCAAGGCCGTGCCGCCGAGCTGGCCATGCACGCCCCGGTGACCTTCCAGCTCGGTGTGTGGAACATCGTGCTGCTCACCTTGGGCCTCACCGTGTTGAAGGTGGTGGCTACGGCGCTCACCGTGCATTCCGGCGGTAACGGCGGGATGTTCGGCCCTTCGCTCTTTATCGGGGCCATGCTGGGGTTCACCTTCGCCCGCGCCGTGAACCTTACCGGCGTCATGGAGCTCAATGAGGTGAACTTCACGGTGGTGGGCATGGCGGCCGTGCTCAGTGGTGCCATCCATGTGCCGCTTACGGCGATCTTCCTCATCGCGGAGATCACCGGAGGCTATGCGTTGTTCGTCCCGTTGATGATCGTGACCTCGCTGTCCTACCTCGCCTCCCGCTACATGGAACCCACCTCGGTCTATGGAACCCCGCCAGCGATGGTGGTGAACGCGGAACCGGCCCGGTCTGACGCGCAGGGAAAAGAGGCGGGGCCAACGAAGAACGGCACCCCCGAAGGAGTGCCGCCTCGTCCGTGACGCTTCCACCAAAGCGCCGCGGCCAAACGGTCAATGACCGTTAGTACTTGACATCATCAATGGTCCTGATGGCTTTGCCGGGCCACCCGCGATCGCCGTTCCACAGTTTGTTCGATCGGTGATCTGACCACTATCTCTTGCTGGACAGGGAAATGCATTGACCGGGCCCGGCGCGACAAGAAACCCGGTGCGAGGAATTCCCTCCCCAACCCCCATGCTTTTCGGGGAATGTGGATTACGGATTTTTCCAGGACCTTTGTTCAATGCGCATAGCAATACTCCTTGTTCTTGCACTTCCCATGGCCATGCGCTCCCAGCCGCTCACGCCCACCGTGATCACCCCGCTGGACACTTTACTTAACGAGACCAGTGAATTGCTTGAGGTGGATGGCAGCTGGTGGACGATCTTGGACAGCGGCAACCCCCATGCGCTGTACAGCATCGACCCGGCCACGGGCGACATATTGCGCACCGTAACGGTGACGAATGCCGTGAACACGGACTGGGAGGCCCTTGCCTCCGACGCCGACTGGCTCTACATCGGGGATGTGGGCAACAACAGCGGCGCACGTACGGACCTGCGCGTATACCGTGTTCCCTTGTCGTCCGTGCTGGACCCTGATATCACCTCCATGGAAGCGGATACGATCCGCTTCGCCTATGCCCTGCAATCGGACTTCACACCGGCGTACAACAATACGGACTGGGATTGCGAGGCGATGGTAGCGGCAGACGACAGCCTGTTCCTCTTCAGCAAGAACAGGGTCACCGGTACCTGCTATCTGTATGCATTGCCAGCAACGCCCGGCGACCATTTGGCCGAGCGGCGTGACACACTGGATGCCCAAGGACTGATCACCGGGGCCAGCATCGACACCGCCCATGGTGCGATTGCCCTTGTGGGCTATTCAAACGGTGTCTATTTACCCTTCATTTGGCGCCTTGCGGATTATTCCGGACATGACTTCTTCCAAGGGACTGCCCAGCGCCATGACCTGGCCATCGGCATCACCCAAATGGAAGGGATCGCGTGGAACGGCCCTTTCCAGCTGTACATGACCAGTGAGCAGAACAGCCCGGACGTCGCGCGCCTTTGGGAGCTTGAGCTTGATTCGACCATTGGCATCATTCCGCCACCTTCGCAAGCACTTGGACCCGTCCCGGCACCCCTGCTCGTCCATCCCAATCCGGCGAACGACCGGGTCAGCCTGAGCAGTCTTTTCGGCGTGGGCCGCTGGCAGGTGACCGACACGCAAGGCCGGGTGCTATTGGATGGCTCCACTACGACCACCGCACAGGCGATCGACCTTTCCTCCTTGGCGCCCGGAGTTTACCTGTTGATCGTCACCGATGCGATGGGGCAGCGCGTGGTGCGCGTGGTGAAGCGCTGACCCGCGACCATATCGAAGGACGGTTGTCCGTGGTGGACCGGCAGCTTGCGGATAACTTTGTGCCCGATGGCGAAGGACTATTACCAGACGCTCGGCATCAGCCGCAACGCGACGGCTGAGCAGATCAAGAAAGCCTACCGCAAGTTGGCGCGAAAGCACCACCCGGACCTCAATCCCAACGACGAGGCCGCCAAGAAGCTGTTCCAGGAGATCAACGAGGCGAACGAGGTCTTGAGCGATCCCGGGAGCCGGAAGAAGTACGACAAGCACGGGGACCAATGGAAGCACGCCGACCAGATCGAGGCTGCCCAGCGCGAGCGGGCCTCAGCGGGCGGTGGTGGCTTCCGCGGAGGTGACCCCTTCGGTGGCTACAGCGGCGGAAACAGTGGTGCCCAGGAACAGGACCTCAACGATATCTTCGGCTCCATGTTCGGTGGTGCGCGAGGTCAGGCCCGGTTCCGCGGTCACGACCTGCAGGCCGGGCTGCAAATGCCCCTGCGCGATGCCGCAGTGACCGAGAAGCGCACCCTCACCATCAACGGGAAGCAGATCCGCCTCACCATTCCCGCAGGCGTGGAGAACGGCCAGACCATCCGCATCAAAGGCCATGGCGCACCTGGCATGAACGGAGGACCGGCCGGTGACCTGTTGATCACTTTCAGCGTAGCGGTGGACCCCGTGTTCAAGCGTGTGGGCAAGGACCTCTATGTGGATCTTGACCTCGACCTCTACACCGCCGTTCTGGGCGGAGAGGTCACCGTGCCAACATTGAACGGGAAAGTGAAGGTGACCGTGAAACCCGAGACGCAGAACGGAACAGTGGTGCGGCTGAAGGGTAAGGGCTTTCCGGTGTACAAGAAGGAAGACAGCTTCGGCGACCTCTTCGTCACTTATACCGTCAAAGTGCCCGTCAACTTGACCGAAAAACAGAAGGAGCTTTTCAAACAACTCGCCAATACATGATCACCATGGAAAACGAGGAACTGGTCCCGATAGAAGTTTTCTGCAGCACCTGCCAGGTGGAGACCACGTTGATCGATACGTTGGAGGAGAGGGGCCTTGTTGAGGTCACCGTGCGGCAAGAGCGCCGTTACATTGCCTTCGCGCAGTTGGAGCGCGTGGAGAAAATGGTGAGGCTTCACGAAGACCTCGGCATCAACGTGGAAGGCATCGAGGCGATCGAAAACCTGCTCGAGAGGATGGAGAGGCTCCAAGCCGAAATGACCCGACTGCGCAACCGGCTACGCCGCTACGGCGACACCGATTGAGCCGCACTGGCCACCATCAGCCACCTGGGGATATCCATGCCGCCGGGTTGTTCGGCCCGCACGAAATAAACACCATTGGCAAGGCCGTTCAGGTCGATCACCGACCGCGTCCCTTCGGTCCGCCCGATCTGCTGGACATAGGGTCCATTGGTCCATTGGGAAGTTGAATATGGCCCGGCGTTACCGGGCATGGCCGCCGTTGACAGTGATACTGCCACGACTGCTAAGAAGACCATGGTTCTCATGGCTTTGGTGTATCGGTCCGACCGGAAGACTGCAAGATCCGTTCTGTGGCCGGTCGCACGGACAACCTGTCAATACACGAACGGGATCAGGCGCTTGGTCCGCGCCATATAATCGGTGTAAGCCTTACCCAGCGCGGCGGACAGCGCGCGCTCCTCGATATGGATCCGCCACAGGAACATGATCGTTATCGGAACTACGAGCAACAGCGCGGCCATCCAGTTGTGGACCAATATCCCCAAGCCGATAAAGGCCACCAGCGCCCCGGTATAGCTCGGGTGGCGCACGAAGCGGTAGGGCCCGTCGCTCACCACGCGATGGTCCTTCGCGATGGCCACGTTCACCGTGAAGAAGCGGCCCAAGTGTATGATGGACCACCATCGCAGCGCGATCCCGAAAACGAAAAGTAAGGCCCCGGTGGAATACGTCGCTACCGAATAGGGATAGCTGAACTGCGGCCATGCATAAGAGCCATAGATCGCCAGGAAGATGGAGATGCCGATCACGCCCCAAAGCAGGGTGAACGAGCCACCATCCTTGCTTTCGGCGGACTTCCCGCTGCGTTTGAAAAGGGCGAGACCGATCTCGGAGACGCCGAGAAGGATGAAGAAATTGGTGGGTGATGGCAGGGCGGTCATGCAGTGAAAGCTTGCACGAAAGTACATTCACCCAAGGCGTGGCCGGACGCGTTCCTCTGCGGGCAGGTAAGCATCCATGCGGCCGCGACGAACTGCATCTGAGCAGAGCGCGGATCTGGCGCTCACACCGTCGCCACCACCTTCAGCTCGATCGCGATCGGCGTGGGCAGGCAGTTGATCTCCAACGTGGTGCGGCAGGGCGGATCGTTCTCGAAATACTCCTTCCACAGCCGGTTGTAGGTGGCGAAGTCGTCTTTCATGTTGGTGAGGAAGACGGTGACGTCCACGATCTTCTCCCAGCTGCTCCCGGCGTCCTCCAAGATCCACTTTACGTTCTGGAACACGCTGCGCACCTGTGTTTCAATGTCGTAGCTGAGGATCTTCCCTTCGGCATCCAGTTCCACACCGGGGATCTTCTTTGTGCCCCGTTCACGTGGACCGACACCGCTGAGGAAGAGCAGCTCTCCCACGCGGCGGGCATGCGGATAGTGGCCTACGGGCTCGGGTGCTTTGCTGCTGGAAATGGAAGGCATGGGTGGTCGGTTTGGGCTGGAATGCAGGACGAAGTTCGGGGGAATGATCGGAACAGGTGACCAATGGCACCGTTCCATGGCGGCGGGGTTACGACATTTGTACCATGGGCATACGCGCGTTGATCGGCTTGACCTTGCTGCTGTTCGGTAGTGGGTGTCAACACAAGGAGAATACCATCATGCCCACCGTGGGTGCGATCACGGAGAGCGTGTATGCCAACGGATCCGTGAAGGCCGAGGGGCAGTATCAAGTGTTCCCCACGGTGAACGGTACCGTGCTGGCCTTGCTGGTGAAGGAAGGCGATACGGTGAAGGCCGGCCAGCCGTTGATGCGGATCGACGACCGTACGAGCAGCCTCAACACCCGTAGTACTGACGCTCAATTGCGCCTGCTGGAGCAGAACATCCGCGAGGATGGCCCCGTGCTCTCACGGCTGCGTGCCACTGTGGATCAGGCGCGAGATAAGCTCACCTTGGACAGCACCAATTTCAAACGACAAGAAGCGTTGTGGGCGCAGGGCATCGGCAGCCGGAACGAGCTGGACCAGCGCCAACTGGCCTACACCACCAGCAAGGCTGCCTACCACATGGCTTCGAAAGCTTTGGTGGAGAACAGGGAACAACTGCGCACCTCGTTGGAGGTGGCACGCAACACGGCGGCCATCAGCGCAGTGGGTGATGCGGACCGGGCACCGGGCAGCTTGATGGACGGCATCGTGTACGACCTGTTGATCGAACCCGGTGAACTGGCCACGCCGCAGAAGCCCGTGGCGGTGATCGGCAGTGCCTCGGACCTGTACTTGGAGATGGAGGTGGATGAATTCGACATCCGGCGGATCAAGCCGGGCCAACACGTGTTCGTTACGCTGGACAGCTATGGGGGGCAAGCCTTTGAGGCGGAGGTCACGCGTGTCATTCCCCTGATGAACGAGCGCTCACGCACTTTCAAGGTGGAGGCACGCTTCACCAAGCGTCCGCCGCAGCTGTTTCCCAACCTTACGGTAGAGGCCAGCATCGTGATCCGCACCAAGGAAAACGCTTTGCTGGTGCCGGCATCCTACATCGTGGACGGCACCTATGTGCTTACGGACGGCGATGAGAAGACACTGGTGAAGCTCGGCGCGCATGACATGGAAAAGGTGGAGGTGCTCGAAGGTATTACGGCCAATACCACGCTGTACAAGCCGTGATCCGGTCGATGCGCTTGCTGGCCACCATCGCCATTACCCTGCTGCGCGCCAAGCTGCGGCAGAGCATCGTGGCGGCCGTGGGCGTGATGTTCAGCATCGCCATGTTCGTCACGCTTCTCGGTTTCATGAACGGCCTGAACCAGTTGTTGGACGGCCTGATATTGAACCGCACCCCGCACATCCGCCTGTATAATGAACTTCGTGCATCAGCAGAGCAACCGGTGCAGTTGGCCTATGCGGACAGCGCCACCGCAGGGCATGCTTCCATGCACCACTTCATCTACTCCATCAAGCCCAAGGACGATCTGCCCCGCCTGCGCAATGCCACGGCCATCATGGACGTCCTGAACAAGGACCCCCGCGTGTTGGCCATATCACCAAGGTTGGTGGCACAGGTGCTCTTCAACGCGGGCACCACCGACCTCACCGGCCAGGTGAACGGGATCGATGTAATGCGGGAGGTGCGCTACTACATGTTCCAGGACTACATGGTGGCGGGCGATCCAAACGATCTTGCCAACGGCAACAACACGATCGTGTTGGGAAAGGGATTGGCTGACCTCATGGAGGCCAAGATCGGCGACCTCGTGCAGGTGACCACCGCCACCGGTGACCGCACCATGCTGCGCGTGGTAGGCTACTTCCAAAGCGGCATCGCCGACGTTGACAAAGTGCAGTGCTATGCCAACATCAAGACCGTACAGAAACTGCTGGCCCGGCCCGCGAGCTATTTTACCGACATCAACATCAAGCTGCACGACCTGAACGAAGCGCCCACCATGGCCAAGGAGCTCGCCGTGCGCTTCGGGGTGCAGGCCACGGACATCCAGACCGCGAACGCACAGTTCGAGACCGGCTCCGATGTGCGCAACATCATCAGCTACGCGGTCGGTATCGTCCTACTGATCGTGGCGGGCTTCGGCATCTACAATATCCTGAACATGATGATCTATGAGAAGCTGGACGCCATCGCCATCCTCAAGGCCACCGGCTTCAGCGGCAGCGATGTGCGCCGGATCTTCCTCCTGCTCAGCATTATCATCGGCATCGCAGGTGCCTTGGGTGGCCTTGTCGTGGGCGTCACGCTGCAGCACATCATCGATAATATCCCCTTCGACACCGCAGCCCTGCCGTCGGTCACCACCTTCCCGGTGGACTATTCCATCCGTTACTATGTCATCGCCGTCACCTTTGCCCTGGCCACCACGTGGGTAGCGGGCTGGTTCCCTGCGCGCAAGGCCAGCCAAGTGGACCCGGTGGAGATCATCCGAGGAAAATGAACACGAGCGGGCTGGTACTGGAAGTGGAGAAGGTGAACAAGTACTTCCACGACCCTGTGACCATTCAGGTGCTGAAGGAGGTGAGCATGCAGGTGGCCCGTGGTGAATTCGTGAGCATCACCGGCAAGAGCGGCTGCGGCAAGAGCACCTTGCTGTACATCCTCAGCACCATGGACACGGACTACGAGGGTGAGCTGAAGATCGATGGTGAACCCACACGGAAGTCCGATCATACCCGGTTGGCCCGCATCCGCAACGAAAAGATCGGCTTCGTCTTCCAGTTCCACTACCTGCTCACGGAATTCAGCGTGTTGCACAACGTGATGCTTCCCGGGTTAAAGCTGGGCCTGAAGAGCCGCGAGGAAGTGGAGCACCGCGCCATGCAACTGCTGGGCGAACTCGGCATCGCCGACCAAGCGCTCAAAGGAGCCAACCAGATCAGCGGCGGCCAGAAACAGCGGGTGGCCATCGCCCGTGCCATGATCAATGATCCGCTCATCATCATGGGCGATGAGCCCACCGGCAACTTGGACAGCCGGAACAGTGATATCGTCTTCGACATCTTCCGCCGCATCGCCGATGAGCACAAGCGCAGCCTGCTGATCGTTACGCACGACCAGGATTTTGCAGCGCGCACGGACCGCATCATCGAGATGGATGATGGGCGCGTGGTCTCCTAAAGCCCACGCTCACACACCGAACTGCCGCAAATGATGGTCCAGGTGCTTGTGGAAAAGCACGTTCCACTCGGCACTGGTCAACGCACCGAAAGAAGGTGAGTGCTTCCCTTCGAAATAGGCGGCGCCAAGCTCCTGCGTCCTGTTGATGTATGCGATCATACGTTCGCGTTCCTCGGTGAAGTCCCTTTCATCCGTGATCAGGAACTCAGGTGCGGTCCGGCTGTTGCGCTTGTAGGGCTTTGGGCCCACGACCACCGGTTTGAGGAAGAGCTTCAGTAACGTCCGCACGAACGCGTTGGGCGGCGGATGTCGCTTGGCATACTCCGGGTCGTACACCATCTCATAGATGCAGTTGCAATGCGCGAGCATCTGGCCCACGTTCATCTTGCCCCATTTCGGCGCGGTATCTGCCTGTAAGCGGTTAATGCGGGCGATCGCGAGATCCGAAACGGATCTTGAGAAAATGTTTTCCATGTGAGGGGTCGATAGAGGTGGAATATAGGCCGAAAGAGTGTTTGGCTCACGACTGTGGCTGCCGGGTGCGGAGGAAAGGCTGAACCAGGTTCTGTGGGATTCCTCAAGGCTCAGTTCAACGACATCGGGCCCTTGCGGCGAAGCCCTCACGAAAGATCGGTCTCCTTGGTGATTGATGACATGGCCCAAGGACAGTTCATGATCGACGACGAAGTTGTTTTTGTCGACCAACCGTCATTGGGGCGTAACCACCACCTCGCCAACGGCGTACACCGGTGCCTTTCCCAATTGAGGGCCGCATGAAGTTCATAAGCACACACGCATTCGCCTTGTTCACGCTGATCACCGGTATCTCCGGTGTGCAGGCCCAACAACAAGCGTTGACCTGGAATTGGGCCAATACGATCTGCAGCAATATGCTCAACTGTAGCGATGGCTGCAGCTCCTGCAACCTGCCAAGTCCACTGGTCAACAACTTCTATGGCACCAATGCGGCCTGGGTGGGCCTCACAACCTGCCCGCAACCCGTTGTGACGGGGGACAATGCCGTGTTCAGCGAAGGCTGGTCCTCCGCTCCTGACGCGTCTAAATTGATGATGGTCAGCGGCATCGTTGCCATCCCCATGACGTTGGATTCGATCATCATCCGTCACCGCACGGCTGATCAAGGACCCACTTGGTTGCGCATTTCCCTGAAACGCGACCTGTCCCAGCCCGCCACGAAGGTCTACGAGGGTCCCATCAGCTCCGAATTTAACAGCCTGGACCTTACCGACATGGGGCTCATGGAGATACCCGAAGGCAACACCGCCGGCGGCTTCCAATTGCAATTCCAAGCCTTTGGCAGCGATGGGGGCGCATGGGTCCTGGACCAGGTGCGCGTGGTGGTTTCGCCCTACATGTCCAACCTCGCCACGGGGTTGACCGAGTTGAGCTCGCGGCCCGCTGACAGGTCAGAGCCGATGTATGATGTCTTAGGCCGTCCGGCCGATAGCAATACGTTGCTGAGCATCTCGCGCGACGGCACCCGCCGCGTTGTGGTGATCGAATAATACCGAGGTCCTTCCTTTTCAATACGGCGCGGCATCGCAGCGCCGGTATCTTCGCGGCCATTGATCAACAAATGGCAGAGACTTTGAGCGAACAGGAAGCCAATCGCCGGACTTCCCTTCAAAAGATCCGTGACCTCGGGATCGAGCCGTTCCCTGCGGCGGAATTCCCTGTTACCGCAACGAGCAAAGGCATCGCGGCCAGCTTCAAGGATGATGCGCCGCAACAGGACGTCGCCCTGGCCGGCCGTTTGATGAGCATCCGCATCATGGGCAAGGCCGCGTTCGCGGTGCTGCGCGATGGGGAAGGCGACCAGCAGATCTACATCAGCCGCGACGACATCGCCCCCGGCGAGGACAAGGCGATGTACAACGACTTCTTCAAGAAATACTTGGACCTCGGCGACTTCATCGGCGTGAAAGGCTTTGTGTTCCGCACGCGCACCGGCGAGATCACCGTGCATGTGAAGGAGCTGACGATGCTCGCGAAGTCGCTGCGTCCGCTGCCCACCGTGAAGACCGATGAGGAAGGCAACGTTCACGATGCCTTCGCCGACCCCGAGCAGCGCTACCGCATGCGCTATGTGGACCTCATCGTGAACCGCGACGTGAAGGAGACGTTTTTGAAGCGCGCCCGGATCTTCGATGCCATGCGGAAGAGTTTCCAAGAGGCCGGCTATATCGAAGTGGACACGCCCGTGCTGCAGGCCATTCCCGGTGGTGCGGCGGCGCGTCCGTTCGCAACGCACCACAACGCGCTGGACACGCCCTTCTACCTCCGCATTGCTAACGAGCTCTATCTGAAGCGCCTCATCGTGGGCGGCTTCGACGGCGTGTTCGAGTTCAGCCGCAACTTCCGCAACGAGGGCATGGACCGCACCCACAACCCGGAGTTCACCGTGATGGAGCTCTACGTGGCCTACAAGGACTACCGCTGGATGATGGACTACATCGAAGGTGTCTTCACCGCGGCGGCCAACGCCGCCAACGGCGCGCCCACCGCTACCTTCCAGGGCAAGGAGATCAGCTTCAAGGCCCCGTTCAAGCGCATCACCATGTGCGGCGCGATCAAGGAGAAGACCGGCCAGGATGTGCTGGAATTGGATGAACAAACCTTGGGCGAACTCTGTAAAAAACACGGCATCGAGGTGACGGCCAGCATGGGCAAAGGCAAGTTGATCGACGAGCTCTTCAGCGAGCTGGTGCAGCCGGAATTGATCCAGCCCACCTTCGTGATGGACTTCCCCTTGGAGATGAGCCCGCTTTGCAAGAAACACCGCGACGACGACCGCCTTACCGAGCGCTTCGAGCTCTTCATCGGCGGCTTCGAAGTGGCCAATGCCTACAGCGAGCTGAACGACCCCATCGACCAGCGCGAGCGCTTCGAGGCGCAGCTGAAGTTGATGGAGCGCGGCGACGATGAGGCCATGTTCATCGACCGCGATTTTCTTCGCGCGCTGGAGTATGGCATGCCCCCGACAAGTGGCATCGGCATCGGTATGGACCGGCTGGTGATGCTGCTCACGGACAATCCTGCGATCCAGGAGGTGCTGCTGTTCCCGCAGATGCGGCCGGAAAAATTCGACTAAGCACAAGATGCTCTTCAATTCCACCGAGTTCCTCGTGTTCTTCCCGGTGGTGGTGGGGCTGTTCTTCGCGCTTCCGTACAAGTGGCGCTGGCTGCTGTTACTGGTGGCGAGTTGTGTGTTCTACATGGCTTTCGTGCCGGTGTACATCCTCATTCTGGGCTTCACCATCGGCGTGGATTATTTCGCGGGGATCTTGATCGAACGATCGCTTGGAGCCGACCGGAAACGCTGGCTTGTGCTCAGCATTTTTGCCAACGTCGGTGTGCTCGCGATCTTTAAGTACTACGCTTTCCTCACCGGCAACTTGGAAGTCTTTCTCGCCTCCGTGGGCATGGCCCGGCATTTTCCGGACCTCGGCATCCTGCTACCGATCGGCCTTTCCTTCCATACGTTCCAAAGTCTGAGCTATACCGTTGAGGTGTACCGCGGGCATGTCCCTGCGGAACGGCGCTTCGGCATCTTCGCCCTGTATGTGATGTTCTTTCCACAGTTGGTCGCGGGCCCGATCGAACGGCCACAGTCCCTCTTGCCGCAGTTCCACGCACGCAGACCGTTCAACATGGACGACCTCACGTGGGGCTTGGTGAAGATGGCCTACGGCTTCTTCAAGAAGGTAGTGGTGGCGGACCGGCTGGCGCTCTTCGTGGATCCCGTCTATGCGGACCTGGGCTCGCGCAACAGCTTCACCATTCTTGTCGCCACCGTGTTCTTCGCCATCCAGATCTATTGCGATTTCAGCGGTTATTCGGACATCGCCATCGGTGCCGCGCGGATCATGGGCTTCCGCCTGATGGAGAATTTCCGGAGGCCCTATCTCTCAGGGTCCGTCAGCGAGTTCTGGGGCCGCTGGCACATCAGTCTCAGCAGCTGGTTCCGTGATTACCTCTACATCCCGTTGGGAGGTAACCGTGTGTTGAAATGGCGTTGGTACTACAACCTCATGATCACCTTCCTGATCAGCGGTCTCTGGCACGGCGCCAATTGGACCTACGTGATCTGGGGCGCGCTGCAAGGTGGCTACCTGGTCGCATCGATCATGCTGGGCCGGTCTTCTTCGCGCATGGTGCAAGCGATCGGTCTGCACCGCGTGCCAAGGGTCCGCCGCGCGATCAATGTGAGCTTCACCTTCGTCCTTGTTACGCTGGCATGGGTGTTTTTCCGTGCCACCACGGCGAAGCAGGCTTTCACGGGCTTGGGCAAGTTGCTCCATTTCCATGGGCCGATCGCTTTCGATGGCGTGTTCGACAACGTGGACAACTACCACTTCGCGGCCTGCATGGGCGCCATTGCGCTGCTCGTGCTGAGCTATCGCTTGCCGATCGACCTGCGGCTGAAACGGCCCCGCACATTCATCGTCCTCACTACCTTGATCATCATCGTCCTCGGGCGCAATGGCGGAGACTTCATCTACTTCCAGTTCTAAGCGCGCGGTGTTCCGCTTCCTGCTGTCCACGGCCGTGGGGATCGGCTTGGGCTGCCTGCTGCTGGACCGGCCGCTCACGCGCTTGGCCTTGGCGAACGAGAATTTCGGCGCGTTCAAGGTGCAGCGGATGTTCACGGAAGATCACCCGGGCGAAGTGGCCATCATCGGTTCTTCGCGTGCTGCGGGTTCCTACGTCCCTTCGCTGCTGGGCGACTCCGTGTTCAATTACGGCATCGAGGAGACCGGCTGGCGGGAAGCCGAATTGATGCTCTCCAAGGAACTATCAAAACCGAAGAACACACCGGTGATCGTCAACTTCGAGTACTCGTTCTTCGACGGCCACCGACCGAACACGGCGCACTTCATCCCTGCAGCGGGCCAGCCGGAAGTGCGGGATCTCCTCGGTAAGCGCATGCGTTGGTATTACCGCTTTCCGACGCTGCGGTATTTCGGATCAGTGGACGAATACGTCCGGGTGTTCATCCCGTGGGTCACAAGAAGGGGACAGGTTTCGGACAACGGCTTCTTCATCGACCAGGGACCGGACCGCGCCACGCGCGACAAGATGATGGCCATCGGAAAGACCAAGCTTCCTATGCAATGGAAGCCACACCCCGCGGAGGAAAAGGCGTTCCTGGAATTGTTGGGCTCCACGCAACGCACGATCGTATTGGCCATTTCACCGTACTACCCGGAATTCTACACCGATTTCGGCCACATGGACCAAGCTGAGGCATGGCTGGCCGCTGCTCGTTCACTCCCGAACGTGGTGGTGGTGGACCTTGGCCGGATGCCCTTGCCGGAAACGGACTATCTCAACATTACGCACGTGATGCTGCCCGGTGCCGAAGCCTTCAGCAAGGAACTGCGGAAGGAGTTGAACGCGCGCGGGATCGAGCTCTGATACACGAACGTTGACGGTTTCAAGGCATCTGCTCCACGCGCGACATTGCGTCGCCGACCACCAGCCTTTGCGCCACGTCCATCCCGCTCACCACGTGGGCGAAGCGGGTGTAACGCCCATCCAGATGCGGGGCGGGGGCGAGCATGATGAAAAACTGGCAACTCTCCGTGTCACGGCCCGCCGAGGCAATGCCCACAGCGCCGGTGACAAAGCCCGCATAGCCGTTCTCGGTCCGCATGGTCCAGTCCATCGCGCCGAAACCATCACCGCGCGGGCAACCGCCCTGGGCCACGAAATCCGGGACGATGCGGTGGAAGTATTTGCCGTTGTAGAAACCCGATGTCACCAATGAGTCAAAGGCCGTGCAGGTGCCGGGTGCGGTGTTGGGCTCGATGGCGATCACGATGTCGCCCTTCGTGGTGGTGATGCGGTATTCTTTGCCTTCTTTTAATGAGGCGAGCCGTGCACGATTGATGGGATGGTTGTAGATCGGAGCTTGATGAGGTGGTGGAGGTGACCCATTCCGTTTGGCGACCACCAAGTCCAACAGCTGGAGTGTTTCGAGGTCACGGATGGGATGCAAGGCTGAACGCACCTGCTGTTCCACTGTGTTGTCCAGCACCATGCCGATCGCTGTGGTATCCGACCCGACAAGTTCCTCGGCCGCAGCGGCGATCAGGCCCGGATCGTTGGTCCCGAATGCTGCCCTGAGCACCTTGTTCCGTTGGGCATCCGAAGCGTGAACCACTTGCTCCACAGCTCCAGCAAAAGCAGCTTGGCGCTCTACCGCCGACCACGCTTGTTCCATCCAGAAGATCAAGGTGTCCACGGGTACGAACAGGGACTTCGCTTCGATCAATGCAACCCTTGTGTAAGGATCACGCTCCTTGCTCCACAGGATCTCCAATGCGGCTCCTGCCCGATCACGCGTTGTCGCATTCCCGGACTTTGCGGCAAGCCCGTACAGCGGGATCTTCAACTTTGTGTCCGTGATCTTCTCCGCGGCCTTCAGGCATGCTCCAACATCCACTTCATCCATGGTCTTCAACAGCTCCACGGCAGTGGACCGCACGGCCGGAAAGCTATCGTACAGCGCCTGGAACAGTTCATCTATCGCTCCCTTTCCGGCTATGGCCGCATGAGCGCGCAGGGCGGCGACGCGGATCATCGGGTCCGGGTCGTTCAGCATCCCCGACACGACCTTGCGGGCCAAGGTGTCGCTGAAGTTCTTCATGCCCGCGAGCAGCAACATTTTCGACTCCGGTTGCATTTCGCGTTGCAGCAGTTCGATGTAGCGGCGCTCCACCGGGACGAGGGTTTCCTTGGGCAACCGCCGCAGTGCTTCTGCGATGCACACCCGCTGGTATCCGTCGCTTTTCACGAAGGCGGAAAAGAGTTCTTGCGGTTCAAGTTGGGGCTTCGTCTTTGTCAATGCCCGGAAGGATGCGGCATAGAACGCGCTTGCCATGGTTGGGTCCGTCTCTTTCAGCGCCTGATCGGCGATCGCCTTCACCGCGTTCGTATCGGCCACGAAGCTCAAGGCCCAGGCGGCGGCGAGCCGGACTGTGGGCTGTGTGTCATGCATTGCTGCGGCCAGGCCGGCACGCACCGAGGTATCCTGCACGCTGATGAACGCCATGGCCGCCGCTTCGCGGACCGCGTCGGCCGTGTCCGTCAGCAACACCAGGAGCGCCTTGCTATCGCGATGGTCTTGGGCGTCCAGCACAGAGGCCAAGCGCGCATCGGACCATTTATTGGTGGCCGGGGCGGGAGGCTTGGTCGTGGAAGCGTGTTCGCAGCCAAGGGCCAACATGCAAAGCGCCAAGATGGAGTTCTTCATTTGCCCGGAAAGCTACTTGTACTTCGTGCCACGAAGCCCCGGAAGGAACAGGACGGGTTCAAAGCACCTCCATCCTTCCTGCGGTACCTTCGCGGCCCGTAAGACCATACCATGCAACTGATGAAACCACTGGGTCGCGTCGCCCTCGCCGCCCTCCTCCTCGCCCCCTTCGCCACGCAGGCGCAAACGCTGATGCCCGACAGCCAAGCCGTGCGCCAGATGCGTATGGACGTATACACCCTCGCTGACGACAGCATGCAGGGCCGTGAGACCGGCACCAAGGGCGAGCAAATGGCCGGAGCCTACATCGTGGGCCGCTTCAAGGCGATCGGCCTCACGCCAAGAGGGGATAGCACCAGCTATTTGAACGCGTTCAACTTCGCCGCGTTGCCCCGCTCCGGCCCGGACAACAGCTTGCAGCTCGGTCGCAACAAACTGAAGCTCGGCGACGACTTCTACCCGCTGGGCTACTCCGCCAACGGACAGGTGCTCACCCGCGTGGCCCGCTGCCGCTATGGCATCCTCGCGCCGGAGCTGGGACGTGACGACTTCGATGGCGTGGACGTGAAGGACCATGCCGTATGCATGAGCATCAGCTCGCCGGACGGCATCCACCCGCACTCAAAATGGCTGGCGCACAACGACCTCCGCTCGCGCATTGACGACGCCATCAAGCTCGGTGCCAACGCGATCATCTTCTACAACGACGACCCCGAGAAGGCCGATGACCCGCCCGCCGATTTCGAGATGAAACTACAGTCGTGCAGTGTGCCGGTGGTCTTCCTCACCAAGAGCGGCTTTGCGAAGCTGGGGCAGGACGGCGACCCCGTGGTGATCCACACGGACATCATCCACGAGGAGAAGACCGGGCACAACGTGGTGGGTTTTCTCAACAACCACAAGCCCTACACCGTGGTGATCGGCGCGCACTACGACCACCTTGGCTTCGGCGGTGAGGGCTCGCTCTACCGCGGCGAGCCGGCCATCCACAACGGCGCGGACGATAACGCCAGCGGCGTGGCCGTGCTGATGCAATTGGCCACGGACCTGCAGCACATGCCGAACGCCCAGAATAACAACTTTCTCTTCATCGCCTTTAGCGGCGAAGAGAAAGGACTGTACGGTTCCAACTGGTGGACCAAGCATCCCACCTTGGTGATCGACAGCCTCAACTACATGATCAACATGGACATGGTGGGCCGCTTGGACAGCACGAACAACGTGGCGATCAACAGCATCGGCACCTCGCCGTCGTGGCCCGGCATTACCAAATTGAAGGTGGGCGACCTCAACATCAAGACCTCCGAAGGCGGTATCGGGCCTAGCGATCACACCAGCTTCTACCTGCAGGGCGTGCCCGCGATCCACTTCTTCACCGGCAGCGAGGAGGACTACCACAAGCCGACCGACGATGCCGACAAGGTGAACTACCCGGGCATGCTACGCATCGCGCGCTACATCGAGGCGGTGATCACCACGCTGAACGACAGCGCCAAGCTCGCCTTCGCCAAAACCGCCGACAGTGATACCTCGAAAGCACCGCGCTTCTCCGTGACCTTAGGCGTTGTGCCGGATTACATGTACGACGGCAAGGGCCTGCGCATCGACGGTGTCACAGAGGACAAGACCGCTGCGCACGCGGGGCTGAAAGCCGGTGACATCGTGATCAAAATGGGCGACCATGAAGTGCCCGACATGATGGGCTACATGAAAGCGCTCGGCATGTTCAAGAAAGGCGACAAGTCCACGGTGACGGTGATCCGCGACGGCAAGGAAATGAAGGCCGACATCCATTTCCAATGAGCGGTAAGCACGGTACGTCCGCCGAACGGCGGATCGCGGTGATCGGTGCCGGCTCGTGGGGAACGGCCTTGGTAAAGCTCTTGACCGGCTCGCAGGAAAGCGTGGGCTGGTGGGTGCGCCGTCAAGCCACCATCGACCACATCGTGAAGTATGGCCACAACCCGGACTACACCTCGGGTGCCCAGCTGGATGCCAGCCGCCTCAGTATGGGCACGGATATCCGCGCCGTGGTGAAGGGTGCAGACGTGGTGGTGCTCGCTGTGCCCAGTGCTTTCCTGAAGGCCGCCATGGACCAGTTGGAGCCGGATGCCTTGAAAGGCAAGACCTGCTTCAGCGCCGTGAAAGGCATCGTGCCGGAAACCAACCAGATCGTGGGCGAATACCTCTTTGAGCACTGGGGCGTGGAGAAGAACGACCTCGGCATCATCTGCGGCCCGTGCCATGCGGAAGAAGTGGCGTTGGAACGCTTGAGCTACCTCACCATTGCCAGTCAGGATCCCGAGAAAGCCAAGCTAATGGGTGACTCCCTGAGCGGCCGCTTCTTGAAGACGACGCTCAGCGATGACATCTATGGCACCGAATATGCCGCGATCCTGAAGAACGTGATCGCCGTGTGCGCGGGCATCAGCGTGGGGCTGGGCTATGGCGACAATTTCCGGGCGGTGCTGGTGAGCCGCGCCATCCAGGAGATCGAGCGCTTCGTCACCGCCGTGCATCCGATCACGCGCGACATCAACGAACCGGCCTACTTGGGCGATCTTTTGGTGACGGCTTATTCCGCCTTCAGCCGCAACCGTGAGTTCGGCGCCATGGTGGGCAAGGGCTACAGCGTGAAGGCCGCGCAGATGGAGATGAAGATGGTGGCCGAGGGCTACTACGCCGTGAAGTGCGTACACGAGATCAATAGCAAGCTCCGCGTGGACATGCCCATCACCGAGGCCACGTACCGCATGCTATATGAGCGCATCGCGCCGACGATCGAAATGCGGTTGTTGAGCGATAAGCTGGCGTGAGGGAAGAGGTACCACGAAGGACGCGAAGTACACGAAGAAGGTAGGAATTATTGTTGGGCACGGGAGGACGGCCTTCCCTGCGCTTCCCTGCGCTTTCCTGCGCTCGCCTAACTCCCGCGCCAATGTTTTGTGGAAAGTCTCGTGCTGGTCAGGGGTCACGATAGGTCGGTCCGCCACGATCGTATCGACGCTCGCGTGCTGGCACGCCAACCCTTCCATCCTATCCCTTCCTACGGGCCTCTGCAAGATCACTCCAAGAGTTAAGCCGCATTGAACATTTTTCATTTACTATGTATACATATCATCAGTACACATATCTTTGTCCCCGGACCAACCCCTCAACATCATGTGGCAACGCACCTACTCCATCACCACAAACCAAGCTACCGCCGCCGCCCTTTGGGATGTGCAAGCGGACGTGAGCAACTGGCCCGCTTTGGGCGATGACCTTGAATGGACGCGCATTGATGGGCCCGCACAGGTCGGCAAGGAATTCTTCCTGAAACCGAAAGGTGGCCCGAAAGTCCGGCTCACCATCGTTCGGTGCGAACGCGCATCGGCCTTTACGGACATGAGCCATTTGCCGCTATGCAAGATGACCTTCGCACATTCCTTCACCGAGGTGCCTGAAGGTGTGCGGATCGATATGGAGCTGCGCTTGAACGGGCCTTTGACCTTTCTTTGGAAGAAGGTGATCGGCGAGAAACAAGTGGCGGATTTCCCGGCACACGGCAAGGCGCTGATCGCTGCAGCGAAGAAATCATGAAGAACAAGACGGGACCGTTCCGTGCGGAACAGGCCGAGGCCAGCAGCGGATTCCTATTGTGGCAGGTGGTGAGCCTTTGGCAACGCGGCATTTCGCGTGAACTGGCACCGCTCGGACTTTCCCATTCACAATTCGTGTTGCTCGCAAGCTTGACCTGGTTACGCATGCATGGATCATCCGTAAGCCAGCGCGAACTGGCCGATCACGCAACGATGGACGCGATGACGGTAAGCACCGTGCTGCGCCGCTTGGAGGCAACGGGGCACGTGCAACGCAAACCACACGCGACCGACACCCGTGCGAGGGATCTTCGCGTTACACCGAAAGGGAAAGCGGCGGCGAACAAGGCCGTGCATGCGGTGGAGCAATTCGATGAGACATTCTTCGCCGCGCTGGGTGTTCAGCGGCCTGCCTTTGCACAAGGACTGATGCAGTTGGTGAAGGGGAACAAGTAATTGAGTTCAGATCAACCCCACCGGCGCAAGACTTCCGCCTCCTGTCCTCTGCGTACCAGATAAGCGTGTGTCTCGCGCCATTCAACGAATATAACAAGGATGGTCAGGGAGCCTTCGCCCCTGCACACCAGATGCTCCCACTCACGCACAAGCACAAGCCAACACGCTGATCCGGATCCCCGGCACGTCCGCCAAGGCCAAGGCACAGCCTTCGATCGTGGCGCCGGTGATCCCTAATTCTGGCGCGAGACTTCCGCCAACGATACTCTGCGTTCCAGAGGGCGGGTGTCTCGTGCCATTCCGAAAATAGCAATGGTGGTCGGGGGGACTTCGTCTCCACACCACACGTCCCGTTCACGCGCACGCACAAGCCAGCACGCTGATCCGGATCCCCGGCACTTCAGCTAACGCCAAGGCACAACCTTCGATCGTGGCGCCGGTGGTCACCACATCATCCACCAGCAGCACGTGCGCGCCGGCCAATACTTGCGGGTCGGAAAGCTGGAAGGCCGCCTTCACGTTCGTCCAACGGGCCAGCCTGCCGCGCTTGGTCTGCGTTGTGGTGTTCAGCACGCGGAGCAGGCCGGTATCCACTTCGCGCTGGGGCCACACCTCGCGCATGCCGTCCACCAATACCTGCGCCTGGTTGAAGCCGCGCTGCTTCAGCTTCCGGGGGTGAAGAGGCACCGCCAATAAAACGTCCACATCGGCAAAACGTGGGCTCTTCATCACGTCCTCGGCCATCCGTCTGCCGAGTTCCAGGCCCACACCGGGGTCTCCACGGTATTTCAGCCGGTGGAGCATGTGCTGCACCATACCGTCCTTGCTGAACTGGAGGAAAGCGCTCGCGGCATGCAGGCGCACCCGTCCCTTGAAGACCTGTTCCACCTTGTTAAGCGGATCGTCGTGGCCCCGCAAACGGGGAAGATCGTCCACACATTCGGAGCAGATGCTTTGCTCGAAGCCCATCAATCCCTGGTCGCATCCGGCGCAGCGCCGGGGCAGGAAAACCCCGGCCAGGTCGTACAGGATGTTGCTTTTGCGAAGGGCCATGGTTCATGGATCTGTTGACAACTGGTGCATGGCACGAAGGATGCACGGACGCACGAAGATAATTTCGCCCTTTAGCCCAACAAACGGACCCTATGACGGAGACCCAAGCCCCCGCCCCCCAGCCGAGCAAGAACCGCAACAGCACCATTCTTCTCGCTCTGGTGGTCTTGCTCTTGATCAGTAATGTGGTCTTACTCTTCCTCTGGTTCCAGAAGAAAGATCAGGCCATGGCATCCGCCGATCAGGTGACGGCCGTGACCAGTGAAAAGGAGAACGTGACCAAGTTATTGGAGGACATGCTGGTGCAATACGATACGCTGAGCACCAACAACGACCAGCTCCGGACGGGCATGGATTCGCTGCAGAAGCAGATCGTGACGTTGATGGACAAGGTGAAGCGGGGCAACTATGATGTCCATAAGGCAAAGCGGGAAGCTGAGACCCTTCGGAAGATCATGAAGGGCTACGTGGTCACCATCGACTCGCTGAACCAAGTGAATCAAGCACTGATGGTGGAGAACGTCAACACCAAGCAGCAGCTCGGCGAGGTGACCGGCCAGAAACAGGCTCTGGAGAGCAAAACCGCCGCACAGCAGGCGCTGATCGACAAGGGGTCCGTGCTCACGGCCACGGCGATGACCGCCAATGCGCTCTTCGTGCGCAACAGCGGCAAACAGGTGGACACCGAGCGCAGCAGCAAGGCGGAGATGATCAAATGCTGCTTCAACCTGGGCGAGAACCGCATCACGCAGGCCGGGACTAAAACCCTGTACATGCGGGTGATCGGCCCCGACGGCTCCGTGCTGCCGGCCAGCGACCAGGCCAACCGCTTCTTCTATGACGGCGTGGAAGGGGAGTTCAGCGTGAAACGCGACGTGAACTATCAGAACGAGCCAGTGGACGTATGCATGTTCTGGACCGCCACCGGCAAGCTCACCGGTGGGGAGTACAAAGTGGACGTGTACGAGAGCGGCGTGAAGGTGGGGCACACCACGTTCAATCTGAAATAGTAGTGTAGTTGTCCGTTGCCAGTTGTCAGTTGTCAGTTGTCAGTTGTCCGGCTGGATGCGACCTGAATGCGCCCGAGCGTCCGATGAAACGGACGCTTGGGCGTCTCGTTCCTGATCCGCTGATCCCTCGGCATTTGGGCTCCTTTACTGCACCAGCCCAAAGGGGCCAAGGCCGTCGAGCTTGAGAGTCTCTGCAGGACTTGAGATCGCCCTGACAACTGACAACTGTGCCCTGAGCTAGAAGAACGCCCTTACCTGCGCCCCGCCGACATGCACCGTCGGTGAACCGGGGCTTGAACGGCCGTTATAGGTGATGTCCACCTGCAAGTGATCGCTCAACCGGCGCTGGATGGAAAGGCTCCAAGTCAGGTTTTTGCCGGGCTTTAGGCCGCTAAGCATCTCCGTGCCCAAGGAGGAATCCACCGTGCCGCTGTACGAGATATCCACCAAGTTGCCGTTCACTTGCACGGTCCCCTTGTCCGGGGAATTGAATCTGAACTCCGCCCCCAGGTCGCGCACCTCCGCGCGCTCCCCGCCCAGGTCCTCATCATTCCGTTTGTCCGTGTACTTGAAGCGGAGCGAGCCCCGCATGCGGGTGTTGGGCTGCCAGGTAAGCTTCGGTGCCGTGCTTTGGTCCTTGATGGCGAAGGTGCGCCCCAGCAACAGATCGCTGTTGCTGCCCGTGCGGCCCGAACCGGCTTCCACCTCCAACATCCATTGCGTGGTGGTGTTCCAACGCAGATGCACCAAGTTGCTCTCCCGCACCCGCGACTCGGATCCGTTCAGGAGCAGGCTCTTGCCCCGGTCGCTCTGGTAGGTGTGGTCCATGCTCCATTTCCGGCTGCTGCGGTCGTAATAGATGGTGTTCCGCACGGAGCTGTTCAGCGCGATCAGCGAGGTGTCCGCCGGGTCGATGATGAAGGGATTGAAGGCGCTCGCGTTGGCATCGTCCCCGGTCTTGCGGTCGCTGCGGAAGCTGGCCACATCGTTCCATTTGCCAAGGAAACCGCACAGCCCCTTCTTGTCACGCCAGATGGCTGATGGGCGCAGTTCCCCGGAGGCGCTCAACTGGTTGCTGAAAACCCGTACGGTCTCATTGGTCTGCACGAACACCCGGATATAGTCCGCTTCATAGCCGAAAGGCGCCTGCTCAAATTCGTTCAGCTCCTTCACGCCATTCCCGTTGTAATCGTTCCAGACATAAGCACCTTGCCCTGCCGGCACCTGCACATAGATGAACTCGCGCCGCGGCTCCAGACCGCTCCCGAACTCATAGAACATGTCCCAGTTCAGCACCCCCTTCAACGCGCTGTGGCCATGGTCCAAGCGGGCGAGGTAGGTGTCCTCCGCAGGCTGGACGGTCAACACGGTGTCCACGATGCGCAGTTGGCGGTAGGTGAAAGTGGCGGCGAGCTTCCGGATCTTCTTCCCGCCGAGGCCCAGGCTGGCGCTGTAGTTGGTGGCCTCGGTGCTGGGAGTGAGGGCACCGTTGCGGAAGGCCTGGTCATAACGCTGCCCGGCGCTCAACCGGAATTTGGCCTTGGCGGAATCCGGGCTTTGCACGAAGGCCTCCCAGTCGTTGTACTGATAGCTGCCCGCGGTGAGGGCGTCCAAGCTGTCGTTGCGGAAGAGGTTGCGCTCCAGTTCATCGGAGACACCGAGCGTGAAGCGATTGAAGCGACGGGCCAGCACGGCCTTGTTCCGCAGGAAGCCGCTGGAGCTACTGCCGGCCGAGGTGTTCAGCAGGCTGCCGTCCAACGTGGCGTCGAACTTCCCGAAGCGCATGTTGCCGCGCAGGGCCTGCCGAAAGCCGTCATAGCGCTGGTCGATGTGGAAGATGGAGCTGGAAAGATCCGCCTTGCCCTGCTTGCCATTGAGCAGGCCGATGCTCACCGTGCTCAGCACCTGGTCGCCGTCCTGCACCACTCCTGCGATGTTCCAGTCCCGGTCGAACTCCACCGTGCGGTAGCGCTCCACCACACGGAAATCCTTGGAGCGCCATTCGTTGTCGGTGCCCACCACCATCTGCTTCGTGCTGTCCGACCGGGAGATGGGTATGGCATGGCTGGCCCCGGCGCGGACCGCCAGCGCCGTGTTGTCGGCATCATCGACGGAACTGAACGTGTTGCGGTCCTCGTCGCTTACGGCCACCTCGCCCCACGCCTTGGTACGCGCGGAAAAGCGATGGTCCGCGCCGATCGCCAGCATCCGTTTGTGCCGGGGCGGAACGAGCACGCGCACCGGAGCTTGGTCGCCCTTGTGGACGATGGCCCCGTTCACCGTGTCCGGCGCTATCCAGCGGAACACCCTTCCGTTGGGCGTGAATTCTTGCTGCACGTAGTCGCCCTTTCCCGCGCCCACCGTGCTGAAGGAAACGCGATAGCGTGCGCTGTCCGCATTGGTGCTGTAGCGGTACACCGGTGACCAGCCCAAGGAATCGATCTGGGCGTAGAGCACCTCATCGGCGGAAAAAGCCACGCTGTCCGCACCGGGCACCACCGCCGCCAAGGGATCGTCGCCGGCCTCGGTGAGCGCCTGCTTTTCCGTGTCCGTGAGGGCTTGTTGCAGGGGTTGGCCCTTGTGGTCCTGTTCACTGTACAGGTCCAAGCGCAGGGTGGTGGCGCCCATGGTCAGCTCGTTGGCCACGCGCACCAAGGACCGCGCGTAGTTCTTGTCCGAGTACTGGAATTCCACGGTGATGCGGCGGTCTTTGGTGATAGGGCGCTTGGCGGTGAAGGTGACCTCGGCGGTGTTGTAGTCGATCACGTAGTCGTTCTCCAAACCGCGCGTCAGCTGCTGCCCGTCGATAAAAATGCGCTCGGTGCCGGAGAGCACGATGATGTAGGTGCCGCCGTCGCTGGCGGTGAGGCGGTAGGGGCCTTGCACCCCTTCGGTCCCTTGGATCTGGTTCCGCGAGAAATTACCCTTGCTGATGGCCGCGCTGAACCCCAGCACGTCATGCACTCCGTCGGGTTTTCCCAGCTTCGTGGTGTAGCTGAGGCCCTTGGTCTTCTTGTAGTAGGTGAGGAAGTGGCTCTTCGGGCGCTGCAGTACGAAATCACCGGCGGTCAGCTCCTGCCGGTCGTCGGACAGGGTGATGAACACCTGGTCGAAATCCTGAAGCTCCAGCGTATTGCCCCCGGCCTGTATCGGGATGGTGTTGTCCGTCACCGAGGCCTTCACATTGATCTTGTCGGTGAGCTTCCCGTTCAACTCCAGGTTCAGGGAGCTGTTCACGGAGAGGTCCTGGTTGTTGCCGAAGAGGATGCCGCGCGAGATGCTTCCGCTTTTGTTCAGTCCGCCCATGCCGAAGACGTCCTGCTCGCCTTTTTGGGGCATGTACCGGAACGGGTCCTCGCGATCACCGGAGGGTTTCAGCAGGCGCTCGGGGTCCTTATGGCGAAAGGTGCCGCCCAACAACAGCGGCATCACGCGGAACCGCGCGATGAGCGTGTCCGAAGGTGATCCCGCCTTCCGGACCAGCAGGCTGCGGTAGGGGTCCAGCACATAGTGGTCCGGAGGGATCTCCGCCGTGTCCCCCCAAAGGCTGAAGGAGCCCGGGACGATGCTCAGCGTGTCCAAGACCAGCGTATCCCGGTCCATAACGATGCGCCGCGTCACCCGGTTATCCGGGTTTTGAGCATGCACCGCCCCCGCCGCAAGGAGCGGCATCACCGCCCAAAGGAGGCGGCGCAAGGGGAGGGCGGGGGCGGGTTTCAACACGGGGAACGGCGGAAAGGGTACGTGGCAACGGGTTGAAAAGTATCCCCGAAAACCTCGTGGATGTCCGTTGTTTCACGACAACGCTGTTGGTAATGCACTGGAGCAAGGTGAAAACGCACACCGTAGCCCGATAGATTTGGCTCTCTCTATGCTCCGATCGACCCTGTTCACCGCCATGCTTGCCGCCTTTTGCGGTTGTGGAAGTCCACCGGTCGCGGACCGGGGCGAAGGGGCGCTGCACGGCGGGGTGTTCAACTTCAACGAGACCCAGGTGCTGCGTAGCATCTTCCCGCTCACCATCACGCGGGTCTCCGAGCAGCGGGTGGCTTCACAGATCTATGAAGGGCTCGTCCGGTTCAATGCGAAGGACCTTTCCGTGGTACCCTGCTTGGCCAAAAGTTGGGATGTGGATCCCACCGGTACCATCTACACTTTTCACCTGCGGGATGACGTGCGTTTTCAGGACGACCCGATATTTTCCGACGGGGAAGGGCGGGAGTTGACAGCGGAGGACGTCGTGCATTGCTTCACCACGATCTGCCAAAAGGGCGCGGGCGACCAGGTTTTCTGGCTGTTCCAGGACAAGGTGGCCGGTGCGGACGACTACAATACTTCCGGGAAGCAGGACGGCTCCGTTAGCGGGATCGCCGCCTTGGACGACCGCACGGTGCGCATCACGCTTACCCGGCCCTGCCCGAACTTCCTGCAGAGCATCGCGGGATCCGGGTGCTGGATATGGCCGAAGGAGCTGCCCGCGCAGTATGGCAAGGACCTGTTCCGCCATGCCGTCGGCACCGGGCCGTTCCGGCTGAAAGTGGCACGCCCCGAGGAGGTGATCGTGCTGGAGCGGAACAGCAACTATTGGGGCCGGGACGAGGACGGTGGCTCATTGCCATACTTGGACGGTGTCCGGGTGACCTTGGTGCCGGACAAGGAAAAGGAGATCGCCGAGTTCCTCAAAGGGAGGTTGAACATGGTGACGGAACTGTCGCTGGAGAGCATGAAGGTGCTGGCCGATTCGGTGGACCCGGGTACCGGTGAACGGCGGTTCAACAAGCTTTCGACCCCCGCCTTTGCCGTCCAGTTCTATGGCTTCAATGCCTCCAAGTCCCCGTTCAACGATCTGCGTGTCCGCCGTGCGTTCGCCTTGGCGCTGGACCGGCGGACGTTGGTGGACAGTGTGCTGCACGGCATCGCGGTTTTGGCGGACCATGGGTTGGTGCCACCGGGGCTGGCCGGTTATCCTTACGATCTGGTTCCGGGCATCCCGTTCGACCCGGACAGCGCCCGCCAATTGATGGCGCTGGCCGGCTATCCGGACGGCAAGGGTTTCCCCCGGGTGCAACTGCAGGTGAACAACTACGGCTTCGGGTACCGCAACGTGGCGAGCAAGGCACAGGAGATGCTGGGGAAGGAACTGGGTGTTGCGATCACCGTGAGCGTGGTGCCGCCCAAGGAATACTACGAACGGATCGAACGGGGCGAGGCCCTTTTCTGGCGCGAAGGCTGGGTGGCGGACCTGCCGGACCCTGAGAATTTCCTCGCCTTGATCTATGGCAAGAACGCCGTGAAGGACACTTCCCTGTCCTCGAGCCTCAACACCACGCGTTACGCGGATCCGCGCTTCGATGCCCTCTTTGCGAAGTCCATGACGGAGACCGATGAACAACGGCGGATGCAGGATCTTGCCCGCGCGGAAGAGATCGCCATGCGGGACGTTCCGCTCGTGCCTCTGTACCATGAACGGTACATCGTACTGTTGGACCCGAAGGTGCTCGACCTGGCCGTGAACCCGATGGAGCTGTTGGACCTGAGCCGGGTGAGGTTCAAGCGGCCAAAGCCTCACTCGAAAGTGCCCGATACCAGCTCGTAAGCGATCCGTTTCGCCAAAGGCAGAAAGGTCTCGATGCGTGGCAGGCTGATGTCCGCCTCGAAGACAAAGGTGGCCGGGTTGGGCAGTGGGCCTTTGCGGGCCAATTCCGCCTTGATGTGCTCGTAAGTGCAGGAAAGGCCCACGGTCCATGTGGCGAAGTAGTGCGTGCGCACATGCCTGTGAAGGTCGGGGGGCTGGAACTCCTGAATGATCGGCAAGGAATAGGAATACACCAATGCCTCGTTTTGCTGGCGCAATAGCAACCAGCCTTCGCGCGCGCCCAACGGCACCACGCCCACGGGCTCGAAGCGGATGCGGGCATGGAGCTCATCACGCAGTTCCCGGCCGCGCTCCATGGCCGTGAGCAGGGGAGGGAGCGTTCGCTCCAGCGAGCGCAGCACCAAGGCCCACGAGCGCTGCTCCACCATCGGTTTTCTCACTAAGCCACTCCGCGAAAAGTCCATCCCGATGACCTCGCCGGGCATGTGCGCTCCCAGTTCCACGGCGCGGTCCTGCACCTGCCGGAGCTGCCCGATGCGCAATTTCAGCTCATCCAGCCACGGGTAGAGTTTATGCTCCCGGTATTGGGCCTCCACCCGCTGCAGATAGGCCAACAGGCGGTATTCCTCCAGCTCCTCGTCCAACGCGGTGGTGAGGATGCGGTCAGCGGGCGCGCCGCTCCAGCTTAAGGGTTCCATGGTAGCAAGGAAAACGCGATGTTCATAAAAAGGTTGCACCCACAGGGGTCGATCGGCGCTTTGGAATGACCTTTGGTCTTTCACGAAAGATAGCCATGATCCGTACACGAAAGACCGTTCTGCCGCTCCTCGCGGCCATCGCCATCCTCAGTGCCTGCGTGCCCGCCCGCAAGTACGAAGAGCTGAACACGCGCTACAAGGCCATGCAGGAAAATGAAAGCTCCGCGTTGGCGAAGGCCCAACAGACCGAGGCCGCCATGAAGGACCAGCAGGTCACCTTGGAGGACCTGACGCGCCGCAAGGAAATGCTCCAGCGCGACACGCTCACCTTGGGCACCAGCCTGCGCCACATGACCACGCAGTACGACAAGATCAATGCGCTGAACAACGAGCTGCTGGAAAAGTACAACCTGCTGCTGGCCGGGGGCAACAACGAGAACCGCAAGCTGCTCACCGACCTCGAGGCCAACCGCCTGAAGCTCCAGAACAAGGAGGATTCACTGGCAGTGCTGGCCGGTTCCTTGAAGGACCGCGAGGCCAAATTGGCTGAGCTGCAGGCGGAGTTGGACAAGAAGGACCAGGCCATGAAAGCGCTGAAGGACCGCGTGAGCCAAGCACTGACCGGTTTCGAGGGGAAGGGATTGACCGTGACCCAGAGGGACGGGCAGATCTACGTAAGCTTGGACAACAAGCTGCTATTCCCCAGCGGAAGCACCACGGTGGACGCCAAGGGCCGTGAGGCATTGAGCAGTTTGGCCAAGGCGATCGAAAACGACAAGGATGTGAACATCATGGTGGAAGGCCATACGGACACCGACAAGGTGCTGCCGGGTGCGGCCTACAAGGACAATTGGGACCTCAGCGTCCTACGGGCCACCAGTGTGGTGCGCATCCTTCAAGAAAGCTCCAAGATCGACCCCAAGCGCATCACCGCGGCCGGCAAAGGCGAATACGAGCCTGCCGACCCCGACGACAAATCCAAGAACCGCCGCATCGAGGTCGTGCTGGCACCGGACCTGAAGGGGCTGTACGATCTGGTGAAGGAGCACTGATCTGGTCCGTGGTCAGAACCAGTTGCCCGCGCTCGGCTACTTGCCAAGTGCGTGTGCATTCAGGGCCTCTGGCCGGTTTCAATAAACGATACGCGGTAACTACTTCTTCTTAGCCACCTTCTTCGCGGCAGCCTTTTTAGCAGCAGGCTTACGCGTAGTAGGACGCTTCGCCGCCCTCTTCGCCTTAGGCACAGCGGACTTCGCTGCGGGACGCTCATGCAAGGCCAAACGGTTCCCTTCCGTATCGATGAACAGTGCGAACCAGCCCGAATCCTCGCTGATGAGCGTGCGGCCCATGATCACGCGGCCACCGGCCTCGGCCACGCGGCCCAACAGCATCTCCAGGTTTGAACCCGCGTTCAGGTAGATCAATGCGCCGGTATCGTTCGGCAGGCAGCCCGGGCCTTGCACCACGGCACCACCGATGCCTTGGTCGGCAGGGAAATACGCCATGGCGAAATCACCCGTACGGGAGGTCTCCATACGGATGTGATATACGTGATCGTAAAAGGCCTTGGCGCGTTCCATGTCGTAGGCCGGTATCTCGAACCAGGTCACGTAGTCCTTCAAGGCCGTGAACTTCTTCATGGCAGCGCTGATGCTGTTGCTTGCTGTGCTTCCCATTTTCGTTGTGCCGTGGCCCGGCTGGCTTCAAATTGCTGATCCCGACCCGCCCGGAGGTATGGAGGAGGTGAATGCCGACTTGCCCGGGATCCCGACCGCTTCTTCCTGGATACGCAGGTCGCCGAGCTCTTTAACCCGTTGTGGCTTGATCAAAGGACCGAGGCTGTCAAGATACGGCTTCGGCGCGTTCTTCCAGTAAATGTCGAAATCGCCCAGATGGTCGCGGAAACTCTTCAATGGCTGGCCTAAGCGCAACAGCCCGAGCTCCCGGCTACGGCGCACTTTTTCAAGGTTGATCTCGATGGGGATCATCTCCTCGTTGTTCTGAGCCTGATACATTACGCGGCCTTCCGGCCCGCAGATGATGCTGCGTCCGCTACCTCCCGTGTCCAACCCGTTGATGTCGAAGATGTAGCACTGGTTGATGGCAGCGCTGGCGCGTACAATGCTCAGCTCGATCTCGCGGTCGATAGTGCCGGTGAGCGTGGGGTGCAGGATCACCTCCGCGCCTTGCACGGCCAAGGTGCGCGTGGTCTCGGGGAACCACATGTCGTAGCAGATGCTCACCCCGAAACGGCCCACTTCCGGTACGTCGAACAAACAGAATTCATGTCCAGGGGTGACGCCCACCTCGTACGGGTAGAACGGGAACATTTTCCGGTAGCGCGTCACTACGTTGCCGTCCGGGTCGATGACGGACGCCGTGTTGTAGATCTTGCCTTCCACCGTGTGGAACACCGAGCCGGGCAACAGCCACACCTTGTGCTTGCGGGCCAACTCCTGCATCGGCTCCTCGAAATCCTCGATCCGGGCAAGCGAATGATGCGTGAGCGGGCCGTAGGCGCAGAGTTCGCTGTACACCACCATGTCCACCCACGGGTAGAGGTTCATGAGGATGTTGAGCTTCAGTTTCATGGCCTCCACGTTGCTGTAGGAGGCGCTGACGCGCATTTGGATGCCGGCGATGGAGAAGGGTTTCATGGATCTTTATTTTACCACAGAGACACGGAGGCACAGAGAAGTGCGGTTTGCACTCGATGTCCCCTATGACTGCATGTGTTCTCGTGTTTCGAAATTCTCTGTGTCTCCGTGCCTCTGTGGTGAACCTTACCCGACGATCGCAGCGAGTTCCTCCTCCATGATGTCCAACCCCTTCTTCAGCAGTTCGTCACTGATGACGAGCGGGCAGAGCACACGGATGATGTTCTTCTCCGTGCCGGCGTTGATCACGATGAGGTCGCGCTTGGCGCAGGCAGCCATCAACTTGCCACAGGTGTCGGCATCGGGCTTTTGCGGGTCGCCGTCCTGCACGAACTCCATGGCCATCATCGCGCCTAAGCCGCGCACGTCGCCTATGCACTTGTGCTTCGCCTGCATCTTCTCGAAGCGCTTGCGTATCACTTCGCCCACATGCCGTCCTTTTGCGTTGATGTCGATCTCCTCCATGTACTTGATGGTGGCCAGCGCCGCCGCACAACTCACCGGACTTCCGATGTAGGTGCCGCCGATGCTGCTGGGGCCGGCCGCGTCCATCACTTCCGCACGACCCACCACTGCTGCGATGGGCAGGCCGCTGCCGAGGCTTTTCGCCCAGGTGCTGATGTCGGGCATCACGCCCAGCTGCTCAAATGCGCTCCATGCACCCGTGCGCCCGAAGCCGCTCTGGATCTCGTCCAAGATCAGCAGGATGCCGTGCTGGTCGCACCACTTCCGCAGGCCCTTCAAGTATTCCTTCGGGATCACGTTGAAGCCGCCTTCGCCCTGCACCGGCTCCACGATCACTGCTGCGAGGTTCTCCGGTGCCACGGTGTTGTGCGACAATTCGTGCAAGCGATGCAGCTCGTCCTTCACGAACGCCGCCTCGCTGCGGCCCGCGCCATAGCGGTAGAAATTCGGGAACTGCGTGCGGTACACTTCCGGAGCGAACGGCCCGCTGTTCGGCTTGTAGCCCACCTTGCTGGTAAGCGTCATGGCCATAAGCGTGCGGCCGTGGAAAGCATCGGTGAAGCAGAGCACACCTTGGCGACCGGTGGCCTGTCGCGCGATCTTCACGGCGTTCTCTACGGCTTCCGCGCCGGTGCTGACCAACATGGTCTTAGTGGCCTTGCCGTGCGGAAGTATAGTGTTCAGCTTTTCGCAGAGCGCGATGTACGGCTCGTAGCTGGCCACGTTGAAGCTGACATGCAGGAATTTCGCGGCCTGCTCTTGGATGGCCTTCACCACGGGCGGTGGGCAATGTCCCGCGTTCACCACGCCGATGCCACCGGCGAAATCGATCAGCTCGCGGCCGTCCGCGTCGGTGATGATGGCCCCTTCGGCCTTCACGGCGGTGGCGTGGTTGAACATGCCGACCCCGTTCGGGATGGCGGCTTTGCGGCGGGAGATGAGCTCTTGGCTCTTGGTCACTTCTTCGGTCATGGTAGAAACTGGGATGCGGTGCAAAGGTCTTCTTCTTTGGTAAACCGGACTGTGACGGAATGGCAAAACCGCCCAAACTTTTCAATACCCGTTGAGAACTTTCACTACCCCACCACCGCCCGCACCTTCACGATCAGATCCGCATCCACCAGCACAAAGTGATGCGCTGGCACCTCGATAAAATCATCGGCCACATCGGTGAGCTTTTCCGAGACGATCATCGCCGCGTGCTCCTTCTTATCGGTACCCCGCACCATCTGGCACACGTTGTCCGTGCAGATGTATTTCTTGCCTTCGCTGTAATACATGGTGAGTGCGGCACTGCGGTCGGTGACGTAGCGCAGGCCCACGGCGATGCGGCCATCGGTGTAGACCATGTTGAGATACGCCGGTTCGGTGATGGCGTGTGTGGCCATCAGCTTCTTCAGGTCGGCGATCATGGCCTCGAAGGCATCCGCCACTTGGTCGGGCGTTGGCTTTTCATGCGCGCTCAGGTGGTCCAGGAACAGGGCGAAGAGATGCTCGCTGTCGGTCTGTCCCTTCACCCAAGTGTACATCACCTCGGAAAGCAGGTTGCAGAGGTCGCGCTTGATCCGATGAAAATGCTCTACGCCACCGTTGTGCATCAGCAGGCGGTCCTTGCAGTGGAAGGGATGGCAGTTGGCCTCGGCCACGTCGCCCACGCTGGCGGCGCGCACATGGGCGGCAATGCAGTGCGAGGTCACTTTCGGGGCGAGGTAGCGCAGGTTGCGGTTGTTCCAGGCGGGCGTGACGCTTACGAACACAGCAGGGTGGGGCGTGCGGTCGTGGTGGTACCAGCCCACACCGAAGCCGTCGCCATTGAGGGGTTCCTCGATCTCACGCGCGGCATAACTCTGCTTGATGATGGAATCTTTGGGGTCATATAAGAGCTCGCCCATGCTGATGGGGGCACCGAGATAGGATAGGAAGCGGCACATGGAAGGAAGTTTGTACCGCAAAGGACGCTAAGAACACGACGAAGAAGTTTCAACCGCAAAGGGCGCGGAGAACGCGGAGAAGAGGTTTTCACCGCAACGGTCGCTACGACGCTACGAAATACACGCAACGCTTTGGGAAGCATCTGAAATAAGAGTGCAATGCTCCCTTGCATTTCGTTGCGCCCCCGTTGCGCTCGTTGCGACCGTTGCGGTTCCATTCTTCGCATTCACCTTCGTGTGCTTCGTGTCCTTAGTGGTCTACTTTTCTTCCGATCTTCACCCCATGGCACGAACGAAGAAACACACCGAGCTGGACGAGCTCCTTACTGCACGGAACGAGCGGATGCAGAAACTGCAAGGCATCGTGAAGGAAGCGATCGAAGAGCAGGAGCTGATCATCAACAATCTGGCGAACCCGCCGCACGAGGCTATTTCCCGCGGGCAAAAATTGGCGGACAAGGTGGCGTCGTTCGGCGGCAGCTGGACTTTCATCGTATCCTTCTTCATCATCCTGGGGGCCTGGATATTGTACAATTCTCTCACTCCTGAAGGCGACCACTTCGATCCCTATCCCTTCATCCTGATGAACCTGGTGCTTTCCTGCATCGCGGCCTTGCAGGCACCGGTGATCATGATGAGCCAGAACCGGCAGGAGGAGAAGGACCGGAAGCGCAGCGAGAATGACTATCTGATCAACCTGAAGGCCGAGCTGGAGCTGCGCAGCCTGCACCAGAAGATGGACCTGCTGCTGCAGGACGAGGTCCGCTCGATCTCCGAAGTGCAGGAGAAGCAGTTCAAGGTGCTTACGGACATGGAGCACCGGCTGGCGAAGCTGGCTTCCGGAGTACGATAGGGTAAGTACCGCGAAGAACGCGAAGGACACGAAGAAGAAGGTTTAACCGCAGAGGGGGTAAACTGGGACGGCCCGGTCAATTCCAAGGATTTAACCGCAACGGACGCAACGTTCGCAACGAAATTTCACGCAACGCCCCCCGCTGGCTTCACAAGCAGGGGCAAACTCAGGTCTGGCATTCATTGTGGTCAAGCCCGCATTCCGTCGCACCCTGTTGCGCCTGTTGCGGTTCCCCTATTTGCATTCCGTTGCCCTCCTTTGTGTTCTTCGTGTCCTTCGTGGTATAAACCTTTAGCGGTAAAACTTCAGGGGTTCGCTTTTATCCCCGTGCATGCGTTTCTTTGCGGGCCAAGGGCCTACCGATCCACAACGGCCCGACCATGCCAAAGGTCACCATAGACAACATCGAGATCGAGGTCCCGGAGGGTACCACGATCCTGCAAGCCGCCCGCATGATCGGCGAGCGCAACAGTGCCGAGCGCTACGTGGCCCCGCCCACCATGTGCTATTACACCAGCCTCAAGGGCAGCGGGGGCTATTGCCGCACCTGCATCGTGAAGGTGACGAAGGGCAGTGAGCGGGACCCCCGCCCTATTCCCAAGCCGGTGGCCAGCTGCCGCACGGCCGTGATGGACGGCATGGTGGTGGAGAACACCCTCAGCCCGGAGCTGCTCGACGCCCGCAGCGGCGTCACCGAGTTCCTATTGATCAACCACCCGCTGGACTGCCCCATCTGCGACCAGGCCGGGGAGTGCCACCTTCAGGACCTCTCCTACGAGCACGGCTTGGCCACCAGCCGCTACCAGTTCGAACGCCGCACCTTCGATCCCATCGACATCGGGGAGACGATCAAGCTGCACATGACGCGCTGCATCCTGTGCTACCGCTGCGTGAAGGTGGCCGAGCAGATCACCGATGGCCGTGTTCATGGCGTGATCAATCGCGGGGACGTGGCCGAGATCAGTACCTACATCGAGCAGGCCATCGACAACGACTTCAGCGGCAACATGATCGATGTGTGCCCCGTGGGCGCGTTGACCGACCGCACCTTCCGGTTCGCCGCCCGCGTGTGGATCACCAAGCCCGTGGACGCACACCGCGACTGCGACAAGTGCAGCGGCAAGACCACGGTGTGGCTGAAGGGACAGGAGGTATTGCGCGTCACCGGCCGGAAGGACCAGTGGGGCGAGGTGGAGGAATTCATCTGCAACACATGCCGCTTCGAGAAGAAGCAGCTCAGTGACTGGGTCGTGGAAGGGCCGCGCAACATCGACCGGCACAGCGTGATCTCCCAAGGGCACTATGTGCTGAAGACCGAGCAGAAGGTGCTGGACAACCCCGCGCCCAACGTGCCCGAGCTGACCCACCTGAAACCCGCCAAGAAGAACCGATGATCCCTACCGCGATCTTCCTGCTCGTGCTCTTCGTGATCACCCTCACCGTGGCAGCGTATTCCACCTATGGCGAGCGCAAGGTGGCCGCTTTCATGCAGGACCGCATCGGCCCCAACCGTGCCGGCCCCTTCGGCCTCTTCCAGCCCTTGGCCGACGGTGGTAAAATGTTCATGAAGGAGGACTTCGTGCCCGCCAACGCTAACCGCACCCTCTACTTCCTCGGCCCCGCCGTGGCCATGACCACCGCCTTGATCACCGGTGTGGTGATCCCCTGGGGCGGCACATTGCAGTTCGGTGATGTCAGCGTGAGCCTGCAAGGGATCAATCCGGAGATCGGCATCCTCTTCGTTTTCGCGATGGTGGGCATCGGCGTCTACGGCATCATGCTCGGCGGCTGGGCCAGCAACAACAAGTACTCGCTGCTCGGCGCCATCCGGGCGGCCAGCCAGATGGTGAGCTACGAGCTGGCCATGGGCCTCAGCATCGTGGCGCTGGTGATGATGACCGGCACCCTCAGCCTCGGCGGCATCGTGGACTATCAGGTGGAGCACGGCTGGAACATCATCCGCCAGCCGCTCGGCTTCTTGATCTTCATTGTCTGCGCTTTCGCGGAAGCCAACCGGGCGCCCTTCGACATGCCCGAGTGCGAGACCGAGCTGGTGGGAGGCTACCATACCGAGTTCAGCAGCATGAAGCTCGGCTTCTACCTTTTTGCCGAATATGTGAACATGTTCATCAGTGGCGCGGTGATGGCCACGCTCTACTTCGGTGGATACGACGTGCCCGGGCTCGCCAGCACCGGCTGGGACCCCAACCTCATCACCATCATCGGTGTGGCCGCGATGTTCGCCAAGACCTTCTTCTTCATCTTCTTCTTCATGTGGATCCGCTGGACCCTGCCGCGTTTCCGCTTCGACCAGCTGATGAACCTCGGTTGGAAAGGCCTGATCCCCTTGGCCATCGTCAATATCCTCATCACCGGCGGCATCATGCTCGCACAAGGCCAACTGGCGCCATGAGCACGGCGAATAACATGTCCGCTCGCGGCGGCTTCGCACCGCTGACCTCCCGCAGCAAGCAGGTGAGCAATAAAAAGATGACGCTGATGGAGCGCATTTACCTGCCGGCGATCCTCGGCGGGCTGTTCATCACCATTAAGCACTTCTTCCGCCTGAAGCGGCCCACGATCCAGTATCCCGAGCAGCAGCGGCCCTTCAGCGATGTATATCGTGGCATGCACGTGCTGAAGCGCGATGATCAAGGCCGCGAGCGCTGCACCTCCTGCGGCCTGTGCGCCGTGGCCTGCCCTGCCGAGGCCATCACCATGACCAGCGGTGAGCGCAAGAAAGGGGAGGAGCACCTCTATCGCGAGGAGAAGTATTCGGTGACCTACGAGATCAACATGCTCCGCTGCATCTATTGCGGTGATTGCGAGGACGCCTGCCCGAAGGAGGCCATCTTCCTCACCGATCGCATCGTGGAAAGCGACTACCTGCGTAAGCCCTTCATCTTTACCAAAGAAGAGCTGGTGGAGCCGATGGACCCCGCCAAACGCATCGATATCAGCAAGCGCCAACCGCCCGCCGTGCTGAAGTTCAAGGCGAACAAGCACTTTGCGCATAATCGGTGAGGTCCGGGAGCATCGCGGATATGTCCTGTCTGGTGTCTTATGTCCCATGCTTCATCCGGCATAGGACATAGGACATACGACCTTGGCCTATGGGAACGGACACAACGTTCTCCGGTAACTTCGCCGCCCATGTCAGATACCCCCTCCCGCACGGAACTTTCCGCGCTCGGCGAATTCGGCTTGATCGACCGGTTGGCATCCGCGGTTGAACTGGTGAACCCCTCATCGCTGCAAGGCATCGGCGATGACGCTGCGGTGATCGACCCGCAAGGCCTCATGCAGGTGGTTACCACCGATATGCTCGTGGAGGGCGTCCACTTCGACCTCGGCTATGTGCCCTTGAAGCACCTCGGCTACAAGGCGATGATCGTCAACTTCAGCGATGTGTACGCCATGAACGCCGTGCCGAAGCAGGTCACCGTGGCCATCGCCATCAGCAACCGTTTTTCCTTGGAAGCCGTGGATGAGCTGTACGCGGGTATGCTCACCGCCTGCCAGGCCTACGGCGTCGACCTCGTGGGCGGCGACACCACCTCTTCCACCAGCGGACTGGTGCTATCCATCACGGCCATCGGTGCGGCGAAAAAGGAGGACATCGTCTACCGCCATGGCGCCAAGGAGCACGACCTTTTGGTAGTGAGCGGCGACCTCGGCGGCGCCTACATGGGCCTGCAAGTGCTGGAGCGCGAAAAGGCCGTCTTCAAACAGGACCCCAACGTACAGCCCGACCTCGTCGGCTTCGATTACATCTTGGAGCGGCAGTTGAAGCCGGAAGCCCGCAAAGACGTCATCGCCATGTTCAAAGAGATGGAGATCAAGCCCACGGCCATGATCGACATCAGTGACGGCCTGGCCAGCGAAGCGATGCACGTCGCACGCCGCTCCGAATTAGGCGTGAAGATCTACGAGGAAAAGCTCCCCATCGACCCGGTGACCTATCGCACCGCCCGCGACTTCGACCTGGACCCCACCACCTGCGCGCTCAACGGCGGTGAGGACTACGAGCTGCTCTTCACCATCCCCCAAGGCGACTACGACAAGGTGAAGGGTTCACCGCACTTTACGGTGATCGGCCACATGACCGACCTGGCCAGCGGCTATCAGTTGGTGGACCGCCAAGGTGGGCAGCATGAACTGAAGGCACAGGGCTGGGATGCGCTGCTGAAGCGCTGAGCGGCCCGGAACTTTCTTGTCATTCGATGGAACGTTGTGTCGCGAACAACGGCCACATACGTTTTTTCGTCAGAAAGGAGTTGAATGCCTGTAGAGTACCTCGAAGAACCTCACTCCCGCGTCATCGGCACTACGTACCGACCCTTCGGGCAAGCCTTCTCGATCGGCCATCCTGCGTTGCTCCTCAGTCAGTTACCTGCGGGTAACTTCCTTTCGTCGCGCCTTGGCTGAACCGAACGATAAGTGCTTGTGCCATCGGTTCGAGGTTCTTCGAGGTACTCTTTAGCCCACGGCTCGGCCATAGATCCTAACTTTGTTCGACTTTTGAATTTTTCTCCCGTGAGCAAGACCACCAGCCCCTACCCCCTGCTCGATCGCATCATCGTTCCCTCGGACCTGCGCACGATCCCCGAAGCGCAGCTCGATCAGGTGTGCCAAGAGCTCCGCGACTTCATCATCGACGTGGTGAGCGTGAAGGGCGGCCACTTCGGCGCCAGCCTTGGCGTGGTGGAGCTCACCGTGGCACTGCACTACGTCTTCAACACGCCCTACGACCAGCTCGTTTGGGACGTGGGACACCAGGCCTACGGGCACAAGATCCTCACCGGAAGGCGTGAACTGTTCCACACCAACCGGCTGTACAAGGGCCTCAGCGGTTTCCCCAAGCGCAGCGAAAGTGAGTACGACACCTTCGGCGTGGGCCACAGCAGCACCTCCATCGGCGGCGCGCTCGGCATGGCCGTGGCCAGCAAGCTGAAGGGCGAACTGGACCGCCACACCGTGGCCGTGATCGGCGACGGCGCGATGACCGCCGGCATGGCCTTCGAGGCGCTCAACCACGGCGGTACCGCCAACAGCGACCTGCTCGTGGTGCTGAACGACAACTGCATGAGCATCGACCCGAACGTGGGCGCGCTCAAGGAATACCTCACCGACATCACCACCAGCCAGAGCTACAACAAGGTGAAGGACGAGGTGTGGAAACTGCTCGGTAAGGTCAGCAAGTTCGGGCCGAACGCGCAAGGTGTGGCGCAGAAGGTGGAGAACGCCGTGAAGGCCGCATTGCTCAAGCAGAGCAATCTTTTCGAGAGCCTGCGCTTCCGCTACTTCGGCCCGGTGGACGGCCACGATGTGGAGCGCTTGGTGAAGGTGCTGCGCGACCTGAAGGACATCCCCGGCCCGAAGATCCTGCACACGGTAACGATGAAGGGCAAGGGCTACAAGCCTGCTGAAGAAGGCAGCCCGACCGTGTGGCACTCACCCGGACTGTTCAACAAAGAGACCGGCGAGATCATCAAGGTGGTGCCGAAAAGCCCGCAGCCGCCGAAATACCAGGACGTCTTCGGCCACACCATCGTGGAGCTGGCGGAGAAGAATCCGAAGATCGTGGGTGTGACGCCCGCCATGCCCAGCGGCTGTTCCCTGAACATCATGATGAAGGCCATGCCGGACCGTGCGTTCGACGTGGGCATCGCCGAGCAGCATGCCGTCACCTTCAGCGCCGGCATGGCCACGCAAGGGCTGATCCCGTTCTGCAACATCTACAGCTCCTTCATGCAACGCGCCTACGACCAGGTGGTACATGACGTGGCGCTGCAAAAGCTGCACGTCGTCCTCTGCCTCGATCGCGGCGGACTTGCTGGTGCCGACGGTCCCACGCACCACGGCGCGTTCGACATCGCCTACTTCCGCTGCATCCCGAACATGATCGTGAGCGCCCCGATGAACGAGGAGGAACTGCGCAACCTGATGTACACAGCGCAGCTCCGTGACATCGGCCCTTTCAGCATCCGCTACCCGCGTGGCGAAGGCGTGATGACCGAATGGAAGACACCCTTCAAGGAGATCACCATCGGCACCGGTCGCAAAGTGCGCTCCGGCAACGACATCGCGGTGCTCACCATCGGGCACATCGGCAACATCGCAGCCAAGGGCATTGATGCGTTGCAGGCGGAAGGCTACAGCGTGGCGCACTACGACATGCGCTTCGCGAAGCCCATCGACGAGATGTTGCTACACGAGGTCTTCGGCAAGTTCAAACACGTGATCACCATCGAGGATGGCTGCATCCAAGGCGGCATGGGCAGCGCGGTACTGGAGTTCATGGCGGACCATGGCTACCAGGCCCAAGTGAAACGCTTAGGCATCCCGGACCATTTCATTGAGCACGGTACGCAAAAGGAGCTCTACGCGGAATGTGGCTTTGATGAAGTTGCGCTGGTGGCTGCGGTGAAGGAGATGCTGCCGGCGAAGGGTGCGCGGAGTGTTGGAGCTTCAGCGTAATAAGATGGTGTGGCTGAAGTCTTGAAAGTGGTGAACGGCAGGGTCCCGAAGCGGAGACCATGCGACGGGGTAAAATGACTGCCACTCGTCAAAAAGCCGAGCGGCTGCCCGCGTTGGGGACACGCGAGCGCCAGCAGTGGACACCCATCTCCAATCCATAAGCTTCGGAAGAAGAAGTAGCGTACATTCGATAGTTCAAATTCCACGCTCATGGTCATGCGCTACACCACCTTTGCCGCGTACATACTGCTCGCGACCGTATCAATGTCACAATCGCCCCAATGGGGGTTCACGCTGGACAGTCCCGGCTATGATCAGGCGGAATTCCTGGGCGTGGATGCTGATGGCAACGTGGTAGTCGTGGGCGAACTGGGCGATGTGCTGGACGCCGACCCTGGTACGGATGAGTTCTTGCTGGATCCCGGTGCGGATGAGGCTTGGTTCGTCGCGAAGTACACCGCCACGGGCGACTTCCTCTGGGCCTTTCCGCTACACGCCAGCGCTGGTGTGAGCGATCAACTACAGATCCATGATGTAGCAGTCTCTCCCGATGGCGCGGTACACCTCTTCTTCACCCTTTGGGGTAGCGTGGACCTGGATCCATCGGGTGCCGCACAGGTGGTGCAAGCGACCACGTTGGATCCAGTGAACCAAGAGGTGCATGATCTGGTACTGGTCACTTACACCACCGATGGCAACTACGCCTGGCACAAGCATCTGAGCGGCGGTGTGGCCGGCCTGTCCGGTCGCAACGTAATGCTGCGGACCAATGGCTCGGTGCTGATCGCGGGAGGTTACAACCGTGATATCGATCTGGACCAGGAGCTGAACTCCTCGGCGGATTCGTTGCACGCCGTTATCCAGTTTAACGCGCAGACGTTCCTGGCCCAATACACCAGCTCGGGAGTGTTCGAATGGGCTGCGGATCTCGACACGGAATCCTATCTGCAACACGCTATGGTTTCCAGCAGCGACGGTATTGCACTGGCGGTCACGGGACCCGGCGCGCTGGATCTCGATCCCGGACCGGGTGTGGAGGAGGTGACGGCGACATCGGGGACCACCTATATCATACAACTGGCTCCCACGCTTGAGCTTGTATCGTCTTTTGCTTTGGTGGGCATGTACGGTGTGGGCATCGCGGACATGGTCGGGACAGCTGGTCGCCTGTTCGTGGTAGGTTCCTACGAGGACCAGATCGTGATCGGTGATTCCATTTTCCACGACAGCAATACCGGCCCCACGAACGACTTCCTTGCCTGCATCCCGCTCAACGGCGCAGCCTACTGGGCGGTGAACTTGAACATTCCGGTAGGCTCCAACGAGTCGCTTGCCGTGGATGCGAGCGGGGCGCCCGTGCTGGGCTTCGAGTTCAATGACCCGGTGGATCTGGACGCCACAGGGACCGATCCCGCTGCCGTGCTGGACCCCATCGGTCCTACAGGGGATATCGGGGTTGCATCGTACGACGCCATGGATGGGACCTTCCGCTATGCATGGCACGTGGGCGATGCACAGGGCGAATTGTTCCTGAACGACATTGCGCTGGATGATGCCGATCACATCCTGCTAGCCGGACAGATGGTGGGAACGGTGGACTTCGATCCCGGACCAGGTGAATTCCCGCTCGCGGTGCCGACGACGCTGGATGAATTGGACGGTGCGTTCGTAGTGAGGTATGATGCGGTGTACACCGGGCTGGTAGGTACGCCCACCGCGCGGGATGGAATGCAGGTGTTCCCGAACCCAGCGCATGATGTCTTGCAGCTGGACATGCCACCTGATGGTGCCACCAACTTGGCCTATGTGGTGTATGATGGGACAGGGCGCGCGGTCGAGCACGGATCCACACGGCCCGGAATGTCCCGTTCCATTTCCGTGCATGCGTTGCAGCCGGGGTTTTATTCCATCCGTGTAGTAACGGACCAGGGGATCGTAGCGGTTCCATTCTTGAAGGAGTAGCAGCTACGAGCGGCGCGTAGGCCGGGTCTACGCGCAAGAGTAACATCGACGAGGAATCGATCTTCGGCAACCTCAAACAGAACAAGGGCCTCACCCTATTCATGCGCCGGGGGCAGGCAAGGTCGCCTTGGAGCCCGGATTGCTCCCCGCACCTGCACTCCGGTTTTTCCCGAGTGCCTAACTCTTGCGGCCTCCGGCCATTTTCAACCCTCAGGACCATATCGGCAGAGCCCGCCTGAGGCGGATAAGAGCCGGGCACCTACCTGAGGTAGGCAAGCGCGGCCGACCTTTGTGGTTATCGTGGAGCCGAGCGCCGAGAGTTGTTTGTTGACCCCCGGAGCGCGGATATGGATGGTGAACCGATGCCGCATGTTGAACCTATCTTGCGATAACAATGGCCAAGAGAACCGCGCCTCGGTGCATCATCATCGCAGGTCCAAACGGTGCGGGGAAGACCACGTTCGCCAAGAGTTTCCTTGTTCCTGATGCCCACGTTGTCAACTTTATCAATGCCGATCTGATCGCATCCGGGCTTTCACCCTTGATGCCGGAACGGGCAGCACGCGCTGCAGGACGGATCCTGTTGATGGAACTTGAACGCCTCACAGTGCGTGGGGAATCCTTCGCATTGGAAAGCACATTGAGCGGTCACACCTATGTGGAGCTGTTCAAGCGATGGAAAGAGCGAGGGTACCACATCGAGATCGTATTCCTGAGGGTTGAGGATTCGAAGATCTGCCTCTCGCGGGTGGCCGCACGAGTGAAGCAAGGAGGACATGACGTTCCTGCGAAAGATGTGGTGCGCAGGAATATCCGGGGCTGGGCGAATTTCAAGGAACACTATCGCGGATTGGCTGATAACTGGTGGGTATTTGATGCGACTGGCGCCGAACCAGTACTTTTGGAAAAGCATCCATGAAGAAGCCAAACTCCCAGAACGGAGAACTAAAGACGGAGGTGATCCTTAAGGCGCTCAAACGCGCAGCAAAGGAAGCCCGCCGCATGGCCAAGATCCACGGCACCAAGGTGTGGGTGATGGTGGATGGGAAGGTGGTGGGATTGAAGCCTTGAATTTTTGGATTCGCTAATTCCTGATTCCTAATTCCGATCAGCCTAAGCGGTCGTGGCCAATTAGGAATCAGGAATTAGCGAATCAGTATTGGGCCAACCACAGGACCTGCCCAACTTCGGACTCTTTCGTACTGCGGATTGGCATCAACGCGCATAAAGCTTCTGCACCGCAAACATCCCTGGCTTCCAATGCCCGTCGTGATCGATCAGGCTCCAGCTGGGGCCCGGCCAGCAATCGTTGAGTTGCCAGAAGAGCGTGCCCATGCAGCGCGGCTGCGCGGCCATCTGTGCTTTGATCGCGATCTGGTAAGCGTTGGCCTGTACCTCTTGGCTGTCGGTGATGAAGCGGCCTAAGGTCTTCGGTTCTTCGCCCAATTCTTCCTTGATCGCTTTCCAGATCGGAGCGTCCGTCTTGTAGCTCCGTTGGCGGTATTGGAGCGCAGGACTGCCGAGGTAAAGCTGCTTTGGATCGATGTACTTGGCGAGCAGAGCACTATCCGGCCAGCTCTGGAAACCGTACTCACTTACAAAGCGCCCGACGTTTTCCGCCATTGCCGCGATGGGTTCATCGCCATGCCACACGCCCCAATAGTGTAGGTCGCCGTTACGCAGTCCCGCCGCGTTTCCCCAGTTGCTCAGCGGACTTGTCCACGTGTAGGGTAGCCCCGCATCGTGTGCGACCTCTGCAAGTTGGCGCGCCCATAGATCGTGGTTCGTTTGGAAGATGCGTGCAGAATCAGCGCCGTGCAGATCGTACTTCTGCTGCCAACCCCAGTTCTTCCACGCCACGTCCAGCTCGTTGTTCCCGCAGAGCAGCGCCACGCTTGGATGTGTTGACAAACGAACTACTTGTTCGCGAGATTCCGCCAGAACGTTGTCTAAGAATGCGCCTTCCGCAGGTACCAAATTCGACAGCATGAAGTCCTGCCAGACCAAGATGCCCGCCGTGTCGCAGGCATCGAAGAAGGCATCGGGCGGGTAGATGCCACCGGCCCAGATGCGCACCATGTTCATGTTCGCGCGCTGAGCACTCGCCACCAAGGCCACCCAAGCGGAATCCCCGGCGCGCGAGGGGAACATGTCCGGCGGAACGATGTTGCAGCCCTTCATAAAGGTGGGCACGCCATTGATCACGAAGGTGAAAGAGCGACCGATGCTGTCCGCTTCTTGCCGCAGTTCAACACTTCGGAAACCGATGTTGCATTGTGCTTTGTCGAGCACATCTCCTGTGGCGTTACGCACTTCCACACGGATGCGATGCAGCGCTTGGTTACCGGATCCAGCAGGCCACCACAGATCGTTCTTGTCCACCGCGAAATGAAACGGTGCATCGATCATGTCCGATCGGGATGGCTCGATCCTTCGTTCGCCGATAAGTCGATCGTCGAGGAAATAGTGAAGTGACGCACGTTTTTCGCCACGAACGCTTGCGTGAATGGTGGCGCGGATGCTGTCCGCATCAAACTGCTGTCGCACCTGCAACGCGGTGATCCGTGACTTATTCCAGCAGCGCAATTCCACCGGTTGCCAAATGCCGCTGCTCACCAAGCGTGGCGCAAAGTCCCAGCCGAATTGATAAGCCGCCTTGCGGGCGTAGGGGCTTGCACCGGAAGGGTCATTGTCGTGCGGCAACTGCAGGCTGTACGCTTCACGCAGGGTTTTTCCTTCCGCGATCGGACTTCGGAAGATCACCTTCAATTCGTTGGCACCACGCCGCAATTTCTTCTTGATCGGCCATTCCCAGGTGCGGAACATGTTATCCGCCTTGCCAAGCAGGGCATTGTTCAGGTAGACCTCGGCGAAGGTGTCAAGCCCTTTGAAAACAAGGTCGATGTGCTCGTTCCGCAACAGCGTGCGGTCCGCAGTGATCGTGCGGGTGTAGGCCCAGTCCTTATTCTCGATCCATTGCACGCTGTCCGCATTGAAGTTGACATACGGATCCGGGATCAAGCCATGGCGCAGGAGGTCCGTATGCACCACGCCGGGCACTTCCGCAGAGAACCAACGTTCCGTGTCGGCTTGGCGAAAACGCCAGTTGCTGTCCAAGGGAACGTGGGTTACCTGCGCCGCGATCGTGATCGCGAAGGCGAGGCCACTGATCGTTGAAGCCACGGCCCTGCTGAGCAAGTATGTGAAGGTTGGTCGCCGGGCGATGCGGTCGAACATGGAGGCAATGTACTCCGCAGGTCACGGGGGAAGGACCAGAGAAACCTCACGCCGCCTGCTTCCGCCCGGATCTTTTAGACTTGGCTGCTGTGGCCTTGGACGACGCGCTCCATAGTTCCTTGACCAGTTCCGCGAAGCCCCTGCCCTCGGCCTTGGCGCGTGCCCAAGAGAGGAGGTCGATCTGGTCCATCACGGAGCGTTCGCGCGGCTCCTTCGCTGTGGCCTGCAGCTCCAGCAATAGGTTTTGCCAAAGGTCTTTCCGGAGTTTCATGGAGCCTGGCTTGGCCAATGCCTGCGCCTGTTCCAGCAGGATAAGCTCCAAAGTGAACGGGCCGTTGTGCTGCTTCAATGCGCGTTGGGTGTTGCGCACTATGTAAGCCAGTAGCTCCTCCTTGCCCAGTTCCACCAGGACCATCAAGTTGAGCATGCGGCCCAGTGCGTGCAGCTCGGTGTGGGCCTCGATACCCTTTTCGTTCAGGAGGCGGTTGCACCAGCGCAGTGCCCGGTCGTATTCCCCCGCGCCGAGGGAGACGTACGCGGCCTGTAGTGCGAGCTCGGCGCGGCGCACGGTGCTGGCGCGATCGCCGAACTGCTCCAGGCCCGCTTCCAAGGCGGTCAGATGCTCCACGGCCTTGCCGAATTCGCCCTTCGCGGAAAGCACCGAAAGCTCCAAGCTGCTGCCCATCACAAAGAGCTTCATCTCCAGGTCCGGGCTGGGCACCGTGGCCATCATCAGCGGGATCTTGCGGAATTCCCGAAAGCCGTCCAGGGCCTCCTGGTGCCTGCCCAAGCGCATGCGCACTTGGGCGAGGTTACCCATCACGCCGAGCATCAGGTCCGGCTCTTCTTGGAAGTGCTTCTGCTCTTTGCTCAGCACGTCGGCGCAGGCGGCCAATTGTTGTTCGCAAGGGGCCAGGTCGTTCTGCGCGTAAGCCAAGGCGCTGCGCACGTGATGGTGCAGGAACCGTGCGCGTGCGCTGTGCAGCTCGGCCCCGTCCGCCAGCAGCGGTTCTTGTGCCAAAGCCTCCAGTTGCTCCAGCTCCTTCGGGCCGGGTGCTTGGCCGCTTCGATAGATCAGTAGGAAGGAGGCGCTTTTGATCTGCCACAGCCGGTCCACCTCCTGCCACTCGTCCGCCACGCCTGCCACGGACCCTGCGCGCGTTGCAAGGTCAGCGGCGGTGACACCCGAATAGTTGCAGCGCTCCATGGCGCGCCGCTCCCATTCCGCCACCTGAAGAAGCAACGCCTGTCGGTCGTGTGCACGGGCCAATGTGCGTGCGCCACGCAGCACCTTGACGGCATCCGCATAGAGCGCCCTGCGGTGCAGCAGTTCCACATGATGGAGCATGCGCCGAAGCTTGTCGTCGATGGAGCTATCGGCGTGGAAAGCGTCCAAGCTGGCGAGCACGGTTTCATAGAGCCGTCGCTTGGTGATGGAAAAGCGGCGCATGAACGCAGCCCCGGCGAAGCGCTTGCGAATGGCCTTCTCGTCATAGGCGGGCATGGCGGCGATGGCGTCGAATAGCGCTTGGTGGTTGCTGTGGCCGGCCACCAGATGGCGGGAGGTATGGAGCTTGAAGTAGCGTTTCTCCGCCCGCGACATTGAATGGATCAGACGGTGTACATGGTCTTGGGCAAGCTTGGGCATGGTATACGTTTTTTGATAGCCTCCGTAAGCTATCACCGAGCTGTCCGTCCCGATATGCCCATCGCGGGGAACGGCGTGTTGCAGGGCACCAACGGCATGCGCAACAAAAAAGCCCGGAGGACCGGGCTTTGCTTGCAATGAGGAAAAAATTTCAGGACTTCGGCTTGCTCGACCGCTCCTTGTCGCCGAGGTCATCGCCGTCATCGGAGATGGGATCTTTACTGTTATCCGTGTTGCCCGGAGTTATGGTGGTACCGCCCTGGTCGCTGCTTCCTTGCACCGGCTTCATGGACTTCGAGACCTGAGGAGCCGTGGTAGGGGCCACGACCTCTTCCTTGGAACACCCGGTAGCGACCAGCATGAGCAATGCGAAAAGCATCGCACTGGCGGTCATGGTTATTTTTACTGGGCGTAGCATGTGCAACAAATGTAATGCATCAGGTCCCCGATCGCAAACGGTCCGGGCCGGTCGGCGCGGCCTCGGGTGAAGGCAGTTCGATCACCACCTGGGTACCGGCACTGCCGTGCTTGCCACCGAGCTGCTCTGGGCCTTGGATGCGGATGTCCGCGAGGTTGAGCTTCCGCAGGATGTCCGCGCGGCCCTTGGTGATCTCGATCCCGCGTGAGATGTGGTCACGCTCCGTGCCGTTCTTGCTGCCCACGCTGTGATCGATGCCGATACCGTCATCGGTGATGCGGATCCGCGTTCGGCCCTCCGCCGTGCGGTCCACGGTGATCTCCACGCGACCGGGGCGCGCCATGGGCAGAATGCCGTGCCAGATGCTGTTTTCCACGTAGGGCTGAAGCATCATCGCGGGGATCTTCACCGCATGGGTGTCCACTTCAGGGGCGATGCTAACGCTGTACTGGAATTTGTCTTTGAAGCGCATGTGCTCCAGCACCAAGTACAGTTCCAAGCGGGAAAGTTCCTCGGCCAAGGTGGTGGTGTCGTTCTGGCTGGCGTCCAGGTTCTTGCGGATCAGCTTCGCGAAGCTGGTGAGGTACTTGTTCGCCATGGTCCGGTCCTGGCGGTTGATGCTGTACTGGATGCTGTTCAACGCGTTGAAGATGAAGTGCCGGTTCATGTTCGCGTTCAACGCTTGTTGCTCAAATTGGAGCATACGGGAGCGGAGGATGAGGTTGTGGGTTTTTTCAGCGCGTTGGCGGCGGATCTTCCGATAGCGCATCACGCCCAGCAGGATCCCTGCGAGGATCGCCGCGCACAAGGCGAAGAACCACCACCGGAGCCAGAACGGCGGGGTGATGGTGAAGTCCACTGAGGCAGCGGGTCCCCAACGACCTTGACTGTCCGCAGCGCGCACCTCGAAGGTGTACGCCCCTTGCGGCAGGTTGGAATAGCTGGCGAAGCGCGCTTCGGTGGGCGGAAGCCGATCGTTGTCGAAACCGATGAGGCGGTACTGGAAACGCACATGCTGCCCATTCGCCAAGGCGATGGCGGTATAGGTGAAAGTGAGGTGGTTTTTCCGATAGCCGACCTGTAGTGGTGCCTTGGGCCCGCTGCCGATCCCGATGCTGTCCGACCCGGCGATGGGTTCGAGGAAGCTCGTGATGGCCGTGATGTGCGTGATCGGGGGAGCAGTGCTTGCGCGCAGCGGTTTGCGGACGGGGTCATGCACGACCAGGCCGGCGTTCGTGCCGAAGTAGAGCCGACCGCGGGCGTCCAGGTAGCCGGCATTGAGGTTGCATTCCAGCCCGCGCAAGCCCTCTTCTTCCGTAACGTGCTCCTTGGCTGAAGGGTCTGCCAGCAGGCTGTCCGGGTTGAAGCGGAAGAGCCCGTTGTTGGTACCGGCCCAGAGGTTGTTGCTTTCGTCCCGCAGCAGGAGGTCCACGTAGTTCGACCCGAAATCCATTCCGAGGTCGATCCGGGTGAAATGTCCTTTGTCATAGCAGGTCAGTCCGTTCGATGTGCCCATCCAGAGCCGCCCTTTCGCATCCGGGCTGAGGCAGAAGACGTTGTTGTGGCTCATGCCGTCCGCAGTGGTGAAGCATCGGGCGCTGTCGCCTTCGATCCGCACCGCACCAAGGTCCGTGGCCAACCAGATCGTCCCCGAGGTGGTACTGCGAATACTCCGCACCCCGCGCAAGGCGGTCCCGTGCATTTCGCCATGTTGTTCCACGCTGCCGTCCGGGTGTAGCATGGATACGCCGTCCCGTGTTCCGCACCACAGGTCGCCGGTCGGTGCGCGGAAAAGGGAAAGCACACGTTGACCGGTCAGCGCTTGGAACGGCTCCAGAGGGATCACGATGCCGTTCACGATGTGGCAGAGGCCGTCGCTGGTGCCGAACCACAGGGAGCTGTCCCTGTCCACAAGCCCGCACCAGACGGTGTTGTTGGGCAGGCCGTCCAAAGTGGAGATCTGCGCCATGCCGTCCATGCGGCACACCCCGTTGCCGTAAGTGCCCAACCAGATATCGCCGTGCTTGTCGCTCAGGGCACACATCACCAGGTCGCTGCACAGCCCTTCGGTAACGGTGTATGTCACATAGGATTCGCCGGCGTAGCGCAGCACCCCCGCGCCGTCCGTGCCGAACCACAGGCCGCCGCCATCATCCTCGAAAAGGCACCAGACATTGTCGTTGGGCATGCCCTGATGCACCGTGTAGGCACGCAAGCGCCCGTCCTCCAGCAGGTCGACGCCGAACTTGGTCCCCGCCCACAAGCGATCGCGGCGGTCCACGAGCAGGGCGCGCACATTGTTCTGAAGCAGGCCGTTCGCTTCGTTATATTCCACCGGCGTCCCGTCCTTCTGCAGCCCGAACAGGCCATCGCCGTAGGTACCCACCCAGATCGTTCCGTCCTTCCCCAGGGCCAAGGCGCTGATGGAGGAGGATATGGGGAGCTTCACCGGCGTCCAGCCCTTGCTGCCCCCGCGAAGCAGGCCATTCCGGAGTCCGGCCAACAAACTGCCGTCGTGCATGATCAGCAGGGTGCGCACGCTGCTGGCCGTGTCCTTGGGCCAATGGGGAGGAACGCTCACCAGCCCGCGTTGCAGTTGAAGCAGCCCGGCACCTTCGGACCCGATGTAGATCGTGCCGTCGGTTCCTTCCGCCAGCGCGAGGATGCGGGCATCGGAAGCCGACTTTGGTAGGGGAACGGTATGCATGGCATGGCCATCGAAATGGACCAGGAAGGAGCCGCAGCCCAACCACACCGTGCCGTCCGAAGCACCCAGCAGCGCATTTACCTGAGGGTCGGGGAGGCCGTCGCGCAGGCCGAAATTGATGAAGTCCTCACCGTCGAAACGGCTGGCGCCGCCCAAGGTCCCGAACCAGAGGTAGCCCGACCTGTCCTGCGCCATGCAGCGCACCTGGCTTTGTGCAAGGCCGTTCCGCGGGGCGAACTGTGTGAAGCCGAACTGCTGGGCGAGCAGGGAAGGAGCGGGAAAGCAGAGGGCGACGGCAAGCAGGAAGCCTGCCCTGCGGCGCGACCGGGCACGTGCTGATACCGGGCTTCCCGTGCCTGCCACCGTCAAAAAGTATTGATCATCGCCAAGAGGTCCGGCAAGCGGCGGCGGCTCACCGGCACCAGCGCACCGTTGTCCAGCACGGCCATGTTGCCTTCACTGCGGCTGAAGCTCCGCAGATGCTCCAGGTTGATGATGTAGGATTTGTGGACGCGGAAGAATTTCTTGGGGTCGAGGTTGGTCTCGAACACGCGGATGTGCTTGCTGCTGATGGTGCGCTTCCCGTCGCGGACATGCACCACGGTGTAGCTGTCACTGGCTTCCAGATAGAGGATGTCCTCGTGGCGCAACAGTACCAGCCCGTCGCGGCTGGGCACGGCCACACGGGTGCTCAGCGGCGATGCCGGATCGTTCATCAGGGCATGTAAGCCTTCGCTGCGCCGTTTGGTCTCACCAGGGTCGCCCACCGTGCGCTCCAGCTTGCCCACGGCCCGGTCCAGTTCTTCCGGGTCGATCGGCTTCTCCAGATAGTCCAAGGCATTTTCCTTGAAGGCACGCAGGGCGAACTCGTCGTAGGCCGTGGTGAAGACCACAGGGAGATGGGGTTCCGGAAGGGAGCGCAGCAGCGAAAAGCCGTCCTCGCCGGGCATCTTGATGTCAAGGAAAAGCGCCTGCGGGTCCATCGTTCCGATCAGTTTCCGGGCCTCATCGGCCGTGGCCGCCATGCCCACCACTTCCACGTTCGGACATTGCTCTTCAAGCATCAGCTGAAGGTTATGGCGGGCATCCGCCTCATCGTCCACTATCAGTGCGCGTATGGCCATGGTGTCGGAATTGTCCGGAAAGTAGGACAAGGTAGGGAGGCCGGGACATGCGAAGCCATGAACGGTCGTTCCTGGCCAAGGCGCGGAAGAGGTTGTCCATTGCTTGAATGATTGCGAGGAATGGGGTATTTCCCGCTCGCGCCTTGGGATCCACCGTTGCTCGTTGTGGGCACATGGACGCACGGGGATCGCGATAGTTTCGTGCAGGACCAACACCTCATTCCACATGAAAAACGCATACTCCATCCTCACGATCGGCGCTCCCTACTGGATCTTCAACGACTTGGGGAACTAGACCGGCGCTCCAAGAGTTGGCGACATTCCGGGCCTGCCTCCCGCAGGGACGGCCTGCCCCGGAATCCCGGAAGGACTTCCCGTAACCGCGTTTTCGGAACATTTGGCCGCTCAGGGCGTAACAAGCCCCGAAACCATTTGCCATGAAAACGGGACCAGAAACGGAACTGAAGATCCGCATCGACCAGATCGAGCGGCTCTTGATGTTCGACTACGAACCGGGTACCGCGGACGCGCTCTTCGATATCTGCACCAGTGACGGACATATCCTGAAGACCGGCGATGTGATAGGCCCGGTTACTGAGGTCCGACTCACCGACGTGCATGACAACGAGCTGGTGCTCATGGTGCTCGACGGCGACCGTTCCGTGGTGCGCCCGATCCACTTGAACAAGGCGGTTTGATGCGCAGTTGCTCAGGCACAACGCCCCGTTTCAGCGGGTTGACGATCGTCTGTACGGCGCTCTCCGAGCAGGCCAATGAAGGCTTGGTACATCGGGTTGTCACACATACCACGCATCCTGTTGCATTGGAAGTGCGGTATGTACTTCGGCTGAAGGCCGGTGCTGGCGGTTCTTCGAAGGCGAAGGCTTGATCGATCGCGATCCTTCCCGACCCGTTCCGTTCCGGCGCTCGGATCGGCGATAACCTCAGAACTCAGCCGAGTACCTGGCTGTTGAACGCCTCAAGCGGACTCCGATAATACTGGCTTGCGCCAATCCCCATCTTCGTGCTCGGGGGTCCTCAACGCTTTCCGTCGCTCCGGCCACTCCACACTTGCTTTGACGGACATTTGAAGGGCCGAGCAAAGGCCACGTGCCTCACCCGAACAACTGCCCCAGCACTTCATCCACTCGTCCCACCGGCACGACTTCGATCCCTCTGCTCTTGGGCAATCCCCGAACTCGCGCAGGTCTTCCCAGAATAATTTCTGGCGCGGGAGTTAGGCGAGCGTGGCCTTGTGCGAGGTAGGCCGTCCTCCCGTGCCTCACCCGAACAACTGCCCCAGCACCTCATCCACCCGTCCCACCGGCACGATCTCGATCCCGCTGCTTTTGGGCAATCCCTTGGTTCCTTTCGGCACGAAGATCTTCGCGAAGCCCAACTTGGCGGCTTCTGAGATGCGCTGTTCGGTGCGGGTTACCGGGCGCACTTCGCCGGTAAGGCCCACTTCGCCTGCAAAGCAGCAATCCATGGGCACGGGGATGTCAGCATTGCTGCCCAGCACGGCGCAGACCACCGCGAGGTCAATGGCGGGTTCCTCCACGCGGAAGCCGCCAGCGAGGTTGAGGAATACGTCCTTCTGGCCCAGCCTGAATCCGCAGCGCTTCTCCAGAACCGCCAGCAGCATGTTCATCCGGCGCAGGTCGAAGCCGGTGGCGCTGCGTTGTGGGGTACCGTAGACGGCGCTGCTCACCAAGGCCTGCACCTCGATCAGGAGAGGCCGCATGCCTTCCAACGTGGCCGCTACGCATACGCCGCTGGGGCGCGGGCCGCGGTCGCCTAAAAGCACTTGGCTGGGGTCCTCCACGATGGCGAGGCCGCTGCCGCGCATCTCATAGATCCCCAGCTCGTTGGTGCTGCCGAAGCGGTTCTTCAACGGGCGCAGCAGCCGGTAGGCATGGTCGCGGTCGCCTTCGAACTGCAGCACACAGTCCACCATGTGCTCCAGCACCTTCGGTCCGGCGATGGCGCCGTCCTTGGTGATGTGGCCGATCAGCACCATGGGGATGCCAGTGGCCTTGGCGTAGCGCATGAGCTCGCTGGTGCATTCGCGCACTTGGCCCACGCTGCCGGGGCTTCCGTCCAGCACGGCGGTATGGAGCGTTTGCACGCTGTCCACGATCACCAGGCCGGGTTGCAACTCCTCGATCTGGCGGAAAATGTTCTGGGTATTGGTCTCGGTGAGAACGAAGCAGTTGGAGCCGTCGGCCTTCTTTCCCAATTCCTCGGAAAGGCGCTCGGCGCGCATCTTCACCTGCTGAGCACTTTCTTCCCCACTGATGTACAGCGTGGATAGCTGCGGTGTGCGCAAGGCCGTCTGCAGCATCAACGTGCTTTTGCCGATGCCGGGGTCGCCACCGATGAGGATCAAGGAGCCGGGTACCACGCCGCCGCCAAGCACGCGGTCCAGTTCACGGTCGCCCAAGGTGATGCGCGGCCCGTCCTCAGCGCTGATATCGGAGATCGCTACCGGGCGTTGGTCGCGGTTGCGGATGCTGGCCGGTGTTCCGCGCTTTTCCTCCACGCGGTCCCGCACTTCCTCCACCAGCGTGTTCCACTCCTTGCAGGTGCTGCACTGGCCAAGCCACTGGGCATGCACCGCGCCGCAGTTCTTGCAGACGTACTGCGAGCGGAGTTTAGCGCACATCCCCGAATGGTTTTTGGATGCGAGAAGGATGGATTTTGCGTCCAGACGAGGCGCAGGAACCGAACATAGCCGTAGCTACGTGAGGCTTCCTGCAACGAAGTATGGATGCGAAAGACGCATTCGCCGCCCGAAAGGCCATTTGGGGATGTACGCTACCCGCCATGGCGGATGCGCTCCACGAGTGAGGTGGTGGAAAGTCCTTCCACCAGCGGCAGGGAAAGCACCTCGCCGCCGTATTTCGTCACGTATTCGCCACCGACGATCTTGTCCACGGTCCAGTCACCCCCTTTCACCAGTACGTCGGGGTGTACGGCTTGGATCAATTCCATCGGTGTGTCCTGGTCGAAGATCACTACGGCATCCACACAGCGCAGGGCGGCGAGCACATGGGCGCGATCGTCCTCCGTGTTCAAGGGGCGGTCCTCGCCTTTGCCCAAGCGCTTCACACTGGCATCGCTGTTGAGGCCCACGATCAGCCGGTGCCCCTGTGCTGCGGCCTGTTCCAAGTAGGTGATGTGGCCGCGGTGCAGGATGTCGAACACGCCGTTGGTGAAGACGATGCGGTCGCTTTTCAGGCGCCACACGTGGGCCATGCGTTGCACGTTCACGAGGTCCATGATGCGGGAAGCGGGCGGGTTCGTCATTTGGCTGCGGGCCTTTTGATGGCCAATAAAAGTAGGGACAGTCCGCCGAGCACGATCAGCATCAGCGTTTGGGCCACCCAGAGCAGCCAGCCCATAGCGAGTGCCTCGGGACGGATGTAGCCGCCGCCCACCGGAGGCAACATGTAGATGCTGACGATGAGCGCCACGAAGGCCGGGTACACCCCGATGCCGCCCTGCACCAGCACGATGCCCACGGCACCGGCCACGAAGCCGGCGAGGATGCCGGCCATGGGCACGTCCACCGTTTCCGGAAGGGCGTAGAAGCCCAGCTTGAACATACCGACGTAGGCGGCCCAGATGATCAAGGTGTGCAGCAGGAAGCCGACGCGGTCCTTGGTGCGGAACACGGCGCGCAGGCCTTGGCTGAAGCCGCGCAACAGCTCGCGCACTTTATAGCGCAGCGTGGGCCGAGTGGCTATGAGATAGACCGCGACGATGGCGATGGCGGCAAGCCCCGCCATGATCCACGGTCCCCAGGCAATGCCACCCTCTTGCGCAGGCCCCTGCGATTCGCGGAAGGCCGCGATGCGGCTCTTGAACAGGTCCAGTTTTTCGAGCTGGAGCAGCAGGGTGACCCCGGCGATCCCCAAGAGCATCAACATGTCCACGGCGCGTTCGGCCAGGATGGTACCGAAGCCCTTTTCGAAAGGCACCTTCTCCGTGCGGTAAAGAGAGACGGCGCGGCTGGCCTCGCCCGCGCGGGGCAGGAAGAGGTTCATGAAGTAGCCGATCATCACCGCGTGGTAGCAGTTCCAAAACCCGGGGCGGTAGCCCATCGGCTCCAGTATGTAACGCCAGCGCCATGCCCGGCTGATATGGGAGAGCCAACCCACGAAGCTTGCCAAGATCAACCAGCGTAGATCAGCCTGCCGGAATGCCTCGAACAATTCCTCCCGCTGCTTAGGTTCCAAGGCATCGTAGAAGTAGAACACCAGCCATACGCCGATGGCCAGTGGCAGGCCCACTTTCAATATGGCGATCACTGTCCGCTTCACCGGTGCAGCGTGTTGTTGCGTTCGCCTGGAATGCTATCGACAGTGTTGAAGTTGCAGGCTTTCTCCAAGGGCATGTGGGCAAAGTTATCGGCGCAGGGTAATGTTGTCGATCAAGCGCACGGGGCCTACTTGGGCGGCGATGAGCGCTGCGGCTTCGGATACTTCGTCCCAGCTCGTCAAGGGCTGAAGCGTGTCCGGATGTGCGACCTGGAGGTAGTCCAGCTGGACCGATGGTCGCTCGGCCAGCACGTGCAGGCCGGCCTGGAGCGCTTCTGCGACCGGTAGCTTGAATGCTGCATCTTGCACCGCACGAAGCACACTGTACAGAACGGGTGCCATTTCACGCTCTTCCGCGGAAAGCCGTTGGTTCCTCGAGCTCAGGGCGAGGCCATCCTCCGCCCGCACGATCGGATGGCCGATGATCTCCACGGGCCAGCGAAGACGGTCCGTGACATGATGGATCACTGCTAATTGCTGCCGGTCCTTTTCGCCGAAGAGGGCCAGGTCCGGGCGCACATAATGGAACAGGCGTTCCACCACGTTCACAACGCCTTGGAAATGCCCCGGCCGTGATGCGCCTTCCAAGATCCCGTCCAAGCCGTTCAGGTCGTATTCCACGGGCTTGAAGTCATGGAACAGCTCCTCGGCCACGGGCGAGAATACCATGTCGCAGCCCACCTCCCCGAGCATGCGCCGGTCCTCCTCGGGATGCCGCGGATACCGTTCGAGGTCCTTCTTGTCGTTGAATTGGAGCGGGTTCACGAAGATGCTGGCCACCACGGTGTCGGCGTGCTCGCGGGCATGGCGCACGAGGGCGAGGTGGCCTTCGTGCAGCGCGCCCATGGTGGGGACGAAGGCGATACGCCGGGCATTCCGGCGTTGGGACGCCGACCAAAGAGCAGCCTGTGCGGGGTGGGTGGTGAGTTCCAAAAGCGCCGGTACAAGGGGGCCAAACTACGGTCGAGCTTGAATATCGGGGAATTTGTCTATACTTTTGTGGTCCCAATCCCCAGAACCTTACAGATGAGTTTGAAGAACGCGAAGGTCCTCACCATATCCCAAAACATCCACCCCTTTACGGATGGTTCAGGTATGGCGAAGGCCACCCGGCAGTTGCCCCAGGGCATTTTGGAGAAAGGCAACGAGATCCGGGTGTTCATGCCGAAATTCGGCTCCATCAATGAGCGTAGGCACCAATTGCACGAGGTGATCCGGCTCAGCGGGATGAACCTGATCATCAACGATACGGACCACGCCTTGCTGATCAAGGTGGCCAGCGTGCCCAGTGCGCGCATGCAGGTCTACTTCATTGACAACGAGGAGTATTTCAAGCGGAAAGCCACCATCGAGGACGATGACGAGGTCTTCTTCCCGGACAATGACGAGCGCGCGCTCTTCTTCTGCCGCGGGGTGCTGGAGACCGTGCGCAAGCTCGGCTGGCGGCCGGACATCATCCATTGCCACGGCTGGATGACCGCGTTCATTCCCTTGTATGTCCGCCACTTCTTCAATGACGATCCGCACTTCGAGGATGCCAAGATCGTGTTCAGCGCTTACGACGACAAGCCGGAGGCCTTGGACAAGGAGCTTCCCAAGAAGTTGGCCATGGAAGGCTTCGACAAGACCCTGCTCAAGGGCTTGGGCAAGTGTACCACGGACGACCTGCTCAAGTTCGCCATGGGCATGAGCGATGCCTTGGTGAAGGGCAGCCCCAAGCTCAGCCGCTCCATGGATACGGCCATCAAGGCCATGGACAAGCCCCTGCTCACTTATTCCAAGGATGCGGATGAGCGCTTGGACGCCCACTTGGAGTTCTACCAGAGTGTGATGGAGGAAGCGCTCGTCTGATATTTTGAGCACATCCACCCCCGCCGTTCTTGTACGGTCCGCGCTTGCGGCTGTGCTGTTATTTGGCCTGTTCGCCGCTGAAGGTTGCAAGAAACCGGAGGACGATCTTGGGCTTTCCGTACTGGACCCCGCGGACACATTGGGTACCGTCCGCACCGATACCGTTAGCATCGTGGCATGGACGCGGATCGCGGATTCCGTGCAAACCAGCGCACTGAGTTCCAACGAGATCGGTAGCTACCTCGATCCACAGTTCGGGCGGGTGACTACGGGCACGGTCACGCAGCTGCGGCTCAGTGTGAATGACGTGGGCCCCGCCGATGAGAGCCTCGTTTGCGATTCCTTAGTACTGTCCTTGGCGTATAGCACGGTAGACCCTTATTATGGGACCCTCGACCCACAGACCATCCGCGTGTTCAGGCTGAATGAGGACCTGACGACGGATTCCATCTACAGGAGCAACCGCCAACCCGTGACGGACAATGTGGACTTGGTGCAGGAGGGTTCGTCGCTTCACTTCACTCCTTTTCCCGTCGATTCGCCCTTGGTCGGTGGGGTACGCGTGACACCGCAGCTGCGCATTCCGCTTTCCACGGATCTCGGCAAAGAGCTGCTTGGGTTATGGGGCCAGCCCACATTGGCCGACAACGCCTCTTTCCTGGCCTTTTTCAAAGGACTTTATGTCGTTCCGGACGAGACGGGTCAATCACCGTCGACCGGCGGGATCTGGCGCTTCAATCTCTTGAACGGGGCCTCCAAGATGACCCTGTACTACCACGATGGGGCAGGTGTGAACTCTTCGTTCGACTTTATCATCGGATCGAGCGGCGTGCGCTATACATATGCCAAGTTCGATCGTTCTTCCGCCACTGGGATCACGCAAGCTTTGTCGGATACTTCCCAAGGTCAGCAAGTCACTTACATCCAAGCCATGGGCGGCCTTCGCCCGGAGATCCGCTTCCCGTACTTGGACCGCTATGCCAACAGTCCTTATCAGACATTAGCCAAGGCTGAACTGATCGTTTCCGTGGCCAATGATGACACGGCCAGCTATCCGCCCCCATCGCTATTGTACCCACTGCGCAAGGATGCGGACGGCATCGACCGCTTCCTGCCGGACCAGGACCCGGGGCTGGGGGTCTTGGGCGGCTTCTATGAGGCGGAGACCAAGGAATACCATTTCAACATGACGCGCTGGGTACAAGGTGTGATCAACGGCACCTATGCGAACACGGGCCTGGCCTTCGTACCGGGCAGCAGCGGCATATCGGTGAACAGGGCAGCCCTTGCCGGACCCCAGCACCCGGACCACCCGATGAAACTGGTGCTTACCTTCACCACATATTGACGGAGAATCATGTGCGGGATCGTCGGCTATGTGGGCAAAAAGGAAGCCTACCCCATTTTGATCAACGGCTTGAAGCGGCTGGAATACCGGGGCTATGACAGTGCTGGTGTGGCCTTGATCGGCCCGGACGGGCTGAATGTGCGCAAGTGCAAGGGCAAGGTGAGCGACTTGGAGGCCCATGTGAACGGTGCTCAAATGCTCGGTACCATCGGTATCGGCCACACGCGCTGGGCTACGCATGGCGAACCGAACGATGTGAACGCGCACCCGCACGTTTCCAACAGCGGCGACCTGGCCTTGATCCATAACGGGATCATCGAGAACTACGCCACGCTGAAGGAGGAGCTCATTAAACGTGGTCACGAGTTCAAGAGTGAGACCGATACGGAAGTGCTGGTGCATCTCATCGATGACATCCAGCGTTCGGAGGGTACCGACCTCCCGGAATCCGTGCGGTTAGCTTTGGAGAACGTGGTAGGGGCCTATGCCATCGTGGTGCTGGACCGGAAGACGCCGGACCTGTTGGTGGCCGCGCGGAAAAGCAGTCCGTTGGTCATCGGCATCGGCGAGGACGGCGACCATTTCCTGGCCAGCGACGCCACCCCGATCGTGGAGCACACCCGCAACGTGGTGTACATGGAGGACGGCGAGATCGCCATCATCGAACGGGACAAGGGCCTTCGGGTGCGGAACATCAAGAACCAAGAGAAGCGGCCTTCGATCCAAGCGCTGGAGATCCAGTTGGAAGCGCTGGAGAAGAGCGGATACGAGCACTTCATGCTCAAGGAGATCAACGAGCAGCCCAGGAGCATCCGCGATTCCATGCGGGGGCGGTTGAACTTGGCGCAAGGCGAGATCGTCCTCGGTGGCATTAAGGACTATGAGCAGAAGTTCGTCAACGCTAAGCGGATCCTTATCGTGGCGTGCGGCACCAGCTGGCATGCGGGCATGGTGGGCGAATACCTCTTCGAGGAGTTCGCACGCATTCCGGTGGAAGTGGAATATGCAAGTGAATTCCGCTATCGGGACCCGGTGATCAACGAGGACGACATTGTGATCGCCGTCAGCCAGAGCGGGGAGACGGCGGACACCTTGGCGGCCATCGAACTGGCGAAGGGCCGCGGTGCCACGATCATCGGCATCTGCAACGTGGTGGGCAGCAGCATTGCGCGCATGACCCATGCGGGCTCATACACCCATGCCGGCCCGGAGATCGGCGTGGCCAGCACCAAGGCGTTCACCGCACAGGTTACCCTGCTCACGTTAATGGCCCTGATGATCGGGCACCGGAAGGGAACCATCGACGAGGCCAAGTACCGGGAGCTGCTGATGGAGCTCGATGCCATTCCGTCCAAGGTGGAGAAGGTGTTGAAGACGGAGGCGCAGATCAAGTACATCGCCAGCATCTACAAAGATGCCCGCAACGCGCTGTACTTGGGCCGTGGATATTCCTTCCCGGTGGCTTTGGAAGGCGCATTGAAGTTGAAGGAGATCAGCTACATCCATGCGGAGGGTTATCCTGCGGCGGAGATGAAGCATGGTCCCATCGCGTTGATCGACGAGGAGATGCCGGTGTTCGTCATCGCCACGCACGGTGCCAGCTATGAGAAGGTGGTGAGCAACATCCAGGAAGTGAAGGCGAGGAAGGGCAAAGTGATCGCCGTGGTCACCGAGGGGGATACCACTGTGAAGGAACTGGCGGACCATACGATCGAGATCCCCGCCTCACCGGACGCTTTCGTGCCCTTGCTGGCCGTGGTGCCGTTCCAGCTGATCAGCTACCACATCGCCGTGATGCGCGGTTGCAACGTGGACCAGCCCCGGAACCTGGCCAAGAGCGTCACGGTGGAGTAAGTGCCTTGGTGCGCCCTTCGGACCACATGAACACCTTGTTGTTGTGCATGTAGGCTTTCAGGTCCTTTGTGAAGAGGATATGGGCAAGGTCGATGAGAACGAACACCCCAAAGCCGCCGAACGTGAGGCCGTAGATGATCGGCACCTTCAGATCCGTGCCGAAATAAAGCCGGTGTGCACCGAAAGTGCCCAAGGTCAAGGCAAGGGTGGCGGCTACTAACCGTTGCGGCTCCTTTTGGGCCGGGTCGCCGGGTGTAGTTTCCACGGGTAAAAGGACCGTGATCACCGCCGCCGGATCGGTGAACGGCCCTGCCGCCATGCAGGTGCTTTGGCCAAGAATGGTCAATAGGAGACCCGTGATCACGACGAGGTGCTTTACCGGCATGTGTCAAAAGTAAGCGGGCGGCATCCGGTTTCCCGGGCCGCCCGCTATGCTTTCTTCCGGTAAAGGCTACTTCGCGTTCGCGTAGCGCTTGGCCACGGCGTTCCAGTCCACCACGTTCCACCAGGCTTTCAGGTAGTCCGGCCTGCGGTTCTGGTAGTGGAGGTAGTATGCGTGTTCCCAAACATCGACGCCAAGGACCGGGGTCCCTCCGCAACCGGTATCCGGCATCAGCGGATTGTCCTGGTTGGGTGTTGAGCAGATCCCCAACTTGCCGCCCTTGTGGACGCAGAGCCATGCCCACCCGCTGCCGAAGCGGGTGGCCGCTGCCTTGGCGAAGTCCTCCTTGAAGGTGTCGAAGCCGCGGAGATCGCGGTTGATGGCCTCTGCCAGCTCGCCGGAAGGGGCGCCGCCGGCGTTCGGTGCCATCACGGACCAGAAGAGACTATGGTTATAGTGCCCTCCGCCGTTGTTGCGCACGGCCATGTTCTTCATGTCCAGGTTCTTCAGGATGTCCTCGATGGACTTGCCCTCCAGTGGCGTGCCTGCGATGGCGTTGTTCAGGTTATTCACGTAGCCTTGATGGTGCTTGCCGTGGTGGATCTCCATCGTACGAGCATCGATATGCGGCTCAAGTGCATTGAAGGCGTAGGGAAGGGCAGGAAGTTCAAATGCCATTTGTAGGGTGTTTTTAGGGGTTTGACGATAGGAGGCGCAAGTTAGCCGAGGAGGTTAACATTTTTTTCCTTGGTGTGATGGATCCAATTACATTTGCGGCCACTTTCACCAAACCAACAACAAGGATGATCAGGAAGTTCGCAATGCTCGCCACCACGGCAGCAATTTTCGCCGCTTGCGGGAGCAATGTAGAGGAGAATGCCTCCTCCACCATGGACGCCGCCCAGGACAATGCCACTGAGATGATGGACAATGCCCAGGATGCCGTTCAAGAGGCTGCTGCCACTGTGGACAGCACGGCCAACGCCGCCATGGACACTGTGAAGCAATCGATGGAGAACGCTGCCGACGCAGCCAAGGAGGCTGTTAAGTAAGTGTAGTACCGCACAGAGAAGAGAGGGGCCGAGAGGCCCCTTTTCTTTTTGTACCTCCGAAGAACCTAATGGGCGATGGCCACTTGTCCGGCCCGCAGAACTTGGTGCGCACGATCATAGATCCGGTCCTCGCTGAGCAGTACGCGGTAATAACCGCTGTCCCCCCAGATGTTGCGTGCAACGCCCGCCTTGAGGCGCAATGCGATGATGGAGGCGGAAGCCTTCAGGTCTTCCGGGTCATACTTCACCCCTTGGCTTTCCGCTTCTTTGGCCAATGCCTCCAGCTGGGCCGTGGTGATCGCATATTGCTTGTTGAAGCGTTCCGGACCTCCGAACTTCTTCAATGCGGCCCTGTGCCGATCGGCAACATCGAACGAGTAACGGTTCAATGCGCCCGAGAAGAAGAGCTCACTGAGGTAGGCCGAACGATCGGTGGTGTCCGCAGGCACGAAGATGTCCGGCATGATGCCGCCCCCGCCATACACCGTACGCCCGTCCTTGGTGGAATAGGCTTTGGAGGAGTCCAGATGGATGCTGTCGATGTTCAGCAATTCACCATGGATATAGCGCTCCTCCAGATCGTCATTATAGTCGATGCCATTTCCATAAGGCCGCTGGATGCAGCGGCCGCTGGGTGTGTAATAGCGGGCCGTGGTGATGCGCACCGCACTGTTGTCCCGTAGGTTGATCTGCTCCTGCACCAAGCCTTTCCCGAAGGAGCGCCGCCCCACGATGAGCGCACGGTCGTTGTCCTGGACGGCACCGGTGACGATCTCGCTGGCCGAGGCGGACCCTTCATCGATCAGCACGGCCAGCGGCATGTCGATCAAGGTGCCGTCGCCGTCCGCCTTGTAGTCCTGCCGGGGTGAAGCACGGCCTTCGGTATAGACGATCCCGCTTCCTTTGGGCAGCAGTTCATCGCACACGCCTATCGCGGCATTGAGATAGCCCCCTCCGTTCCCGCGCAGGTCCAGAATGAGCCGCTTCATGCCAAGCGCTTTCAGCTCGGAAGTGGCCTTTACGAACTCTTCATGGGTGGTCCGTGCGAACCGGGAAAGCTTTACATAGCCGGTGCTGTCGTCATCCAACAAGGAAACGGCCACACTGTTGATCGGGATCGGCCCGCGGGTAATGGTGACATCGAAGGGTTTTCCGCCGCCGCGCACAATGCCCACGGTGACCTTGGTGTTCTCCGGGCCGCGCAGGGCCTTCATCACCATGTCGTTGGTAACGCCCACCCCGGCCAACTTCACGCTGTCCGCGTTTACGATCCGGTCGCCGGCCCGTATCCCGAGCGCCTCGCTGGGGCCGCCCTCGATGGTGGCCACCACGATGATGGTGTCGCGTTGTATGCTGAACTCCACACCGATGCCCATGAAGCTGCCCTCCAACGGCTCTTCCGCCGCCTGCAGGTCAGCAGCACTGATGTAGTAGCTGTGCGGATCGAGCTGTTGCAACATGTTCTGCAGCACCGCGTCCACCAGCTTGCCTTTCTGCACCGTGTCCACATATTGCCGTTCGATGAGGTCCAGCACCTGCTGCAGCTTGGCGCCGGGGTTGTTCTTCCGCAGCTCGAACAGCCGCGATGTCGGTACTTCGGACCCGCCCATGCGCGAGCCGACATAGAAGCCGCCGGCCACGGCAACGCCCAACATGAGCGGGTAGAACACCGCCCACGACCGCTTCTTATCGTCCGTGCCGTTCACGTTCCTTGGATCCGTTGGATGAGCACGCCGCCCTTTTCGAGCAGGTCGAGACCGGAGGTGTCCTTGTAGGCATCGAGATAGACCAAGCGCTTGATGCCCGCTTGCAGGATGAGCTTGCTGCAATCCTTGCAGGGGGAGTGGGTGAGGTACAGGGTTGCCTCACGGGCGTTGTTGGTGCTTCGGGCCACTTTCATGATCGCGTTGGCTTCGGCGTGAAGAACGTACCAATGCGTGGCGCCTTGCACGTCTTCACAATCGTTGGGGAAGCCGGTGGGCGTGCCGTTGTAGCCGTCGCTGATGATCATGCCGTCCTTCACGAGGATGGCGCCGACCTGCTTCCTCTTGCAATGGCTGAGTTTGGCCCATTCCAAGGCCATTTTCATATAAGCCCCGTCGTAGCGCGCCTGCTTGGCGGGGTCCGCGTAGGTCAAGGAATCCTTTTGCATCGGGGGCGATCGGAACTTCTGCCTTCCATCATCTGATCATCTGATCGCCCGATCATCTGATCGAAAAAGTACCCAGGGCGGGAGTCGAACCTACCTGCGGTAGGTAGGCCCGCGCTTCGCGCCGGCAGGCCCGCACTGAGTGACTTAGTGTTTGGGAATAGGACTAAGGAGTTATTGAATTCGGGTTGAAAGATACAGTTCACTCGGAAGCTCCATCACGCAATCGCTTGAGAAACTCTTTGCCTTGGCCGCTCTTCAAATACTTTTCCCGGATCCGGGCACTTGGTCTATCCGGGTGAACTTCAGAATGCAGCAGGATGAACGGTCGATAAGGCTTCGTCGTCCGCTCCCTTCCTTGTTGATGCCGTTGGATGCGATCTTCAAGATCACCGCTCAAACCGACGTAGATATACGGTTGTTGAAGGCTCGAAAGGGCATAAACCCAGCAAACTGCCATAATGTACCCAGGGCGGGAGTCGAACCCGCACGATTTGCATCACTGGTGTTTGAGACCAGCGCGTCTACCAATTCCGCCACCTGGGTAGGAAGCTCAAAAGAACGAAAACAACACCACTTACAGGTGGAAGAGGCGCGCCTGCCTGCCGCAGGCAGGTCTACCAATTCCGCCACCTGGGTAGGAAGCTCAAAAGAACGAAAACAACACCACTTACAGGTGGAAGAGGCGCGCCTGCCTGCCGCAGGCAGGTCTACCAATTCCGCCACCTGGGTAGGAAGCTCAAAAGAACGAAAACAACACCACTTACAGGTGGAAGAGGCGCGCCTGCCTGCCGCAGGCAGGTCTACCAATTCCGCCACCTGGGTAGGTGAATAGGGCTGCGAAGGTAATTCGGGAATGCCAACGGATGGAACGCTGATAACGCAGATCCTTATGATGGCCGCCGTTCTGAGGAAGCCGAATGGAAAATGGCGGGCATCCGCAGTTCGCGAATGCCCGCCATGGCACCTTCCCGCCTACTCCTTCACGAAGAACTTGCTGGATGACTTTCCTGCGGTTTCAATCCGTACTAGGTACAGGCCCGGGCTGAGTGCTCCTACATCGATGGCCTTATCGGCGCTGTTCACTTCTTGCTTCAGCACCAACGCACCTTGGCTGTCGAAGATGGATATCGTGCTGCGTGCGACAGAGCTGGGAAGCAGTATATGGAGCCGAGCATCTGCCGGTTTTTGGATACAAACGCAAGCCAAGGTCGTTGCCTCTAAGGGGAGTGATCTCCGTGACCAAACCCTCACAGGTAGACCCCAAGATCCATAGATCGACATCCGGTGCTGGGCTGAAAAAAATCACTCCCACACCGGCCAAGCACCGTTCCCCCGGAATCCATCGTCATATCGCTATCATGCATACTACACGGTATTTTCTTCTTTCGATCACGGTCGCCCTTGTTTGCGCACCTTTCGCCCTGCAGGGCCAAACCCTCGGCGCGGGCAACCAGTTCAGCGTATTCCTCTGTGCACCCGCGGGCCTCAGTGCCTCCGGTTCGGACTACTACGGGCAGCTCGGCAATAGCACCTCGGGGGACCATAACCTAGCGGTGCCGGTGGCCATGACGGATGAAGTGACTATGGTGAGCGTGCAACAGGCACAGACCATCGTGCTGGGTACCGATGGCACGGTGTGGACCTGGGGCCAGCGCGTGGGCACGACCGATGTGTTTGACAGCATTCCCTACCATGTGCCCGGATTGAACAACGTGGTCCAGGTGGCCATGGGTTTCGGACACGCGGCGGCCCTGCGGGCTGATAGCACGGTATGGGTCTGGGGCAGCGGCCTCTTCGGTCAGTTGGGCAACGGACAGATGGGGCCGGGCACGGTGACCTTGGCGCCCATACAGGTCCCGGGCCTTGCGGGGGTTACCGCCATCGCCACCGGGGGCTACCATACCCTCGCACTGCTGGCTAATGGGAGTATCCGCTCCTGGGGCCTGAACGCGAACGGGCAATTGGGCGATGTGACCTTCGAGAACCGGTCCAGTCCGGTGAACGTGGTAGGCCCCGCTGCCACGGCCGTGGCCGGAGGCAACAATCATTCGTTGATGTTGCGCGCCAACGGGAGCATCTGGGCCTGGGGTGGCAACGGCGAGGGTGAATTGGGCGACGGCACCAACGTGGACAAGTCCGGCCCGGTACCCTCCTTGGCCACCAGCGGTTTCACGAGCGTGAAAGCTGGCGTGTTCCATTCCTTGGCGCTGAAGGACGATGGTACCGCATGGGCTTGGGGGTACAACCTCTACGGCCGCTTGGGCGATGGCACCCAGACGAACCGGTTGAGCCCTGTGCAGATCACCGCGCTCAGCAATGTGGTGGAGCTCTGCGGCGGTGCCGGGCACAGCCTTGCCCGCACCGGGGATGGCGGGATCTGGGCCTGGGGGAACAACGAATGGGGCCAGCTCTCGATCGGGACGAACACGAACTCATGGGTGCCGGTAAGGGTCCAATTGGATTGCGGCTTTGCCGCGATCACAGAGCCGGGTGAAGTGCAGTCCTTGACGGTTCAGCCGAATCCGTTCCGTTCCAGTGTGGTGGTGTATTCGCCCACGTTCTCCAGGGGAGGCACGTTCATCCTGTATGATGCCTGCGGAAGAGCGGTGATCCCAGCTACACACTTCGCTGGCGCCCCGCTTACGGTTCAACGCGGTGTGCTACCGGCGGGATCCTATATCCTGCAAGTGCATCAAGCTGATGGCAGCCGGCAGGCCGTGCGGCTGATGGCGGAGTAGGGGGCGTAGTGAACGACGCGCGTTGTGAAACGCGTGGAGTTCTGTCCGTTGGTGGATCTACAACATGTAGAGTTCCAATTCTTCCTTCAGCCGGTTGAAGTGCTTGTCTTGCGTGACCAGTGGAATATTCAGGCGATGGCCGTGGCGGCGATCAAGGCATCGGCGAGTTTCAGCTTGTGTCTTATCCGAAGGTCAATGGCGATCATCTTCACCCGTTCGGTCGCATCCATGATGATGAACTCTTGGATCTGTTCCGCCACCACAGCTCGCTCCTTTGCCGTATAGCCGGGCCAACTGAGCAATTCGATCTGCGTAACGAATGAGATATGGACCTTTTTGTCTTTCAACAAGTCTCCCACGCGCTGGTCTCCGCCTAATTGATGGATGAGTGCGTTGGTGTCCGCAAGCAGGCGCTCAGCGGTCATCGCGCATATGTTCCAAATACTCCTTCATGCGCTCGGCAAGACCTGGGATCGCTCCGGTGTATTTATCCGCATCGTAGCCCTTGGAAGTCCGCTTGGGCACGGTGCGTTTGACTGCGGTATCAACTTTCCTTTCCTTACCGGCAACACGCTTGGGCGCAGCCCGCCTTGCGCGTGCCTTCACCGCTTCCGCCGATCTGCTTTTCTTCTTGGCCATGGTATGGCGAAGATAGGAAGCCGCGTCCTACAGCTTCCGCAGCAGCCCGCGCATGTCCACCTTCCCGCTCACGAGGCGCCCCAGCTCGCTGATCGCCACGCGCTCCTGCTGCATGGTGTCGCGGTCGCGGATGGTGACTTTGTCGTCGGTTAGGGAATCGTGGTCCACGGTGATGCAGTAGGGCGTGCCGATGGCATCCTGGCGGCGGTAGCGCTTGCCGATGCTGTCTTTCTCGTCGTACTGGCAGTTATGGTCCAGCTTCAGCATGTCGATGATGGCGCGTGCCTTCTCCGGCAGGCCGTCCTTCTTGATCAGCGGCAGCACGGCGACCTTCACCGGTGCCAGCGGCGCAGGGATACGCAGCACGGTGCGGTCCTCGCCGCTCTCCAGCTTCTCCTCTTCGTAGGCCGCGCTCAGCACGGCTAAGAACATGCGGTCCAGGCCGATGGAGGTTTCCACCACGTAAGGAATGTAGCTCTCGTTGGTCTCGGTATCGAAGTAGCGCAGCTTCTTGCCGCTGAATTCCTCGTGCTGTTTCAGGTCAAAGTCCGTGCGGCTGTGAATGCCCTCGAGCTCCTTGTAGCCCATGGGGAAAAGGAACTCGATGTCGCAGGCGGCGTTGGCGTAATGCGCCAGTTTGATGTGGTCGTGGAAGCGGTAGTTCTCTTCCGGCATGCCCAGCGCTTTGTGCCAAGCGATGCGTTTCGCTTTCCACGTCTCGTACCATTCCATTTCGGTGCCGGGCTTCACGAAGAATTGCATCTCCATCTGCTCGAATTCGCGCATGCGGAACACGAACTGGCGCGCGACGATCTCATTCCGGAACGCCTTGCCCGTCTGCGCGATGCCGAAGGGGATCTTCATCCGCGCGCTCCTCTGCACGTTGAGGTAGTTCACGAAGATGCCCTGTGCCGTTTCGGGGCGGAGGTAGATGGTGCTGCTTTCGCCGCTCACGCTGCCGAGCTCGGTGGCGAACATCAGGTTGAACTGGCGCACCTCGGTCCAGTTGGCAGTGCCGCTCACGGGGCACTTGATCTCCTCGTCGATGATGAGCTGGCGCAAGGCTTCGAGGTCGCCGGAATTCAAGGCTTCCTTCATGCGGCCTTCCACCGCGTCGATGCGGTCCTGGCTGCGCTTCACGTTGGGGTTGGTGGCGCGGAACTGCCCTTCGTCAAAACCTTCGGCGAAGCGCTTGCGGCCCTTCTCCACCTCCTTGGCGATCTTGTCCTCGTACTTGGCGATGTGGTCCTCCAGCAGCACGTCGGCACGGTAACGCTTCTTGCTGTCCTTGTTGTCGATCAAGGGATCGTTGAAAGCGTCCACGTGTCCGCTGGCCTTCCACGTGAGCGGGTGCATGAAGATGGCGGCGTCCAGGCCCACGATGTTCTCGTTGAGCTTGGTCATGGCCTCCCACCAATAGCGGCGGATGTTGTTCTTCAACTCGACGCCGTAGGGGCCGTAGTCGTACGTGGCGCTGAGGCCGTCGTAGATCTCACTGCTTTGGAACACGAACCCGTATTCCTTGGCGTGGCCGATAAGGGTTTTTAGGCGGTCTTCTTGATTGCTCATTGCGATGGGCGAACGCTCTGGAAATCTTCAGCGTCGCGGCGCAAAGATGCATGCTTCGGAAGGATGAACCGCAACGACGCTACGAGCGCAACGGGGGCGCAACGTTTTTGTACCGCTAAGGACGCTCAGGGCACGAAGAAGGGGAACCGCAACGGATGCTACGGGCGCAACGTTTTGTATCGCTGAGGGCGCGAAGAGGAAAAACCGCAGATAGCGCAGATCACCGCAGATGATCCGATATACATCGGATGCCTATTGGGTGATAGGGATGGACGCAGATGTCCCGCGTTGCGGGAATGGTCAGGCTATGCCTGGCCGTGAAGCCATTCGGGTTTGCTTTTTACACGCCAGTCGAGCCAATCCAAGTATCGACCCATGCGCATGTGTTGCACATGGCCGACCCAATCCTTGGCCCATCCGGAGTGCGCTTTTCCTCCGCAACCGGCCTTGTTAAGCTGTTTCTCGATGTGCCGGTTGATCACACCCGCGTTGGTCTGGTATATCGTCCAAGTGTTCGGGCGGCTCAAATCCTCATTTATGAGCAAGCCATTGAACGAGTGCTGATAGATGCTTCTCGGGAGTATGACAACATCAGGCTTGAGCACTTCCAGATCAGCCTTCACATACGGATGTGAGACTTCCAACAACTTCGGTTTGGAGGCGTAGTCAGAGTTCTTCTTTCCTTTCAAGCTGAACTTCCCGTAGTTGCTCACCGCGATCTGCTGGAGAAAGTCCTTTGGCTCGGTGGAGAATCCTTCTTTCTCAAAGATCTCCAACAGATAGCGGGCTGCGGTGAGCAGGCTGCCGTCTGTTATTGGTGAGATGTGGACCCGAGGGAAGAATTTGTCCGTGCCTTGCGGCCCCTCATCGAAAAAGACCCTGTTACGGGCGGCTGACAATGTCAAATTACTCGTGTAGGTCAGGTTTTCCGCACTGCCGTAAACGAGGACCTTGGGCAGGCCATTCGCACCATAGTTCTTCCCGACGAATGGGGTTGCAGGAGCTTCGTTGATCCAGATCGTTTCGTCAAGTGGATCCTTAATAAGGATCTCGCGGTACCTCTTTTCGAGTTGTGCTTCTTCAAGGTTCATTGGTTGCATTTTTTGATATTCGCTTCGGTGGAGGGATGCTCACAGACCTTTTCTCCCCAAGGGGCAAAGGTGGTATAGTGCCATTTTACTTCGGGCGTGTCGCCTCGCTCGTCCAGCTGCCCCACGATCAGCAAGTACTCCGTGTCCCAGTTCTCCGGGAAGTTCTTCCATGCGGCTTTCAGCATGGCTTGGAATTGATTGCGGGTTTCGTCGATAAGGTCTTGGCTTTTCTTTTGTGATTTCTCCGAGCTGCCGACGTCGTAGGTGTATGTGATCAGCACCTTCAACCGGCTTCGCAGATGGATCAGCTTGACCATTTCCTGCCAACTGATCCCGCCAGAGGTTTCATGCTCTACGATGATCTCGTAGGTGGTAGGCCAGAAGATTTTATCCCATTTTGATTGCCATTCCCCCTCCTTCCAATCTTTGGGCGTTGGCCAATTCTGTTTCTTGGCGAGCACGAGGTCCAGTTTCCATTCTTCCGTGCGGTAACGCCAAATACCTTGGGGGAGGTGTTCAACGAGCTTGTCGCCCAACGGGCTTTCCTTTTCGCTGGCGTTCGCTTCGCCGGTTACACGTCTGGTCCATCCCGCATCCTGGTACCAAAGCGTCCCAACATTATCACCATCCTGTACGATGGTTTTCGCAAATTCCTCCCAAACCTCAATAAACTCTTTCGCTTTCATGCTTCTTCAAATTGAACGGCGTTCAAGGTATGCGCTTCCGCTTCACGCTGTAAAAGCGCTTCCAGTTCCTTCATCCCCAGTGAACCTTTGGCGGTTAAGCGTTCCACCCATTCATCAATTAAGGCCGCGTTTTCGCTGAGCGTATCCAAGGCCATCGCCTCGGCGGCTTCGATCCATTGGCGGGCTTGTGCTTCCACTTCATCGGTGGTAGTGAGGAATCCTTCCGTGGATCGTGCTGGGTTTTCCGCATGTCGGAGCCGGTCCGTACCAAAACCTTGTTGCTTGATCAGCTCCAGGGCAAATCCGGTGGCTTTCTGCAAGTCGCCCTCGCAACCGGTTGAGGTGCCTTCGGGTCCGTAGCGCAATGTTTCCGCAGCCCATCCACCCAGCATAACCGCCAAGCGCGGGACCACTTCTTCACGACGGAACACGATCGACCGCGGGCGGTCCCACACTACGAAGCCGCCGACCTCCGGGTCGTTCGTGTATGCGCACACCTGCAACGGACGCATGCCGCAGAGTAGCGCCCCGCACAGCAGGTGCCCGATCTCATGCACGGCGTGTTGCAGCAGGTCGGCAGGCAAAGGCCCGGCGGTTTTCGCCGATGGCCACGAAAGTTGAACGATCTGTTCTTGTCCTTTTCTTGTGTGAAGTGCCACGGCCCGGGCATTGCGCAAGGCCAGTTTGATGGTGCGCGCCTTATCCATTTCCGGACTGCTCAATGCTTCTGAAAGCAGGCTGGGCAACAGTCGATGGACCGCCGCCACCACGGGGCGCGCGCCCATCACCGCAATGGTGGAGCTGTCGCGGATGGCCTGCACGAGCGCGTCGTCCACGGTGATCTTCTTGCCGCATTGTTTGGAAAGCGCAGCCGCGAGCGATGCCGAACCGTTGCGTGCCATGGCATCCACGGTGGCCTGTCCGATCGGCGGGAACACCACATGGTCCGCACCCATGCGCGCTACTTGTTCGATCCGGAAGAGCTTCAACAGCGCATTATGAACGCCACCCGTGCCGATGTCGCGGTGCCGTTGCAGCAGCACGTCCGGATCCAGTTCCGCAAGGGGTTCACGACCTGTGTCGTAGAGCTCGTCCAAGTTGCCCAGTATGATCACCAAGGCTTTGCTGGCATCCACGATCTTGGGTCCCCTACTTAATTGGCTCACCTCCAACAACCAGCTCAATATCCCCGGCCCATCGAGCGAGCTCAATTTCTGCTGGAGTTCGCTCATGGTGGGCTTGGGTGTTGGATGTAGCCCTTGCAAAGTGTCCAATTCCCCCAAGGGTACGGCCCAACGATCCGTGCTCTTTCGGTCAATGTGATAGTGGTGAGCCACGAGCTTCTTGAACACTTCGGGCTTGTCCACCACCTTGCCTTTGCATACTGTGACACCGGCATTGAAAGCTATCCGGAGCCGGTCATGCAGGTCATAAAGTGCCAACAGGTGATGTGACCAGATATCCGACCATGTGATGATGCGCCCCGAGTCCATCATCTCCCAAAAGGTCCGCAGTGCGTTTGGTTCGATCTGCTCACTGCCGCCCTTGATCGTGCGGGCATGTTGGAACTCGTCCACGACCACGATGAAAGGCGCGCCGCTCAGGTCTTGCGCAACCCGGCTGAACATCTCGCCTAACCAGTTATTGCTGCGGCATTCACCCGCATCGAGCCAATAGGTGCGGTCGTCCAGCCCAAGGTGTTTTACGAGTTCGCGCACCAAGCTGCTCTTTCCCGTGCCCGTCATGCCCCAAAGGCCGATGGTGCGCGGTCGTGATTGTGACTCAGAGAACAGGTACCACGGTGCGAAGGCGCCCAAGAGCCGTTCGATCTCGCTATCGATACCGAAGTGGGTGGAAGCGAGTGTTCTCTTCAGGCCGTGAAGGCGGGTTTGGCGGTCTGTGAAGTTGACCGGATAGGAGGAGGTTGCGGGTTTCATTCCGCAAGGTTCCGAAGTCACTACGCCAAAGTATGTCGTAGTGGTGAGTCGTTACTTTTTCCCGTATTGCTTAGCGGCATTCCTGTGGGCGTCGCGAATCTCCTTAGCGAGATACTTCGGCTCCAGCACTTGCACCAGATCGCCCCAACCCATCAGCATCTGTCGCAGTTCAGTGTTGGCCATCACGTACACCGAAAAGACAACGCCGTCCTTGTCCTCACTTTCCACCTGTTGCGAGTGGTGGATCGGCAAGGCCTTCACATAGCGCGCCTGCACAGGGTTGAAGCGTAGCCGGATCAGTTCGGGCTTGCCGGGACTCGTGTCCACGCCGATCACAGTCTCATAAAAATCGGCCACTGCATCATTGTTGCGGGTGAACTTGGTGCGTGTGGCTTCCAGCTTCTCGATCCGGTCCAGGCCCAGCGCGATAGGTCCGGCATGCTTCGTGGAGCGGCCCAATACGTACCAGCGGCCGCGGTATTCCTTCAACTGATGCGGCCGGATGAGATGCTCTTTGCTCCGATCACCTTGGAATTTGCGGTGGGTGATCTTCACCTCATGGCGCGCACGTATCGCTTGCAGCAATGATCCCAAGTGATGAATGCCCTGAAGCCGCCCCAGCTCCTCGAAACGGACATATTGACGAAGCTCCTTCAATGTCTTGCCATCACGCACCAGCTCCAGCAGTTGCGCGCGTTGCAAAAGCGGCATCACGTCTTGCAGATCGGTCTGGTCCTCTACGGCATAGGTCTTCGTGCTGTGGTCGTAGGGTACTTCGATACCGAACTCGTCACGCAGGTCCGCGAGGTCGCGCTGAAGGGTGCGTTGGCTCAAGTGGAACCCTTCCTCTTCCAGTAAGGACTCCAGCTCGCTGAAGTTGGCAGGCCGATGCAGACGTTCTAGGATGAGGAGATAGCGCTTGACTTTACCACGGTAGGACATGGGGGAAAGTTGGGAGATCTTCGGGAATGGGAGAAGAGGAGCCGCAACGACGCTCATTGCCGCTCTTCCGGCCCACCTTGGTAGCTTGCAGGCCGAAAAATGATCGAACACCGCGGCACCCTCCTAAGCGAAGAACTCTTCGAGAAGCGCTTCGTCTGCAACCTCGATGCTTGCAAAGGCGCGTGCTGCGAGGTGGGCGATAGCGGCGCGCCATTGGAACCCGACGAGGCCAAGCTGATCGAGAAGCACTACGCCGCCATCGAGCCGTACATGACCCAGCGCGGCAAGAAGGCCGTGAAGGACCAAGGCGCTACCAGCGTGGTGGACATCGATGGTGAGCTGGTCACGCCGATCGTGCAGGAGTACGCCGAATGCGTGTACGCGAAGAAGGACGGCAAAGGCATTTGGATGTGCGGCATCGAGCAAGCGTTCAATGACGGCAAGATCGCCTTCAACAAACCGAAGAGCTGCCACCTGTACCCCATCCGCATTTCGAAGTTGAAGTACCACGATGCGCTCAACTATCACCAGTGGGACATCTGCTCCCCGGCCTGTGAGCTGGGCGCTAAACTGGGTGTTCCAGTGTTCCGCTTTCTGAAGGGATCGCTGACGCGGGTTTATGGTGCGGACTGGTACGATGAGCTGGAGGTGATCTATGAGGAGTGGCTGAAGCAACAGAGTTCACCACAGAGCCACGGAGAGCACAGAGAGATGTGACCGGAGGATGGTTTACCGACCTTGATGGCTTCCGGTATTTTAGGGAGCTACCTTTGCCGGGGACACCTATGAAAGAGCTCAAAGACCTCTGGAAGACATACTCCCACTACTTCCTGGACTTCTGGCAGTACTTGGTGATCATCGTGGTCTTCATCATCGGCGCCATCATTTTCCTATAGGACCGGTCTCTGGTCCGATCCTCATCCGGCCTTTGTTCCGATCAATGACCGCGCCGCATGCCGACCCATGGCGAAGCAAGCTTGTAGTAGAAAGCCACCGGTGGGTGCGTCCCAGTCCACCATTTCGCCAATGGTGAAGAGGTGCGGATGTCGCTTCAAGGAAAAGTCCGGGTTCAACGCTTCCACGGGGATGCCGCCCACCGTGGAGATGGCCTCACCGATGGGCCGAAGCCCCGTCACCGGGATGCGCAGGTCCTTCACACTTTCCACGAAGCGTTCGGCTGAACCGGACACTTCCTTCGGCGTGAAGGCCTTTAACAACGCGACCTGCGTGCGGTTTAGGTGCAGTGCTGAAGCGAAGTTCTTCGGAGCCTTGTCGCCGATGCGCTCGACCAACCGCTCGTGCGTGCTGTCGGGTTTCAGGTCGAGGTGAAGTTCCGGTGCTCCCTCGCGCACCGCCGGCACCACGGGATAAATGGCGTTGCCTTCCAGCCCGTGCTGAGTGATCGTGCCCTCGCCCCATGCGCTCTTTGGGCCGGCGGAAACGCGGATGTTCTTCAGCGGTTTGCCTTCGTGCGCATGGATGAAGTCGGCAGGCCATTCGACCTCAACGCCGCAGTTGGAAGCTTGGAACGCACGCACTTCCACCCCGATCGCAGCGAACAACGGTGGCCAGATGCCCGTGGAACCGGTGACCGGCCAGGACGCACCGCCGAGCGCGAAGATCACGCGGTCGGCCTGCAGCGTGATCGGTCCGTCGCGGTTCTCCACCTGCACCCGGCCTTCGCCGTCGAAACCGGTGAACGCATGTTCCGTGTGGATCTGCACACCGGCTTGGATCAGCCGCTCGCGGATCTGCCCCAGCACGTCGATCGGCTTGATGCCTTTTTTTGGAAAGACCCGGCCACTGGTGCCGATGAAGGTTTCCACGCCCAGCCCCACTAGCCATTCCCGCAGTTGCGCAGGCCCGAACGCACGCAGCGCTTCGTCCAAAAGACCGGCGGGGGCATAGAGCCGAAGCAGGTCATCGCCCTCGAGTTCGTTCGTCAGATTGAAGCCGCCCTGCCCGGCCACCAGGAACTTGCGCCCGATCTGCTTGCCATGTTCGTAGAGGTCCACCTCGGCATGCGGCGCGAGGGTGTCCGCGGCCATCAGCCCGGCGGGGCCGCCACCGATGATCGCGATGTGTAGACGACGGGACATGTTGCAAAGGAGGTGAACATTGGGGAAGGGCGGGCGAGATCGGCATCCGTCCATCGAACAGCTCGGATCACCCACCTCAGAAATTATGAACCGGATTTGGAAATAATGGAAATAATGCCCTGCTTGGCACTTGCAAAATCCATCCGTAATGTCTATCGCCCCCCCCCCCCCGGAATTTAGTCGCGATCCTGTCCCAATGCTTTCGTTACGGTAAGAACGATAGCCTTCTGCACCGGATCGCGCTGCCGATCTTGGTTCTTCTGTGCAGTACGGCGATGGCGGCGGACTCCTTGGTCGTCTCCATGCAGGTGAGCAACTACAACGGGTTCGAAGTGAGCTGCTTCGGGGAGAAGGACGGATGGATCGACCTTACAGTTACCGGCGGACAATCTCCATATCACTACAAGTGGAGCAATGGCCCCACCACACAGGACGTGGAGGAACTTGCAGCCGGTTACTACAAGGTGGACGTGATCGATGCCGATGGCCTGCATGCGGTAGGGGAGGTCACTTTGGACCAGCCGCTGTCCATGAAGCTGGACGTGGACGTATACGAATATTCGAACGGCTACAACATCAGTTGCTATAACTGCAGCAACGGCAACGCCTCCGTGATGGTGCTGGGAGGTGCGCCACCCTTCACGACCACATGGAGCGACGGCCCAACAGGGGCCGACCGGTACAACCTGGCTGCCAAGGATTACAAGATCACTACGGCCGATGCCAACGGTTGCGAAGGCACCTCCGCCACCATCTACCTGCGCGGGCCGGACCGCAGTGACTGGAGCATGAGCGGGAACCCCGGCACCACGCCCGGTCCGCAATACATCGGTACGCCGGACAACAAGGACGTGGTGTTCAAAAGCAATGGCCAAGAACGACTGCGACTTTTGAGTAACGGGGACATACGCCTTTGGGGCGCGGACACTACAGTTGGGCCGCTGTATCGCGATAGCGATGGGAGCTTGAAAATGGGAGGTGGTCCAACTCCTACGGAAGGACGGTGTTTTCTTTTGAACGCCATGCCGTATTGGCAAACCCGTGGCAACGATTTCACCGAGCTCTGCCCGGATGAGCCGCAGCCAGTGCTGGGCACCTTGAGCAACGACAACCTACCGATCTACACCAACGCGTTGGAGCGGATGCGGATCACCACGGCGGGGCGCGTGGGAATTGGTACGGGTGCCCCGGCCCAACAATTAGATGTGGCCACATCGGATGTGAGCGGCGGGATGAACCTCACCAACACCCGCAGTGATGCCAATGCCCATACGGAGATCCGCTTTATGAAAGGAACTGATCAACGATGGGGCTTGGGATGCGACTTCGGGGCGAACGGAGGACAGGATTTTTTCCTTTGGGACGAGTGGGCCCATTCAAGGCGCTTGGCCGTGGACGGGAATGGTCGCGTGCTGATAGGTGGCGATGCCGTGCCGGGAACGGACCTGCTCTACAAGCTCTATGTGGAAGGCGGCATTGCTACCCGCGATGTAAAGGTTACTTCCCAACCTTTTCCGGACTACGTCTTTGCCCCGAACTATGCCCTGATGCCCCTTGCGGAACTTGAACGGTTCTTAAAGACCGAGCATCACTTACCCGGCTTTGCGAGCGCAGCCGAAGTGGAGGCCGCAGGGGGCTTTGAGGTGGGCGACATGAGCACGCGCCTGTTGAAGCTTGCTGAGGAACAAAGCCTCTACATCCTGCAGCTCAATAAGGAAGTGGAGGAGTTGAAGGCGCGCTTAACGGAACTTGAAGTACGGCATTAAGGCAGCGCAATGGCACGTTCCATCGTCTTCCTGCTAAGCCTGCTATTTGGCGCACTGTTTGCCCAGGCGCAGTACATCACGCTGCAAGGTGATCAGTTCATGGATGAGCATGGCGAACCGTTCTACCCGGTGATGATGAGCTACTATCTGGACTTGTATTACTTCGGCACTACAGTACTACCTGTGGATCCGGATGAAACGTTCATGGACGAACATGTCGGCTTTGGCCGCTATGTTTTCTATTGCGCTGATGAGGAGTATGATTTTCCGGTGGACCAAGGTGCCCTTAGCGTTCTCCAAGACCTCAAAGAGATGAAGGCGGATGGCTTCAACACCGTGCGGCTTATCAATTTCGTGATAAAGAAGACGTTGGAAGCGGGTTTCACGGTGAAGATCGATCTCTATCCGCTACCGAATGACAACGAATACGTCAACATGTACCCGCCCTATTCCGGTGATCCCGCCATCAATCCGGTCTGTGCCAAGTATTTTGACATGATCCTCCAGACATGCACCATGGCGAACAGCTTGGACATGAAGGTGAGCGTGGAAGTGGTGACCGGCGATGCCATTGTCACGGCCACGGTGGGGGATGCCATGAACAACGACCAGATCGCCTTTTTACAGGCGTTCGCATCATTCATTCACGCCCATCAAGTGCATAATTTGATCGGCTATGAATTTGCGGGCGAGCCCACCTTGGCCTCCGCCAATATCCCAACTTTACGGACCAGGCATGATCTATGCGAACTCGTCACCTCGTGGAACGATGTGACGAAAGCGGCAGATCCGGACCACTTGACCTGCGTGGGCGCGGGCTTCTTTCAGGATGTCTTCCGCAACGGATGGGACCCCATGATCTTCCCCGTCGACTATGCATCCATCCATTGGTATCCCGGGCCGGATATCTACGAAGACCCTGCGACCTACAAACAGAGCATGACCGAGCGGTACCTCAACAACTTCCGCTTCTATGACCGTTACTTGAAAAAGCCCTACATCTTGGACGAGACCGGTTTCTCGGCCGAGGACCCGTTGCACCCGCCTGACTATACCAACCCTAATCCCTATCTCCATTACCCATTGGCATGCTGGGGGGATGAACAGGACCAACAGGACTTTGTGGAGAACACCTTCCTCCCCATCCGGGACAGCCGTTGCGCGGGTTATTCCTGGTGGATCTTCCACAACCAATGGGTAACCGACCCGAACGCGAACAACACGAACCCCACGGATCCCACATATATCTCGCTACCGGGGTTCAAAGAGCGCTACTTCGGCCTGCTGCGCTTTGGCGGCGCGGACCCTAATCCCGCACCCGGCCAAACGGGTTGGGAGGGATCCCGCAAGCTGGTGGCCGCCACCTTCGCGGCCTATGCCGCCAACCCGCCAGCACCCGCCCCCATGGCGCCCGTGCCCGCTGCTTTGGATATGAACGACCGCTACTTCAACCCGTACATGCATCCGGTGAACAACACCACACATGCCGATGAAGGCTCAACGCCGTGGACCTTCGGCACCCTTACGGGCCAAGTGGTGAACCAAACCAGTGAGGGTATTGCCGGAGCTGTCCTTTTGGGTGGGGCTATTGTGGCACCTGCTAAGCCGCTACAGAACCGCCCGAATCCCATCTACTACAACTACTACACCTACACAGATGACGACGGCTACTTCGAGATCCGGGGAAAGGATCCGCTTCCCTCCTTAAATGAACGTGCGGAATCTCTATTGACCGATCCTGGCAACACCAAGGACGGCACCATTCAGACCTTGGAGGTGGGCGCTTATGCCTCCCAGTGGACCGGTTCGGGTTGGGCCGGCGAAGACGGGAGCGATGCTTTTGAAGCGAATCACACCTACATCCTGAACTCCTTGCAATACCGCTACGATGTGGTGCTGGACAATATCGTTATCCCATCCGGCACTACCGAGGACCACAGCGGCTTGTCCACACTGACCGCCGAGGATGTGACCATAGCCGGGTCTTCCGAACTGAAAGCCCGTTACGAGGTACACTTGAAGCCCGGCTTCCATGCCACAACGAGCAGTGAATGCCACATCTACACCGTTCCCCTCAATTTGACTTGTGATGAGATAAGCGGGGCGCAACTTTTCTCCGTTCAACAAACCCAAGGAGGCGCTTCAGGTTATCGCAGCCCGACAAATACGGAGAAGAAGGAAGTGCCGCTGGACTTCCACTTCAAGGAATTTTCCATTCAACTTGATGTGTTCCCAAACCCGGCAAGCGAACAGGTGAAGGTGCAACTTACAGGGTCTGCACTGGATGGAAATGCGCATTGGGATCTCCTGCTCTTGAACAGCGAGGGAAAAGAGATCCTTGGGCAACCCTTCAGCGGTATGAGCTGTGCGCTGGATATGGCGCCGCTAGCCTCCGGCACATACACAGTAGTGGTGCGGTCGTCCGACCGGACCTTGCGACAACGGATCGTAAAACCATAGACATCATGCGTACCGCACTCCTCCTCACGCTCTGCTTTCTCTCCCAGCTACTTGCTGCCCAAACATGGCAGTGGTCCCAGCAAATTGGTGGGCCGGGTGACGAAACCGCCGCCATTGCCGGAACCGATGCAACCGGGGCTGTGTATCTCTATGGCCGTTATGACAGTCATTGGAACAGTGAGGCTTATGGGCTGTACATAGGACCGGACACCCTACAGGAAGCCAACCACAGCACCTATTTGGCAAAGTTCAGCACAGATGGCACACTACAATGGTTGCGAAGCTGCACGAGCATTATAGGAATTGAGATCAATAATGCATTTCTGGATCCAGTTTCGCAGAAACTTTATGTGGTCGGGGGGTACGTAAATTCTTGCAGTCTTGATACGGTCTCACTTTCAACCGGTTCAAATGTCGCTGCCTTTCTTTCCCAATGGGATCTGGATGGACATTGCCAGTGGGCGCGGAACGTGGCATTCAGTGGGTTCGACAGCCAACGTAGCTGCGATATCGGGGCTGTAACAGTTGATGACCAAGCTCGAATACTTATTGCTGGGCATACGGCTACACTTCCGGTGAATCATCTGGCTGGAAGAGAGGTGCCTCCAGGTACGTTTGCTTCAGCCTACAATTCATCCGGTGATACTTTATGGACCCGCATGGTGTCTACTTATAATGGCACCTCTCCCATGTTAGATCCCCTTGAAATGCACACTTGGAACGGAGATGCATTTGTGTACAATGCGCTTTACATGGATAACGCTTCGGATACTTTACTGGTCGGCGATAGTGTGGTGACCGGCCTAAGTGGTGGCGGCTATGCCCTGTTCAGGCTGAATTCGAATAATGGCGATCTGGGATGGTTCACAACGGATGGATGGCCTCTGGGCCCCGCGGACCGGCGGTCGCCACACCTCTTTGTTCTTGATGAAATGGGCCAAGCATTCATAGCTGGGGGCTACGGTGTCGGGGTATTTGGCACCGATACGCTTGATGCTCCGGGGGCAGGCTCCGCAGGTTTCATTGCGAGGTACGATACATCCGGGACTCTCCTTTGGGTCCGTGGCTATGAATCCATTGGCGGCACGGTAAGCCTTACTGCCCTTTCCCTGCGCCCCGGTGGGGGACTTTATGCAGTCGGTTCAATGGTTGGTACGGTGAATTGGGATGGTATCACTCACACTGCTACCACTTTTGATCTGATGCTTGCAACGTTCTCGGAAACAGGAGAATGCCTGGGGATCGATAGTGATGTCGGTTCGGCATTTGGCAGCAGTATAGTCCCGGCTTATGATGGCATTTACCTGGCTGGAGGTTTTCCGGTGAGTACAGATTGGCCACCCTACTTACCGATCACCTTTGGCAATATGACGTACAACACCTTCGGCTGGAAGGACGCATTCATCGCCAAGCACTCCTTGGCCACCAGCATTCCGACTCAATCTATGGGATCCGATGGCCTGCACATCTATGCCAACCCCAACCGGGGCAGCTTCCAATTGGAAATGCCCGATGCCTTCGCCAACGAGCGCGATCTGGTCCTGCGCATTTACGACAGCACGGGCCGCATGGTGCTGGAGCAGCCCATGGACATGACCGGGGAGGCGGTCCACTTGGACGTGTTCGATGCGGTACCGGGGTTTTACAATGTCACGCTTACCAATGGGCGCCGGTCTTGTAGTGGGAGCATGGTGGTGGAGTAGGCCTCACCGCTCAATGCATTCATTTGCCGGAACTGACCACTGAACCACCCCGCGCCGTCGCCGACTCGGCCTTCGTAGCCACTTCGGCGAAGTAGGCACCCGCTATGGCGAAGTGCGACCGGCCCCTCCTTGAAGGAAGGAGGGGAGACGACCCTTGGCATTGATCGTTCGGGACATCGTAAGGTTTCCCTTGCACCTGTCGCAAGTGATTCCCTTCAGGATGGCCATTTTTGCACGCTCCATGTCCTTTCGCGCCCGCTTCATCTTACTGCTCTTTCTTTCGATCATCTTGGGCGGAATATCGCAGGCGCAGGTGGTGAACATCGAAGGGCGCCGCTTCATGAACGATACCGTGCCTTGGACCGGCTTCGTGAACTTCCGCTTCAATGTGGCCGAGAGCGGACAGCGCTCTTTGAACGTCGGCTTGAACGGTGCGGTCCAACACATCGAAGGGCGAAGCCGCTACATGTTCATCAACGACATTTCCTTCAGCCAGGTGGAGGCGAACGAGTTCCTGAACACCGGTTTCCAGCACCTGCGCTACAACTACCGCGTGGACTCCACGTGGACCGGCGAGGCCTTCGCCCAATCGCAGTACAACAAGCCGCTACGCTTGGACCTGCGCCTGATGATCGGTGCCGGCCCGCGCTTCACCGCCGTGGACAATGCCAAGATGCGGGTGAACCTCGGCACGGCGGTGATGCTGGAACGGGAGGATGTCACCGACGGTCCCATCACCACGCTGTGGCGCAGCAGCAGCTATGTTTCAGCGACGCTCAAATTCACCGGCATGGCCAGCTTGACCACCGTTGTCTATTACCAGCCCAAGCTCTTCGACGCCAGCGACCACCGCATCGCCGTGGAGGGCGGCCTGCTCATCAACGTCACCAAGCACATGACCCTGGAAAGCCGCCTGAACCTGTTGAAGGACAGCGCGCAGCCGGAGGGCGTGCCCTCGCTCACCTACAGTTGGAACAATTTGTTCGGGTACCGGTTCTGAACGGCGTTCGTAAGGGCGGAAGATCTTCCGCCCTTACTTGAACGCCGCCAATCCGGTCACCTCGTGGCCGGTGATCAGCAGGTGGATGTCGTGCGTGCCTTCGTAGGTCACCACGCTTTCGAGGTTCATCATGTGGCGCATGATGGGGTACTCGTTGGTGATGCCCATGCCGCCGAGGATCTGCCGCGCTTCGCGGGCCACGGTGAGGGCCAAATGCACGTTGTTGCGCTTGGCCATGCTGATCTGCGCGGTGGTGGCGCGGTTCTCGTTCTTCAGCACGCCTAAGCGCCAGGTGAGCAGTTGGGCCTTGGTGATCTCAGTGATCATTTCGGCGAGCTTCTTCTGCGTGAGCTGGAACTGCCCGATCGGTTTGCCGAACTGGATGCGTTCCTTGCTATAGCGCAGGGCGGTGTCATAACATTCCAAGGCCACGCCGAGGGTGCCCCAGGAGATGCCGTAGCGTGCGCTGTCCAAACAGCCTAAGGGTGCGCCGAGCCCGCTCTTGTTGGGCAGCAGGTTGGCCTTGGGCACTTTCACATTGTCGAACACGAGTTCGCCGGTGGGGCTGGCACGCAGGGAGAGCTTGCCGTGCGTGGTGGGGGTGGTGAAGCCCTCCATGCCCCGCTCCACCACGAGGCCATGGATGCGGCCCTCGGTGTTCTCTGCCTTGGCCCACACCACCGCGATGTCCGCGATGGGGCTGTTGCTGATCCACATCTTGGCGCCGTTCAGCAGGTAGTGGTCGCCCTTGTCCTGAAAGGTGGTGACCATGCCGCCGGGGTTGCTGCCGTGGTCCGGCTCGGTGAGGCCGAAGCAGCCGATCATCTCACCGGCGGCGAGCTTGGGCAGCCACTTCATGCGCTGCTCCTCATTGCCATATTTCCAGATCGGGTACATCACCAAGCTGCCTTGCACGCTGCAGAGGCTGCGCAGGCCGCTGTCCACGCGCTCGATCTCCTGCATGATCAGGCCGTAGCTGATCTGGTCCAGGCCCATGCCGCCGTATTCCGTGGGGATGTTGGGGCCGAACGCACCGATCTCCGCCAGCCCGGGAATGATCTCCGGGTGGAACTCGGCCTTCTCGAAGCTCTCCTCGATGATGGGCTTGATGTGCTTGCTGACGTGCTTCCGCGTGGTATCGCGGATCAGTTTGTGCTCATCGGTGAGCAGCTCGTCCATCAGGTAATGGTCGTGGGCTTGGTACAGGTCGGTGGCGTTGCGCGCGGGGTCTTTGGCTTTGGTGCTCATGGGAGGGCTTGAAGGCCGCGAATTTACTCCGTCCAAGTGAAAGGCCGTCAGTAGCTGCCGCTGCCAACTGCTGACTGCAACTGCCAACTGTCAATAGCACAACGGATGTCAAGACCCTACTTTCGCGGCGCAATGGACCAGGTACGGGCAGTGGACGCCTTGAGTTCCGGTTGGCTGGCAGGCGTTCTGCTCTTGGCCTTGGGCATTATAGCCTGGGTGAACATGGTCTCGCCCAAGCAGTGGACGGTCCTCGGGCGTTCCTTCGGGGCGCTGAGGCTGGGTAAACATCGCCTTCGTGAGGACCTGGACCTGCGGGACCGGACGTTGACCGGCTTAGTGGTGCTGTCCACGCTGGTGATCGCGATGTTCGCCTACCAGGTCCTGCTCTTTCATGGCTGGATACCCCATGGGATCAAGGAGTTTGGACGGATCCTCCTGATGGTGGCGGCGGTGATCGTGGCACAGGTGGTGTTGTTGCGGGCGATCGCGGTACTCCCTGCCACGGATGGCGGAACGGAGGAATACCTCTATACCGTGATCGTGATGCATGTGGTGATGGGCCTGCTGCTGCTTCCGGTCGTCACCTTGATGTCCTTCCCCTGGAGGGTGGCCTGGCGGGAGTGGGCATGGGTCCTCGGGGCGGCTGTCATCACCTTGACCGTCGCCTTCCGATGGGTCCGGGCGACCAGCATCGGGGTGGGCAACGGGGTACCCCTGCGATATATTTTCCTTTACATTTGCGCCTTCGAAATCCTGCCGGTCGCGCTCGCGCTTGAACATGCCCGACAATTCGTTCCTCCTTCGCACAACCTTTAAGCAGCGCGGAACTTGAAGATCAAGACCATTCTCGTCACTCAGCCGGCCCCCACCGACGAGCGTTCGCCCTACTTTGCCTTGGCGAAGAAGTTCGGCCTGAAGATCGACTTCAAGCCGTTCATCAAGATCGAGGCGGTACCCGGCCAGGAGTTCCGGCAGGAGCGCATCACCGTGCTGGACCATAGCGCCATCGTGCTCACCAGCCGCAACGCGGTGGACCACTTCTTCCGCATGTGCAAGGAGCTCCGCCTCACGGTGCCCGAGTCCATGAAGTACTTCTGCGTCTCGGAAAGCGTGGCCTACTACGTGCAGAAGTACATCGTATACCGCAAGCGGAAGGTCTTTATCGGGAGGCTGACCTTCAGCGACCTGATGGACGTGATCAAGAAGCACAAGGGCGAGAAGTTCCTCGTGCCCGGTTCCGACATCCAGAAGCCGGAGATCCCCAAGTTGCTGGACAAGGCCGGCGTGGACTATACCAACGCAGTGTTCTACCGCACGGTGGCGAGCGACCTCAGCGACATGCGCAACGTGCATTACGACATGCTGGTGTTCTTCAGTCCCGGCGGCATCGAAAGCCTGCGGAAGAATTTCCCGGACTACGAGCAGAAGGACACGGTGATGGCCGCCTTCGGCCCCACCACGGCCAAAGCCGTGCGCGAAGCCGGGCTGAGGCTGGACATCGAGGCACCGCTGCCCGAGGCCCCTTCCATGACGGGTGCCATCGAACTCTTCCTGAAGAACGGTGCCAAGATCGAGGCCAAGACCGCCAAGACCGAAGCCAAGGCCAAGCGCGCCGCACCGGCGAAAAAAGCCGCGAAGCCCGCTAAAAAGGCAGCCGCCAAGTCCGCCAAGGGAGGCAAGAAGTGACACGGGGCACCATGACCGGTCCCGGCCACACCGCCAATGTTGATCGGCCACATGCCCCAGCGCCCCACCTTTCGCAAGCACGAACGCCTTACCGGCCGCGACCGTTTGAAATTAGTGGCCACTACCGGCAAGGTGGTCAAGGTCCATCCCTTTCGCCTCGTTGGCCTGTTGATGCCCTTGGACACCATTGCCCCGGCGCAGGTGGCCTTCGCCATCCCCAAACGGCATGTGAAATTGGCCGTGGACCGCAACCGCCAGCGCCGGCTCATGCGCGAGGCCTACCGGCTCAACAAGCAAACGTGGTACGAGCAGCTGACCGCCAAGAACAGCCAATGTGCCTGGCTCCTGATCTTCCAAGGGAGCAGCCCGCTGCCCTGGGAGGAGACCCGGGAGAAAATAACGCGCATCTTCGACCGTTGGACCCAGGAACATGTCGGCGCTGATCCGTAAGTTGTTCATCGCGCTCATCCGCCTCTACCAAGGAATGATCTCCCCGTTGCTCCCCGGTTCCTGCCGCTACACCCCCACCTGCTCCGACTACGGGGTGCAGGCACTGCGCAAACATGGCCCGTGGCGCGGCGGCCTGCTCACGTTGAAGCGCTTCCTATCTTGCAATCCGTGGGGAGGCCACGGCCACGACCCCGTTCCCTGATAACGATACTGTACATGAAGAACCCGTTCAATTCCTGGAAGAAACCCGCCATCATACTGGCCGTCGCGGCGGGCGGGGCGTTCACCATCGCCGCGGGCGACAATTACTTCGAGGTGGGCAAGAACCTGGAGATCTTCAATGAGCTCTACAAGAACATCAACATCTATTACGTGGACGATGTCAACCCCGGCGAGCTGATCGATACGGGGATCGACGCGATGCTCGAAAGCCTCGACCCCTACACCCAGTACATCGCCGAGAGCGACATGGAGGATTACCGCATCATGACCACCGGGCAGTACGGCGGCATCGGGGCCATGATCCGCAAGAAGGACGACGGGGTGATGGTGAGCGAACCCTACGAGGGCTACCCGGCGATGACCAACGGTATCAAGGCAGGCGACCTGATCCTGAAAGTGGACGGGCGCGATACCAAGGGCATGGACACCGAGGACGTGAGCAAGCTGCTGAAGGGACAGGCCGGCACCAAGGTGAACATCGTCACCAGCCGCGATGGGCAGGCGCCGGAGGACCATGCGTTGACACGGGAGGAGATCAAGATCCCGGACGTGCCATACAGTGGCTTTATTGACCAAGGGAACAAGGTGGGTTATATCAAGCTCAACAGTTTTACCCAGACCGCCGGGCAGGAGGTCCGCAAAGCCTTCACCGAGCTCAAGGAGCAAGGCGCCCAAAAGATGGTGCTGGACCTTCGCGGCAATGGCGGCGGGCTGCTCCGCGAAGCGATCAACATCGTGAACATCTGGGTGCCGAAGGGGCTGACCGTGGTGGAGACCAAGGGCAAGATCTCCGAGTGGGACAAGACCTACAAGACCTTGAGCGAGCCCTTGGACAAGGAGATGCCCTTGGTGGTCCTGGTGGATACCGGCTCGGCTTCCGCCAGCGAGATCGTCACTGGTGCGCTACAGGATCTGGACCGCGCTGTGATCGTGGGCCACCGCACCTATGGGAAAGGCCTCGTGCAACAGACACGGGACCTTTTCTACAACAGCAAGCTGAAGGTGACCGTGGCGAAGTACTACATCCCCAGCGGCCGTTGCATTCAAAAGGTCGATTATGCCCACCATGACAAGGAGGGCAAAGCGGTCATCAAGGCGGACTCCACCATCCTCGCGTTCAAGACCGCCGATGGCCGGCCGGTGTATGACGGGCGCGGCATCGCTCCGGACATCGCAGTGGACCTGCCCCCACTGCCCAAGATCGTGGGCGGGCTTTACCAGGCGGACCTCTTCTTCGACTTCGCCAACCAGTACCAGTGGACGCATGATTCCATCCCGCCGCCGGAGCGGTTCACCATCACCGAGGATATCTACCAGCAGTTCCTCACTTTCGTGAAGGACAAGAAATTCGAGTACCACACCGAGAGCTTGGACGACCTGGACAAGCTGGTGGCGAATGCGAAGAAGGAGCGGTACTACGAGCATTCCAAGGACGCTATAGATGCGTTGCGCACCCGGTTGGACCCGGACCGCGCGGAGGAACTCGAACGGTTCCGGCCGGAGATCGAGGAGGTGCTCAAGAGTGAACTGGTGGGCCGCTACTACTACCAGACCGGCCGGGCCAAAGCGATGCTGGGCTCCGACCCTGCGGTGAAAGAGGCGCTCACCGTGATCAACGGCCCCGCGTACAAGGAAGTGCTGGCAGGCACCTACAAGGCGAACTAGGAACGGCACTCCCGCGCAATGGCCGAGCAAGCGATGCGCCTTCCCGGTACTGTCGGCACCGGGGTCCATTGGCGCATCCATCTGGGTGCCTTGGGCTTGGCGCTGATCATGCTGCCATGGTCCGAGTTCCTGCTCAGCCTTTCGCAGATCATCCTGGGGGTGAACTGGCTGTGGGAAGGCATCGCCACACGTGATCTGGGCGGACGTTTCAAGCGCGGCTTCACCACGAAGGAGAGCGCGGTATTTCTTTCTTTTTTCGGGTTGAACCTATTGGGCCTGTTGTGGACCACCGACCTGAAGTGGGGTCTGGACCTCTGCCGGATCCTGCTGCCGGTGTTCATATTCGGATCGGTGCTGTCCACCGCACCGAAATTGAGCGCACGCCAATTACGCGACCTGCTGCTGTTGGGCGCATGGAGCGCCACGGCCAGCACGATCGCCTGCTTGGCGATGCGCCATGGTGTATTGGCACAGGGCAACTACAGGGAACTCTCTCCCTTCATCAGTCACATCCGCCTGTCGCTGATGCTCTGCTTCAGCATCGCCGTGTTCGTGTATTACTGGCCGCGCACATGGCTGCTGCGGTCGGCACATGTGGCCGCGATCCTCTTGTGTCTCTGGTTCATGGACCAGCTCAGCAGCTTGATCGCCCTGCCTGTGCTAGCTGTGTTGAGCCTCTACTTCCTTTGGCAACTGGTCAGGCAGAGAAGCACTACATGGCGCATCGCAGCGGTGGTTGTCTTTATTGCCGGGGCAGCGGGAAGCACGCTCTACCTGCGCTCCTGCGTGCAGGACTATTGGCATACCGACCCCACGCAGCTCGACCACTTGGACAATGCCAGCGCAGGCGGAGAGGTGTACTACCACGACCTGCGCGACCCCCAGCGCGAGAACGGCCATTATGTGTGGATCAACGTGGCGGACAAGGAAATGAAGCGGACATGGGACCGGCGCAGCGACATTAAATTCCTAGGGAAGGACAAGCTTGGCCAGCCCTTGCGCTCCACCTTGGTGCGCTACCTCGCGAGTATGGGTATGCGCAAGGATTCCACCGGCATCCAGGCCCTGTCACCGACCGATGTGGAGCGGATCGAGAACGGCATGACCAGCGTGGATGAAGGTCGGCAAGGCGCCATGCGCGCACGCATCGAGCAGGTGCTGTACGAGCTGGACACTTATCGAGCGTCCGGGGATCCCAACGGGCATTCGGTCACCATGCGCATGGAGTTCCAGCGTGTCGGGCTGGGGATCGCCAAGGAACACTGGTTGACCGGTGCGGGTACCGGCGATACGCAACTGGCCTTCGATGCCGCATATGCTGCCGAGCAAAGCCCCTTGGCGGGGAAGTGGCGGTTGCGCGCGCACAACCAATACCTCACCCTTCTGATCAGCTTCGGCGTGTTCGGTCTGTTGTGGAGCCTCTTCTCCTGGTGGTGGCCCGCATGGCGGCTGAACGCTTTCCGGCACCCCTTGTTCATCGCCTGGGGGATCATTTTCCTGCTGTCCTGCTTTAGCGAGGACACGCTCGAAACGCAGATGGGCGCCACCTTCTTCGCGCTGTACTACGCGCTGTTCGTCTTTGCCGCACCGCCTATACCATGCGGAACTAGAAATACGTCCGAAGATGCGAAGCTATTTTTTGATCAGGCGCCCCGCAATGCTGCGGGGCAATAAATCGTTGCATAGCCATAGCTACGGAACTATTTCTTGAAGAAGCTTGGGCGGAAAAGAGCGAGCAGGTTGGGCGTATTTCTAGTTCCACGTGGTATTATTTCGGTAGAAGGTCCAGCACCCGTTCCGGTGGGATCCGTGTGATACAATCGCACACCTCGCCTTTCACGCATCGCGGGCAATCAGGGTCCTGGACCAGCACATGCGCATCCTTGCCCAACGGCGCCCAACGGCCCGGATGGAGGGGCCGCTTCATGTTGAACAGTCCGACGGTGCGGATGCCCGCCGCTGCCGCGATGTGCAACGGGCCGGTGCTCGCCGCGATCAGCGCATCGGCCTTGCCGATCAAGGCCATCAACTGTGTCAGCGAGAGTTTGCCGCCGGTGTCCGTGACATGGGGAAGCTCGACCGGGAGCGCCTTGCGATAGATCTCGGCCTCCGTTCGCGTGCCGGTTAGCAGCACATGGTAATGTTCCGGGTCCAGGAGCTGCATGAGCTTTCCGAAGTTCTCCAAGCCCCATGCGGCCCCGGTCACCTTCAACGGGTGCAGAATGACGTTGATCCGGTCCGTCCGAAGTTGTTCAAGCACGGTCGTATCAGGTTGCGGCACATGAAGGCCGATCAACGGGATCAATGAGCTTACATCCTCCGGCACGGCGATGCCGAACGGCGCCAACAGCTTGAAGTTCAATTGCGCCTCGTGCAGGTCGCTGTTCTTGCGGCTGAAATGGACCCGTTCGTTGCAGGTGGTCCAATGCCAAAGACGGTGGCTGGTTCCGATCCGTCGCGTGATGCCCGCCTGCTTGGCCCAGCGTGCGACTTCCTGGTGCGGGAAGACATGGACGATCGCTTCAGCACCTGTCTTCCGCAAAACCTCCGGGACTCTTGGACCGGCCTCTTGCAGGTCTTCCAATGCCAAGACCTCGTCCACATGTACGCAGTGCGCCCATAGCGGCATGGTGTATCGCTTCACTAGGGCGATGATGCGCGTGCCGGGCGCCTTGGCCTTGATCGCACCCGCCATGGGCAGTGTGAGCAGCGCATCGCCGAGGTTGTCCGGCCGGCTCAAGATCACGGTGCCGGGAATGCTCATGCCTTTTCGCGCCACAACTGCTTCAGCTTGGCGTATTTGAGGAACGTGGCGTGGGCGCTGATCCGCGCGATCACAAAGCCGTGGTATCCGTCCAGAAAGCCGCCACGGAAGAGGTAGTCCCCGATGAACTTCGCGATGGGGCTGATGAGCAGTTTCACCAAGCCCGCTTTCCGGCCTTGTTGGTACAGGGCGTTCGAAGAGATACCGGTGAAATAGTCCACCTGTCGCAGGTGGTCACTGATCGAATTGTAGCTGTAATGCAGCAGATCTCCGGTCAAGCGAATGGTCCGCGAGCCCGGTTCCATCTCATACTGGTCGTGCGGGTTCGTTCCGCCCCAAAGGCCTTTCCGGCTGTCCCACAAGCGCAACTTGATGTCCGGGTACCATCCGCCATGGCGGACCCAGGTGCCGCAGTAATTCGTCAGTCTCGCCATGCTGTACCCGTCCGCGGAAGGTGCCCCGCGCTTCACTTCCAGGATGGACCGGATGAGCTCTTCATCGAGCGCTTCGTCCGCGTCCAAGGAGAGCACCCACGGGTACTTTGCCTGTGTGATGGCCCAGTTCTTCTGCTCGATGTGGCCCTCAAAGGCGTGTTGCACGAAGCGTGCGCCGTGTTCCAAGGCGATCTTCTCCGTGGCGTCCATGCTGAAGGAATCCACCACTACCACATCATCGGCCACCTGCTTCACCGAAGCGATGCAACGCGCGAGGTTGCGCTCCTCGTTGAAGGTGATGATAACGACCGAGATCTCCATCGCGCCGAAGGTAGCCGGGCCGCTGTCAAACAACACGCTTCAATGGGCGACCATGAAGCTGCCACGGGCGATCGCCGCACCCTGGTCCAAGATGCGGTAGAGGTACATGCCCGTACCCAATCGCTCCGTGCCCACAATAGCGTTCCCCTTGTTGAACTGCTGTTCCAGCACCGTTCTTCCGGCCGCGTCCGTCACCATCAGGTCCAGTGCCCCCGTATGCCCCACGGCAATATGGAGAAGGTCGTCGGCCGGCTGTGGGTAGATCCGGACGGCCATTGAAGTGGGCACCTCATCGATCCCGGCGGTCCCGAACATCAGGGTGACACAATAGTCTTCCGTCTCGCCGTAGTCGTAGGTGGTGCAGCCGTTGTCCGGGGCCGCATTGTACTTCATCACCACCCGCATCCGCGCAGGACCGGCGGTGGCGGTGGCGGGGACGGTGAGGATGCCGTTCAGCTCCTCGGTCACCGTATTGCCGGCATCGAATATCAGTTCGTCGGGCGTGAACTGCCCGTTGCGGTCCATGTCCAGCCACACGGTGAAGTATTCCGGATAATGTGCACTGGTGGCATAGCCGGGGGTGAGAATGATCGGATATGGCAGGTCGATGGAGAGCCCCGTGGTCTGTTCCGTGGTGGTGATGTCCGCATAACCTCCATCGCTTCCGGAGGTCCGGTCGATGCCGTTCACCTTCACCCGGGTGATCCATTCCGTAGCGGCGCTGCTACCCCGGCTGGTGCAGAACACACCTTCAACACACTGGCCACATCCCGGGACATGCAGCGCCGTGGAAGTGGACCAATCAGCCGTTGTGCCGTCGCAGGTGCTGCGCATCTGCACCTCGATGTCCGAGCACGGGGCCAGACCGGAGATCGTGGTGTTGTTCCCGCTGAGGCCATCCAGCTCCGTCCATGGAAAAGTGCCCAAAACACGGTAGCGCAGGTCATAGGCGTTGGACGCGAGCACGGTGGTCCATGCGATGGTCGCGCCCATGGTATCGACCGCCGTTGCCGTGATACTGAGCGGGGCGGTGCAGCAGCCTTCGGTGGTCCAGAGGAGCGTGGGGCTGAACGCGCTCACATCGGTGCCGCAATCGGCTGCTACTTGGAACTCATAGGCTTGGCATACGGCAAGACCGGTGAGCGCTAGCTCGGGGCTTGTGCTCCCGGGGACCGTGGTCCATTCCGTGCTGCCCGGAAGGCGGTAGCGCAGAGCATATGTTCCCGGCAATGCGCTCCAGCCGATCACGGCCTCCCCGATGGCATTGCTGGTGGCCGTGAGGTTGTACGGTACCGGACAGGCAGCGCAACTGTCCATCAGCAGTTGCACGCTGTTATAGGCATTGATGCGCCCTCCGGTGACCGTGTTCCCCGGCAGGTTGCCCACTTGGTCCACACCGGCGAACAGGGCTTCGCGCACCCGTAGTGCGGCCTCCTCCGGGTCGTTGTGGGCGATGGAGGCCAAACTGACGCAAGGCACGCTGTACATCAGGGCGATCACCCCGGCGGTAAGCGGGCTGGCGAACGAGGTGCCGTTGGCGGAACCGGTGCCCCCACCGATGTGCGTCGTGAACACGCCAGCTCCCGGGGCACCCACATCAACGGTGGTGGCACCATAGCCGGAGAAGGTCCGCACGTCGCTGCTGTTGGTGGCGGTAACGCTGATCATAAAATCGCTTGGGCAGGCCGTGGGCAGGTCGCCGACCACGTCCACGTCCACGTTATTGTTAGTGGTGGAACCGCAGTTGAGCACACCGGCCGTTCCCAGCGTGTCGTACACCGCGCACCAGAGCGGGGCGTCCGCAGGCTGCCCGCCGTCCACGCCCCAACTGGCGTTCGTGGCCACGATGAAGGCGCCTTTCGCACCATTGGTGGAATTGTAAAGCCTGCGCATGATCAAGGGGTAGGTATAAGCCGTGATCACGTTGGCCTCTTCGGCATCCTGATAGTTCACCGGCATCATCTTCACGTGCCAGTTGGCGCCTACCACTAAGCTGTCGTTGTTGCCCACGGCACCGATCATGCCGGCCACCTCCGTGCCGTGCCCGCCGGAATAGACCGCGTCGTTCCCGGCCACGGGATCCCAGCCGCGCACATCGTCCACATAGCCGTTGCCGTCATCGTCAATCCCGTTGCCCGGGATCTCCCCACGGTTGATCCAAGCGTTCGCGGCCAGATCCGGATGGCCCAGGTCCGCTTTTTCAATGATCGCCACCACGATGGTATCGCCCGCGGCCGTAACACCACCGGTGGTGATGTCCCAAGCCAGTTCGCTTTGGATGTTCTGGTGCTGCCACTGCTGCCCGAACTGCGGGTCGTCCGGCGTGTTCCGTTCCATCACGATATGATTGTTCTGTGCAAGCTGTACGGCCGGATGGCCTTGGAACGTCCGCAGCATCACTGCCTGGTCCACCGCGGCGGTATCGAAATGGAAGAGCCACGCCCGCATCGGTGCGGACACCTCCCTCATCAGGTGAAGCGAAGTGGATCTACCGTCCACGATAGCCAGATCCTTCACCACATCGTCCGGGGTGGCTCCGGGGCGCAGCATCGTAAGGATGTCGCCGGGTACGATGGCGGCTTGTGGGAGCACCGTGGCGGCACATCCCGACAGGAACAGGAAAAACAGGGATCTCTTCAGGAGCATGGTCCAAAATTAGACGCTCCGGGCTTGGCATTCGTGGCCCGGGTCCATCAGGACTTAATGATTATTCTTGCGTGAAATTCGACCACCATGAGCAGCATGGGAAGATCCATCGTATTAGCATTTGCACTTTTAATGTCGCTTGCCGCCATGGCCCAAAAAGGCATGCAGGATGTTGTTTACCTGAAGAACGGCAGCATCATCCGCGGAATGGTGATCGAGCAGGTGCCCGGTGTTTCCATCAAGGTGGAGACTGCGGACAAGAGCGTCTTCGTATATCCGATGGATGAGGTGGAGAAGATCACGAAGGAGCCGGCCGTGAGGTCCTCCGTGGCGAACGCCGGGATCGGGAAAGGCTATGAGGGCCTGGTGCAGGTGGGTTATGGCATCGGCGTGGGACTGTACGGGGAGGACCGGGCGAAATTCAATTTCATCAACGGCTACCGTTTCAACCCCCACTTGATGACCGGTATCGGCGTGGGCGTCAGGGCTTACACGGGTTCCGGCGAGACCACGTTGTTCGTGCCCTTCTTCCTGCATGTTCGCTACACCCCCTTGGACCGTAAGATCTCGCCCTATTTAGCGGTTGACTTCGGCACATCCTTCAATGCCTCGGAAGATTTCAGGACGGAGGGGATCATGCTGAACGCGGGTCTTGGCGTGAGCATCCGGACCGGGGAAAGCACGGCCCTGCTGCTCGGCTTTGGGCTGGATCTGCAAAAGCACAGTGTTTACGAGCTGATGCGGATCAATTATCGCAACGAGCTCGTTGAACGCGGCGTGAACTCGAGTGCCTTGAGCTTCAACGTCGGATTCTCCTTCTGACGTGGGAACCCGCCTTACCGCTGCAGGAGAACGCGCACCGACCCCATGCCTTCATCCGCTTGGAACCGGAGCAGGTAAATGCCGTCCGGCACCTCTTTCCCGAACGTGAATTCCACGCTTCCGTGCGCATCACGAATGCTCTTTTCCGCGACCATGTGCCCGTCCATGGCGATCATCCGTAAGGCCACCTTCCCTTCTAACCTTGGATCGATCACTTGTACCTGGTCCGTTGCCGGTTGAGGGAATACGCGCGTTTCCGGCGGACTTTGTTCCGCGATACCGGTGACCGAACAGTTGGACGGACCACTGGCCAACGGTTCCAGGAAAGCGGCGATGTTGGCGGCACGCTGGACCAGGTTGCCCGGCGCATGATAGCTGCCGTTGTTGCCGTACCGTATGCAATCGATCACAGCGATGTCGCTGTTGAAGGGATCGCAGGAGATGAAGTCCGTGGTGAAATTGGGCGGATCGGGCATCGCCTCGAACGTGGCCTTGATCGCATTACTGCCGAGAATGATGGGATAGGTGTAGTGCCATGGAGTTGCTCCGAGGTTGCAGTATCCGGACATGGTCTGGTACGGCCTTCCGACGTTGAAGGGGACGATGCCATCGCAGCTCTGATGGAAGAGGTAGACGCTCGGTGTATCCACGCCCTGCCACCAGTCCAGTGCGATCGCATCCGTGGGCACGCCGCCGAACAGGTTCACCACGCCACGGACGCGCGCATCCGTCCCGTTCAGGTTCAACGTGCCGTCAACGGGGCCAAGGTCAGGACGTTGGAGCATGGTGCCGGTCGGGGTCCATGTCTGCAGCCCGCAGGCGTAGCCGGTCTGGTTCAGCAGGTTCGCGCCGGGCACGGGCGCGTCGGGGAGATCACCGCAGGAGGCGGGTTTTTCCTCCGGCCGGTCCAAGAAGCCCACCGCCAGCGCGTTGAAACCACCGGCGCTCTCACCGCCCACGAAGGTCTTATCAGCGCAGGTACTGTCGATGTCAGCACGCGCTTTCAGCCAGCGGATCGCCCCCTTCACGTCCTGTTGCGCCCGGTAGAGCGCCCGCACCATTTCCAAGGTGTCCGCCGCGTACAGGCTGAGGTATGCCCCTGGCCATACGGGCGGCCCTGCCGGAGTGGGCACATAGGCCGCCTTCTGATAGCCCAGCCGATAGTTCACGCTGGCCACCACATAGCCACGGCCGGCAAAAGCACGCGCCAAACCCACCACCCCGCTGTTGCCGTCGTTCTTGCAACCGGCCAACCAGGAACCGCCATGCACCAAGACGAGCAAGGGACGGGCATCGTCCGTGTTGCCGATCGGCTTGTACAGGTCCAGCGTCAACGTCACCGGGACGCCGAGGTAGTTCGGGGCGGTGCCATAGACCAGGTTGCTGTCCACGCGGAAGGCGAATTGATCGGGCGTGACATAGTTCTGGGTGCAAGCCGCCTGTGAAAGCAGGAAAAGCAGCGGCAACGTGAGCGAGCGTCCGGTCATGGATGTTGTGTAGAACTGCAAGTTATGTACTGGAGAGGGAGTTAGGCCAGAGAACCCAAGAACTGGCGCTAGAGTTAGGCCGGCACGAACCTCCGGCCAACGGCCGTCCTCTCGTGCCAGTGTCAATGGTTGCCGTGCCAGGGTCCAGGACCGCCGACTTTCCATGTTCGTACTGTTCAACTGCCGCTACCTTCACGGCCCGATCCCAATTCCATATCCAAAGGCATGTCCCTTACCCTTGATAACGCCGGTAATAACAATGAGGACAAGCGCCTCTTTCTCCTGGACGCCTTCGCCTTGATCTACCGCGCCTATTTCAGTTTCATCCGCAACCCGCGCATCAATAGCCAGCGGATGAATACCAGCGCGGCCTTTGGCTTCACGCTGACGTTGATGGACCTGATCAAGCGGGAGAAACCCACGCACATCGCCGTGGTATTCGACACCGCCGCGCCCACCGAACGGCACATCACGCACGTTGAATACAAAGCCAACCGGCAGGAGATGCCGGACGACATCCGCAGCAACGTGCCGTATATCCGCCGCATCATTGAGGCATTCAACATCCCGGTGATCGAAAGCGACGGCTACGAGGCGGACGATGTGATCGGCACACTGGCCAAGAAAGCGGAAAGGGAAGGCTACACCACCTATATGGTGACGCCCGACAAGGACTTCGGACAATTGGTGACCGGGAAGATCTTAATGTATAAGCCCGGCCGCAGTGGCGCGCCACCAGAACTATTGGGGCCGAAGGAAGTCTGCGCGCGCTGGGACCTGGAGAACACCGATCAGGTGCGCGACATCCTCGGCCTGATGGGCGACGCGGTGGACAACATCCCCGGCATTCCCGGCATCGGCGAGAAGACCGCCATGAAGCTGGTGAAACAGTTCGGCAGCTTGGAAGGCGTCATCGACGGTGTGGAGCAGCTCAAGGGCAAGCAGAAGGAGAACGTGATCGCCTTCGCGGAGCAGGGCCGGATGAGCAAGGCGTTGGCCACCATCCTGGTGGACGCACCTGTGGAGGTGGACCATACCGCACTGCACCTGGATCCGCCGGACGAGGAGAAGATCAAGGAGGTGTTCAGCGAACTGGAATTCCGCAGTCTGTTGAAGGCCGTACTGGGCGTAGATGCACAAGTGGAAGCCGCGCCCGCAGCACGCAAAAAGGCGGCAGTGCATGCGGACCAGATCAGCATGTTCGGGAGTGAAGGAGGTGAGGGAGGCGATGGAAGGGAGGGAAACGAGGGGGGGATGGGAAGTGCTGCCATGGCCGACCTCACCACCACCCCGCACGATTACCGAATCGCCGACACGCCTGAAAGACAGACGGCCTTGGCTAAGGAGCTGACCGTGCTGGAGAAATTCTGTTTTGACACCGAGACCGACGCCCTCTCCGTGCAGAATGCGGAGCTGGTGGGCCTCTCCTTCAGCTGGAAAGCACATGAAGGATGGTACGTCCCGGTGCCCGCCGGGAAGGAGCATGCACAGCCCGTTGTGGAGCGCTTCCGTGCCGTGCTGGAGGACCTGAAGATCGAAAAGGTGGCGCAGAACCTCAAGTATGACATGCTGGTGATGGAGCGCTACGGCGTCAGCGTGAAAGGCCCGCAGTTCGACACCATGCTCGCGCACTTCCTGCTGGAATCCGACCTGCGGCACGGCATGGACTACATGGCCGAGACCATCCTGCACTACAGGCCGAAGCCGATCACCGATCTGATCGGGCCGAAAGGCAAAGGCCAGAAGACCATGCGCGACGTGCCCGTGGAAGCGGTGGCGGAATATGCCGCGGAAGATGCCGACATCACCTGGCAGCTCCATGAAAAACTGGCGCCTCAACTGAAGGAAAAGGAACAGGAAAAACTCTTCAAGGAAGTGGAGATGCCGCTAGTGCGCGTGTTGGCGGACATGGAGCGCGAGGGCATCCGCCTGGACGTGGACGCATTGAACGCCTTCAGCAAGGAACTGGGCGAGGACATCCTGGTCCTGCAGGAGAAGATCATCGCGGCCTGCGGCGTACAATTCAATATCGATTCGCCCAAGCAGTTAGGCGATGTGCTGTTCGAGACGCTGAAGCTTGGCGGCGAGAAGCCGAAGAAGACACGCACCGGCCAGTACCAGACCAGCGAGGACGTGCTGAGCGCCATGGCCCACGAACATGCCGTCATCCCTTTGATCCTGGACTACCGTAGCCTGCGGAAGTTGAAAGGCACCTATGTGGATACGCTTCCGCTCGCCGTGGACCCTGCGGACGGCCGCGTCCACACCAACTACCGTCAGGCCGTGGCGGCCACGGGCCGGTTGAGCAGTGATGAGCCGAACCTGCAGAACATCCCGATCCGCACGGAGAAGGGCCGTGAGATCCGCAAGGCCTTCGTGCCGCGTGATGAAAATTACGGCCTGCTCAGCGCGGACTATTCGCAGATCGAACTGCGCATCATTGCGCACATGAGCGGCGACGCCAACATGCAAGAGGCCTTCCGGCAAGGGCTGGACATCCACGCGGCCACGGCGGCCAAGGTGTTCAATACGCCCATCGAAGCGGTAACCCGTGAACAGCGTGGCCGTGCCAAGGCCGTCAACTTTGGTATAGCCTACGGGCAAGGCGCGTTCGGCCTCAGCCAGAACCTCGGCATCCCGCGCGGGGAGGCACAGGGCATCATCGACGGCTACTTCGCGGAATTCCCCGGCGTGAAAGGCTACATGGACGAGATGATCGGTTTCTGCCGGGAGCACGGATACGTGCAGACCATGATGGGGCGCCGGCGTTACCTGCCGGACATCCAAAGTGGCAACAACACCGTGCGTGCGGCGGCGGAGCGGGTGGCCATCAATGCGCCCATGCAGGGCAGCGCGGCGGACATCATCAAGGTGGCCATGATCAGGATCCATGACAAGATCCGGGCGGAACGCATGAAAAGCAAATTGCTCCTGCAGGTCCACGACGAACTGGTGTTCGACTGCTTGTTGGAAGAGGAGGAAGAGCTGATGGCGATGGTGAAAGAGTTGATGGAAGGAGCGCTTGCCTTGGCCGTACCGCTCGTTGTTGACATGCGCGTGGGGAAAAACTGGCTGGAGGCCCATTGATCCGGACCTTTCGGATAGGCACCTTTACCCCGTTCATCAATTCCGAAGTAAGCCCACATGCGACCGAACTCCATCATTTACGCCACGATCGCGACCTTGACGTTGGCCGCATGCGGCGGCGAACAGCCGCAACAGGACAACCTCACCGTTACCCCGGTGGACTCCACCGCAGCGCTTCGCGCCGAGCATACCAAGAACATCTTCCACAACATCCCTTCGCCGATGGAGACCGCCGCACTCCTAAAGAAGGCCGGTTCGGAATACGACAAGAACATCCTCAACGACGTGAAGAACGTGGACAACTACACCGCGGCGAGCAAGCAGGCCCTCAACCTCGGTATTTATGGCGCGGACCTCAGCTATGCCAGCGTGTTCAACAATACCCAGGAAAGCATGCTCTACACCAGCTGTGCGCAGAAGCTGGCCAAGAAGCTGGACGTGACCAACGCCTTCAATGAGGAGGTCGTGAGCCGCTTGGAGAAGAACAGGAACAACCGCGACTCGCTCCTCAGCATTATCAGCGAGACGTACTGGCACGTGGACGCCTACCTGAAGGAGAACCAGCGGGACAACATCAGCGCGCTGATGGTGGCTGGCGGCTGGATGGAAGGGCTGTACATCGCCAGCCAAGTGACCAAAGCGCACGACACACCGGAGTTGCGGCAACGCATAGCTGAGCAGAAGCTGCCGCTCACGGACCTGATCGAACTGGTGGAGACCTATAGCCCCGACGATGCAGCCGTGGGAGTGGTGCTGAAGGACCTGAAGGCGCTCGACTCCCTGTTCGCCGATGTGACCGTACCCTCAGGCAACAGCACCGTGACCGAGGAGAACGGGGTGACCACCATCGGTGGCACCGCACCGCAGGCCGCCCTCACCGATGCCCAATTGAAGTCCATCACAGACGCCGTGGCCACCATCCGCGCCAGCTATATCAACTAAGACCGGTCATGAAGCACCTTACCACGATCATCGCCGTCCTGTTCTTGGTGGCACTGCCCTCCGTTTCCAACGCGCAATGCCGCAGCTTTGCCAAGAACAAGTGCATGCCGTCGATGGCACCCTACAAGTTCAACGAGACCTTCAATGCCGCACAATTGGCGCCCGGCGAAGAGGCCCAGGTGGACCTTACCTTCTACAGCGGCCAAGAGTATCGGCTGCTGGTGTGCGCCCATCCCATCCTCGGCAACGTGAACTGGCAGTTGCAGGATGCAACCGGAAAGTCCCTGTTCGAGAGCAGTGCCGACGCACCCAAAGATCATTTCGACTTCAAAGTGGCCACCACCCAGAAGCTCAAGGTCCACATTGCCGTGCCCGAGGCGGACAAGGGCGGGAACAACTTGCTCACCGTCGGTTGCGTCGGCATCTTGGTAGGCTACAAGGAATAACCGGCTTGGTCACGCATGAAAAAGGCCCGGGGATCACCGGGGCCTTTTTCAATTGCACATGGCCCGCGATCAGCGGGTCGCTGTCATTCCTTGGTGAATTTCGCCACGCGCACTGCATCGTGTTGTTGGAGGCGGACGAAGTACATGCCTCCCGACAGCCCGCTCAGGTCCATCGTCCATTGGGCCGTGCCTGCGGGCCGGGTCCCTTCCGCGATGGTGCGCACCGGTCGGCCCAACAGGTCGACCAGTTCCACCTTCACCGGCCCGGCATCCTTCAGGTGCGCCGTGATCACCGAGCGGTCATGCGCCGGGTTGGGCACCACCGTCAGGGTGTTGGACGCATCCCCGGCCAGCTCGGACACAGCTGTGGTGGATCCCGTGATGTTGATGTCGTCTATCCATAGGTTGTTGCCACCGTCACTTTCGAACAGGAACTTGAAGCGCAGGTTGGAGACGATGAACAGACTGCCGATGGGCGAGGTCTCATTATACCCCCATTGGCCAGGGCCATTGGGCGTAAAAGAGCCGGTGGTGATGGGCGCCGTGACCAAGGCATCCCCGCTCAATGTGCGCCGAAGGCTCCAAGTATCGCCGCAATCGCGACTGGCATACACCCGCAGGACGTCGTTGTTGGCACTGGACCGTTTGGCATAGGCATAGCGGAAGCTGAACACCACGGGGGGGGCGGTGGTGATGTCGATCGTGGTGCTGATCAATTCATCCTTGTTGCCTGTAGTGGAGGAGGAGTTTTGCAGGCGGACACTTTTTGAACCCGTGAACGCCGCCGCCGAGCTCACTTGGAATGTTCCGTCGAGTTCACTGTCGTTCACCGTCCAATCGTTGGAAGGCAGCGTGGTCACCGCCTCGAAACCCTCCACAAAAGGCAGCGCCATACCGGCGTATGGAAGCACCCGCACGTATTGCTGTTCGGTAGTGCTCTGGCTCTGGCTGCCATTGCCCACGGTAAGGCTGACATTGAAAAGCCCGGGGGTGTCGTACGTGACCACGGGGGTAACGGCATCGGAAGTGGCCGGGGTCCCGCCCTCGAAGGTCCAGTCCCGCTCGGTAACCCCGTTGAAGCTGGCATCGGTGAACGTGACGGACTCACCGGCACAGATCACGCGCTCAGTGCTATTGAACTGCACGGCACAGATCACCGGGTCCAAGGATACCCCGGTGAGGGCCAAGTTCGAGGTGGTCCACAGGTTGTTGCGGGAGGCGGTCGAGCTGTTAAGCGCGGCCAGCACGCGGTTCTTCTGGCCATCGGTGAACATCTTGGAGCAATAGGAGTATTCCATGAAGTTCTCCACGTTGTCCAATGCCGACCCGCAACTAGCGCCCCGGAGGTTGCAGGAGGTCCAACCGATCGTGTTCGGCGTATCCGACACGTTGTCGTCGGTACTGCAATTGGAGGTGACGCCCGGATCGTTCGAATCGCCCCAGCAATGCTTGAGGTTCAACCAATGGCCGGCCTCATGGCTCAGGGAGTGTGAGTTGTTGAGACTGCTGGTGCCGATGGCACCCACGTAAGAGCTTAAGATCACGATACCGTCCGCGGCCGCACCCCAGCTGCCGGACACATCCGAGGGATACATGGAGTAACCTGCCGCACCTCCGGCGCTGGCGGCCACCCAGATGTTCAGGTACCGGTTGCGGGGCCAGTCGATCAAATTCTTCATCTGCTGGTTGCCCGAATTGGTCAACGAGCTTACCGTACGGGTAATCCCATTGGTGCAGTTGCCGTCCGGGTCCAGTTGGGCCAATTTAAAGGTGATGCCGATATCGCCCACCGAGCTGAGGAACTCGGGTTGCACGTCCTGCCAGTCCGGGGTCATCTTGTTGTAGTCCTCGTTCATCACGCGGATCGCGTCATACACCTGAAGGTCGCTGATGTTTTCCGGCCCGTTCTCATGGATGATATGGAACACGACCGGGATGATGTAGTTGGTGCCACCGCCCCGGGCAGCGTCCGCCTGCCAGGCCTGGGTGAAATGCTCCAAATTGTCCGCAGCGGTCTGGATCTCCTGTAGGCGCACGGGGTCGTTGTTGACCAACGGGCCCATGAGGCTCAGGTCGTGCGCACGACAACTGAAACCGGACTCTTGGGCGGAAGCGGCCAAGGGGCCGAGAAGAAGGGCGGAAAGCAATAGCGAAAAGGCACTTCGGGACATACGGGAGAGATTTTTCATGTTCATGGTCTGTCCCAAATTTACGGGATCCCTGACATTTCCGGCCAAGCTCGGCCACCAAGCGGCAGGGCACTCTTGGGTTCCAAGGGACCGGTAGGGCGAGGTTCCTACCCCAGTGCTTGTTCCAGGTCGGCGATGAGGTCCTGGGCATCCTCCACGCCCACGCTGAGGCGTATGAGCGAATCGGTGACGCCCGACTTCAGGCGCACCTCGCGGGGAATGCTGGCGTGCGTCATGCTGGCCGGATGCCCCATGAGGGATTCCACGCCGCCAAGCGATTCCGCCAAGGTGAAGAGTTCACAGGAACTGAGGAATTTGATGGCATCCTCCTGTTCGTCACCCTTTATCGTAAAGCTCATCATGCCGCCGAAATCGCGCATTTGCCGTTTGGCCACGTCGTGGTTCACATGGCTTTCCAGGCCGGGCCAGTACACCTTGCCCACCTTGGGATGCTTCACCAACCATTCCGCGATGGCGCGACCGTTCGTGCTGTGCCGCTCCATGCGCAGGTGCAGGGTCTTCAGGCCGCGCAGCACCAGGAAGCAATCCTGCGGACCGGGCGTGCCGCCGCAGCTGTTCTGGATGAACGCTAAGCGCTCGGCCAGGTCATCGTCGTTCACGATCAATGCGCCCATCACCACGTCGCTGTGGCCACCGAGGAACTTGGTCACCGAGTGCATCACGATGTCCGCGCCCAGGTCCATGGGGTTCTGCAGATAGGGCGAGGCGAAGGTGTTGTCCACCGCCAGTAGGATGTCCTTCCCTGCTGTGAGTTTCGCAATGGCAGCGATGTCCACGATGCGCAACGTGGGGTTCGTCGGTGTTTCCACCCACACCAACTTGGTCTTCGGCGTAATGGCCGCAGCCACGTTGGCCGGATCCTCCATGTCCACGAAAGTGAACTTCACGCCGAACGGCTCGAAGATCTTGGTGAAGAGGCGGTAGGTGCCGCCGTAGAGGTCATTGGTGCTCACTACTTCATCACCCGGCTTCAACAGCTTCACCACCGCGTCGATGCTCGCCATGCCGGAGGCGAAGCAGAGGCCGTGCTTGCCGTTCTCCAGTTCCGCCAGCGCGTTCTGCAAGGCCGTGCGTGTGGGGTTGTGCGTGCGGCTGTATTCGTAGCCCTTGTGGTCGCCCGGTGCCGCCTGCACATAGGTGCTGGTCTGGAAGATGGGGGTCATGATGGCACCGGTGGAGGGGTCGGGCTCCACGCCGGCGTGTACGGCCTTGGTCGAAAATTGCATGGCAAGGTTTGAAATGGGCCGCGAAGGTATCCAAGGTCTTTCCCAGTGGGAGATCGACGCTCCGACGCGCCATGGGCGGGACCGGCCTTGGTTTTTCCTGTCAGAGACCGAAGCCGTCCGCGATCACGCAGGTGCTGTGGAAGCCGATATCGATGGACCGGGGTCCGGGGCTGCCGCCTTGGCAAGGGCCGTCCCCCGCATCGATGGCCAGCGCATGGCCCAGGTCCTTGAACACATAGCTGGTGACCGCCGCCCGGCCCGAACTGTCGCGATAGATGTACTGCGCGATCCCGGGATGGCCGCCCAGGTCATTCGCCACCTCCTCCGGTGTGGTATCCATTCCGTTCAGTCCTGCCCACTGGTCGACCAGCTCATCGGATGCGCGCGGGTCCACCACATGGTCCTTCAGGCCGTGCATCACGATCAATGGAGGCCAAGGCCCAGTGATCCCGGGGAATGACCGGTCGACGATCCCGCGCCATTCGTCCGGGGTCCGGTCCACCGGGTCCATCATCGTCCGCATCGCTGCGAAGGCACTGACATCACCGAGGAAGGGGCCGCCCGCGATCACCGCACCGCCCTTGAACACGGCCGGGTGGGCCACCAAGAGGTTCACGGCCATGGCAGCTCCTGCGGACACACCGTATACGAACACGCGTCCCGTATCCACCGGCATGGTGCGCATGGCCTGGCCCACCATGGCCATGATGGAGGCCGCTTCTCCGTCCGGTCCTTGCGCATCGCGGTAGCGGAACCAGTCGAAGCATTGCGCCATGTTGTTCACGCCCCGTTGTTGCGGGCAGAGCAGGATGAAGCCGCGCAGGTCCGCAAGCTTCCCCCAGCCGCTGATATCGAGCAGCTCCTCCGCTGTTTGTCCGCAGCCGTGCAAAGCCACCACCATGGGAAGGGAGGCACGGGCTTCGTTGGCCGCCGGCGGCAGGAGGACGAACATCCGCAACTTCCCGGGGTTCGGGCCGGGAACGTCCACCTCTTGCAGCCCTTGTGCCGCAACACCGCCTGCGCGGAGGAAGATCAAAAAGAGTAGAAGAAGTACGCGCATGTCCAGTGACCCATCAACGTTGCAGGTTGACCTTGTAGTGCAAGCTACCATCGCGGGTATGACCCGGCCGGCCGGTTTCGCCGCTTCACCAGGTTGCTGCTTTGATCCTTGCACCCTCATGGCAACCTCTTCCCGAAGTCCGGGATCGGGAGCATGTGCGCACGCAACCGTGCCGATCTTCTGTTAAAGACTCCCGATCTCGAAGGAAATCGCTCTCGAGGGCAGTAACCTTGATCATGCTCATGGATCGCCTTGTCCCCTTGTTGTTCATTGCGGCGTGCTGTTCTTGTGCTTGCGATCAGGATAGTAATGTTGTATCGGGCGTACGGCTTCAGGAAGACCCCGTTATTGTATACAAGAACTCGGCCGGTGTGGAAATGAATGCTTTGACGTTCGATATCGTTCAACGCACCTGTGCCATGTATTTCGCAGTGCGATCGCGGGCCATTGATGAGTCCATCGGCTTTGGCCGGGACCTCGATGAAGTCGATGTACACTGGAACAAGTGTCCGGGCGGGAACATGGTGGCCTGCGCCAAGGTACCTTCCGCGAACGGCGACTCCACCCAGATGGGCATTCCTTGGCCGTATTGAGGGGACGTGCCGAAGTCCGCATATTGCCACCTTGTTCGCCCACACGAAGCGCTTCAGTGCCCGCGTCAGGGACTGGTGAGCGGATACTCGAGGGCTGATCGGCCCATGAACCTCGGTATTCCGTTCCGGAGGCCACGGTGGAGCCACGCTCTCCAAGCCTGACCATACACAACTGACGTCCGATCAATACCGGACCGCCAACTATCCACCATGCACGAACACCCGTTTCACCCTCGGGCTGATGGAGGTGAGCGCCTCGTAAGGTATCGTGCCGAGGTCGCGGGCGTATTCCTGAACAGGATGTGCCGGGGAGAAGAGAATGGCTTCATCGCCCACAGCGCAGGGGATGTGGGTGACATCCACCATGCACATGTCCATGCAGATCGCCCCTGTAAAACGTGCCTCCTGGCCATGTATCCAGAGGCGACCACGGCCTTCACCAAGTCGTCGTGAAAGTCCGTCCGCGTAGCCGATGGGCAGCACAGCGATGCGCGTTGGCACGGTGACACGGGTCTTGCGCCCATAGCTGATGCTGTCCCCGGCGGGGATCTCCTTCACCTGTGCGATCACCGTGCGGAGCGTTTCCACGGGTTGCAACAACGCCGTCTCTCCGGCATCGGCCCCGATGCCGTGCAGGCCGATCCCCAGCCGCACCATGTTGAACCGGGCCTCGGGAAAGCGCGTAACTCCAGCGGAATTGGCGATGTGCAACAACGGGGCATAGCCCAGCACATCGGTGATGGTGGCGGAAAGCGAACGGAACAACATGATCTGTTCCCGCGTGAACGCATCGTGCTGCGGGTCTTCGCTGGCGGCCAAGTGGGAGAGGATGGAGGCCACGTGCAGCTTCTTCGTTCCGCGAAGCGCGTCCAGTACGGTGGGCACTTCTTCCGGCATGAAGCCAAGGCGGTGCATGCCGGTGTCCAGCTTGATGTGGACCGCCGGCGCGTCGGGCACATGCTCCGCGAAATCCAGCGCGGCCTTCAGTGATCGGGCGTCATACACCTCCGCCTCCAAGTGATAGCGGTGCAGCGTTTCCATCGGCACTGGCTCGGGGTTCATCACCAGCACGGGCGTTCGGATGCCCTGCCTGCGCAGCTCGATGCCCTCGTCCGCGTATGCTACGCCGAGCCATGCCACCTGCTCGTGCGCGAAGAAGCGGGCCAGTTCCGCCGCGCCGCTGCCATAGCCGCCCGCCTTCACCATGGCCATGATGCGGACGTCCGGACCGCACAGCTCACGATAGTGGTTCAGGTTGTGGCGCAGGGCCTCCACGTCGATCTCCATCACGGTGCCGTGGGTGCGTTCCTCCCAGCGCTCCACCACGCGCTCCAGCTCGAAGCGGCGCGCGCCCTTCACCAAGGTCACAGCTCCGTCCACGGGCGGCTCCGGTAGTGCCTGCAGCAATTGTGCGGCATCGGTGAAGAAGCGTGTGGTGTCGGAGAAAAGCGCCGCGTGCTCCTGCATTCCTGGACCGATCGCGAACAGTTGTTCCACCTGCGCGGCCCGGAGCAGCCCGGCGATCCGTGCATACAGCTGCGCCGGTGCCTCACCGCTTTCCGAGATGTCCGATAGCACGACCGTCTTCGGCCGGCCGACGGCCATGCGGGTCAATTGCGAGAGCGCGATGGTGAGCGAGGCTAGGTCGTTGCTGTAGGCGTCGTTCAGCAAGGTGCCGTTATTCATGCCCGGCAACATCTCCAAGCGCATGCTCACGGGGCGAAGATGGTACATGCGGTCGGCGATGGTTCCCGGGGTGCGGCCCAACAGGAAGAGCAGGGTGATGCAGTGCAGGGCGTTCTCCACCGAAGCGCCGTCGGTGAAAGGAAGCAGCACATCGAACTCCTTCCCATTGCATTGCAGCGACAGGCGCGTATCGCTTTCCTCGATGTTCTCTTTCAGGATCCGCAGATAGGCCTCCTCCTTCCGTGACCATGCATGTAACGCTGGCCCGTTCAACTTCGCCAGTGCGGCATGCACGTCGGCATGATCGCGGCAATAGACCACGGACTTGGCGTCGCGGAAGAGCTTCGCCTTCTCTTCAGCCTTGGCCGTGTCGTTCGGGAAACCAGCACTGTGCGCCGGGCCGATGTTGGTGAAGATCCCGATGTCCGGCGCGATGATGCGTGCAAGGGCTTGCATCTCACCGGGTTCGCTGATACCCGCCTCGAAGAGACCGAGGGTATCTTCTTCACTGATCTCCCAAACACTCAGCGGCACGCCCACTTGGCTGTTCCAACTTCCGGGGCTGCGCACGATCCGCTCTTCTTCCGCGAGCAGCTGGTTCAGCCATTCCTTCACCACGGTCTTCCCATTGCTTCCGGTGATGCCGATCACGGGCAGTTTGAACTGCGCACGGTGCCACGCGGCCAGGTCCTGCAGGGCCTTCAGGGTATCGTCCACCTCGATCACGCTGTCCCCTTCGGCCATGGGAACGGCACCGCGTTGCACCAGAAAGGCGTGTACGCCGCGCTGCCGGAGTTCCGCGATATAGCGATGCCCGTCGTGGTGCTTGCCGGTGAGGGCGATGAAGAGGCTGCCTTCCGCAGGGAAGGGCTGCCGCGTGTCGATACTGAGATGGTCGATGCGTTGGTCCGCGCCGTGCAGCACGCCCCCGGTGGCCGCAGCGATCCGGCTCAGCAGCCTGCCTTCGGGCATCACGTGAACAAGGTGTTCTTGGCTCCGGACTTTTCCGCGCGGGCCGCATCGAAGCAGTCGCGGCACAGCGGTTCATAGCTGTCCGTTTCGCCCAGCAGGATCAGGCGTTCGCTGGCGTTGGTCCGGTGGCTGAAGGTGGCCAGCTCGCCGCAGCGCATACATATCGCGTGCACCTTGGTGACGAATTCCGCGATGGCCAGCAGTTGCGGCATCGGCCCGAAAGGGCGGCCTTGGAAGTCCATATCGAGGCCGGCGACGATCACGCGCACCCCTTGTGAAGCGAGTTGCTCGCAAACACGCGGCAGGTGCTCATCGAAGAACTGCGCCTCATCGATGCCCACCACTTCCAGATCGCCGGCCTGTTGCAGCAGTGCAGCACTGTCGCGCACCGGGATGCTGGGGATGGTACGCTTGTCGTGGCTCACCACATCGGACTCGTGGTAGCGTGTATCAGTGCCGGGCTTGAAGATGCCCACGCGCTGTTTGGCGAACTCCGCGCGGCGCAATCGGCGGATCAATTCCTCGGTCTTTCCCGAGAACATGCTGCCGCAAACGACCTCGATCCAGCCCTTCTTCCGTGAGCGATCACTGGTGTGTTCCAGGAACATGTAACAGAAAGGCTAGACGGACTTGTGATGCAGCCATTTGGGAAGCGGCACGAATTTAGCCAAATTCGCACGCACCGGAACCCACGACATGCCCCAGCAAAAAGCACTTGAACGCATGAACGAGCTGATCCGCTCCTTGCAACAGGCCATCGGCCGGTTGGGGGAGGGGAAGCTCGACCTGCCCGAACTCGAGCAATGCGCCGAGGATGCCCGGGCACTCTATGAACGCTTGGTGGTGCTGCGGCACAAAGCGCGGGAAGCCGCTGTGGTCGCGGGTAAGAAGGAAGCTGCGAACACCGCCGGGGTAAGGCCGGCCACCGTGGAGGAAGCCATTGCTGAGGCGGACGTGAAGGAAAGCGTGATCCGTCTGGACACGCGCCCGGCAGAGCTGTCACCGCACCAGACCTCGTTGATCGATGCGATCGCCGAGACCGAGACACCTCCCGTATCCAAGCCCACCACTGAGGCCGCGACGCCTCCCAGGCCTGCCACTGAGGCCCCTAAACCTTCTGCACAGCCCAAGCCCAAACCGCCGAAGGTCATCCCGGTGAAGGAGAAGCAGGAACAACCGATCAGCGTGGCCGACAAGATGGAGCACGCGCCTGTTGCCGACCTGCGTAAGGCGATCGCGTTGAGCCAGAAGTTCTGGTTTGTCGCGGAGCTTTTCGGCGGAGAACGCGACCGCTATGAGAAGGCCATCGACGCCATCAACGGCATGGGTAGCAAAGAGGAAGCCGAAGCTTTTATGCGCACGGAGGTAACGGGCAAACTGCCCAAGCCACCGGGCGAGGAGGTCGCCGCCACGTTCACGGACCTGTTGCAACGGCGATTCAGCTGATGCGTATCCCTGTTTTTATCCTGCCATTGCTCCTGGCCGGCAAGCTCGCCGCGCAGGACATGCCTTCCGTGAAGGATCAGGCGAAGCAATATGTGGACACCCTTGCGGGTCCCGCCATGTACGGTCGCGGCTACGTGCAAGGCGGCGACAGCCTCGCGGCGGAATGGATCGCCAAGCAGTTCGACCGGATCGGCCTTGAAAAGCTGAACGACAAGCATTTCGAGCCGTTCACATTCCCGGTGAACAGCTTTCCGGACCCCATCGCACTGAGCGTTGACGGCACCTTGCTACAGCCCGGTATCGATTACCTCCTGGATCCCGCCTCCGGCCCGGCGGACGGGAAGTACGACCTAATACATCTCGGCGTGAACGACCTGGCAACTCCGGAGCGCAAGGCCGTGACCATGGGCGTGGTGAGCGGCAATGCCGCCGTGCTGCATTTTCCGCACACCACCGATGCGGACAGCTTGGCGATGTACAACGATTGGGAGAACGAACTGGCGCGGGCGGTCCCCGTGATCCGCATCGGCGGCGAGAAGCTGACGTGGAGCGTGGCCGGAACCCAGACGCGCAACGCGGTGATCGAAATGCGCGCTGGCGTGATGCCGGATTCCGCCCGCACCGCAACGATCCATGTGCAGAACCGCTTCATTCCAAGGCACACCGCGCGCAATGTGCTGGGCGTGGCCAAGGCCAAGGGCGGCAGCAAGGACTGGCTACTGGTAACGGCCCACTACGACCACCTCGGCATGATGGGGCAGGCCCTGTTCCCCGGCGCGAACGACAATGCCAGCGGCGTCAGCATGCTGCTCAGCCTCGCGGAATGGTTTAAGAAACACCCCCCGAAGACGAACATCCTCTTCGTGGCCTTCGCCGCTGAGGAGGCCGGCTTGAAAGGCAGCCAATGGTTCGTGGCGGATCGCCCGATCGACCTTTCGCGCATCAAGATGCTCGTCAATCTGGACCTCAACGGCACAGGCGATGAAGGCATCACCGTGGTGAACGCCACGGCACAGCAGGGGATTTACGACCAGCTCGTCGCGATCAACGAAAAGACCCAGGACCTGCCGCAAGTGAAGTCGCGCGGACCGGCGTGCAACAGCGACCACTGCCCCTTTGTGCAGAAGGGCGTACCGGCCATCTTCATCTACACCATGGGCGGCGTCAGCTATTACCACGACGTGATGGACCGGCCGGAAACATTGCCGCTCACGAAGTTCGACGGGCTCTACCGCACCCTGGCCACGTTGCTCAGTACCTTGAAATGAGCGTGGAGCGCGCGGGCGGAAGGCTCTTCTTAGTGCCCACGCCCATCGGCAATCTGGAGGACATCACCCTGCGCGCGAAGCGCATCCTGGAGGAAGCCGACGCGGTGATCGCCGAGGACACCCGCGTGAGCGGGAGGCTGCTGCAGCACTACGGCATCAGCCGCCCCTTTATCGCTTTCCATGCGCACAACGAGCACAAGGTGACGGACCGCTTGGTGGAGCGCTTGGTGGCCGGTGAGCGCTTTGCGCTGGTCACCGATGCGGGAACGCCCGCGATCAGCGACCCCGGATTTTTGCTGGTGCGCGCTGCCGTAAAGCAGGGCGTCGTCGTGGAATGCCTTCCCGGCGCCACGGCCTTCGTTCCCGCCTTGGTGAACAGCGGCCTGCCCTGCGACCGGTTCACCTTCGAAGGCTTTCTACCGGTGAAGAAGGGCCGCCGGACGCGTATCACCGAGCTGGTGAACGAGCCGCGCACGATGGTCTTCTACGAAAGCCCGCACCGCATCGTCCGCACCCTGCACGAATTGGCGGAAGCCTTTGGGGCGGAACGCCAAGCCAGCATTTCACGCGAGATCACCAAGCTGCACGAGGAGACCTTGCGCGGCACGCTGCCGGAGCTGGCCGCGTACTTTGAAGTGCATCCGCCGAAGGGGGAATTCGTGTTGTGCGTGGCGGGGGCGTGAGTGGTGGACATGTTCGACAGGCACGTGCGACCATGTCCACGGCAGGTCGACACACCAAGCTCGCGCTCGCGTGTTTTACTTTTTCTGCCAGTGCAACACTGATACCTCGCACACAGGAGCGCCCTTCACTAACCCCTCACGGCAACTGCTCCACACGCACGTTCGTGGTGATCACACCGCCAATGTTCTGAAGAATGGGGTCCCGGTCGTTCCCGGTGCCGGTATATTTCGCAGTGCCGTCCATGTTCACGTCGGATGATAAGTAGCCGTTCACCGTATTGGTGGTGACCCCCCCGACGACTTGCAGAATAGGGTCGCGATCGTTGTTGTTGCCGGTGTATTTCAATCCGGAAGGAGCTGCGACATCCTTGGAGACATCACCGGCCCAAAGCACATGCGTGCTACCGATGGTCTTCGTGCCGCCCGTACCATAGGTCGCCGCACTGGTGAAGTCCACGGCGCTCACGACCGTGGACAGCATCAGGGGGGCAGCGGTCATGGTTCCAAGGTGGTTACGGTGCCGAACTACGATGTGGTAGCTGCCTGCCGCGACGGGGAATGAGATCGGCGACACGCCATCCACCGCGACCACATCCCCATTCCGCTGAAGCAACGCCGCGCGGGTAGCCACGATGTTCGCTGGCGCACTTGCCTCCCTCAATTCGACGATCACCCAATCCACGATGGCTGGGTTGCCTTCTTTCCGGAGCACGCCATCATGGATGCGCTCGCCGCCACCATCCGGTCTGTTGAAGCCCGATCCGGTGTACGGTTCATCTGCCGGTAACAGACCCGCAACACGCAGGTCGTCGCGCATCAACAGGGTCCCGGTAACATAGGGTCCTTCCAGCATCAGCTTTACGGCGAGCCGCACGCCGCTGTTCGTTATGGACACATTGTCCAAGTACAGGCGATCGCCATAGTCGTTCACTCCGGTGAACCGGATCACGACATTCATGCCATCGTATGCGCTCAGGTCGATATCATGCAATTGCCATTGTTCCGCTGCAGTAGGGGACCAAGGGCTGGTACCCGTGGTCGTAGTACCCAGTGCAAGTGCCTCGGCGTAGTACAGCTGCGCCCAATTCGCTCCGCAATCCGTACTGATCTCAACACGCAGACCATCGGTATAATTGGCGCCATAAGGTTTGTAGGCGTGATGGAATTTCAACCGTGTGCCTGCACTGCCCGCCAACGAGATCAATGGCGATACCAGGTGGTCCAACTGGCCCGGTGCGTTGTAGTAATAATAATCCATCCTCCAAGCTCGTGTGGGCAGACCATCTGCCCCGGAGGTGAGCGCTTGGTTGCTCCACGTGTCCAGATCATCCGGGTTCTTCAAGCTCCATCCGGCAGGGGCGATCAGCAGATCTTCGGCATCGGCGGTCACCGGTGTTGCGGCCGTACTGTTCAAGTACGTGATCTGATCACTGACCGTTCTGGTATGCGTTCCGTTCACATCGGTAACTGTTAACGATACACCATAGGTGCCGGGTGCGCCGTATGTCACCACCGGATCGCGCACTGTACTGGTAGCCGGGTTTCCGCCCACGAAAGTCCATGCCCAAGTGGCACCGTTGCCGCTGAGCGCGCTGTTGTCGTAGAATTTCACGGTGGGTCCGAGGCACGTGACGGTCCTCCTGTCCACGGCGAAATTGGCGACCGGCGGAGCTGGTGCTTCCATTGCACTTTCCCATACGCTCCGGTCCGTTCCATTGCGGATCAAGCCATCGCGGTAGTTGATCAAAAGGCGTGTGCTGAAGATCTTGGCAGGCAGTCCAGCATTCCACAGCGACCATGCCGGAGCCGCATCGTTGCGCGTGTACACGGCACGACGCGTTCCGATGTAGACCACGCCATTGCTACCATACTGATGCGTGATGTTCGTTGGCCATTCACCGTTCAACCCGGCATCCGTGATGTTGGTCCACGCACTACCTCCTGATGTGCTCTTGTACACCACGTATCCGTTCAAGTTCGGACTATTCCCGTACTGCGAGGTGCGCACCAACCAGATCGTTTGTGGGTCCACAGCGCTGACAGCGATGTCGTACGGCACCCATGTGTTCCCGTTCAGAGCTGCACTTGTCGGGGTAATGTCCGTCCAGCTGCCGCCGGCATCCGTGCTGCGATACACGCGTTTCACGCCCCACCAGTCCACATACGTACATGCGTAGATCGTATTCGCATCGCTGAACGCGACTTCGATGTTCGTGACCTTCTCACCGAAATCATGCACTTGTGAAAAGCTCAGCCCATTGTCATTCGTGAGCCAAAGCGCGGTCCCGTTCCCCACGTATGCCGCATCGACCAAGTTCGGATGCCATGCCACTTCGCTGCTTTCGCCCACGATATAGCTCGCGTTCGGTTGTTTGCTCCACGTGCCGTTGGTGTTGTTCACATTGCGGTCTCCGCTCAACACTTTGTAGCCGTAGTCGCTCAATGCGCGTCGGTCATATTGGGGGTGAACGAAGCCTCGATATCCATCACCACCGTCAGTGCTGACCCAGCCGTTGATGTACGTATTGTTGTCCTTGAGCAAGGTGCCGTTGTGGTACGTGCCGCCGAGCATCACGTTGCTACCGGTCCATCCGCCTGCACCGAATCCCCAGAAGTCCGTTCCACTGATCCCGAACATGCGCCGTTCGAAGGTTGCGCCGCCGTCGCTGCTGTAGAACACGCCACCGTCGTTCGCAGCCCATACCTCGTTGGCCCCGTAGTAGCGGAAGTCGTGGATGTCCGCATGCAGGTAGTCCACTTTGTTGCTATGGCTCCATTTCGCGGGGCAGGTGAAGCTTGCACCACCATCGGTGCTCACCCAACGTTGCACACCGCACACGTTCACCTTGTCCGCGTTGGAGGGATCAACATCGAAGGCCAGATCGTAGTAGTACTGTCCGCCATCATCCTGTCCGCCATCGTCCCAACCCATCAAGTTGAAATTGGTGGGAGAGGGGACACCCGCCGGTTGCGCACCGCAACACTGAAAGGTCCAATTCGCACCTTGGTCAACGCTTTTGTAGACACCGTACAAGCCGCTTCCACCATTGGCATCGCCGGTACACAGTGCATAGACCATGTTGGGGGCGGCAGCGCTCACGGCGATCTCCGTCCGCTTTTGCTCGTCGGGCGAAACGGGTAACGGCCAACCGGTCCCGACCTGCGCAAATGTTGAACCATTGTTCGTGCTGCGCCAGAATTCGGTACGGTTGCCGATCTGCTTAATGGCGTACACCGTATTCGGATCGCTCGGTTTAAATTCCAATTCCTGCCAGGCGCCGGCCTGCACCTGGGTGAACGTTGATCCGGCGTTCGAGCTGCGCCACAATCCTAGATCGCTCAACACATACAGCACTTGCGCGTTCGTCGGGTGGACCTGGATCTCCTTGAAAGCATGGGCCAAGCCTTGAAAGGTGGCATCCCCGATGGTATTCCATGTGGAACCGCCATCAAGGGTCTTCCAAAGATCACCTCCTGCCCCGAAGTACACGATGTTGGCGTCCGTCCGGTCGATCTCCAGCGCATAAACTTCACCGACCATCATGCTTTTCGTAAGGTTCGTCCAGTTCAAACCTTTGTCCACGCTCTTCCAAAGCCCACTGTTCGCCGTGCCGGCATAGATCACATCCGGGCTGCTCGCACTCTGCTTCACGGTGTATACATGGGCCGCACCGCACGCATAGCTCTTCGCTACAGCGCCATGGTCCCAATCGAAAGGGCCGATGCAACCCCAATTTGCCGCACGTGAGCCGACAAGTTCCTCCGATGCACGGAGGTAGACGTTCAATGTGGTCGCATAGTCCGCCCGTTGTTGCGGATCGAGGGGAATTTGATCATGGCCCAATTCACGCTTCCAGCGCTTATAGTATTGGGTATGGCCGTTCTTCACGAACGGGTGCGAGGCGTAGTAGGCAACGTACGCCTCCTCCACCGCTCCGGGGTCCGGGTCAGGTGCGTACATGAGCCTCACCCATTCCGGTAGCGATGGCCCATCCGCATTGTAACGAAGCGCCTCCAATTGTGCGCGGGACACGAGGAATAGGCAGATGAAGACGAGGAACAGTTGTGATCTCTTCATTGGTCAACAGGATCTGCTTGTAAGATGGGAGGTCCTGAAGATCGCAGCGGAACAGATCTACCTCCGTATTGGGTTCCTATGGGTGTGGAAAGAGCGCTGGGGAACGCCCGACGAAATTCACCTCTTGACCCTCGGTGTTTCCGTGGCCCAGGCTGGGCTATGTTGATCTTGCCGACATGAAATTGACGAAGCACCATCTGCGTGATCCCGCGCTGCGGAACAGGTCCTGAGGTTACGTTGACCAGGAGCCCGCGGCCATCAGTTGTGCGCAACGCACGATCCCCCGTTGGCAAGCCGGGGCCGGTGCGGCTCCTGTCCGGGACCATATGCCACTATCTTTCGTCAAGTCCCGCCACCATGCGCAGCCTGATCTTCCTTCTTACCCTCGGCCTCAGCTCCGGAGCGATGGCGCAGAACGTCATCTACCGTAACTATGGCGAGTACGTCGCCAAGCAGGGCGATTCGGTGGACGGCCCGGTCAGCGTGGTGCCGAACATGGGCCGCTTCGTGGTGAGCTATGTGAAAGAAGGATCGAAGAAGCACGTGGCCACCCGCAAAGTCTGGGGTTTTCTGAACAATGGTTTTCTGTATAGGATAGAGCCGGAGGGCCACCTCCCTGTGCGGTTGATGGCACAGGGCGCGATCTTCTATTGGGAGAACGGCTTCGCTCACTTGCGCATCCAACGCGATTCCACAGGGGCGGCCGGGTTTAAGTACGGTTACGGTTCCTACCTCAGCCGGGAACTGCAAAGCGGGATCGTCCCCGCCAGCTTCAAGGCGGAGGACACGAAGTCATCGTCCGCGAAGTTCAAGGAATCATGGCCGGCATACGCGGAGTTATTGGGCCGCATCGGAGAAGGTGCGGACATGGACAGTGTGCGCCAGTTGGTGGTGGACTATGAAGTTGCAGTGGAGGAAGGGAAAGTGGCGGGGCCGTGAGGGAGGAGAGGATTAGCTGATAGGTTGCTCAATGCGACCATCAGCTAATCGTCACATCAGCTCATCAGCTAATCATCGGACCCCGTAGCTTTCGGCCATGAAAGCATGGCAGCTCACCGCGCACGGCGATCCCGCGAAAGTCCTTGTACTACGGGAGCTTCCCGACCCCGTGCCGAAGCCGGGCGAGGTGCTCATCCGCAGCGAGGGCTTCGGCCTGAACTATGCTGATGTGATGGCCGTGAAGGGCCTCTATCGCGATGCGCCGCCGCCGCCTTGCGTGATCGGTTATGAGACGGTGGGCCGTGTGGAACAATGCGGCGAAGGTGTTCCTCCGGAGCTGTTGGGCAAGCGCGTGTTGGCGATGACGCGCTTCGGAGGTTATGCGGAGCTTGCTTGTACGGATCATCGCGCCGTGGCTGTGATCCCGGAGGACATGGGGCTTGGCGAAGCCTTGGCCATGGCCACCCAAGGGGCCACGGCTTGGTACATGGCCATGGTGGCCTCACCGGTGCAGGCGGGCCAACGCATTCTTGTGCATAGCGCCGCCGGGGGCGTGGGGCAGTTGCTCACGCAGATGGCCGTGCATCAAGGATGTGAGGTTTTCGCCGTGGCGAACGGGGAGGAGAAGATGGCCTACTTGAAGCAGTTGGGCGCACAGCACGTCATCGACCGCAAAGCGGGTGACCATGCGGTGCAAGTCGGGAAACTATTAGGCAAGGAACGCTTGAACGCGAGCTTCAACGCGGTGGGCGGGACCACCTTCAAAAAGGACTTGAAGTTGATCGGCAGCGGTGGTCGCTTGTTGCTCTTCGGTGGTGCCGAGCGCGGCGCGGGCGGTGCGTTCGGCACGTTGCGCTTCGTGTGGAACATGGGCCTGGTGATCCCGATCTTCCTGATGATGCGCAGCAAGAGCCTGATCGGCGTGAACATGCTTCGCCTCAGCGAGCACAAGCCTTTGTTGGTGGCCACCTGCATGCAAGGTGCGCTGGACGCGATGCGCGAAGGCTGGCTGAAACCCAAGGTCCATCCACTTTTCAGCGCGGATCAACTTCCGCAGGCGGTGGAGCTGCTGGGCTCGGGGAAGAGCATTGGGAAGGTGGCGGTGAAGTGGGCCTGATGCTATTCCTTCTCTTCCTTGGCGTCGGGGTCGTCCTCCACCGGCGTGGGGTCTCCGCCCACATTCTCCTCTTCCTCCTCTTGGCGCAGCCGCTCGTGCAGGCTGCCGGGCGGTAAGGTGGGCGAGAACGGGTCGGTGCTTTCGTTGCCGAGCGGGCGTGGCTTCGGGTCGGGTGTGGGCTTGGTGTCCATGGTACAGTGAATTGCTTTGTACAAGGTACGCACGAAAAGGCGTGCCGAAAAGGTCGGGCCTTGACCCAATACCTTTGCATCTCATGCCGCTACTGAATATCCAGCCCGTTCCCTTCGCCGATTGGGGCATCGGCATTGATCGACCCTTGATCATTGCAGGCCCTTGCAGTGCTGAAAGCCGTGAGCAGGTGCTGGCCACCGCTGAAGGGATCGTGGAACATGCTCCACAGGTGAAGGTGTTCCGCGCGGGCGTGTGGAAGCCCCGCACCCGGCCCGGTGGCTTTGAGGGCGCGGGCGAGGCCGCCCTGCCTTGGCTGGCCGAAGCCAGGGAGCGCACCGGTCTGTTGACAATGGTGGAGGTGGCCACACCGCAACATGTGGAAGCCGCGCTGAAGGGCGGGGTGGACATGCTGTGGATCGGTGCCCGCACCACCCCGAACCCGTTCAGTGTGCAGGCCATTGCCGATGCGCTCAGCGGCACGGACATCCCGATCTTCGTGAAGAACCCCGTGAACCCCGACCTGCAATTGTGGATCGGTGCCTTGGAGCGCTTGTTCGCCGCCGGGCTGACGCGCGTGGCCGCCATACACCGCGGCTTCCATTGGTTCGAGCGCACGCCCTACCGGAACAGCCCGATGTGGGAGATCCCGGTGCGGCTCAAGGCGGCCTTCCCGGATCTGGAACTGCTGTGCGACCCCAGCCACATCGCCGGAAACCGGGAACTGTTGGCCGGCGTGGCCCAACAGGCCTTGGACCTCAACTTCAGCGGGCTGATGATCGAGACGCATATCGATCCCGAGGCGGCGAAGAGTGACGCGGACCAGCAGGTAAGACCACAGGACCTTGCCACCCTACTGAACGGATCGACCTATCGCCGTTCCACCGCCGGCCCGGACCTTCGGGATGAACTGCAGGAGCACCGCGACCTGATCGATCGGCTCGATGAGGAGATCCTACAGAAGGTCGCGGCGCGCATGGAGATCTCCGAGCGCATCGGCCTGTTCAAACAGGCGCACAACATCGCCATACTCCAGCCCGAACGTTGGCGGTACATCATGCGGGCCGCGCAGGCAATGGGCACGGAACTAGGGCATTCACAGCACTTCATCCAAGCGCTGATGGACGCCGTACATGACGAGAGCATCCGCAAGCAGACCGCCGTTTGGGAACGCGAACAACTTGCCGCAGGATACCAAGGATCGAGCGAGAATGGCATCGCCTCTCCTGACATTGGTCACGGATCGGCATAGCTTTCATGCTTGAGCCAACACAACATCGTTCCAACCCCGACCCCATGATCAAGAACTACGCCTTCGTCCTCACGGCCTTGTTAATAGTCTCCCAAGCCACCGCCCAACCCGCCTTCACCGATGGCACCGCGATGCTGGGCCACACGGCCAACAGCGGTGGTTGCATGGCCGTCACGGACATGGACGGCGACGGCCTGGACGATGTGGTGCAGTTGGATTTCGGTACACATGTCTACGTGCTCTATCAAGAGACCGACGGTAGCTTTACCACCGTGGACTACGGCTCTTTGGACAATAGTTCCCAATGGGGCTGGGCCATCGGCGATCTGGACAACGACGGGCATAAGGACATCTGCGGCGGGGCCACCGGCCAACAGAATTTCCTCAGCATCACCGCACGTGGGGTCTCCAGCTTCAGCAATTTGGACGGTCCGTCCATCTTCACCCAGTGCATGAGCATGGGCGACATGAACAATGACGGCCGGACGGACATTTTCGCCTGCCATGACAATGGGCCGCCCAACATCTGGTTCACCAATGCCAGCGGTGTCCCGGTGAACAGCAACAGCTACATCGATTGGAGCACCTCTCCTTCCAGCGACATGAGCGGGAACTATGGGAGCTGCTTTGTCGATTTCGACAACGATGGCGACCTCGACCTGTACATCGCACACTGCCGCCAAGGGGTGAACAGTTCGGATGACCCACGCCGTTGGAACCGCTTGTTCGTCAACGACGGCACCAACCATTACACGGACCAAGCTGCTGAATATGGCGTTCAGGACCACGAGCAGACCTGGACATCCGATTTCGGGGACTACGACAATGACGGCGATCTGGACATGTTCAGCAACGAACACAGCACGGGTACGCAACTGTTCGAGAATGACGGGACGGGACACTACACGAACGTCACCGCCGGAAGTGGATTGGGCGTAGCAAGTTTCCCGCTACAGGGCATGTTCCGGGACATGGACAACGACGGCTTTCTGGACATCCTGATCGCCGGCGGAAGTGAATTTTATTACAAGGGCAATGGCGATGGGACCTTCACCCTGGTTGAAGGTCTGTTCCCCTCTTCCAAGGCCATGCACGGCTTTGCCTTCGGCGACCTCAACCGGGATGGCTTTGAGGATGTATATGCCAACTATGGCAGCGGCTATGTGGATGGCAGTGCCGGCAACCCGGACCGTCTCTGGCTGAACACGCCCAACGGCAATCACTTCTTCCGCGTGCGGCTGCAAGGCACCACCAGTAACCGGGATGCTATCGGCGCGCGCGTCACTATCACCGGCCCGTGGGGCACGCAGATCCGTGAGGTGCGCTCCGGCGAGAGCTATGGCCTGGTGAACTCCTTCATCCTGCCCTTCGGTCTGGGAGCGGAGACCATTGTGCCGACGGTGACCGTGCGCTGGCCCAGCGGTCTGGTGGAGACCTTCAACGATCTGAACGCCGACCAGACCATCACCGTGGTGGAAGGCACCTGCGTCTCGCCGAACGTGGCCATTTCGGCCTCGCCTTCCGCCATCATCTGCCCCAGCAGCGGCCCTGTTCTGCTGACCGCCTCGCCGGGAACCGACTTCACGTGGAACACAGGTGCCACAGGACCGACCCTCAGCGTGGACCAAGCGGGTGCCTATTGGATCATGACCGGCACCGGCACCTGCACCACCCAAGCGAACGTGAACGTGCTGGAGAGCCCGGATGAGACGCCCACCGTATCCGCCGCAGGTCCCACCACGATCTGCCCCTTGGATCAGGTGGTGCTCACCGCCAGTCCGGCATCCGGTTATCTGTGGAGCAATGGAAGTGACCAGCAGAGCATCACGGTCAGTGCGGCCGGTAATTACACGGTGACGATCGAAGGAGCCTGCGCCGCGTTCACCTCGGAACCCGTGGAGGTGACCCTGCTCAATGCGCCCGCCGCACCGATGAGCGAGGATGTGTCGATCCCCGTGGCCGGCACCGCGGTGCTCACCGCCACGGGCGACAGCATTATTTGGTATGATGCGGAGGTGGACGGTACTCCCGTGGGCTATGGCAGCCCGTGGACCACGCCGTTCGTGGACACGAACACCCTCTTCTGGTGCTCGGACCTGGGCCAGAACGGCGGTGTGCCGCAGTATGGAGGAAAGACGGACAAGTCCGACATCGGGACCTACCAGAACAACGCCACGTACTACAACTATTTCAGCACCTACGAGGACATGGTGATCAAAAGTGCCAAGGTCTACGCGAACGGTGCCGGTGAGCGCCCGATCGCCGTCGTGGACCAGGGAACAGGCAACATAGTGGCCTCGGGGAACTTCTTCATCCCGGACGGTGAGAGCCGGGTGCAATTGGACCTGTTGGCTCCGGGCGGCGGCGCGTACGCCTTGCGGATCGTTTCCGGCGACCCGCAGCTTTGGCGCGATGGGGTTGGTAGCAACCCGGTATACCCGTACGACCTGGGCGGCTTAGGCGCGATCACGGGCTGCAACGCCGGTTCGGCCAATTACTACTACTACTTCTACAATTGGGAAGTTGCCTCGCCGGCTTCTTGGTGCGAAGGACCACGGACGCCGGTGGAAGTGCTGGTCGGTCCCACGGGCGTGGCGCCCGATGGTCAGGCCGAGGGCCTGCGTGTCTTCCCGAACCCGGCCACCGACAAGGTCACCATCTCCGGTAAACTGCCCGAAGGTGCTGCCACCGCGGAGTTCCTGGACGTGGCCGGCCGTGTCTGCCTCCGCGCCGCGATCACTCCCGCTGGTGTAACGATCGATGTTTCCTCCTTGGCCCCCGGTGCCTACACCTTGCAATTACGCGGGGAAGATGGCATCAGCAACACGGCTTTCGTGAAGCGTTGATTCCGGATGCATCCTCCACAAGAAGCCCTGGAACCCCCGGAGCTTTTTGCTGTCCGACCAAGGCGATCAGGTGGTTACTTTGCGGCATGACCGACCAGGTGGACGAACAGCAACCGCTGAGGCTGCTCATAGTGGGCGCAGGGGCCCTCGGGAATGCATTGCTGCCGCGCGTCCTGCGCTGGAAATGGGACGGTATCACCATCATGGACGGTGATCGGGTGGAGGAGAAGAACTTGGTACGGCAAGAGCTCTTTGCACCCGTGGACATCGGCAGGCCGAAGAGTGATGTACTGGCGGCCTGGGTCCGCAACATGCCCGTTCCGGTGCACATGGCGTCCCGGGATGAATTCCTTGATGCGAACAACGCCGAAGCGCTCATTGCCGTGCACGACGTGGTGGCGGACTGTACGGACGATGCACATGTGAAGCGGTTGATCGACCGCACCTGTGCTGAGTACGGCGTGGCGTTGGTGAGCGGGTCCGTCCACGGAAAGGAAAGTCAGGTGATCCTTTTGCACGCGGAAGGGGAGGACGAAGCGATCACGCGTGATGAGCTCTTCCATGGCAGACCCGGCGGGGAGCAGGACGGTTGCGACATGCGGAACGTGCCGATGGAGACCATCGAGGAAACAGGCCGGCGCATGGCACAACTGCTGCGCGCCGTGCGACAAGGCGAACCCGTGAAGAACGGCCGCATCGACCTCTTCGACGGTAAACGTTGGACCGCGATCGATCCCCCGGACCACTGAAAGATGGACAGCACCTTGTTGATCCTCCTGATCGCCTTCGTCGCCTTCGCCTACGCCATGGTGGGCCACGGCGGTGCCAGTGGCTACCTCGCGTTGATGGCATTGGCGGGCATGTCCGTGGTGGTGATGCGCCCCACCGCGCTGGTATTGAACCTCTTCGTCAGCGCCATCTCCTTCACGCTTTACGCGCGTTCAGGCCATTTCAAATGGAGCACCTTCTGGCCCTTCGCGGTACTGTCGATCCCGGCGGCGTGGCTCGGCGCGCACGTCGTGCTGGACCCCGTGATCTACAAGCGTATCCTTGCGGTCTGCCTGCTCTTTGCGGTCGCCAAGCTCTTCGGCTTTTTCGGAAAAGGCAAGGATGGCCTACGGCCCATCCCGTTGGTCTGGGGCTTGCTGATCGGCTCGGCGCTGGGCTTCGTCTCCGGCATGATCGGCATCGGTGGCGGCATCCTGTTGAGCCCGGTGCTACTGCTCTTCAATTGGGCGGACATGAAGACCACGGCGGCCACCTCGGCGCTCTTCATCTTCGTGAACAGCGCGGCCGGTATCGTGGGCGCTTTCGGCAACGGTGAAACGTTGGGCACGGAGATGGTGCCGTGGATCATCGCGGCAGTTCTGGGCGGTCTGCTCGGCAGTTGGATCGGCGCGAAGCGGTTGAACGAACTGCGCTTGAAGCAGGCCCTGGGCATCGTCCTCCTATTCGCCAGCGTGAAACTGATGATGGCATGATCGACGTGAAGGAGGCGAAGCGGCGTTTGATGGCCAACGTGCTGGTGATGCCCACGGAAGCCGTGCCGTTGCTCAATGCATTGGGCCGTTTTGCGGTGAACGACGTGGTCGCGCCATTCGATCATCCGCTGTTCGATTGCAGCGCGATGGACGGCTATGCGTTCAGGTTTTCCGAAGAGGTGAAGGCATGGACCGTGGTCGGCGAAGTGCCCGCCGGGGATGCTTTTTCACGCGGACTTCAAGCGGGTGAATGCGTACGCATCTTCACCGGGGCCATGATGCCTGAAGGTGCGGACACCGTGGTGATGCAGGAACTCGCGCAACGTTCCGGTGAGGCGATGACCCACACGGACGTGAAGTTGAAACGCGGCGGCAACGTGCGCTGCAAGGGCGAGCAGTTGCGCACGGGTGATGTGGCCTTGCTGAAAGGAACGCCGCTGGATGCGCCCGCGATCGGGCTGTTGGCTTCGGTCGGTGTGCAGGAGGTGCTTGTGGCGAAGCGGCCGCGCGTGGCCTTGCTGATCAGCGGTGATGAATTCGCCGAGGGCGCGGTCCCTTCGCCGGGGAAGATCTTCGGGACCAATGGCATGATGTTGCAGGCGGCCTTGCGCAACGCGGGGATCGAGGCAAGCCTCGTGCAGGTCAATGATGACCGCGAAGCGTTGATCGCTGCATGGAAGCAAGCAGCCAAGGCACATGATCTCGTCATCTCCACCGGTGGGGTGTCCGTCGGTGATCATGACCTGATCCGGCCCGCCTTGGAAGCGCTCGGAGCGGAGTTCATCCTTCACGGCGTGAAGCAGAAGCCGGGCAAACCGATGCTCTTTGCGAAGCTCGACGGCACGCCGGTCTTCGGCCTGCCCGGCAATCCCCGCGCGGTGATGGTGCTGTTCGGTGAATACGTGCTGCCCTTCCTGCGGGCCATGCAAGGAGCAGCGGATCCCGGTCCATGTATTGAGCATCTTTCGATCGAACAAGCGTTGAAGGTCAAAGGAGACCGGGCGGAATTCCGCGCGGCGCTCGTGACGGAAGGGAGAGTGAAATTATTGGCCGACGAAGGCTCGCACATGCTGCGATCGCTCACCGAAGCAAATGCATTGGCGTTCATCCCGGCCGATGTGCGGGAGTTTAAAGCAGGGGACACGATCGAAGTACACCACATCCGGTGATGGGAAGCAAATACGCATGGACCGGGGTGGTGCTCGCTGGTGGCAAGAGCACGCGCATGGGGCAGGACAAAGCGCTGCTGGAAGTGAACGGGAAACCGTTGCTGCTTCACGCCGTGGAGAAATTGAAGCCGCATGTGCGCGAGCTCTTCGTGATCGGGGAACCGCGCAAGTATGGCCACATCTGGCCGGACGTCATGCCGGATGATATCCCCGGCCTGGGACCCTTGGGCGGCATCGTGACGGCCATGGGCAACGCACGGCACGACCGCTTGCTGGTGCTGGCAGTGGACGCGCCCGGTGTGAACGCGAGGTTGCTGGAACGTCTCACCCGCGAACTGCCGGATGACGCCGATGCCTTGGTGCCGCGCCACGACGACGAATTGGAGCCCTTGGTCGCCGCGTATCATCGGCGGTGTGCCGGTGCCTTCATGGACCACATCACACGCAGCCAGCTTTCCATGCACGGAGCCTTGGCTGATGTCAACGTGGCTTACTTAGACATCAAGCCCGGTGATGACGGCTGGCCGGAGGACCTCTTTTGCAACCTCAACAGTCCTGCCGACCTTTGAGCCATGGACATCATGCTTTTTGGATTGATCGCGGAGAAGGCCGGGACTGATCGGCTAACCATCTCGGCACCGGATACGGGCGCGTTAAGGCAAGCCTTGGAAGAACGCATCGAAGGACTTTCATCGCTGAGCTATGCGCTGGCCGTGGACCGGAAGATCACGCATGAAAATATTGAACTGAGCGGCAGCGAGGAGATCGCGCTGCTGCCCCCATTTGCAGGAGGATGAGCGAAACCAAAGCGCCCAAGAAACGGGACATCTTCACTGATGGTCCGATCGATCCGACCTTCATCGCGGAGAGCATCGCGAAGCACGCCACGCGCCATGACATCGGCGCGCACGAGATCTTCCTGGGCCAGGTACGGGCGGACATGGCGGACGGTTCGGGCGGAAGATCTTCCGCCCGTACAACCGCCATCGCATACACCGCTTACCGCGACATGGCCAACGAACAGATGATCCCCATCCGCGAAGAAGCCTTCGCACGCTGGCCCATCACTTGCTTGCACGTACACCACAGCCAAGGCATCATCAAGGCCGGTGAGCTATGCTTCTTCGTCTTTGCCTCATCGGCGCATCGCCAGGTAGCGCGCGAGGCCGTGGCCTATGTCACGGATGAAGTGAAGAAGCGCCTACCGATCTTCGGGAAGGAGGTTTTGGAGGATGGGGAGCATGTATGGAAGATAAATACATGATGATATCCCGCAGTGGTGACCGGTAGTTGGTGATAGGTGATCAGAACCGATCCGCGCCCAATCACCAATCACTATCCACCAATCACCCGACCAAACTCCGTTGCCTATGATCGACATCACACACAAGCCTACCTCCCTCCGCGAAGCCATCGCCGAGGCCACCGTTAGCGTTAGCAAGCCGGAAACGATCGCAGCGGTGAAAGCCGGGACCGTCCCCAAGGGTGACGTGATCGAAGCCGCACGCATCGCCGGTCTCTTCGGCATCAAACGCACCGCGGACATGATCCCGGACTGCCATCCTTTGCCAGTGGAACACGCCGAGGTGACCAGCAGCGTCCAGGAAATGGCCATCGTGGTCACTGTGAAAGTGCGGACCATCTACCGCACCGGTGTGGAAGTGGAGGCCATGCACGGCGCCAGCGTGGCAGCGCTCACCATCTACGACATGCTTAAGCCGATCGACAAGGGCATCACCATCGACCGCATCCGCTTGGTGGGGAAGAAGGGTGGCAAAAGCGATTGGAAAGATCAGTTCGACAAGATGCCAAGCGCTGCCGTGCTCGTCATCAGTGACAGCGTTTCAGCGGGCAAGAAGGAGGACAAGGCCGGAAAGACGATCGGTGAACGGTTGAAGACGCTCGGTGTGGAGTTCGCTGCAAATGCGCTGGTACCGGATGAGCCGGAGCAGATCGCCGCACAGGTGAAGGCATGGGCGGAGCAGGGCATCGACCTTATCCTCACCACCGGCGGCACGGGCCTCTCACCACGTGATCGCACGCCGGAAGCCATCGCACCTCTTCTCGACCGCGAAGTGCCTGGTGTCATGGAGGCCGCACGCAGCTACGGCCAAGAGCGCGTGCCCCTCGCCATGATGAGCCGCGGCATCGCCGGGATGATCGGTCGTACGTTGGTGATCACCCTGCCGGGATCAACAAGAGGTGCGCAAGAGACGATGGACGCGCTTTTCCCGTTCGTACTGCATGTGGTCAAAGTGCAGGAGATGGCGTATCGGCACGGTATGTAGGGTTACGCCGCCAGAAGGCTAAGGGGGCATCAACCCTTGACTTTCTTCCGGATCACAAAGTTTTTGGTAGGTCGCTCCTTAGCGTTCGGATCAAACCGTTCATCGAAGCTGCGTAGGAACCATTGGAAGCGTTCACTCGGCGTCAGCGCCAAGAATTCGTGTTCCCTGCGGGGGTTGCTTTCTTCTTTGGTCTCGAAACGGATGCGGTTATCGGTAGACATGACGAATCTCAAAGCTATGGCACCACTACAACTCCGCTCTTAGGAACCGTCGCACCAACAAAGCGCCATAGCACGAATTGCCCGCCAGGCCACGAGATCCGTTGATCACTACGAGCATCTACTCGTACCGATCGCAGCACACGGCCCTGCGTATCGAACAACTCCAAAGTCCCGGCTTCACCGCCGTTGTGAATGGATAGGCCATTCACATCGCTGGTCACTCGGAAGGCCGAAGTCTGAAGTTCCGTGATGCCCGTTGTGGTGACGTCCACTTGGAAGATGCTGGTGTCGGCGCGTCCGCAATCGTCCGTGGCGATGTAAGTCACCGTGTAGTTGCCAACGGCAGTGTAGGTATGCGTGAAGCTGCTTTCCATATTCGTGCTGCCGTCGCCCAGGTCCCAGAAGTTGTTGGTGGTGTTCGTGGAATTCTCGCTGAAGGCCACTTGACCGCCGCCGAGGTCCGTGTGTTCCGGCAAAGCGACCGGATCGTTGACGCCGATGTTCCATGTGCTCAAACTGTCCAGCACCACGGACGATGCAACCTGTTGCAGGGTGGCTGCGGTCGTTGCATCCAATGTGGAAGTGAAGGTTGCGCCCATGGTTGTTCTGCGGAAAAAAGTACTGTACATGGTGCAGGCCACCAAGTAGGAGCCGGCAACGCTTGGGTGACTGCCATCTGCTGCATACAGGCCGATCGCCGGGAACTCTTCGCGCACGCGCTTCCACGCCATACCGGCGGGCGCACATGCGGTGCTATTGTCCTGCGCCATTTGCAAGTAGTTGATCCGTAGTTGCTCTTGCATGCCCTCGTATGTGCAGACCGGCGGCCAGGATGCGCAGTTGTCCGCATCGCCGTTCTCGCGGCCCCAGGTCATGTAGAACACGGGTTCCGCGCACGGGGAATGGGCACGGATGCTGTCCACTAATGCGGTCGCGTAGGGCAAGGATTCTGCGGCTACTTGCGCCGGCGGAAAGGAGGGAAGTTGGCTTTGCTCCTGCAACACCACGTAATTCCATCCGCCTTGGTCGATCAGGTTCTGCGTGGCCGTATTGGTGGTATGCCCGTTGAACGTGTAGCCGCCCGGTGTGGAGCTGTTGACGACCAACGTGTCCCCCAAGGAGAGCGCCAGTTGCCGGGTCAACTCCGGCAGGTTGTTCACTGCGGTGTAGCTGTTGCCGATAAAGAGCACGCGCGTGGTCTGCGCACTGGCGGAACCGATCGTTCCGAGGAGGATCAGAAATGCGAAGAGATGCTTCATGGCGTGAAGGTAGAGGGTCATGGGATCAACGTCCGCACGGTCTTGCGAAGTGGCACCGCGAAAAGGCATTTCTTTGCGTTCTTCGTGCCCATAGCGGTAGAAAGACATGGTCAACGGCAAAGAAGCATTCGTGGAGGAGTTCGTGCTGCATCGCATCGGTGCTGAGGGCGAGCCCAGCGTGTTCAGCGACTTCAGCGCGGTGATCAAGGGCGAATTGGAGCAGCAGTTCCTGCGGAAGCTCTTCCTGCGGCCCTTCACGAACATGGCCTTCACCTGCGAGTTCGCCTCGGAGAAGAGCACTTTGCGTCAGCTGTGCACGAAGATCTATGACGGTGAAAGCATCGTGGAGAACTCCGTGGCCATCGCCAAACAGCTCATCGCCGTGGCCCAGGAAGACAAGATGCCGGGCGGTGATCTGATCGTGGCGAAGTTCAGCGCGGTGGAGGTCGGCGGCGCGGAACATGAGGCAGTGGGCATCTTCAAATTCGATGAGAAAGAAGTTTTTCTGGAAAGCAGACTGAAGGACGAAACCATCGTACTGCGCATGAAGCGAGGGCTGGGCAACAACAAGCCGAACAAGGCCTGCTTGGTGGTCTTCTCCGGGAACTCCCCCACGCTCTTCATCATCGACAACCAGGCGAACACCGAATATTGGCAGAAGGATTTCATCGGATCACGGGCGAAGAAGGACCACGTGAACAGCACCAGCGATCGGATGCACATCACCAAGACCTTCATCACCGAACAACTACCGCAGGACTTCGTGGTGGAGAAGGCCGACCAGATCGACCTGCTGAACCGCTCCGTGGATTACTTCAAGAACCATACGGAATTCGACCAGGACGAATTCACGCAGGAAGTATTCCAGGAAGAGAAGGCCATCCAGTCCTACAAAGAATACAGCGACCGCTACCAGAAGGAGAACGACGTGCAGGTGCAGGACAACTTCGAGATCTCCTCTCACGCTGTGAAGAAGCAGGCGCGCGTGTTCAAGAGCGTCCTGAAGCTGGACAAGAATTTCCACATCTACATCCACGGCGACCGCAACAAGATCGAGCATGGCGTAGATGAGATCGGAAGGAAGTTCTACAAGATCTTCTACGAGCAGGAGTCGTGAGTTCCATCAACGTCTCACGCAGTTGACGTTGATGCCCTTTTGTAGCGTTGTAGTTCACGTGTCCTCAGGATCCCCTTCGGGAGATCGCTGAGGGAACTAGTTCACCCCCCGATGCTCACCATAGGTCTGCTGCTCAGATCGTGCAGCACTTCTTCCTGCTTGTCCAAATTGAACTGAGGTAATCCTCCCAGCATCTTGTGCTTCGCCAGCACGTTCGCTTCGATCAAGGAGGAAACATCCTCACCGCTGCGCAACGCTGAAAGCAGGTCGGTCTCCTCGCGGGCGAAGAGGCAGTTGCGCAGCTTGCCTTCCGCCGTCAGGCGCAGGCGATCGCAGTTTCCGCAGAAGGGCTCGGTCACTGTGCTGATCACCGCGAAGGTGCCTTGCCAGCCTTTCACGCGGTAGGCCTTGGCGGTGCTGTGCGGGTCGTCGTCGAGCTTTTCGATCGTGTGCGCGCTGCCGATGCGGCCGAGCATTTCGCTGTACGTGTACACGCGCTCACGGCCCCACAGATTGCCGGCGAAGGGCATGAACTCGATGAAACGCACATGCACCGGCCGGTCACGGGTAAGCTCCGTGAAGCGCAGCAGCTCATCATCGTTCACGCCGCGCATCACAACCATGTTCAGCTTCACGTGCAGGCCGCGATCGATCGCCTGTTCGATGTTCGCCAGCACGCGGTCGTGGCCATCGCGGCGGGAGAGGGTGCGGAAGCGCTCCGCATCAAAAGTATCCAAGCTGATGTTGACGCTCTTCAATCCGGCGGAGATCAGCTGGTCCAGGAAGAGGTGCAGGCGCGTCGCATTGGTGGTCAATCCCAGCTTCACCGGCAGTTGCGCCATGTCACGGACGAGATCCACCACGTCCGGCCGCATCAATGGTTCACCGCCTGTCAGTCGGATCTTAGTGATGCCGTATTGCTCCACGAAGAGCTTTGCCAGTGTGCGGATCTCTTCCCGCGTCATCAGCTCATCGCGTTTCAGGAACTGCTGATCCTCGGGCATGCAGTAGGTGCAGCGCAGGTCGCACTTGTCCACGATGCTGATGCGCAGGTTGCGATGGGTGCGGGAATAGCGGTCGGTAAGCAAAGTCATGACCATGCAAAGGTACCGTGGTGTGGTCGGGACCGCCCGGACATTCTTCCGGCCCCTGTTATGGATGCCGGGGGATCCCCGAACTTCGCCTCCATGAAGCCCGATGAAAAGGTGCGCTGTCCGTGGTGCCTGAAGGACGACATATACAAGCGTTATCATGATGAGGTCTGGGGCGTACCCGAGCATGACGACCGCAAGCTCTTCGCGAAGCTGATCTTGGATGGAGCGCAGGCGGGCCTGAGCTGGTATACCATTCTGATCCGTACGGAGAGCTATGCGAAGGCGTACAACAATTGGGACGCCAAAAAAGTCGCGCGCTATGGCGAGAAGGACGTTGAGCGCTTGATGAACGACGCAGGCATCATCCGCAACCGCTCCAAGATCATGGCCTCCATCAGTAATGCACAGGCGTATTTGAAGATCATGGAGGACGGCCCCGGCTCTTTCGATCGCTTCTTGTGGAAGCATGTACACGGCAAGACCAAGGTGAACAGGGTGAAGCAGATGAGCGATGTGCCTGTGTCCACGCCCGAAAGCGATGCCATGAGCAACGACCTGAAGAAGCATGGTTTCAAATTCACGGGCACCACCATCGTGTATGCGTTCATGCAGGCCTGCGGCATGGTGGACGACCATATGGTGACGTGCTGGAGAAAGAAGGGGTGAAGAAGATGCGCACACCAGTGTCTCCTATACAGATCACACGCGTCGAACATGGTTCGGCTACAGTGACCGATGATATCCTTGTCAGCGAAGAACCCTTGGAGATCCGCCTTGGCCATGGCCCGGAGGAGGACCGCAAGGAGATACAGCTGAGCGTAACCATGCGTACGCCGGGGAACGATGAGGAGCTGGCGATGGGATTTCTTTTCACCGAAGGCCTTGTCACGGACATGTCCCAAGTGCTGCGCGTGGTACCGTGCGAGAACGTGAAGGAAGAGGAAAGGGGCAACGTAGTGCGTGTGGAACTTCATCCGGCCGTTGAGATAGAGCCTGCGAAGTGGCAGCGCAACTTCTACACCAGCAGCAGTTGCGGTGTATGCGGGAAGACCAGCATCGGCGCCGTGCATACGCAATGCGCACGGCCCATTGCCCCGTTCGGACCGATCGATCCGAAGGTGATCACCGCACTGCCCGGCCGCATGCGCGAAGCGCAGACCGTCTTCAAGCATACCGGAGGCATCCACGCGGCCGCACTTTTCGATCGCGAGGGTAAGCTGCTGATCCTGCGGGAGGACGTGGGCCGCCACAATGCCGTGGACAAGGTGATCGGAGCCTTGTTGCTGTCTACGCGCTCCCAGCCGGGGATCGGCCCCGGACAACTGACAACTGACAACTACCAACTCCTCGTAAGCGGCCGCGCCGGCTTCGAGCTCGTTCAGAAATGCCTCATGGCCGGAATTCCGATGATGGCCGCCGTGGGCGCACCTTCTTCATTGGCCGTACAGCTGGCGAAAAAAGGAGGGCTAACGCTGGTCGGCTTCCTGTCCGGGGAGCGCTTCAACGTCTACTCAGGCGGGTAGCGCTTATTGGTAAGGAATCCTGATGATCGTCAGGATGCACCGTTTCCGGGCCGGATAACTTGCACCCTCATTTTGAAGGACGGATCGGACATGGACAACACCCCCCCGGAAAAGGCCTCTGGGCAGCCGCGCGAAAAGGGTGACATCCGGACGATCGAGGACGTTCGCCTCTTGGTGGACACGTTTTATGGCCGCGCCCGCTTGGATGAGCTGGTAGGCCCCATCTTCAACGATACCATCCAGGACCGTTGGCCGGAGCACTTGGCCAAGCTCTACAACTTCTGGCAGACCATCCTCTTGGGGCAGCACACCTACAACGGAAGCCCTTTTCTGCCACACGCGAAGCTTCCGATCGATAAGCGCCACTTTGACCGTTGGTTGCAGCTTTTCCACGGTACGTTGAGCGATCTTTTTGAAGGTCCCACGACCGAGGAGGCCAAACAACGCTCGGTGATGATGGCGCAGATGTTCCAATTCAGAATGGCCGAGCACGCGCGTGCTGGTACCACACCCGTCCGCTGATGACGGTGGTGAAGCATCCGGTCGCTCTGGTCGCGGTGTTCACGTGGCTTGGGCTCGTTGTGGGGATCGCCTTCATGGCCTCCTGGCTCAAGTACCGCGCTTTCGGGGTTTCCCTTCCCGTGGGTGCGGGCATCGACATGAAGCTGCTACCCGCGTTGCTGCGGGTGGAGTGGGTGCTGGCCTTGGCCATTGTGGCCGATCTGCTCTTGGGCAAGTCCTCTATGCTCATGCTCGCCCTGGTCGCGGTCCCGTTGCTTTTGCTCGCCGTCCAGACCCTTTGGCTTCAACCGGCCATGGACGCCGACGCCTTGCTGGTGTTCCATGGACAGAGCGGTGCAGGCACCGGTCTTCGGACGGTGAATACCGCAGTGGAGGCCGTGAAGGTCACTGCGCTGGCCGCGCTGGGCGTCGCACAATTCTCACGCCTATCAACCCGCGCCGGGGACCCGGCGATCAACGACCAAAACACACGATCATGAAGATCACACCCGAACGGACCGTGGGGTCCATCGTCGCCGAGGATTATCGTGCGGCGGCCGTGCTCACCAAGTACGGCATTGACTTCTGCTGCAAGGGCGGCCGCTCCGTGCAGGAAGTTTGCGAGAACAAGAACATCGACCAGAACAAACTGGCCGAGGATATCACCACACTTCTGGCCCGTGATGCCAAGAGCGGTGACGATGCCCGCACCTGGCCCTTGGACCAGCTCGCGGACCATGTGGAGACGGTACACCACCGGTACGTGGAGGAGCGCGGACCGATCATTCAACAGTACTTGGCCAAGCTCTGCAGGGTGCATGGCGAGCGCCATCCGGAGCTGTTCACGATCAATGATGAGTTCAACGCTTGTGTGGGGGCCATGGCCTCACACATGAAAAAGGAGGAGCTGGTGCTCTTCCCCTTCGTGCGCAACCTGGCCAAGAGCGAGCGTAGCAATGAGCCGTTCAAGACACCGCACTTCGGAACGGTGGAGAACCCGGTTAACATGATGATGGAGGATCACGTCGCCGAGGGCGAGCGCTTCGAACGCATGGGTGCCGTCAGTGACAGCTTCACCCCGCCAGCGGACGGATGTGCCACATATGCCACGGCCTTCAGCATGCTGAAAGAGTTCGAGGAGGACCTGCACCTGCACATTCACTTGGAGAACAACATCATGTTCCCCCGTGCGATAGCGTTGGAGAGGAGCTTGGCGCATGTCGCCAATTAAGCGACTTCCTGAACTACAGGGGATCAGCCGTGAGCACCACGACGGGCTCCTGCTGAGCTGGAAGATCAGGGCGGGCACCGCGAAAGGCGTGGCGCCCGCCCGCATACGCCGTTATTGCAGACGTTTTCTCCGGGAACAGCTCAAACCTCATTTCAACATCGAGGAAAGCGTGCTGTTCCCCGTCCTCGGCATGGATCATCCCGGCGTGCGCAAGGCCATGGCGGAGCACCGGCGCCTACAGCGGTTGATCAATGGCAACAGTGATGCGGTGGTGGCCGTGGCTTTGGTCGAGGAGGAACTGGAGGCGCACATCCGTTTTGAGGAACGGCATCTGTTCAACCTGATCCAGAAGGCGGCTACGCCGGAGCAGCTCGCGGAAATTGAGCGGGCGCATGCGGACCTGCCCCAGCAGGAGGCCAAGGGAGGCAAGCCGGAGGACGTATTCTGGGAGTGACCGCTGCTCAGCGGATCTTCAACAGCCAAGCGTGGCTCTGAGCACCGTCCGAGCTGATCCAGAAATAGCACAAGTAGGCTCCGGGATCTTTCAGCAGGGCCGCCAGTTCCGGATGTTCCTGGCTCGGATAGCACAGATGGAGACGCCCCTTTTCCTTGTCTAACCAAGGTGCCGGGGTTAGATCCGGGGTTTCCGCGATGGTGATCAAGGCGCTTTTTACGATACTGTGCTTGGAGCCGGGGGAGCCTTTGAAGAGCAATAGCTCCGGATGTTTACGCGAGCGGCGTTTGATGCTCAGTACTTCCACATGGCCGAAGGACCGAAGCGCCTTCCCGTCGGTGGCGGGCTGGTCATGGATCATAGGTGCTAAGGCCGAGGCCGGGTCCGACATGGGGCGATGATCTGAACGATGCCCCAAAGTTGGTGGATCAGCACCGGAAATGCACGCACTTGGCCGAAAAAACCGGGATGTCAGTCAGGGCGGGGCTTTCCAGTGCGCCGCAACCAGCCCGGGGCCACGGCTGCCCCTACGAAGAGATAGAGGTAGTAGGTGAACAAGCGCCAGAGCAAGGCCACCACCACGAGCATCGCCCCGGCCGGAAGCAGGTCGCGCATAAAGCCTACGAAGGCGAACTCCGCCGCGCCGCTCGCACCGGGCGTGGGGCTGATGAGCAGGATCACCCACAGCACGATCTGGCGTGCATACATCAGCAAGTGGTCGCTCACATTGAAGAACGCCGCTGCGATGAGGTTGAGCACGAGGAAGCGTGCGCCCCATGAGCACCAAGTGGCCGCGATCGCTTTCAGCCAGAAGCCGACCGACCTGCCCTTGAACTGATCGCTGGCCGCGATGAGATCGTCGCCGGCTTCGGCCATGTGCGGCCGGAAACGGCGGATCCAGCGGTGCTTGAAGAGGTTCACCAAGAACAGCTTGATCGCCCGGGGCCGGAAGAAGACGGAATAGAACACGGTGATCTTCATCACCGCGATAAATGCATAACCGATCCAGAAGAGCGCCTGCACGGGAAGCCCCCACATCGCTTCGTCCAGTTCCGGCGGGAACAGTCTGTCCATGCCTACGAGGAAGAACACCGCCGGTGCGAACACGAGGAAGAACAACTCGTCGAGCATGGCGGTCACCAGCACGATCGCGGCGCTGCGCCCCAGCGGGGTACCGTCCTTGGCCATCACGTAGATCGCCACGCTGGTGCCGCCCACCACCGCAGGGGCCACCGCAGTGGCGAATTCCCAGAGCGCGATCACTTGGAAGGAGCGTTTCCAGCCGAACTCGCCGTCGGTGAGGATGCGCAGCCGCAGGATGTAGCCGTAGTCACGCAGGCCGTTGGCGATCAGCGCGCCGAACAGCAGCAACAGGCCCCAAGGCGCGAGATGGACGCTGCGCAAGCGCTCCATACCGCTCATCAAACGGTAGCCGCCGTGTACCGCAGGAACGAACTCCGCCGACGTGCCGAGGTCCACCTCGCCGTTGTGGTTGGCATCCGTCCAAGCGTAGCTGCCGGTGCCGGCCTCCACTTGCTCAAAGCCCTCCTCATGCAATTCATGCCACAGGAGAAAGGCCACCGCAAAAAGTCCGAACAGGATGGGCAGCACCGAACGCCACGCCCGGAACGAACGCCGCACCTCGCGCTCATCCTTCGGGTCGATGCCCAGCTCTTCTTGCACCACCTTTGCCACGGGGCCAAGATATTCGCTGGCGCCCTGCTTCCGCCACACTTCCACATGCCTTCCCCGCTCGACCGCCGTTCCCTCGCGCTCGCCGCTCTCTTTTTCGTCAATCTGCTTTACGGCATCAACTACGTGGTGGCGAAAGGCCTGATGCCGGGCGTGATCGGGCCTTCCGGCCTCATTCTGCTCCGCGTTGCGGGCGCGAATCTCCTCTTCTGGCCGATGTGGTTGCTCAAGCGGGAACGCGTGGCCTGGAGCGATGCGAAGCGGTTGGTGCTCTGCGGTGTGTCAGGGGTGGCCATCAACCAACTGATGTTCTTCCACGGGCTCATGCGCACCTCGCCCGTGCATGCCAGCATCATCATGGTGGCCACGCCGATCCTCGTGCTGGTGCTCAGTGGCGTGCTCATCGGGGAGCGGATCACACGGAACAAGGCGCTGGGCGTGGGGTTGGGCGCGGTCGGCGCATTGATGCTGATCTTCCATGGCACCGCGCACAATGACGGTGCCACCATGCTCGGCGACCTCTTCATCCTCATCAACGCCAGCTCCTATGCGATCTTTCTGGTGATGGTGAAGCCGCTGATGTCGAAGTACTCCGCAGTGACCGTGATGGCATGGTGCTTCCTGGTGGGCAGTGTGATCGTGGTGCCTTTCGGCCTGCATGAGTTTTCCGTGGTGGATTGGCCCGGTCTCACCTGGCCACAGATAGGCGGCCTGGCGTTCGTGGTGGTGATGGTGACCTTCGTGGCCTACCTGCTGAACACATGGGCGCTCCGCGTGGTACAGCCCAGCGTGGCGGGCACCTTCATTTATCTGCAGCCCGTACTGGCCTTGTTAACGGCATACGTCGTGATGGACGGCGACCTCGGCCTGGGTTGGCCGCAGTTCACAAGCGCGGCGTGCATTTTCGTAGGGGTGTGGTTGGTGGGAAGAAGGGAGAAAAGGAGCGTTGCGGGATCACCGTGAACCGGGCTTTCGTACCGGGGCATCCGCGTTCATCGTTCCCGCAGGATCGCCCGAGAGGACCCTGCGGGAAGCCTGCTACATTTGCGGCCCATGTTGCGCTCCATGACCGGCTTCGGCCGCGCCGAAGGTTTAGTGAATGAGAAGAAGGTGACCGTTGAACTGCGGTCGCTCAACAGCAAGCAGCTGGACCTGCAGGTGAAGTTGCCCGGAGCTTGGCGCGAAAAGGAAACGGAATTGCGGCAATGGGCCGGGGAGCGCGTGGTGCGCGGCAAGGCCGATCTGTACGTGGGCGCCGAAGGAACGAAGGTCGACAAGCGGACCACCTTCAATGCCGAGGTGATCAAAGCCTATTATGATGAACTGCGCAAGGTGGCCGATACGGTCGCCCCGGAAAGCAGCACGGACCTGCTGGCCGTGGTGCTCCGCATGCCGGACGTGATGTCCACCGCCAAGGAGGAGTTCGACCCCGAAGAGTGGAAGTCCGTTTTTACCTTGGTGGAACAGGCCTGGGCCGCTTACGAGGAATTCAGGGCCGCCGAAGGTGCCAAGCTGCACGCCGAACTGAAGCAGCGCACCAACAACATCACGAACCTGCTGGCCGAAGTGACCGCGATGGACAGCGGCCGGATCGCACGCACCCGGGAGCGCATCCTTGCTCGGCTGGAAGAGCTTCAGGCGAAGGTGGACCAGGACCGCTTCGAGCAGGAGCTGGTGTTCTATCTGGAAAAAATGGACGTGACAGAGGAGAAGCTACGCCTCGCCACCCATTGCGACTACTTCCTCAAGACGATGGAAGAGGAGGAATGCCAAGGCCGCAAACTCGGCTTCATCACGCAGGAAATGGGGCGCGAGATCAACACGCTCGGCTCCAAAAGCAACGATGCGGAAATGCAGAAGCGGGTGGTGCTGATGAAAGACGAGCTGGAGAAGATCAAGGAGCAGATGCTGAACGTGCTGTGAGGAGGATGGCGACGGAACAGGGCAAATGCATCATCGTCTCGGCACCGTCCGGCGCGGGGAAGACCACCATCGTGCGGCATCTGCTGGGGCGCGACCTTGATCTGGATTTCTCCGTTTCAGCCACCAGCAGGCCCAAGCGGGATTACGAGCGTGATGGCCACGACTACTTTTTCCTTTCCGCCGAGGAGTTCCGTAAGCGCATCGCTGCGGACGCTTTTGTGGAATGGGAGGAGGTCTACCCCGGCCGGTTCTATGGCACATTGCGCAGCGAGATCGAGCGCATCTGGAAGGACGGGCGATACCCTATTTTCGATGTGGACGTAGTGGGCGGCCTTCGCCTGAAGGAGATCTTCGGTGAGAACGCGCTGTCGCTTTTCGTCTCGCCGCCTACCATCGCCGCATTGGAACAGCGTTTGCTGTTACGCGGTTCTGAAACTCCGGAATCACTGCGGGTCCGCATGGACAAAGCCTCTCACGAACTCACCTTCACCGTCCACTATGACCAGGTGGTGATCAATGACGATATGCAGCTTGCCTGTGAAGAAGCATACTCGGCCGTATCCGGATTCTTGAGCGCATGAAGATCGGTTGCCTGTTCGGTTCCTTCGACCCACCGCATCTGGGGCATGTGCTGCTGGCCAAGTACATGCGGGAGCACCAGGGCTTGGACCAGGTCTGGCTGGTGGTCACGCCACAGAACCCGTTCAAGCAGGACAGGAAGTTGAGCCCGGAGAAGCACCGCTTGGCCATGACGCACTTGGCCGTGCAAGGTTTGGAAGGCCTCAGCGCCAGCGGGCTGGAGTTGGACATGCCCCGGCCGAACTACACGGCGGACACGTTGACCTTCATGCGCAAACGCTGGCCGCAGCATAGGTTCTCGCTCATCATCGGGAGCGACAACTTGGCTTCCCTGCACGAATGGAAGGATGCCTCGCTGATGTTGGAGAAGACACCCGTGCTGGTCTATCCGCGCCCCGGGCTGGAAGAACACCTCGCCCAGGCGGACCTGCTCTACCACCCGTCCGTGACCGTTGTGCCCGATGCGCCGCAGACCCCCGTCTCCTCCACCGGCATCCGCGTGCGGCTCAGGAACTGGCACCCGGTGGACGGGCTGTTGGACCCGAAGGTCCTGGCGTATATCCGCCAGAACGGGCTTTACGCAGGTTGATCGCTGACGATTTTTGGCGACCGACAAACACGCGTCATAGCTCACGTTTGGCATTCTCCGCGCCTCCCTCTGCGCCCTCGCCTGGGCGTAGCCGCTTCGGCGTAGGACGGTCTGCGACCAAACTTCCGTTCACGCCGAAAGGGCCTCGAATTCGGGCACGCCGGTCTTGTGCATAAGGTGATCCCGCAGCACGCCCAACGCCCGTTCAAAATTGCTCTCGTTCACCACGTGCAGGTCGCAATGGTTGCGATAGGGAAGGAGGTGCTCCCGGTAGGCGGGCATCACGTGGTTCTCCCACTGGTACAGCACGTCGGCCATGGCATAGCCGCGTTCACGGCCGTCCCGTGCGGTACGGCGGCTCAGCTGGATCTCCTCGCTGGCTTCCACGAACACCTTCAGGTCGAACAGCTCCCGCAGGCCGGGATGTTGCAAAAGAAAAAGACCTTCCACCAAGATCACGCGCGCCGGGCGGATCTCCATCCAACGGGGCTCGGTGGCCATGTTGAAGTTGTATTCCTGGCGGTAAACCGCTTCTCCCGAGGCCAAGCAACGCAGGTCTTCGGCCAGCAGATCAAGGTCCAGCGCGCCGGGCAGATCGAAATTCACCTTGCCGTTGGCATCCTTCACCTGCTGCTCGATGGGCAGATAATAGTCGTCCTGGGATACGATGCACACACTTTCGGGGGGGAGCAGATCGCGGAGGGCGCGTACCAGGGTGGTCTTCCCCGATCCACTGCCTCCGGCCACACCAACTAGGTAGGCGCCGCGATGCATCGTCGCCAAATGTAGGGCGGGGAGGCTTTCCATGGAAGCCCGAAGAGGGGAAGCCCCTGAAATTCTCGCCGACATCCAGCAGGGACAAGACTTTCCGGGGTTTGGCATGGCATTGGCTTTGGGGTGAGCAAACCAATTCCCATCCCCGATGAAACCCAATGCCGAACGTGCCCAAAAGCTGATGAACGCCGCCACCCGCATGATGATGGCCGGTGATGTGGAACGCTACCTGCACGCCTTGCGCCTGTTGTTCGCCTTGCGCATGCGGCCCGTGGCCATGGCCTGACCCTGCATCCGGTCAAAGCTTGGTGCGGCGGTGGGGTATTCCGCCACGTGCAAGGCTGAAATGCTCAATGCCGACGGGTACGGAAGGAAAATTTTCACCGGAATGGATCCTTTTGCCACGAGCTGCCGTTGAAAGTGCCATGACGAAGAAGGACAAGATAGCCTTCATCAAGAGCAGCAAGCGCAAGTCGCATGTGTACAACGACCTGCAGCGGTACTCGGACCAACAGCTCGATGAGCTGATCCGGGAGATCGTGCAGGGGCTGGTAAGGGAAAGCGAGCTGATCGCCAACGCTTACATCAACGGCTACCGATGAACATGGCACTGGTGCTTCCCTCTTGACGGGGCTCAAAACGGACAGGTGGCAAGGCCTCGGCGAACAGCCGGGGCTTTCTCACGTTCAGTTGATCGTATGATCCTGCTCACACTGCGATCTCACCGATGCCTCTTCTGCTTCCCTACAGCTGGTGGAGGTGCACGCTTTACCGCCCCATCCTCATATTCCACCGTGGAGACCGCCTTGCCCGTGCCGTCGTACCTGGTCATGGTGCCGTCCAGTCGGCCGTTCCTGTAGTTCATCTCCTGAACGATGCGGCCCCTTCGGTCATACACGGTGCATTTGCCTTCCGGAGCGCCGTTCACAAAGCCTTGCACCCGTTGCTTGACCCCGGCATCGTCATAGTAGGTCCATGGGCCGTTCGGGGTGCCTTTCACGTACATTCCCTCGCTCACAGGCACGCCGCGCACATTGTACACCTGCCAGTTGCCGCTCTTCAACCCGTCCGCGAAGCTGCCCACCTCATTCGGTTTTCCATTGTCGAACCAGCTTTTCCAAGGACCGTTCTTCGTGTTGTCCTTCCAGGTGGCCATATAGATCTGGGTGCCGTCGGGCAACCAGCCTTGCCAGATGCCGTCCATCTCTCCCAGTTTGAATGAGCCTTTGTCCTTTTGCTGCCCGTTCTCGAACCAGCTGTTCCATTCCCCTTCCTCCTTGCCGTTCACGTAATTGCCTTCCTGGAGTTTCTGGCCACTCTCGAACCAGGTGGTCCACTGGCCGTCTTTCTCTCCGTTCTTGAAGGTGCCGCGTTTCCAGTTCTGGCCTCCATCGTAGTAGTAGAGCCACTCGCCTTCCTGCTTGTCCGCCCGGTAGAGCCCGGTGGAGCTTAGCTGCCCATTGGGGTACCAATATTTCCAGAGCCCGTCCTGCAGGTCATTCTTGAAATGGCCGAGCATGTCGCGGTCGCCGGTGGCGGTGAACCAGGTCCAGGTACTGTCCCTTTTCCCTTCCCGGTAGAAGCCCTCGACATTCTCCTTGCCATCCGTGAACCACGCTGTGAAGGGGCCGTCCAGCTTGCCCTTGTTCCATGTTTCACTCCGCTCATGAACGCTTTTGGAATACCAATGGTCCCATTTCCCGTGCTTCACGCCTCCGAGCCACAGACCTTTGGCCTTCAGGTTCCCAGCGGGCCAATATTCACGTTGCTCCCCACTATGTACGCCGAAATGGTAATGGCTCACCTCGGCGGTATCGCCGGTGGGGTAGTAGGTCCGGATCAACCCTTCCCCTTTCTTCAGTGTCTGCGTGCTGTCGCGGTCCCATGCGTCGAGGCTCAGGCAGATGCCCTTGCCCCAACGTTCGGTCAACAGGAGGTGCCCGCCCGGGTAATAGTAATTCCAGAGGCTGTCCTTCACGTCCTTCACATAGCTGCCTTCCTCCATCACCTGTCCGGTGCGGTAGTAGCTGTGCATCACGCTGTCCTGCTTGCCCTGGTGGATCCAACCATCATGCTGCACCTTGCCATTGTCGTAGAAGATCACCACGTGGCCGTCACGTTCGCCACTTTTGAAGTCGCTCTTTTCGGTCAGGCGGCCTTGGGTGTCCCAGAATTTCCATTCTCCCCATTCGCGTCCGTTCACCATCAGGCCCTCGCTCTTCTTCACCGTCTTCAGGCTGTCCCAATGGTCTACATAGGGCAGCACCGTCTGGGCTTGGGCGGGGGTGATGGTAGTGAGCCCCACGGCCAGCAAGATCACTTGGAGCAGGCGGTTGCCGGTAATGGTTGGAAGGGATGGTCGGACGATCATGCGGTCAAAAGTAGAAGCGTGCCGTGATCCATGCTCGGACCTAACGTGGAAGCATCAACGATGGTGTGCGGGAAAGTGATGAGTGCGTCAATGTCCGCTCCGGGTTTGAACCCTGGATGGACACGGATGAACTCGGATGGGGAGCACATCATGGATGCATGCGGACAGTCACATTTGCGGGGACTTCTGTCAGGTAGAGTATTTCGTTGCGTGCCCTGCTGTTGAACCTCTGCTCTTGTGACTCTTTATCCGTGTTCATCCGTGGTTCTTTCAGGAAAAGGTCCGGGGTCGATCCGGCCCTGAACGACACATTTCAGGTTCAACCACGTATACCTTCGCCATCCGGAATGCGCCGTTCCTCCCTTTTCCCTAAAAAGCTCCGTGTGATCACGGGGCTGGGCGTCTTGGTGCTGTTGCTCGTAGGCTGGTCCGCTGCGACCACCCCCGTGAAGGGCCCGCACAGCCCGTTGGAGCTGTCCATTCTCCGCGAACAGATCCAAGGGCTCGATGTGCAATTCGGCACTTATTTCGTCACGGCGGGGCGCTGCTCCGGTTGCCATGGGCACGATTCGCTGGGCATCGCCATGGTGGCCGGGGAGGGCGAGGATGTGAACGTGACCGACGACTGGCGCAGCAGCATGATGGCGAACAGCGCGCGCGACCCCTTCTTCTTAGCCAAGGTCGAGCACGAGGGCCTGGTATACCCCGGGCACAAGGAGGCGATCGAGCACAACTGCATGAAGTGCCATGCTCCGTTAGCGGTCTTTGAGCAGAAGATGCTGGGCAACCCGCCCTTCACCCTGGCACAGTACGATACGAGCGTGATGGCACAGGACGGGGTCTCCTGCTTGGCCTGCCACATGCAGAACCCGGATTCGGCGGGGCGCTTCTTTTCCGGGGATCTGCATTTCGACAGCGCACGTGTCTGGGGGCCGTACACCCAGGACCAGATCAACCCGGACATCATGCAGTACTTCGTGGGCTTTACGCCGGACCAAGGTTCGCACATCCTCGACGGCCGTGTCTGTGCCGGATGTCACACGGCGATCAACAGGACCTTGGACCTCGAAGGCAACTTTACGGGAGGGTATTTCTACGAGCAGACCATGTGGCAGGAATACGAGAATTCGATCTACTTCGGAACAGAGCAGAACTGCCGCAGCTGCCACATGCCACGGATCCAGGACTCCATCGTGCTGGCATCGGAGTACATCTTCCTGAGCGGCCAATCGCCCTTCGGCAAACACCACCTCGCGGGCGGCGGCAATTTCATGTTGAAGCTGATGAAGAGCCACATCAGCACACTGGGCATCCCGGCCACGACCGCCCAGTTCGACAGTACCATCGCACGCACCCAGTACCAGCTGGAACATGCCTTGGAACTGCATACGGAGGTCGCGGAACGCACGGACGACACCGTCTTCGTGGACGTACACCTCACCAACATCATCGGCCACAAGATCCCCAGCGGTTTCCCGAACCGGCGTGCGTTCGTGCAAGTGATCGCGCTCACCGCCACCGGCGACACCCTCTTCCAAAGCGGCCGATGGGACGGGACCTACGAGGTGTACGGGCACGACGCGGACTATGAGCCGCACCACGATGTGATCACCCAGGGCGACCAAGTGCAGATCTATGAGTTCGTGATGGGGGACGTGAACGGTGATGTGACCCGTGTCCTCAATCGCGCGGCGATACGGGTGAAGGACAACCGCCTTGTGCCGATCGGCTACAGCACTTCACATTTCAGCTATGACACCACGGCGATCGCGGGCCGGGCATTGACCGACCCGGACTTCAACCACGATGCCGGCGGTGTGGAGGGCAATGGCGGCGATATCGTCCATTACCACATCGCGACCAACGGATACGCGGGGGCGGTGCATGTGACGACGAAAGTGTTCTACCAGCAGGTGCCGCCCTTGTGGAATTCGGAGATGTTCAACCTCCACGGACCGCGGATCGACACGTTCCGCACGATGTATGACAATGCCGATGGCACCCCGGACCTGATGGCGACGGATTCGCTGACGGATATCGGAACGGGTATCCACGCTGCACGGTACATCGCCGCACAGGTTTTCCCGAATCCCACGCGCGACGGCTTCGTGCTGATCACCATGCCGGAGACCACCAAGGTCATCGCCTACGATGCCGGGGGCAAGCGTGTGCCGCTGAGAACATCGCGACACGGCGATGGCTGGCGTTGCGAACTTCCTGAGCAGGTCGGCGTGTATCACTTGGTGATCACGACACCGCAGGGTGATCGCATGGTACGTGTGGTGCGGACCGCGCCATGATGCCGACCACGATCGCTTCCATCAGCACTCCGCTCAAACTCATGCGGGTCATTGGGTGTTCCACTGAAAGGCAGAGCCTCTTGTTCCCCTATCTTTACAGCACAAGGCCATACCCATGAAAGAGATCATTTTTCTGGTTGAGGAATCCCCCGAAGGCGGTTTGGAGGCCAAGGCATTGGACCATTCAATTTTCACCGATGGTGCGGACCTTAAGGAGTTGGAGGCAAATGTCCGCGATGCCTTGATCTGCCATTTTGAGGACAGCGAGCGCCCGAAGGTGGTGCGCTTACACATGGTGAAGGAAGTGGTGTTCGCTGCATGAGGATTCCACGCGACCTCGACGGTAGGGAGTTGATCGCCGCCCTTGGGAAACTGGGTTATGAGGTCACTCGACAGAGCGGCAGCCATATTCGTTTGACGACCTCCCGCAACGGTGTCCATCACATCACTATCCCGGAACACCGCCCACTGAAGGTGGGGACATTGTCCGCAATATTGCGTGATGTCGCCGTCCATCATAGCCTGAGCAGGGATGCTCTGATGGCCTCGCTCTTCAGTAAGACCTGAATGTGAACCGGCAATTGCGGGAGCGATGACCTCGATCCGTAAGGCTGACCCCGGTTCTTCTTCCATGACATCGCCCACCACGCTCGCTTCCATCCACATCTACCCGGTCAAATCCTTAGGTGGATTTTCTGTTCCGGACATACGCTTGACGGACAGAGGTTTGGAGCACGATCGCCGCTGGATGCTGATCGATCCCGATGGCCGGTTCCTGTCGCAACGGGAATGCCAGGCCATGGCATGCCTGCATTGCGCAGCGCACGGTAACGGGTTCCGTGTCACCGATGTGCGGAATGGGAATACGGTCGATGTACCGTGGTCTCTTCAGGAGGCGGAACGCGTCAAGGCCAAAGTCTGGGACGATGATGTAGACCTGATGCTCGGCCCTGCTTTCATGCATCAATGGTTCAGCGAAACCCTGCAACGCCCGGTGCGACTGGCCTACATGCCAGACAGTACGGTGCGCACCACGGACCCGACCTACGCCGATGTCCCCGTGGCGCTCAACGACGGTTATCCGTCCCTGATCATTTCGCAAGCCTCGTTGGACGACCTCAATGCGCGGCTGGGAACACCGGTGCGGATGGACCGCTTTCGCCCCAACTTCGTAATTACAGGCGGCGCGCCGTTCCAAGAGGATGATTGGAAAACCATCATCATCGGCGAGACGCACTTCAACATCGTGAAACCCTGCGCGCGTTGCGTCATCATCACCACGGACCAGCGAACGGGCGAGCGCTCGAAAGAGCCCTTGCGAACGTTGGCCACCTTTCGCTCCGTGGGGAACAAGGTGCGTTTTGGGATGAATGCGACATTTGCTGAAATGGGGACGATCCATGTCGGTGTCCCCGTGCAGGTGAACGCATGATCCACGCGATACTCAACGATAAGGCCACGCGCCTCTATATCATCCTCGGCTCCTTCTTTGTGGCCAGCGCCATCGTCGCGGAGATGATCGGTGTGAAACTCTTCCAGTTGGAGACCGCGCTTGGCATCGACAAGGCGGATTTCACCTTGTTGGGCCAGCATCATTTGTCCTTCGTGCTCAGCGTGGGCGTGCTGCCGTGGCCCATCATCTTCATCATGACCGATGTGATCAACGATTACTTCGGTGTGCGCGGCGTACGCTTCCTCACCTTGATCACTGCGGGATTGATCGCCTTCACGTATGTCCTGATGTGGTTCGCCATCCACATGCCCCCGGACCTCGGCTGGTGGATGACGAGTAGCGCAGGTCAAGGCGTACCGGACATGCAGGCGGCGTTCAAGAGCATCTTCGGGCAGGGCAACAACATCATCATCGGTTCACTTACGGCTTTCATCATCGGGCAGCTTGTGGACGCGAGCATCTTCCGCAGGCTCAAGCGCATCACTGGTGACAGGCGCATTTGGCTGCGCGCCACCGGCAGCACGCTCATCAGCCAGCTCATCGACAGCGTTGTGGTGACCTACGTGGCGTTCTGGCTCTTCAAGGGCATGCCTTTCGCGCAATGCACCGCGTTGGTGATCACGGCATACAGCTATAAATTCGTCGTTGCCCTTTTGTCCACTCCGGTGATCTACCTCGTTCATGCGAGCGTGGAGCGCTATGTGGGGAAGGAACGCGCGCACGCCATGCGGGAGGCCGCGATGGTGCTGAGGGCCGACCAGTGAACCGCTATTCGGCGGGTGACCAGTACTCCACCTTCGTTGCCACGGCGGGTACCGTGCGTAGGTGGTCGTAGATCGCGCCTAGGTCCTGCTCGGTCATGCCGGCGTACATCATCCAAGGCATCACTGTTTGGAAGTCTCCTGCTTTCCAGTCGATCGGGGCAGGCACGTAGCTGCTGTCCGCGAACTGCTTGAACTTGCGGATGAAGGTCGCCTTGTCCCATTCGCCGATGCCGTTCACCGGATCCGGTGTGATATTGGAGGAGCGTAAGGTGGCGCCGTTCGGGAAGCGGAACTCGAATCCGCCGGCGAAGGGCTCGCCCACCATCTTGCCCTTTTCCTGCTTGGTGTGGCATTCGCGGCAGCCTGCGGCATTGGTGATGTACGCGCCGTACCCCGGGTCCGTGAGCTTTGGCAGCGGCACGGGGTGCGCCGGTTCCGGGATGGTGTGCAGAATGATGTTCATCGGGAAGTCCGCCTTGGAATCCCCGGGGTGGCTCTCGATGGACGGCAACGAACGCACATAGGCAATGATGCTGTACACGTCCTCCGTCGCCAGTTTGCTGTAGTAGAGATAGGGCATCACCGGGAAGAAGGCGCGGCCATCCTTATCCACCCCACTGGTGATCGCACGGTATATCTCCCCGTCGCTCCAGCCCTTCAGGTTGAACGGGGTGATGTTCTTTGCCACGAAACTACCGGGGAAACCCATGGTCTGGTCGAACATCTCGCCTCCCTTCCCCAGCGTGCCGGGCTCCGGTGGTGCGGCGAATTTGTTCCAGTCGCGGGTGCTGTGGCAGTCCATGCAGACCGCTACATGGTTGGCTAAGTATTCCCCCCGGGCCAAGCGCTCCGGTGTTAGCTCCACATGCAGGTCTTTAGGCACCGGAATGTCCGGAAGGGCCTGTGTGATGTAGGTGAGGCCACCGATGATGATGAGCACCAGCACGGCCAACAGAATGCCGATGACCTTCAGGAACTTTTTCATGTTATTGTGGTTTGCGAAGCGAAAACTAATTTCAGCGAGAGCGGAAATGCAACTGTCGAGGTGGTTGTGTCGCAATTTTGCAGTGTCATGGCGAAGAAGCGCATCACCAAGAAAGAGCTCCTACAGATCGAGCAAGCCGCCGTGCGTGAAGAGCGCAAGGAGCAAGGGGCGCTGGACGGGCGCTTCCGGGAGAAGGTGGAGAAAAGCAAGAAGTCCTATACGCGCACGACCAAGCACAAGAAGAAGGGGCCGTGAGCACTTATACCGCCTTGCGGGGTGCCTTGATCACAAAGGAATGATCTATTTGAGCGTAGTGCCGACCGCGCCGTACCACGGATGGATCTCATACTTCAACCGGCCGGCCTTCACGAACGGGTCCATCCGGAGGTAGCCTTCGACCTCCTCACGGGAATCGCAATCGTAAAGCAGCAACCCTCGCCAGTCGCCATCATCACCGAATGGCCCTGCCATTTGTATCAAGCCCCGTTCCGCCTGCTCTTCCTGATGTTCCAAATGCTGTTTCAGCGTGAGCGCGGAAGTGGCACTGTCCAATGGCGGCGCATCGCCGCTAGTGTACAGCACGAACCAGTACTGTTTCATGTGGTAGGTGCTGTCGGCGATCGTCACATCGAAGGTGCGTTGTGCATAGGAAGCGCAGCTAAGGAGCAACGATAGGAGGATGCTTGCCGTTAAGCGCATGTCAGGGTCGTTCGGTCAAATGTCCCAATGTGGTGAAGTGTGGTAAAAGTAATCGCGACACATCAAGGTGCCTCTTTGGCGTGGGGGGATGTGGAGGTCTATTGGCCGGGTCGGACCTGCCCCTGTCCAATGGACTTGCCGATCCACCTTCCGTGATCAACCAACATTTCGGACTGAACGCAGTGGTGAACGCATCTGCCCACTTCTTCCAACTTCGCGGTTGGCGCATATTGGGATAAGTAAATGGCCGCACAAAACGCGACCTTTGCACCATGAACGCCAAGCCCATCGACCTTCGTGAACTTTCCAAGGAGGAGGTCATAGCCCTCGTTGCCGAGCTGGGCGAGAAGCCTTACCGCGCCGCGCAGGTGTGGGAGTGGTTGTGGAAGACGCATGCGCCCTCGATCGAGGCGATGAGCAATCTTTCCAAAGACTTCCGGGCGAAGTTGGCCGAGCGAGCCGTATTGCGCCCACTGGTGATCGCCGAGCAGCAGAAGAGCGACGACGGCACCATCAAATGTGCTTTCCGCACATGGGACGGCCACATCGTGGAAGGTGTGCTGATCCCCACGGAAAAGCGCATCACAGCCTGCGTCAGCTCGCAGATCGGGTGCAGCCTGGATTGTGACTTCTGCGCCACGGGCAGGCTGAAGCGTGTGCGCAACCTGAGCGCAGGCGAGATCGTGGACCAAGTGGTGCAGATCGCACGCTTGGCCGAGGAGCATCTCAAGCGCCCGCTCACCAACATCGTGTACATGGGCATGGGCGAGCCGCTGCTGAACTATACCAACACCATGCGCAGCGCCGAGCGCATCAACGCGGAGGACGGCCTGGGCATGAGCTACCGCCGGATCACGGTGAGCACTGCGGGCCTCGCCAAGCAGATCCGCGAACTCGGTGATGACGGGGCCAAGTTCAATCTCGCCCTTTCGTTGCACGCCGCCACTGATGAGAAGCGCAGTAGCCTGATGCCGATCAACGACACCAACAACCTGGAGGAGCTGCTTTCCGCGCTGCGCCACTACACGCGCCTCACACGCAAGGACATCACGTTCGAGTACATCCTCTTCCGGGACTTCAACGACTCGCTTGAGGACGCGCGTGATCTGGTGCGCCTCTGCAGCAAAGTGGACGCCAAGGTGAACCTGATCGAGTACAACGCCACCGATGACGGGCGTTTCCAGCGCACACCGATCGAGCAGGCCTTGAAGTTCCAGAACTATTTGGAGAGCAAGGGCATCACGACGCGCATCCGCCGCAGTCGCGGTCGTGACATCGACGCGGCCTGCGGACAGTTGGCCAACAAGAACGAGCCGGCGGTGAAGGGCGGGGAACGGGTGATGAAGTCGGCGGTTACAAAGGATTAGCTGATGGGTGCTCCGGTTGGAACCATCAGATGATCGTCACTTAAGCTGTTCAACTGTTCAAAAGCCGTAGCCGATCTTCACGCCGAGGAACACCGCCAATACGTTATCGTGGGTCTCCTCCACGGAGTAACTCCAGCGGCGGTCGGCTAGGTCCAGCCGCTCATCCACCAAGGTGAGCGAGCGGTTCCGGAAACCTAGGCCGCAGTATGCGTCGAAAAGCCAATTGTTGGTGCTGGCCAAGCGCTGGTAGCCAAAGTAGAGGCGGACATCGTTGTACAGCCGTTGGTCGCGCAGGGTCTCATCCGTGAAATGCCCGGAGCTGTCCTTCTTGGAGATGTCTTTGCTATGATCCAAGTAAGCGAACTCGCCTTGGACGTAAATGCCCTGTGGTTCAATGTCATCCGTGAGGTACCAGCGGAGGCCCACATGGAACGACGGCTTGGCGATGATCTTCGTTCCAGCGCTGAAATCATCCGCCTTGTCACCGGTGAAGCCGCCGCCTAAATAATTCCGGAAGGTGACGCCAACGGCGATCTCGGCGCTGAGCCGGTGGGAGAGGGCACGCTCGTAATACAGGGGGATCTCACCGCGCAAGAACAACAACGGGTTGATCTTGAGGACGTTCTTCACGCAGTTTACCGTATCCCATTGGGCGGCCAGCCGGTCCTTGTACAGCAACACTTTCGTGGTCTTTCCGCCGGTCTGGGCCATCACACCGCCCCCGGAACAGGCCAAGGCGAATGCCAAAAACAAGGGTAGAACACGGCGCGTCATGTGCCGAATGTACGGGGCGGAGCGTTCTCCCGGACCGGTCCTGACCTTCCGGGGCGGAATTCCCGGCGGCTCTTCGCCCGTGCCTGCCCATCTTTGCGGGATGAACGCCGCATCCCCTGTGCGCGAAGTCGCGGTCCCGCTTTCCATGGCGGAGATCCGCGGTCCGGTGGCCGCCGAGATGGACCTCTTCGAGGGGCGCTTCCGCGAGGCCATGCGCAGCAAGGTCGCTTTGCTGGACCGGGTGATGCACTACATCGTGCAGCGGAAGGGCAAGCAGATGCGGCCACTGTTCACCTTGCTGAGCGCCCGGCAATTCGGGCCGATCAACGAGGCGGGCTATACTGCGGCCTCGCTGATCGAGCTTTTGCACACCGCCACATTGGTGCATGACGACGTGGTGGACGACAGCAACATGCGGCGGGGCTTCTTCAGCATCAATGCGCTGTGGAAGAACAAGATCGCCGTGCTCGTGGGCGACTACCTGTTGAGCAAAGGGCTTCTGCTGGCGGTGGAGAAGGAACAGTTCGAACTGCTCCGCATCGTGAGCACCGCTGTGCGCGAGATGAGCGAAGGCGAGTTGCTTCAGCTGGAAAAGGCGAGGGGGCTCAACTTCAAGGAGGACGTGTATTTCGACATCATCCGGAAGAAGACCGCCAGCCTTATCGCAGCCTGCTGTGCCAGCGGCGCCCATGCCGGCGGGGCCAGTGTGCAGGAGACCGCCCTGATGCACCGCTTCGGAGAACATGCCGGCACGGCTTTCCAGATCAAGGACGACCTGTTCGACTACGGGGCCGGGCAGGACGTGGGGAAACCCACCGGCATCGACATCAAGGAGGGTAAGCTCACATTGCCGTTGATCTTTGCACTGCAACACGTGGACGCCAAGGACCGCCGATGGATGGTGCGCACCGTGAAGCACGAAAGCACCGACAACAAGGCCGTGGCCCGCTTGGTGGCCAAGGTGGTGGAGGTCGGCGGCATCGCCCATGCCCGCGGACGGATGTATGAACAGCGCGATCAGGCACTCGCAATTCTGCATCAATTGCCCGCCACCGATGCACGTTATTCCCTGGAGGGCCTGTTGGAAATGACCGTGGAACGGAACAAATGAGCACCATTTTCCCGAAGATCATGATCCTTGTGATCGCCTTGACGGTCCTTAGCTGTGGCGGCAACTCAGGGAATTCAGGCCATCAAGCGGAAGGGAACAAGCCTGAAGGAGCAAAGACCCGCTCCGATCCACGGGATACCGTGAAAGTGATCAATGGCCATGACAAGGTGTACAGCCCGGAAGGTTGGCTGCGGATGGAAGGTGACATGAAGGACGGCAAGCGCCACGGTATATGGACGAGCTTTACCCCCCAGGGCCGCGTGAAGAGCCGGAATGAATACCGCGACGGCGTGCTGGAAGGGCTCTCCGCCGTCTTCCGCGACAATGGCGCCATGTACTACACCGGCCAGTACCGCAACGATAAACAGGTGGGCCGCTGGGAGTTCTACAATGAAGAAGGGAACTTGGAACGCACGGCACACTATGACACCAGCGGGTCAGTTATCAACGATCCCCGATAGGGCAGGAGCGGTTAGGTAAATTCGCGGTCCCGAAAAGTTCGGGCCTTCCCCTTACGCCGTGATCAAGCAACATTCCGTCCAGCAGGTCAAGGATACCGTCCGCATTGAGGAGGTGCTGGGCGAATTCCTGGACCTGAAGCGCAAGGGGCCGCGGTACCTCGGGCTTTGTCCCTTCCACAACGAGAAAACGCCCTCGTTCAATGTGAGTCCGCAGCTCGGCATCTACAAATGCTTCGGCTGTGGGGAAAGCGGCGATGCCATCACCTTCTTGGAGAAGCAGGAGCATCTCTCCTTCGTGGAGGCGATCCGCTGGTTGGCAAAGCGCTACCAGATCGAGCTGGAGGAAGAGGAGCAGTCGGAGGAGCAGCAACTGGAGCAGAGCGAGCGTGAAAGCCTCGGCGTGGTACAGCAGTGGGCGCTGAACTGGAGCGTGGACCAGCTATGGAACACCGAGGAAGGCAAGCAGATCGGTCTGGCCTATTTCGTGGAACGCGGTTTCCGTGAGGATACGATCAAGGAGTTCCAGCTGGGCTATGTGCCGGAGAAGGGTGATGCTTTCGCCAAAGCGGCCATCGCCCATGGCTTCGCGCCGGACCTGTTGGAGAAGGCGGGCTGGATCAAGCAACGCGACAACGGTTCGCCGTGGGATTTCTTCCAGGGCCGGGTCACCTTTCCCATCCACGGCCTCACGGGCCAGCCCATCGCGTTCGGGGCCCGCACGCTGAAGAGCGACAAGAAGCTCCCGAAATACTTCAACAGTCCCGAGAGCACGCTCTATGTGAAGAGCCGCTCGCTCTACGGGATCTCCTTTGCGAAGAAGGCGATCGTGGAGCAGCAGAACTGCCTGTTGGTGGAGGGCTACACGGACGTGATCAGCCTGCACCAGGCCGGGATCGCCAACGTGGTGGCCAGCAGCGGCACCAGTCTCACCGTGGACCAGGTGCGGCTGATCAAGCGCTATTCGCCGGCGGTCACCATCCTTTACGATGGCGACGCCGCAGGGATCAAGGCCTCGTTGCGCGGCATCGACCTCATCATCGCCGAGGGACTCAACGTGAAGGTGGTCGTCTTCACCGAGGGCGACGACCCGGACAGCTTCGCCCGCAAGCATTCCAGCAGCGAGATCACGGCATTCCTCCAAGAGACCGCCAAGGATTTCCTCGTCTTCAAGACGGACCTGTTGGTGAAGGAAGCCGGGGAGGACCCGGTGCGCAAGGCCGCTGCCATCCACGAGCTGGTGGCGAGCATCGCGCTGGTGCCGGACCATGTGCTGCGCTCGCTCTACATCAAGCAGTGCTCCAATATGCTCGACGTGGGCGAGCAGGCGCTGGTGAGCGAGATGAACAAGGTGCTGCGGAAGGGCTACCGCAAGCACCTGGGCGGGGATGCCCCACCGATCGAGGAATTGGTGGATCCGGCCATCGCCGCGCCGCAGCCCCAGGTGGAGGACCTCGGCACCACGCCGCAGGAGCGCGACCTCTTGCGCATGCTGATCGCTTACGGCCATGAGCGCGTAACGGTGCCGATGCAGGAAGAGGACGGCACTTCGTCCGACGAGGAGCTTTCCGTGGCCGAGTTCATGTTCCAGTCCATGGCCATGGACGACATCACTTTCGATGAACCCGTGTTCCAAGCCATCTACCGCGATTACAGCTTCGCCCACAAGATGGGGGAGGCCGTGGCGCCCGCCCGCTATGTGGCCAACGATAAGGAGGAGTGGCGCAATCTCAGCATCGACCTGCTCACCGAGCGGCACACGCTCAGCCCCAACTGGGAGGCCAAGCACAAGATCCACGTCACCCATGAACGGGACCAACTGCTGGATGCCGTGGATCAGGCCCTGAACATGTTGAAGGAACGCCGTGTGGACCGCATGCTCAAGGAAAAGCAGGAGCAACTGAAGGAGTTCACTGACGAGGCGGATATCGACATGGCCTTGCGCACGCTTGTGGCGCTGCAAGAGGCGAAGAAGGCCTTTGCCAAGGTCACCGGGCGTGTGGTGGTGGGTTAGGCTCAGAAGCTGGCCAAGACCTTGGCCTTTTAGCGGTGGAAGATGGCAAAGTTCGGAGACCCCGAAGGGGTCGCAGAAATTAGGATCGTGCGCGCAAGTCTCGACCCTGCAAGGGTCGCAGCCAGCCATAGTCCCGTGTGATAATGTATTTCTTTAGTGCAAAATGGTCCATGGGATCAGACCCCGAAGGGTTCAAAGAGATCAGCTGATCATGTGTGCCGTTGCCTACCCTTCAACGGGTTGCAGGCCAACCTGCGGATTCGAATATATGTTCCGCCTCATACAAAATACTTGAGGTCGTATTCAACACCATGGTCCGCCAACAGGCTGAGCAATTCTTCCTTGTATGTCCGTGTGCCGTGGTGTTCCTCTTGCCGATCGATGTAGCTCCTTATCATCTCCCGCTCCCGATGGCTTACGGTAAAGGCGGCGTAGCCTTCCTGCCAGTGGAAATTCCGCAGCCCGACCTCGTCGCGCAACCAGACGGTGGATGCCTTTTTCAACTCTCTCACGATATCTGAAAGGACGTGGGTGGCTTTAAGCCCAAAGAGCAGATGCACGTGGTCGTTCCAGCCACCGGTGTTCTGTGGGAATCCGCCAAGACCTTTTATCGTTCCGCCCATGTAGCTGTGCAATTGATCTCGCCATTTCCGGTCAAGACAGGGCACTCGGTTTTTAGTGGAAAAGACCACATGGTAATGCAGGCTGAGGTAGGTGGACATGATGCCGCTGTGACCCCGTTGGGGTCAGGTAAGGTAGAAGGTGCGTGGGGGATGAACTAATTTCTGTGACCCCTTCCGGGGTCGGTGGTATTATTTGCTGTGCCCGTGTTCAACAGATGCTCATGCCGCCACCCGCTTCAGTGCCTTCTCCAACGCGTACTTGTCGAACTCAATGGCCCCTACCACGTCCCATCCGGCATTTTTTAATCCGAGGGTGAGACCACCGGCACCGGAAAACAGGTCTATGGCTTTCATGTGATGATCGGCAAAATATCCGTCAACTGTTGTAGCTAAACATAGCCATTCCGGAGCGTCGTTGTTTTGGGTTGTCCGCAGAAATGATCAACAATTCAAGAGTGGCCGCGATCACACGCCATCTACCTTCGCGCCATGCCCAACGAACACGCGCATGACCACGGGCACGCCGGGCATAGTCATGCCAGCGGCGCCAGCAATCTGCGCTTGGCGTTCTTCTTCAACCTGGCCTTCACGCTCATTGAGATCGCTGGCGGGCTATGGACCAACAGCCTGGCCGTGCTCAGCGATGCGTTCCACGACATGGGCGATGTGCTGGTGCTCGGCGCTGCGTGGTACCTGAGCCATCTGGCCGTTCGCGGCCGCGACGGGAAATACAGCTACGGTTATGGTCGCTACGGCATGCTCGGCGGCTGGCTAACCTCACTGGTGCTGGCCATCGGTGCGTTGGTGCTCATGGGCTTCACGCTCTCGAAGATCAACGATGTGCATGCCCCGCATGCCAACGGGATGATCCTGTTGGCCGTGTTCGGGCTGGCGATGAACGGCTTCGCGGCGTGGAAACTGCACGGCGGATCTTCACTGAACGAGCGCGGAGCCTTCCTGCACCTGATGGAGGACGTGCTGGGCTGGGCCGCGGTATTGGTGGGCGCGATCATCATCCGGTTCACCGGGCTGGGCATCGTGGACCCGCTGCTCTCCATCGCCATCAACCTGTACGTGCTGTACAATGCTGTGGGAACGTTGCGCAAGGGCACGGGTATTTTGATGCAACGACTGCCGGAGGGCTTCGATGAAAATGCCGTCACCGAAGCTTTGCGCGCCCTGCCTCATGTGGTGGGCTCCCACGATCAGCATGCATGGACGCTCGATGGCGAATACATCGTGCTCACCGTACACCTCGAGGTGGACACCCTCGATGCCACAGAACGGTCTACGGTGACGAACTCGGCCCGACGGATTCTGAAGGGGAGGGGCGTGCATCACGCCACGATCGAGCTGGAGCTGCCACAGGATGAATGCGCCCTGCAACACCACTGACCGATGTCTCTGCGCAAACGCATATTCCGCATCCTTGCCGCCATCAACCGGAAAGTATTGCCCAAGCAATGGCACCGCGACCTTACGCGCTTGAGCAAGGCCCGCATGGCCTTGGTGGCCTACCGGTACTGGGTGACGCGCAACGCCCTGTGATCAACGCACCATCAACCGCTGCGTCGGAACGCTCTTGCTGCCGACGAGCTTCACGGTATAGGCGCCAGGGGCCAAGGGGGTGAGGTCCAGCACCTCGCGAACGGACGTGCCGGTCCCGTTCAATGCCCGACGCAGCACGATCTTCCCGTTCACATCGGAAAGTTCGATGAACTGCTCCTTGCCGGGATGCATGCGCTCGATCACCACCACCACCTTGTCCGTGGCCGGGTTCGGGGCAAGGCGCATGAGGTCGCCGGTGCTTGATCCGCCGGAGATCCCCAAGGTACAGGGAGGGCCGTTCAGGGTGACGGCGACATAGGCGGTGTCCGCAGGGCAGGGGGGTGTTTCGACCACGTAGCGGTAGACGCCTGCACCGAACGTGGAGACATCGACCGGCTGGTCAAAAAAAGTGATCCCTGCTCCGTTCGGTTCATACCAAATGCCTGTTATATCCTCGCCGGTGACGTAGTTGCTGAGGTTGGCGGCCGTTTCGTCAAAGCAAAAGACAGCAGGGCTTCCGACGCCGGGGTTGGACGGAGGAGCACCGACCACGGTCACGGTCGCGGACGGGTTGGAACAAGGCGGGGTCCCGGTGACATGGTACACGTATTGACCCGGTTGGCTCGTGCCCGGGATGAAGATGCCGGTGGTATTCGGTCCGGTCCATGTTCCACCGGGGTTCGGGGTGCCGCCCAGCTGTGTGAACAGGTTCACTGGCGGGGCCCCGGGGGCGGTGCAAAGGGTAACGCTGGCGTTCACACCGGCCGACGTGTTGGGGTTGTACGTGATATAAAGGGATTGGTATTCCGCAATGCACGGCGCGGGAATGTCGAAGTAGTACTGATAGTCCCCCGCGATGCTCGTGCCCGGCACGAACATGCCGTTGGGCACGGGTTGGAGCACGGGGTTGAGCCACAGACCTCCGGGGTCGGGCGATCCGCCCAGACGGGAGAGAAGTGGGAAGGGTGCGTCATTCGGGCATACCGCGATCTCGGTATAATTGCCCACATTGGGTGGATCGGCCGGAAGGACCGTAAAGTTGCCCGTCCAAGTGTCCGTGATCACAGTGCCGAACTTCAAGCTGACGGTCAAGGCATAGGTTCCCTCGTTGTACGGCCCGATGGGCCCGATGGGCTGGTTGAAGGAAGAGGATCCATTGCCGGCACTGACAGTGGCGACCAGAGTAACGCTGTTGGCCGTGTTGGAGGTTTGGACGAATGTGAAGCTCAGGCCCGGCGCACCTGTGCCCATCACATGGTAAGTGGCCCGCTCGCAAGCATGCAGCGGCGAGGGGGCAATGGTCACATTGGTGATCTGCTGGGCCTGAACAAAGCAGGCCGAGAGGAAGAAGGAGGAAAGGAACAGGGTGTGCCGCATGGACTGATTTTATGACCCCAAATGTAGCAGCATTCGGCAGGACCCTCTAATTTGCCCCGATGCGCCATTGGACCTGCACGCTGTTCCTGCTCTTGGCCACATGGCTCCAAGGGCAAGTGCGGATCAATGAAGTGCAATGTACCCGGTCGCCGAACAGCGATGGGAGCGGCGCGGCAGGGGATTGGGTTGAACTGTACAACGCCGGGTCCAAGACCGTGGACCTCGGTGGGTACCGGCTCGTGCTTAACGGGCTCACGCAGCGTTTGAAACCGGACCTGTTTGTCGCTCCGAAGGGAGTTTGTATTCTTTGGTGTGACCGTGCTTCGGACCTGGGCGCGGACCATGTTGACCTGCGGCTTTCCCGCAACGGCGGCACCTTGCTCTTGATCGCGCCCAACGGCTCCACCGTGCTGGATCTGTTCCAGTGGTCCGCATTGCCACCGGGCGTTTCCATCGGAAGGAGGACGAACGGGGCTCCCACTTGGGGTTATTTCCGAAACCCCACCCCGGGCTTTTCCAATGGCGGCTCCGTCGCGGTTTCACGCGTGCTGAAGCAGCCTGTGATCAGCGAGCATGCCGGCACGTTGCGGATCACTTCCGAAGACCCGTCCACCGCCCTTCACAACACCGAGGATGGCAGTCTTCCGGGTCCGGGTTCCACGCGGTACAATGGCCCTGTACATTTTCCCAGAGGTACCGTGGTGCATGCGCGGTCGTTCGTCGCGGATGCTTTGCCAAGTCCTTGCGCCGTGATCACCATGGGATTGCCGGACACAGCTTGGGCGCTGGTGGTGGCACCCAAAGACCTCGTCGGCCCGCTCGGCATTGCCGATGTGCTTTCCGGGAATCATGCACGCAAGGGCCCGGAATGGCAGCGCCAAGCCTGGTCGCAGCAAGGGGGGGACAGCAAGCCCGTAGGGATCGCCATCGCTGGCAGTGGTTCCCGCAGCTTGCCCAAGCGGAATTTCAAATTGATGGTGCGGGACCGGTTCTCCGGCGAAGGCCCGTTGGTCTTGCCGGACGGAACGGCGTGGAAGGATGTGGTCTTGCGCGCCGATGGCTCCCCCAATGCCTTCCTGCGAAATCTGTTCATGGAGGAAACGGCCAGACGGAGCGGCTCATGGGTGGATGTTCAGCCCAGTTTCCCCATACCGCTCTACCTCAATGGACGATACGATGGCCTTTACCGCGCGATGCCCGCCAAGGGAAAGGAATGGGTGCGCAGCTTGAACGCCGGGGAGGATGTCGAGATCATCGAAGGGCCTGGCGCGCTTGCCGTGAGCGGCCGGAACAAGCACTACTTGCGGATGCTAAAGGCCCTCACGGACGGCCAAAATAGCGACAGCCTGGCCCGTATCCTGGACTTGGGGAGCTTGGTGGAGATGGCCTGCTTCGACCTTTGGACGGGCCGTGCGGACCATGACCTCAATGTGCGCTGCTGGCGTCCCCGTTCACGTGGCGGACGCTGGCGCTGGGTGATGTTCGACATGGACCAATGGGCGCCTGTGGACGACCGGACCGTGTTGCGTATGTGCAGTGCGAGCGCTCCGGAGACCCCTTTCCTGCCGCAGTTACTTACGGGACCAAACACCCGGGACCGGTTGTTGGCACGCTTTTCCGCATTGGCGGCCACCACCTTGAGCGCGGACCGTGCCAAACTCTTGGCCGATTCTCTCTATCTACGCTACCGTGATGCCATGGAGCAGGATCACACCCGGTGGAAGAACGAAATGGTACAGCCCGCGCCGGAGGTCTCCTACGCCGACCTGCTCACGCACATCGCAGGAAGGAACACGGCACTCTTCGAGCAGTTGTCGCGTTACACCGGGCTTGCGCAACGCTCGATCGCGGTGCGCGTGGAGCCGGCCGGGGCCGGAACGGTCGAGTTGGAGGACCTGATGCTAACGGTATCGCAGTGCGAATTTTCCGTATTTGCCGGTGTGCCGCTCCACTTCAGCGCTATGGCCATGCCCGGGATGGAATTCGCCGGTTGGAAAGGTAAGGAAGGCGAGGGGCAAGAGTTGGTAGTGGCGCCACTACGGAACCTGCGCATCACGGCGATGTTCCGTCCAGTAGGCGTATCACGCCATGGCGGCCTGCAGCAAGGACTCGAATAGCTGCCTGCCCGCCGTGTTGCCTAAGCGTTCGTCCGCCGCGCGCTCCGGATGGGGCATCATGCCGAAGACGTTGCGCCCTTCGTTGCACACGCCGGCGATGTTCTCCACGCTCCCGTTGGGGTTGGATTCCTCTTTCAGCCAGCCTTCGGCATCGCAGTAGTGGAAGAGCACGCGGTCCTCTTCGTTCAGTGCTTTCAATGTTTCACCGTCCGCATGGTAGCGGCCTTCACCATGTGCGATGGGGATCAACAAGGGCTTGGACTTGAGGCCTGCGGTCAATGGCGTGTTGAACGTCGCCGGGCGGATCCAGGTGTTGCGGCACACGAACTTGCGGCCTTCGTTGTGGAGCAGTGCGCCGGGCAACAATCCGGCCTCGCAGAGCACTTGGAAGCCGTTGCAGACGCCGAAGACCAGCCCGCCCCTTTTCGCGTGCTGGGCGACCTCCTGCATGATGGGCGAGAAGCGCGCGATCGCGCCGCTGCGCAGATAGTCGCCATAGGAAAATCCGCCCGGAAGCAGCACCATGTCGCAACCGCGCAGATCGTGCTCCTTGTGCCAGAGGCGCTCCACGGGGCGTTGCGTCAAGGATTCCACGGCTTGGGCCATGTCCTCATCACAATTGGAACCGGGGAAGGTGACGACGCCGAATTTCATGGGTGTAATTTGCTTGCGCGGCCGTGCCGCATGGAGGCTGCGAAGGTAGTTCAGCCCGCCCACCTCGCCCAGATGGCCAGCAGGATCAGGCTCCAAACCGCAGCGTCCGCCCAGGCCGTGCGCTTCGCCTGCAACAATGGATAGGTCAACAACAGCGCCGCCGGCAAGGCCAGCAGCACCGGCGGCACCCGTTGGTCCAGCCACCATGCGAAGAGCGCCAGCAGTCCCATGGCGAAGGCGAACGCCAGGAAGGCGGCACGGAGGTTTTTCTCCCACATCACGCTGCGTGCGTACACTGCGGCGAAGGAGATGAGCACGCTCACGGCGAGTATCAACAGCACGACGACCAGGATCACGCGGTACATCCAGTGCCCTTCCGGTACAGCGGGCGTGCCCGGGCCGAAATGCATCGAGGCCACCGGCCGCCACGTTCCCGGAGCGATGAAATGGACCGCGCCCCAACCTATGAAGAGCATCACCGCCATGCCGATCAGGGGCAGGACGTATTCCCGCCAATTCACCGGGCGTGTCACCGACAAGGTGGCCCAGATCACCACCACGAGGAATGCATAAGGGAGGTAGAAAAGCCCGGCGATCCCCAGCAGAAGACCGGCATCGAACAAGGCGGACAAATTGTTCTTCCGCCCCAAGGAGGTCCAGGTGCGTGCCAGCGCCCAGATCAAGGCCCAGGAGCCGAGCAAAGCCGGGCCGGGCACGAGCCCGAAGGGACAGATGGACAGGAGAAGGGGAAAGAGCAATACCGGCAGGTGGTTGCGGCGTTCAAAGAGCTCGGAATCGTTCGCCATCCGGTTCAGGCTGTAGGAAACGCCCAGTAAAAGCAGCAGGCATACGCCGAACGCGGTCCAAGGCCCCAGTTCGATCAACCAGCGCACGGGTGCATACAGCGGCATGCCCGTCACCACTTGGTCGGCCACGCCAGCAGCCGCTTTGAACGGCCAGCCCCCGGTGGTGCCGGCGCCGGGCCAAAGCAGAAGTATCAGTAATGGGAAGGGCAGATAAGCGGTAGGCTGGTCCTGCCGGAAAAAGCGTGTCAGCATGGCCGGCCCGGGAGGGGACCGGGCAGCGGCTCCCGGTCGTTATCTTTGCCGCTCCTCAACGTGTGATATACCATGACCAACTTTTTCTTCGGCCTCGGCCATTTCCTGCAATGGACGTTCGAGTTCATCGTAGCGGCCAATTGGACCATCCCGGTGCTGTTCATTGCCGTCCTGCTTTTCGGCATGGCCTTCTGGTTGAGGACACAGACGGTGCTCTCGCGCAAGGCGAAGGACCGCGACGCGTTCATTTGATCGCCATCTTGGCCCCGCCGCCCTTGCCCGCCGTGGCGCGCAAGAGGTCGTGACCGATGTCGGTGCGGTTCGTTTTTCCTTCGAAGTCGATCAATGAGGCGCTGGCGTAGGCGTTGAGTATGGCATGCTCGGTGTCCTTGCCGAAGGCCGTCACGCTGAGCACCCGCCCGCCCGCGGTCACTAATTCATCCCCTTTCATGGCGGTGCCGGATTGGAAGATGTGTGCGGCCTGCACCCTTTCAAGCCCCACGATGGGCTTTCCCGTTTCCACCTTTCCCGGATAACCTTCCGAGGCCAGCACCACGGTGGTGCTCGTGCGGTCGTCCACGTCCACGTGCCGTTCGCTCAGGGTGCCCGTGGCGATGCCCTCGAAGAGGTCCATCAGGTCGCTGCGCAGGCGCGGCAGAATGGCTTGCGCCTCCGGATCGCCGAGGCGCACGTTGTATTCGATCACGTAAGGCTCGCCGCCCACGTTCATCAGCCCGATGAAGAGAAAGCCCTGGTAGGGAATACCCTCGCTGCGCAGGCCGCGGATGGTGGGCACCGCGATGCGGTCATTGACCTTGCCCATGAATTCTTTGTCCGCGAAAGGAACGGGTGAGACCGCGCCCATGCCGCCGGTGTTCGGCCCGGTGTCGCCGTCGCCGATGCGCTTGTAGTCCTTGGCCACGGGAAGCATCTTGAAGGCCTCGCCATCGGTGATGAGGAAAGCCGATACCTCTACGCCCGTGAGGTGCTGTTCGATCAGCACGCGTTCCGCGGCGGCACCGAAGCTGTCACCGCCGAGCATCGCGTTCAGCGTCGCTTCGGCCTCCTTGCGGTCCGCGCAGATCACCACGCCCTTGCCTTGCGCTAGCCCGTCCGCCTTGATCACGTACGGTGCCTCCATGCGGCCGATGTGTGTGATCGCCTCGGCCAACTGGTCCTTACCGAAGGCGCGGAACGCCGCCGTGGGGATGTTGTGCCGGAACATGAACTCCTTGGCGAATTCCTTGCTTCCCTCCAGTTGCGCACCGGCAGCCTTCGGGCCGATCACCGTCACTAAGCCCTTGAGCTGCGGGTCCGCCGCGATGCGGTCGTGCAGCCCGTCCACCAGCGGACCTTCAGGGCCCACCACCACCATGCGGATGCGCTTGTCGATGATGAGCTGCCGCACCGCGCGCTGGTCCTTCAGGTCCAGTTTCACATTGCGGCCATGCCGCACCGTGCCGGGGTTCCCCGGGGCCACATACAGCTCGTCCAACATGGAGCTCTGCGCCAGTTTCCAGGCCAAGGCATGTTCCCTGCCCCCGCCGCCGATCAACAATACGTTCATGGTCCTGTGCCTTTCGCACAAAGGAAGAACCCTTCCGCTGGGAAAGGAAATGAAGTTTCCAACAATTCAAGAAGTGACCGAGCGGGAAGCGGCACGAGCGCTGGGTTTGGACTGCACCCTAACCCCGGCCCTCAGCACCTTCTACAACTACGCCGCGCTGCTCGGCCTAAAGCGCAAGCGACTTAAAGGGCTGGTAAAGAGGCAGGGTATCCGGGCCACGACCCCTAATGAATACCTGCATGTGGATACCACCTTCTGGGGTTTGGACCATGACCTGAAGGCCGCGATCGTGCTGGTGAGTGATAACTTCTCAAAAGCCATTTTGGGGTGGAACATCGCACTCGGCAAGCACGCCGTCAATGTGGTGGAAGCGCTGCGCCAGGCCATCACTACCATTCACCAATACCATCCTGGGCAGGTGAACGCCAACCTTGTCGCCGACGCAGGTGGTGAAAACCATGCGGACTGTGTTGAGGCACTCCTGGATGCTACCAAGGATCCGCTCATCACCAAGTTGATCGCGCAGCGGGACATTCGCTTTTCCAACTCCCCCATCGAGGCCATCAACAAGATCCTCAAGCAATATCTGCGGCATTACAACCCGCGCACACTCCCCGCCTTAAAGAAGGTGCTCATCCAGTTCGTGCAGGATTATAATTCCGTAAGGCCGCATGGCACGCTCAAAGGCCTGACCCCGATGGAGGCGTACGTACACCCGGAGCTGAAACCCAATTTCCGAAAACCGGTCCAAGAGGTGAGGGGGATCCGATTGGAAGAGAATAGGAAAGGGAATTGTGGCGGTTGCATGAACCAATAGGGGATGGGCCACAGACCTCAAGCGGGGGAGAATGGGTCTTGGAATACGATCCGACGGAACTTCGATGGGATGATGGCGATCCGTTTCGGATCCCGGGTCCTTTCTTCCGCGATCCAATGACGGACAACTGATCAAGATGCGGTCCACACCTCCTTAAAACTGCCACTTCGAAATTTCGAAGTGTTCATTCCGGGTTTCTCTTGGAAGTAGCACGGGTAACTCACGCTCTGCATTACTCTCCTGCACAAGGGTTTGCTTGTGACTACTGCCCAACTACCCACCAAGTGCTGCAAGAGTTATGCACTTTTCAATGGCGGGACGGGTGGGTGCAAAACATTCTCCACAACACCGGACGGGGATAACATCTTATCGCCTTGCATTCTCGTGAATAACTCTCGCAGTGAAGCGTCATCAACAGGATAATGATGGCCCTTGTATGAAACGGTATCAATGCCACACGATTCTAAATATGTCCCGATACGCCATGAGTCTATGCCATTTGGCACTTCAACCATCGCAGCGTGCGCGTCCACCACCACACCGCTCCTTGGCTGCTTGAACGTTATTCCAGATCCGTGAACGTGATACTCCCAATACTCATTGGTTGTCACAAATCCAGATTTAGGAATAGATGAAACAAAGTTTTCACGCCCTGATGGGTGGTCATGATTAGCGAATATCCTATCAACAAGCTCCTTCTGTATTCTTGCATATTCGACCAATAACCTGATTATGTCTTTGGTGCCGGTCATCTTCGAAGCGTTTCCCTTAGATATTGGGCCTCGGATACTTGGGCGGCTCGTAAAGCTGATTGTTGCGGGCTAAGAGAAATAGTGTTTACAGGCCCCACGCTCCCGCAAGTCTTCCCGGCCAGCAAAAACTTGCGTTCCAACATGGATAGCCGGGGCGACTTGTGGGTGCTGTACGATGCTTCCATCCATGCTTATCCGTGAAGTCTTCGGACTTCACACCAAGACCTTAATACGGCTCCAATTTAAGCAGACCCGGCTTTCCTGCAATGGCCGGTGCTGAGCTGTAAACGTAATCCTCCGCCTGTTCCACATAACCCTCCACCGCCGGGTTATCGTGCAAGTAATTCAACTTCTGCGTGATCACCTCCCCAGAGATCAACTGTACGGGTCGATCGTCTTGTCGCCAAAACTGGTAATGCATGTTGTTCGAGTTGGCCGCGCCGGCCTTGGCAAAGATCGGCAGCATCCATTCCTTGCGGCTCTCTTGGTTGTTATCTGCAATGGCCTTTAAGATCTGCGAGGATGTGAATTTCTTGAGGTCCCGCAGGATGTCCGGCAAGGCATGGCCTTCTGCCGCCGCCGCGATCAAATGCACATGGTTGCTCATGATCACCCAGGCGTACAACAGCAGGCCTTTCTTCTCCTGGCAATGTCTCAGGCTGTCCACAATGATGTCCTTGTATTCGCGCCGAGTGAACACGTCCACCCACTCGACGGTGGCGAAGGAAATGAAGTAGGTTCCTTCGGGATCGTGGAACTTGTAGCTACGGCTCATGCAGCTCCGAAGGTAGTTCCGTGCGGCAGTCTGAAGACTGCCGGAAGCTTCCGTGCCTTTATCGGCTTCTGAGCGTATGCCCACAAGTCGCCCCGGCCTGTATGGTCAGGAGCCATGCCTGCGGCAGACAGGCTCACTTTACCGTTGGGCCGGGAAGACTTGCGGGAGCTTTGGGGTTCGTTGAACGAATTCGTAGAAAGCGTTGCCTTGGCGACCAACAACATATACACAACCGGCATCAACAGCAGTTCGGATGTCGACTATGACCCCTCTGCGGAGCATGTATTGCCGTTGACCGCTGCCGGCGATAATGACATCCTCCTTCTGCATTACCCACTTTCAGGCAAGGTGATCGGCGATGAGCGACCACCTGTCCGGAAGTGGTGGCCCATACCGAAGCCCCACATTCCCTATTACATCGGTGCGGCGATCATAGGGATCATGGTCATTGTCTTAGTGCGCGTGAAGCGCCGTCGCGGAGGAGAGGGGAACGGTGCCTAGTGCTTGTTGAACCGGCGCAGTGTGTCCGTCGTTTATGATCGTAAACGCAGCGTGAACGTGGCTCTCTGCTGCTGCCCCGATGCAATGATGTACCGGTCACGATCGTGATCGATCCCCGATTGAAGGAGCAGGGTTCATTGCTCGGCGATAAGCACTTTGCCGGTCACGACCACAGCATTGTAGCTCACGCGCACGCTGTACACGCCTGGCGTCGGGGACTGTAGCTTCACCTGTGTATTGCCCGTGGCCCCCGGCAGCACATCCACTGCGACCAACCTGCCCAGCGCATCCCGAACATCGATCACGGCGCCATCAGGAACGCTCGATACCATGAACGCTCCATTGCTCGGGTTCGGATAGCATAGCAATGCGTCCTGGATCAATTGCACCGGGACCACCGGCGAGAACTTGAAGCTCCCGTCCAAGTCCACGGTCCGCAGCCGATAATAGCTCAAGCCCGGCAGCGGCGCATGGTCCGTAGTGGCGTAGCGGATCGGCATCTGTGAGTTCCCCGCCGCGTCGACCACATCCACTTTTTCCCAGGTCCCCGTATCGCCGGAGCGTTCCACATCGAAGTGCGAACTGTTCAACTCGCTCGCCGTGACCCACTCCAAAGCCACATCCCGGTCGATGGCCTTGGCCTCGAAGGATAAGAGCTCCACGGGCAACGGAGAACAACTCACCCCGGCAGTGCCACCGAACTGCAGGGGTACCGTAGTGGTCACAGAACTCCAATTGCTGAAGCAGATGAGCCATTGTGTATTGGCCCCTACGTTCAAGGGTGGCTCGAAATTGCTCGGATCCCCCCCGGCGGGAGGTGTGGTTGCCAAGCCGGTCCCCCCGAACGAAACGCCGTTCCAATTGCAGCGTACCGGCGCGAGTGCATTGGACGCAACGGCACCGCACGCACTGGCATCGTACGGGTACATGGCCCAGTCGTAGAAGCCTGTTTGTGTGCCCAAGCCTCCGAAAGTGAAGGCCAACGAGCCGCCGGTGAGCACGTTCACCACCATCCACGTACTGTTCAATTCCTCGTTCCGCAAGCAGCCTTCGTTATAAGTGCCCCAGGGATTGTAGTACGGTGGCGTGAACGAGAAAATGCCATAGTCGGGATTGCCATAGGAGCCGAGCGGAGGGATCTCATTGGTGTTTCCGAAGCCATTGGGGTCGATCTGGAAATCGATGTTCGTGCACACGGGCACTGCCAGAATGCAATCGCTGGCCGTCACCGGAGGGGGTACCGAGGAAACGGTGATGCTGAACGTACCCGGGCAGGGGCTCTGAGGTGTGGGCCACGTATCGAAGATGATCCAATACTGCACCCCGGCCGTCATTGTTACGACGAGGCTCTGAGCGGTGCCAGTACCACTTACCGACCCCTGGCACATTCCCCCGGCAGCAGGGCATGCACCACTGTATACCCAGATCGAACTGTAGCTCTGTCCGGCGTAATTGATCACGTAGTTGTCCGTGGTGGTGGGCGTCACCGAGTACAGGGCTTCGTTGCCTCCAAGATAGAGCGTACTGCCCGAGCCGCAGATCCCCACGTTCGTGCTCGTAAGCAGATCGGAAGCGTGACAGATAACGGCCTGTCCGGTCACGGGCAGGCTCGGGATGCTCACCGCCGTGCACTGTCCTGGAGGAGGGGGGCATGAAGTACAGGCGATCGTCGTAGTGCAACAGTTGCTCGCCGTTCCGCAAGCTGCGTTGGTGTTCCAGTGCAAGTAATAGGTGCCGGCCGTCGGTGCCGTGAAGGTCAATGGCGAATTACCGTTCGCGACAAACGTCCCGTTGTAGGTGACTCGTCGCACGGTGATGTAGCCTCCGCAGTCACTGGTGACCGTGTATGACGTTCCCGCGACGATGCCCGTTATGGTGCTGTATTCCGACTGGAAACTGCAAGTGCTGATGGTGACCGGGGTAGTGCTCGTGGGGGCGGCGGCGGAGCCGTATGCTGAAGCGTTCGTACACTGCCCACTCGCTGTGATCATGCATCCGACGGCCATCGCGCACAACAGGGGGCGGAGGATGGATGTCGGGAGGTTTGCCATCTTCACCCTATGTTCGTTCACCGGTTCAGCGCAGGGCCGCAGTTGCATGCCTGGGGATCCAAATGCTTGAATTGGCCGCTAGGGGCGAGGGGTCCGCGCTTGAAGCAGTGTGCGCTCACCCCGAATGGCTGGATGAGGGTGTTTATAGCGCCCAGGTCAAGCGTGCATTCCGGCAAGGCATGGATCAGCAGGTTCTTCGTGTACATATCGGTCCTGCTCATCACTACGTTAGGCTGGGCCGCCAACACCGCATTGATCTCGGCTGCGTGTTGTGGCGAAACGATACCCGTGATCACCGCTTGGATCTGGTCCACCTGACAATGGCTGGCGGGGGAGAAGGTGATGACGCATACCACTAGGAGCGCCATCCTCAGCACCGCTGCGGACCATCGACGCGAATATCTACTGGCCATGAACTAACAAAACAAGTGAATTATCACGATGTACACAAGGTCCCACGCTCCCGCAACTCTTCCCGGTCAGCAAGATCTTGCGTTCCGGCATGGTCAGCCGGGGCGACTTGTGGGTAATGCGAAATACTTTTCTCCAATCCTATCCGTGCAGGCTTCACTCCCGCTTCACGCTGCACCCGATGTTGCGCGTGGTGGCCGGTTCCGGTGCGCGCCCTTCCACTACGGCGGTGATGGCGTTCCGCAGCCACGGCTCTTTCACGCCGTCGGCACTTTTCACGTTATCGTCGATCGCGCCTTTGTAGACCAGCTTCATGTCCTTGTCGAAGAGGAAGACATGGGGCGTGGTGCGGGCACCGAAGGCATCGGCCAGCGCATGGCCTTGGTCCAGCAGGTAGCTACCACCATAGTTGTGCTCTTTGTATTGGTGCTGCATGTCGGTGTAGCTGTCACCGTCGTCGCGCTTGGCGTCGTTGCTGTTCACCAGCGCGAAGCCGATCTTCTTCGCGGCGCATCCTTTGGCCAGGGCGCCATAGCGGTCCTGCCAGCCTTCGCTGCCCTCGCTGCCGATGACGAAGGGACAGGTATTGCAACTGAAGATCACCAGCAGGCCGTTCTCCCCGGCGATGTCCTTCAGGCTGCGCTCACCGCCGATCACGTCCTTCAACTTCACGTCCATAGCGGGTGCGGCGGTGCCGATGGTAAGGTCGGGCAGATCAGTAGCGGTGAACGCTATGCCGGTGAAAGCGGTGAGGGCGAGGATCTTCAAGAGCATGGTGTGCGGGTGTTGGGTTTGGCCTAAAGTTACGTTTCCTTCTCACGGTGCGGATCCTTCCTATCGAACGAGGCCTGCTGACATGGCCAAGCGCACCAGGCCTGCGAGGTTATGCACGTTCAGCTTCTTCATCAGGTTGCTGCGGTGGGTGTCCACGGTGCGGTGTGAGATGAAGAGGCGATCGCCGATCTCCTTGTTCGAGAGGCCCTGGGCCAAGGCGGCCAGCACCTCGCGTTCCCGTTCGCTGATCGCACCGAGGCGGTCTTCCCGTGATGAGACCTCCGCCCGATGCTTGAGCAAGGATTCGGTGATCTCCGCGGAAAAGTGCTTGTTCCCCTCATGCACGGCCTGTATCGCCCGTAACAGCTCATCCCGCCCGCAGGTCTTCAGCAGGTAGCCATCGGCACCTTGCTCCATAAGGCGGCGCACCATGCTGGGCCCATCGTGCATGGTGAGGATGATCACTTTGGTCCGGGGCCACCGGTCCTTGACCTGCTGCATGGCCTCCGCACCGTCCATGCCGGGCATGTCGAGGTCCAGCAGGATGATGTCAGCGGAAAGGTGTTCCAGCAGGAAGAGCAGTTCTTTGCCCGAGGCAGCGGTGCCCACGCATTCCACCCATGCCGCATCCTGCAGCAGTCGCTGCAGCCCGTCGGTGATGATGCGGTGATCGTCGCACAACACGAGCCTCACCGGTGTCTTCAATTCCATTGCAAGTGATCGGATCAGGGCGCAAGATGGGGATGCCGATGCGATCAACCGGCGTCCAGCGGAATCCGTAGGGTGGCGTGGATCCCGCGGACCTCACCGTTGCCGATGGTGAAAATGCCGCGCAGGGCCCGGACCCGCTCACGGATGTTGCGCAGCCCGATGCCGTCGTGGCCTGCACCAAGGTCCATGCCCTTGCCGTCATCCTCATAGAGCAGGACGAGATGCCCGTTGTTCCTCAGTAATTGGAGGTTCACTTGTCGCGCTTGGGCGTGCTTCATGGTGTTCTGCACCAGCTCTTGGGCGATGCGGTACACGCCCACCTCCACGTCCGCCGGCAAGCGGTCCTGCAGGCCGAACTGATCGAACTCATGGGTGATGCCCGCACCCGCGAGGACGCGTGCAAGCATGTCCGAAGTGGCCGGGCCCAGACCTTGATCGCCCAATGCGCGCGGCATCATGGCATGGGCGATGTCGCGCACTTCGCGGCCCGCATCGTCCGCGATGGCCAATGCCTCGGAAACTGCAGAGCTTCCGCTGCCGTGTTCCGTATCCGCCTTGGCCTCAAGTTCCTCCAAGCGGAACTTGAGGCCGGTAAGCTGCTGGCCCACGCCGTCGTGCAATTCGCGGGCGATGCGGGTGCGCTCGGTCTCGGTGGCCTTGATCACACCGCGCAGCCCGGCCTCGCGCTCGGTGATGAGGGCCGCATCATGCTTTGCCCGTGCCCGGCGCCGCTGTACTTGGAACAGCAACAGCGCGGTCACCAGCACCAAGGCCGATCCGCCCACGGCGGTGACGAGCCACAATCTGCGGTGCTCCCCTTGTTGTTCCAGCTCCGCGATCTCTGCCCGTTGGGCCAGGATCCGACGTTCCTTTTTCGCGGTCTCGAATTTCGTTTCGGCCTGTGCCAGCCGCGCGCTCATGTCGGCGGTGAAGACCGAGTCCTTCAAGGCGGCGTAGTGTTGGTGGTAGAAGAAGGAGCTGTCCCCATGGTCGAGCTTGGCGTGAAGACGGGCCAGATCGAGCAGCGCCTGCATCTGCTCGCTGCGGGCGTCCACGGCGCGGCTCATGGCCAGAGCGTTCAGCAGCATGCGCCGGGCCTCGTCGAAGCGTCCCTGCCGCAAGCGGGTGCCCCCCAGCCCGATCAGGGAGGAGGCGATGGCTTTGCGTTCGCCCGCCTGCGTACGGATCGAGAGGGCTTCGCCATAGCCCGATGCAGCTTCCTCCAGCTGGCCGCGGGCCAGGTGGATGCCGGCCAGATTGTTCAACTGCACGGCCAGTTCGGGCTTCTGGTCCTGTTCGCGGAAGTAGGCGATGGCTTCCTCGTAGTGTGCGATGGCCGCTGCGGTGTCGCCGAGCTGTACCTCCACGTTGGCCATGTTGCCATGCGACGCGGCCAGTCCGGCCCCGTCGCCGATGCGGGCTCGGATCGCGGCCGCTCGGCGGTGCGTGGCCAGGGCGTCGGGCAGTCGATTCAGGTTGAAGCGCAGGATGGCGATGTTGTTCAGGATGGCGGCTTCATGGGCGGGCGGTCCGGTCCGCTCATAGATCTGCAAGGCTTTGAGGTCCTCTTCCAAGGCTTCTTCCAGCATGAAGCGGGCCTGATAGATGATGCCGAGCTTGTTGTACACGGCGGCCATGCCCGCGGAGTCGCCGAGCTGGGTACGCAGGCCGAGCGAGCGCCGCAACAGGCTGTCCGCTGCGGTAAAGTCACTGCGGTCGATATGGAGGATGGCGATGTCGTTGCAGGCCTGCGCCTCACCGCGCCGATATTGCAGCTTTTGGGCAAGCCTTAGCGCGGCGTTACCAAGGATCAGGGCCGAGTCCGCATCCGTTCGGCGGTATGCGAAGCAGAGGTCGGAGAGCTTCAGCACCTTGGCCGTGTCATCCGGCAGTGCCAGCACTTGCGGGACCGAAGCGGCCGCAGGCTGTGCTTGTGCGGTGCCCCAATGCGCCAAGGCCATTGCCAGCACGGATACTCGGACCAATGCTCGGAGCGGCCGGTGGCGGCGGAAGGAAGGATGCCTCGGCAGCGGGTGGCGCATGCTGCGAAAATAGCCGCCGCGCCGTGACAAAGAACCGGGCGGGCAGGGCTATCGGGTCTTATTTCTCGCGCCTTTCGGCGCTTCGCACAGCATTCAAGGAACCACGGATACACACGGATCTGCACGGATGAGGGCCAGAACAGAACAATAGGGTCATAGCGCATGCGCTCATCGATCATGGAGCTTGGATCCGTGCCTATCCGTGTCCATCCGTGGTAAAGAACACTCGGTCTTGTGCGCCCGCAGGGCGCTCAAGACCCGATAGCCCTAACCGGGCGGACGACCTGAAATACAGGCACCCGCTCCGCCCAGCCCTTCCGTGGTTGCTTACAGCGGGATGTTGCCGTGCTTCTTCCGGGGAAGCCGCTTGGCCTTGTTGCGGAGCATGCGCAACGCCTCGATCACCTTTTGGCGGGTCTCCGAAGGCTGGATCACCTCGTCGATGAAGCCGAACGCGGCTGCCTCGTAAGGATTGGCGAAACGTTCTTTGTACTCCGCCTCCTTTTCCGCAAGGGTGGCCTCCGGGTCCGCCGACTTCTTGATGTCGTTGCGGAAGATGATCTCGGCGGCACCTTTCGCGCCCATCACGGCGATCTCCGCAGCGGGCCACGCGTAGTTCATGTCACAGCCGATGTGCTTGCTGTTCATCACGTCATACGCGCCGCCGTAGGCTTTCCGTGTGATCACGGTGATGCGTGGCACGGTGGCCTCGCTGAAGGCATACAGCAGCTTGGCGCCATGGTCGATGATGCCGCGCCATTCCTGTTCGGTGCCGGGGAGGAAGCCGGGAACGTCCACGAAGACGAGCAACGGGATGTTGAAGGCGTCGCAGAATCGCACGAAGCGGGCGGCCTTGATGCTGGCATCGATGTCCAGCACGCCGGCGAGCACCGAGGGCTGGTTCGCCACGCAGCCCACCGTCTCACCGGCCACGCGGGCAAAGCCGATCACCATGTTACGCGCATATTCCGCATGCACTTCCATGCTGCTGTCGGGGTCGATCACCGCGTTCAGCACGTCCCGGATGTCGTAGGGCTGGTTGGGGTTCTCCGGCAGGATGGTGTTCAGCGCGGGGCGTGATTCGTCACCGGGCTCGTACGGCAGCACGGGTGCGCGTTCCTCGCAGTTGTTCGGCATATAGCCCACCAAGCGGCGCAACTGGTCGAGGGCGTCCATTTCGTCCGGCGCGGTAAAATGCGCCACGCCGCTCTTGGAGGCGTGGGTGCTGGCACCGCCGAGTTCCTCGGCGGTCACCGTTTCGTGCGTCACGGTCTTCACCACGTTGGGGCCGGTGACGAACATGTAGCTGGTGCTCTCCACCATCAGCACGAAGTCCGTGAGGGCGGGGCTGTACACGGCACCGCCCGCGCAGGGGCCGAGGATGGCGCTGATCTGCGGCACCACGCCGCTGGCCATCACGTTGCGGTGGAAGATGTCCGCATAGCCACCAAGAGAGACCACTCCCTCCTGGATGCGCGCGCCGCCACTGTCGTTCAGGCCGATGACCGGGGAGCCGTTCTGCATGGCGAGGTCCATGACGCGGCAGATCTTTTCCGCGTGCGCCTCGGCCAAGGAGCCGCCGAGCACGGTAAAATCCTGCGAGAACACGTAGACGGTACGCCCTTGAATGGTGCCGTAGCCGGTGATCACGCCGTCGCCGAGGAAGTGCTGCTTGTCCAGCCCGAAGTGGACGCTGCGGTGCGTCACCAATTGGCCGATCTCCTGGAAGGAACCTTCGTCCAGCAGCAGGTGGATACGCTCGCGGGCGGTGAGTTTGCCCTTTTTGTGCTGGGCGTCGATGCGTTCGGTGCCTCCTCCCAGCAAGGCTTCTCCGGTCTTCTCCCCCAACAGGGCGAACTTGGCTTTCATGTCCATGGCGGCTCTTTGGCTTTTGGCGCACAGGCAATTGGGCGGGCGCCGGCCAAATGTAGAACGCATGGCATCGCTGCTTCCCCTACATTCGTCGGCAGATGACCTGGCGCTTTGCCGACCTTCCCATACGCACCAAGTTCCTGTTCACTCTGGGCATCCCGGTGATCGGGCTTATTGCGCTTATCAGCAAGCAGGTGGATTCCAGCATCAAGCGCAATGATGTACTGGGCTACGTTTCCAATCAGGCCCGTAACATCCGCGTGATCGGCGACGTGGTGGACGGGCTGCAGAATGAAAGTGCGGTGACCGTGGCCACGATGGAGGGGGTCTTGCCGAACGCCCGTCTCTTGGAACTGGTCCGCGTACAAAGCGACGCGTACATCACGCGGCTGAACGATCCGGGCTTGACCATCGATCCCCTCCTGCGGCCCGGTGACGTGCTTCGGCCGTTGGAGAGCTACCGCGAGCGGGTCGACGCACGGAACATCTCGGCCGCGCATGCCGAAGAGGTCTATCGGGCCATGGACAATGAACTGCTGCGCAATTTGGGGGAGGTCTCCAAGCAGGCGATGGACCCGGAGACGAACGACAAGCTATTTGCTCACCAAAGTCTGCTCAACGCGAAGGAGGCGCTCAACGACATCCGTAACCGCATCCTGCGCGCTTTCGCCACCGGGACGCTCAGTACGGCGGGCCTTGGTGAGCTCAACGAGCGGATCGCCGTGTACGAAACGAGCACCGTGCTGTTCCAGCGCGACGCCACGCCCGACGTGCTGGGTTACTACCGCAGCACCTTCCAAGGCCCGGAGGTCAATTTCGTACGGTCCATGATCGGTACCGTCCATGAGAAGCGCTCAGTCAGTGGGCTGGGCACCACCGCCGCGGAATGGTGGGAGCTGAGCGGCAAGACCATGGAGCGCATGCGGGAGGTGGAGGAGCGTTCCATCGACTCGATCATCGTGGCCAGCCAAGGCTTTTCCGGCGCGGCGCGGAACCGCTTACTGCTGGTGCTGCTGGCCCTATTGGGCGTAGTGGGCGCAGTGGCCGTGATGGCCGTGGTGATCATGCGCGGGATCCGCAGCACCGTCTCGGAGGTCACCGATGCGGCCTCGGCGCTGGCCCAGGGCGATGTGCGCGCACGTGTCCCGGTGACCTCCAATGACGAAGTGGGCCACATGGCCGGGTCCTTCAACGCGATGATCGAGGCGATACGCTCGCTTTCCGCCAGCGCGGACGCCATCGGGAAGGGGAACTACGAGACTCCTGTGATCGTGCGCGGGGACCAGGACGTGCTGGGCCACTCCCTTACCCGGATGCGGGACAACCTCAAGTCCGCACGTGAGCGGGACATGGAGAACAACCGTGCGCTCCGCGAGGAAAAAGAGAAGCTCGAAAAGGCCAATGAGCGCATCCAGACGCTCATCCGCGAGATCCACCACCGGGTGAAGAACAACCTGCAGGTGGTGGCCAGCATGCTCCGCCTGCAATCCGGTACCATTGCGGACGAGCATCTCCAGCAGATCTTCGCGCAGAGCCAAAGCCGTGTGGCCTCCATGGCCCTGATCCATGAGAAGCTGTACAAGGGTGATGACCTCGCGCAAGTGGACCTGTCCCAGTACATCAAGGATCTTTTTGCGGAGCTGGTGCAGTTGAACAAGGTCCGTGAAAGCATCCGCTACCGCACCGCGATAGATCCGGACCTCGTACTGGACCTGGACACCATGGTGCCCTTGGGCTTGATCCTCAACGAGCTGATCACTAATTCGTTCAAGCACGCGTTCTCCGAAGGGCAGGAGGGCTTCATCAATTTAAGGATCCATCGTGCAGACGATGATAAGTTCGATCTGCAATACAGCGACAATGGCCAAGGGATACCCGAGGAGAAGTTGACCGGCGACACCGGCACGTTGGGCCGCAGCCTGATCGAAAGCCTTGTGGAGCAGCTCGACGGATTCATGACCCTGGAAAGTGACGGCACGGGAACGCGCTACCACATCCGTTTCAAGGTGAGTTGAAAGCGTGTACATACCCCTTGCTCGAGGTTTGACCGGAAGGCACAGGAACACGTTGCCGCAGCTCCCACGTACAGCCTTTGCCAAGCGCCGATCGGCATTCGGCCTCGAACCCGATGAGCGAACAGCGGCGCTTGATGTTGTGAAGGCCGGCGTTGGCCATCACCGTTGCCGGGTCGAAGCCCTTCCCGTTGTCCGCCAAGATGATGCCGAACGGGCTGCTGTGCAAGGTGATCGTGAGCGCGTCCGCACCGCTGTGCTTCACCATGTTGGTAACCACCTCCTGACAAACGCGAAAAAGGATCGTGCTTACATCGCCGGGCAACTGGGCCGGTATTCCCTTCACCACCACGCGCGCCGACAGTCTTCCCGTGCGTCCCAGCTGTTCGGTCATGTCCCGCAGGGCCTCCTCCAATGTCCGCTTCTCCCACATGTCGGTGTTCAGCGTATGACCGAGCCTGCGGATCTCGCTGATACTTTCCGCCAAGGCTACCCGGGCGGGGTCCAAGCGCGGGTCCGGAGGCTGGTCGTCGGCCCCCCAGTTCAGCCCCATGTGGACCACCATCAGCAACTGGGCAACATTGTCGTGCAGCTCCGCGCCCACCTCCTGCAGGGTGTGCTGCGTGGCTTCCCGCTCAGCCGTCAGCACTTCGCGTGTGTGCCGGAGGTCCAGCTCGGCCAGCTCGGCCCGGTGGTGGTGCCGGCGGCTGGTGTTGCGCACCAACATCAGCAGCACCGTGCCGATCAGCAGCACGAGCAACAGTGTTGCCACGATGATGCCCAAGGCCAGATCGGTGCCGTTCATTCCTTCAGGGGCGTTCGCCGTGCCCGCGCCTCCAAGATACAACCATAGCCGATCAAGCCGTAACGCACCACGGACAGGACCTGTACGATCGAATAGAGATATGAGGCCAATTGGGGGGAATCCTCGTAGAGCAGGCGCAAGGGACCGATGATGGGGAAGAGCGCACCGTAGAAGACCAGCAAAGCCGTAAGTACCCAAAATTCGGGCACCTTGCCCAAGGGTGTCCGGCTTTCCTCCGAAAGCCGCCAAAGCAGCACCACGACCCAAAGGGTGATCAACAGGCTGGCCATTGAAATACCCTCGGTCAGCAGGAAATCAAAGGACCGCCAGCGGGACCAGCTCCAGGTCCAGCCTGCCAAGCCCAAGAATGCCGTGATGATGAACGGCCATTTGCTTCCGGGACGGAGGACGGCCAGCAGCCGCAGTATCAATAGAAATTCAACAACGGCGAAGACGTTGTACATCGGTGCATTGCGAAGCCCTTCCCGGATGGCGAAATAGCCGACCAGCTCCGTTAAAAAGTCGATCACGAGCACCAAGAGCAGGATTGAAAAGAACTGTTGCCGGGGCCGCTTTATGCGTAAGCAGCTCCAGAGCGCGAAGACGATGCTCGCGTCCGATATCAGAATGGGAATGTGGGACCAATCCATGTCCGGCTTGGATCCGTGGAAAATTAATGGGCCGAATGAAGACAACCCATGATGGCAGAGACCTTCCTTCGGAACACTAGGGTTTTCCCGTTGAGCAATTCGGAGGGCATAGGTGGCCCAGGTCCATGGCGTGGTCGACAAGGCGTTTCGAAGGGTCAAAGCTGCCGGTGGTCAACTTGTCCTTTGTTCCATCGGCCACATGCAAGGCTAACAAATGCCGGAATTCAAAGTGGGGAGCCGGAAGGGACGCAAGCGCCCCGTAACACAGTTGCTGACTGATGCAGCTTATTACCAGTACGGTGTCCTTCACGGGGTTCTGCTCCAACAGGTTGTTCACTTTGTCGGCATATGGGTACCAAGTGCCCAAAGGGTCGGGTTCGTCACCCGTGTCCTTGAGCGCGCTGGATCCGCTGCCCGTGCGGTCCACGCGGATGTCCTTGAAATAGGCGTCGGTGTATTTCTTCGGGTCGGTTTCCGGCTTCAGGTCCGTGCCATCGAAGCTGAAGGGCTTACCCGCAAAGACCTGCAGGTTGCCATTGGCCGGGTCCGGGTACATGAACTCGAAAATGGGATGGAACTTGTCCCCGTCCAGGCCATAGTTGATGTAGATCCCCCGCACGGGCTTATCGGCTTTGGCCACGGTTTTTTGCGCTGCCTCAATGCTCTTCCACGAGATCCGCAGGACGGGGTCCTTCATCTCCACCGTGGTCCCGGCCACGTCCACTTGGAAGTGATCCCCAAAGATCTTGGCAAGTGAATCCCGGTCTGCCAGGTCATAGACCTCGTGCATGTATTGGATGTTCGTTTTATCGCAATCGGAAGTGATCGGAGCTGCCGCACGTGCCATCGGTGAGGTGGTGTCGGCAGAGGCGGACATGTCCCCTTCGCCACCGCTCCCGCAAGCGGAGAGCAGCAAGGCGCAAACGGCCGACAGAAGAGCGGTGGATGATGGTACTTTATGGAGGATCGAGGGGAACATGGGGTGTGGGTTTGGTGGACGGCGTAGGAAAGACCCGATCAAGGAACGGTAAAGTTGAGCATGCGGCAACATCCCTGCAATACCCATAAATGGGTATGTTTTCGGGATCACACTTGTGGACCGAAGATGGGGGCCATCGACCGTTCCGTTCGGCCTTCCGACCGCGTTCACTCCTCGGCCAACGCCGCCTCCACCTCCTCGCTCAGTTCCATGTTGTGGTACACGGTGTTCACGTCCTCGTCCTCGTCCAGCAGGTCGATCAGCTTCATCACGTTGCGCGCAGTGTCCAAGTCCACGGGGTGGGTGGTTAACGGAAAACGCTTGAGTTCGGCGCTCTTGGCCTCCAATTTCAATTCGTCCAGCTTGTGCTGCAAGGAGCCGAACTCGGTGTAAGGCGCCAGTATGATGAAGCCCTCCTCGTCATGGATCACGTCCTCGGCACCTGCGTCGATGCAGGCCATTTCGAACTCGTCGGTGTCCATTCCCTTCAGCGCCTCTTCCGTCACCACGAACTCGGCTTTGCGGTCGAACACATGGGACAGCGAGCCGGAGTTGCCAAGGGTGCTGTCGCATTTGTTGAAGAAGCTGCGGACGTTGGCCACGGTGCGGGTGGTATTGTTGGTGGCGGTTTCCACGAAGATGGCCACGCCGCCGGGGGCATAGCCCTCGTAGTTCATTTCCGAGTAGTCGGCCTCGTTGCCACCGGCGGCCTTTTTGATCGCGCGGTCGATGATGTCCTTGGGCATGTTCATGCCCTTGGCGTTCTGGATGGCCACCTTCAAGCGGTGGTTGGAATCAGGGCTCGGGCCGCCGGCCTTCACGGCCATGGCGATCTCCTTGCCGATGCGGGTGAAGAGCTTGCTGAGCTTGGCGTTGCGTGCGAAGATCCGGTGCTTGCGTTTTTCGAAGACCCGTCCCATGGTGCTGGTGTTTGAGATATGTTCTCGGCGCGAGTTGCGCCGATGGACCGCGAAAATAGGCAGGGCCGCCGTAAGCGCCCGACCCCGCATCCCATCGTATCCACTGTGGCCGACCCCGAACGCCATCCTGCAAACCGCTGGCGGACCCCGAAAGCTGGACATTGTGCACCGATGGATCGATCAAGAGGCTTCCTTGCTCGATCTGTAGTTCATGCTAAGCTGCGAATGGCGAATTTCAGCCCGTGCCGAGAGATCCCATGAACCGCCTCGCTGTGCAGTGTTCGCTCGTCGCGCTCGTTCTATGCGGCGCGGGGATGCCATGCGCCACGGCCCAACCCTACAAACAGGGCGAACCCTTCCGTGCCTATCCGCACCTCACGGACCTGGCGGACCGGCAGTTGTCAGCCATGGTGGAGGACCGTGAAGGACGCGTTTGGATCGGAAGCGGGGAAGGGCTTTTTGTGACGAACGGGACCACGGTGGAGCGACTGCCGTATGACCCGATGGACAGCACGGCCATTCCGGGCCGAGGCATCAATTGGATCGTCTGGCAAGGCGATTCGCTGCTTTGGTTGGCCACCGACAACGGATTGTGCGCTTGGCGTGTGGTGCACAGAAGCGCATGGCGGCCCAAGGTGCCGGACATGGCAACCTACGAGCCCGCTCTTTATGTGCATGTGGCCCAGGACGGAATGATCTGGGCGGTCTTGCGTGACGCCTTCCTACGCGTGGACCCGGGCCATGGAACAAGCACGCGCTTCACCCTGCCCGCCCGGTTCCCCGATAAGCGCATCACCGCCATTACCGACAACCCCGATCGCCCCGGCCAATTGATCATCACCACCAACGCTGTTGTCGCAGGATTCGATCCGGTTGAAGGAACGTTCCACGAATACCTCGGACCCAATGGCGAAAGGGAATACAGGACCGTGCCTGCCGTGGTGCATGCAGGGTGGATCTGGGTGGGAAGCTGGGGGCAGGGCGTGCGGCGTTTCCGGTTGGACCATTCCAAGGCGGAGCACCTGCCGATCATGCAGATGAACGATGTCCTGGGCGGATACACCACCTCGATCTCGGTCAAGGATGACAGCACGCTGTGGGTCGCGTCGGAATACGGCTTATTGGAAATGGACGCAGATGACGGAGCGATCCGCTCGGCCCATGCCATGGTGGACCCGATGCTCCCGCAACAGCATTCCGTGGCCAGCCAAGTGCTGAGCCTGAGCAAGGGCGGTGCCTTGGCGGCCACGGACAACGGCCTCTTCGTGCTGCCGGCCTCGCCGTACCCCTACCGCACGATCGAATTCCCGGACGATGGCGTGGCCGGAGCAACCCCCCTGTGGGTAATGGCCATGGCGGAAGACCCTCGCAACGCTTCGATCACCGTAGGGACATACGACGGTGCCGGAGTAGTGAAGCAGGTGGCGGATGGAACGTGGAAGGTTGTACCCGCCCCACGGGGGTCCAGTGGTGCCACTGTCCGTGTGAACAATATCCTGTACGGTCGGGATGGCCGGCTTTGGGTCGCATCCCGGGACGGTCCATTGGTGCAGGAACCGGGTGCCGGTGGCCTGGCCCCGATCTATCCGGAAGAAAGCTTTTGGTCCGCCGGTCTCTTCGAGGATTCTGAAGGTCGGCTTTGGATCGGGACAAGCAACGGCGTACGTGTGTGGCAACGCGGCCGGGGAACCGTGAAGGAATTGAAGCATGATCCCAACAACGCCAACTCCCTCATCAGCAATGCCAGGATCTGGGGGATCGCTCAGGACACGCTGAGGCGCATGTGGATCGCGACATACGCCGGATTAAGCATTTATGACGAGTCGCAGGACCGTTTTTTCAACTTCGGCAAGGACCCCACGGGCCGTTCAGGGTTCACTTCCGAGGGGGTGTACAGCGTGGTCCGCGACAGCCGCGGTGCCATGTGGGTGAGCCTGACCCATGGTGGTGTGTGCCGCGTGGAGGTGGATGCGGACGGCACCTTCCGATCCCATCCGATCGATACCCGCACCGGCCTCGATCGCGAGCGCTGTTTGCACATGGTCATCGACACGCAGGACCGGCTTTGGATCGTGAACAAAGGTGTTCTTATGATCGATACGCGGAGCGGGACCTTCAGGCGTTTCGACCGCAACGATGGCTTGCTCTCGCTGCCCGATGGCGACGCCGGGATCCTCGTGACGCGCGATGGTCGCCTCGTGCTCCACGTGGATGATGAGCCGAGGCTACAGGTATTCCGCGTCGCGGATCTCTTGCGCGAACCCGCAGCGCCCACGATCGAGCTGTTGCGGATCCGCACACGGACAAGCAACACCGCCCCGGACCAAATGGCTGCTAACGGATCGGCCATGCGCATCAAGGAAGCGGACCTGCCCCTGCAGATCGAATTCGCAGCGATCGATCTCTCGCGTCCGTTCGCTTACCAATACGCCTATCGCATCCTTGGGCGCGACTCCGCATGGCATGCGCTGGGCCCGGAACGCAGCGTACAGTTCGCTTCGCTGGAAGCCGGGCAATATCAAGTGGAATTCCGCTCCCTGCGCGGAGGCCGGGCACTCGATAATGTGAAACGGATCACCTTCATCATCACGCCGCCCTGGTACCGGACGGTGCTGGCGCAGATCATGGCGGTCCTGCTTGTCATCCTGGCGGTGTTCATCCTCTTCCGCATACGGCTGCGTTCGGTAAGGAAGGAGGAGCGACGCAAGGCCGCGTTCCAGAAGCAGCTCGCCGAAGTGGAGATGCACGCCCTGCGTGCGCAGATGAACCCGCACTTCCTCTTCAACAGCCTCAACAGCATCAAGTACTATGCGATGACGAAGACACCGCGTGAGACCGCCGACTACCTCGGCACCTTCGCCATGCTCATCCGCCGCATCCTCCAGAACTCGCGCGAAGACCTGGTACCGTTGAAGGACGAACTGGAAGCGCTACGGCTCTACATCGAGATCGAATCGCTCCGGCTCGAAGACAAGTTCGATCACCGGATCCATGTAGCCGAGGACATCGACCCGGAGCAGCTCCGCCTTCCGCCCATGCTCGTGCAACCTTACGTGGAGAACGCCATCTGGCACGGCCTGATGAACAAGGAGGAACGCGGTACGCTCACCGTGGACATCAGCATGGTCAGCGAAGAGCTGCGGATCATGATCGAGGATGACGGCGTGGGCCGTGCCAAGGCCGAGGAGATCAAGAACAAGACCGCCCATCGCGAACGATCGTTCGGCATGCGCATCACCGCCGAACGGATGGAACTCGCCGCGCAGACCCTCGGCCTGGGACTCCGGTCCACGGTGGAGGACCTCGTTGATGCGAGCGGATCGCCATGCGGCACGCGTGTGGTACTTTTCATTCCCTTGATGCACGAGGACATCACCTGACACGATCCGCCATGGGCCATACCGCCATCATCGCCGACGACGAGAAGCACAGCCGCGAAACGCTGCGCATGGAACTGGAACAGCATTGCCCGGAGGTATCCATCGTGGCGTTGTGCAGTTCCGGACCGGAGGCGATCGAAGCCGTGAAGCAGCACGCGCCGGACCTCATCTTCCTGGACGTGCAGATGCCACGCATGGACGGCTTCCAAGTGCTGGAGAAGCTGGGCGACATCAAGGGCCAGGTGATCTTCGTCACGGCCTTCGATCAGTACGCCATACGCGCCTTCCGCTTCAGCGCGGTGGACTACCTCTTGAAGCCCGTGCAACCGAGCGAATTGAAACAGGCCGTGCAGCGCTCCCTGCTCCGCGGCGATATCGCCGCCGGCAAGCAGATGCGCTTGCTCATGCACAACATGGGGACCGAAGGGGCAAGGCATCCGCGCATCGCGTTGCCCACCGGTGATGGCGTCGAATTCTTCAGCGTGGAGGACATCGTGCGTTGCGAAGCGGACAGCAACTACACGCACGTGCATGTGAAGGACGGCCGCAAGCTGCTGCTCTCCCGCACGCTCAAGGACCTGGACGACATGCTCACTCCGCACGGTTTCTTCCGCTGCCACCAGTCGCACCTGATCAATCCGCTGCACCTGACGAAATACATGCGCAGCGATGGCGGCTACCTCGTGATGGGTGACGGCACCAGCGTTCCCCTGGCGAAGAGCAAACGTGATGCGTTCCATGCGAAATTCCAGGTGTGAGGGATCCGGGCAGCGGGTCGCACTAAGCCTGAGCGGCCGAATGCTCGATCAGAAGGGGCCCTTGCTTGATCATGCCCGATGGACTGTGCAGACACCGGTAGTTTCAGGCAGTCATGCAAGGGAACCCCATGCGCTGCTGGTCCTTCGTGCTCACCTTCTTGGGTTGTGCCGCGCTGATCGCGCAGGACCTTGAACAGATCGGCCAGCAAAGCCCGGTGCAGTTCAACGCGGGCGTTCAGGCGCAGTTCGGGTTCTACCATGTGGACGGCATCGATCCGCGGCGAACGCCTTATTTCTGGTCCATCAGCGGAACGCCCACCGCCACTGTCAAGGGGATCCAGCTGCCGTTCATGGTGGTGCTCAGCGACCAGCAGCGCTCCTTCCAGCAGCCGTTCAACCAGTTCGGCATGAGCCCGTACTACAAGTGGGTGAAGGTGCATCTGGGCTACCGCGATGTGTCATTCTCGAAATTCACCCTGGCGGGCTACCGGACCTTGATGGCCGGGGTGGAACTGAACCCCGGAAAATTCCGATTCGGCTTTATCTACGGGCGTTTCCGGAAGGCCGTCGCGGAGGACACGACCGCCATGTACGATCCCGCCAAATACATCAGTGATGTGCCGGTAGCGGCATACAAGCGCATGGGGTACGCGGTGAAAGTGGGCGTGGGGACGGAGGATCAGCACGTGGATCTCGTCCTGTTGCGCGCAAGTGACGATGCCGGTTCCATCCCCAAGCCGGTGAGCACCAACTTGGCACCTGCGGAAAATCTGGTGGTCGGCTTGGTGGGAAAAGTGAAATTGTCGGAAGCGCTCCGCTGGGACTTCGACCTGGCCGGCAGTGCTTTCACCCGCGATGCGCGCAGCGATGAATTGCTGGAGGATGGAGGTGTGATCACCAACGCGGTGAACAGCTTCTTCGTGCCACGCACGAGCACGCAAGGGCTGATGGCCGTGGAAACAGGACTCGCGCTCAAACGCAAGCGCGCCCGCTACAAACTGGTGTACCGCCGCGTGGACCCGGACTACAAGAGCATGGGCGCCTACTATTTCCAGACCGATGTGGAGCAGTTGACCGGAACAGTGACCAGCAGCCTCTTCATGAACCGGCTGAGCACCAACCTCACCTTGGGCTGGCAGCACAACAACCTGAAGAAGCTGCGCACCGCCACCGCCCGGCGCATCATCGGCAACCTCGGGTTGAACTACACCAGCAAGAAGGCCTTCGGATTCCTGGTCAACTACACCAACTTCGGCATCACCCAGACCCCGGTACGGCCCAGCCTGAACGATACGGCCCTGCTGGAACAGGTGAGCCAGAACCTGCTGGTCCAGCCCCGCGCGCGCTTCACGGTCGGCAACGGCGGGCATATGATCACCTATACCTTCAACTACTTCGCGCTCAGCGATCGCAGCGACAATGCGTTCAGCAATGCCCAATTGACCGGCATGCACAACGACCTGGCCTACACGCGGAACTGGAAGCGCGCACAGGCACATCTGGGCGGCGGATTGATCTTCCGCAACACGGAAAGTCTCATCGGGAAGACCATCAGCAAGGGCGTGCATCTGGAGGCCGGCCGTTCCTGGTTGAAGGAGGGGCGCCTGAGCGCGGAACTGCGCAGCAACTTCTTGGCCAATACACTGCCCGCAGGGGGCGACGGCTCCACCTGGCAGCTCAACCTCCAAGTGAAAATGCAGGCCGGCCGCCGCTTTGCCTTCACCCTCACCCTGAGCCATCAGGACAATGCAAGCGATGACCCCACGATCCCTTCATTCACCGAGGACACCGGGCTGATCGGTGTCGACATCCGCTTCTGACCATGAGAACCCGCATCCCCCTCCTGCTTGTCACCGTGTTGATCATGGGCCCGGCCAGTGCCCAGAACCAGGTGTCGGTGACTCCGATCATCACACCGCCGTACAGCGTATACCTGAACGACTACCAAGGGTCGTTGGTGGTGAACCTGACCAACACCACGAACGCGGTGCTGGACGTGAAGCTGATCGGATCGCTCACCGGGGACAATGGCTACAGCGGCCATACGAAGAGCACTTACTCCCCGTCCTCCCCGATCACCTTGGGCGCCATGGAGACCAAGGTGATCCAAGCCAATTCACAGGCACTGGCCTTCATCGACCAGAACAATTTCCAGATCAATGCCCCGCAGCAGATACAGAACGCGGTGATGCAGACGGGGATCCTGCCCGAGGGCAACTATGAGCTCTGCGTGCAGGCCCTGGATTTCAACACCAACGCACCCCTGTCGGCGGAGGCCCCGATCGGCTGCCTCTTCTTCACCATCAGCTATGCGCAGCCGCCGGTGCTCACCTTCCCTTGGTGCGATGGCACGGTGGACACCGAATGGCCCGTGTTCACCTGGAGCCCGCCGGTCGGGAACTTCAACATGGCCAATGTGCGCTATGACCTGTACGTCCTTGAGCTGCTTCCGGGGCAGAACGCCACGGCCGCCCTCTGGCTCGCGATCGACGGGGTGGCGGGCAATCCCATGGTACGCAGCGACCTGATGGTGCCGTCCTATCCGTGGCAACCGTACGATCCATCGCTGAAGACCAACACCACATACGCCGTGGGCGTGGTGGCGCGGGACATCACCAACAGCATCATGATCGAGAACAAGGGCCGGAGCGAGGTCTGCACCTTCGTTATCAAACCGCTCTCACCGGGACCGGGCATCAATACTTCCGTGGTGACCGGCAACACCACCACGGTATCGGTCTTGCCCATCGGCCCCCTCAAGGACACGCACGTCAAGGGCCGCCTGGTTTACCGCTTCAAGAACAGCAGCCGCACGGGATGTGGCGAGCCAACGGGAGCTGTGTCGATCAGCGACGTGGTCTTGAGCGCCGGGGTCGCCTACCAAGGACCGATCCAAGGACCGACCGCAGGCACATCCACAGGCGGTGGCGCGGTTCAGGCGGAATGGAACGCAGGCAACATGGTCATGGGCGCGTTCAATCTCCCCGGCGGATCATCGAATGCCAACGCGAGCAGCAGTTGGGGAACTGGTTTGACGCACGACGTGGTACCCACGGAGGTAAGCTACTTCCCGACCGAGAAATGGGTGGACCGTTTCCCGGTCGGTGCATCGGGGCACAAGCCGCTGAAGAACATCCCGATCAAACTGGTGGAGCGCGTGGTGCTGGAAGGTGTGGTGTCGCGCGATAGTAAGGGCCAAGTGGTGGGAGAGGCCGATCACGTCGTCCTCGGCGTGGATGATGTTCCCGGCGGCGGGTTCGGAGGTGTCGGGGAGGGCAACCAATGGCACATGGGTAAAGAGATCGCCACGGGCACCACCGGCCCCAACGGTGAGTTCGACCTGTTCTACCACCAGCCTTCCTATACAGGAATACCCGTGCCAGGCCAGCTCGACTATTTCATCACCTTCGACAAGTACGGCCAACCCGCGCACCAATGGAACGGCAGCACGGAGGCATCACGGGCGTACAAAGTCCTGATGATCGAGGTGATCTCACCGTACTACTGCAGCCCCGATCTGGAGATCTATGCCCAGCCGGGCGATGTGGTGGAACTGCCCGACCAAGCCTGCTACGTGCGCAGCTATGACCTGAAGGTGATCGTGACGCAGGGCGCATGCGACTACCAGATGGGCGGCTCTGGCGCACCGATGGGCAATGTGGAGGTGAGCGTATTACGTCCCACGGATCATGCACCGCAAGCCGTGCCGTCCGATGAAGGACAGCACCTTGATGGGACCGTGCCGATGCCCGGCCTCGGCGAGGTCCCCTTGGTATCACGCTGTTCCTCCAAGAGCAGCGACGGCAGTGCGCTGTTCAACAACATGGTGTTCCACGACGCCTACGCGCCGGATGAGTATCTCCTGAAATGCAGCACGGACAAGGACCGCGGGCTGTACAACTACTTCACCTGGACCGCGCCCTACCCGAAAGGACAGTCGGACGCACCTACCGTTGACGGGAACCATCGTTATCTGCGCAACAGTGGTTTCGAGGTGCCGGAGAAAGTGGTGCCCGTGACGCTGGTGCCACAGCAGCCACGCGTGATCGGCCGGGTGATGGTGGATGTGACACAGCCCCTGCCCGACGCCGCCGTGACGCTCCGGCTATACTATGACAAGGCCGCTACTGGCGTACCCATGGTCATGGTGGGCTGCGACCAGACCGCGCAGGCCGACTTCCAATACCTTGAATTCAAACGCACCACCGATGCGAACGGCTTCTTCGATTTCTCCAACATCTTGGTGAAGGGAACAACGGACGGCATGTTCTTCCTTGGTCCGCACGCGAGCATCACGGTGAGCAAGCCCGGCTATCACCCCATGGTGAGGCCCTTGCCGAGCGGTTCCGGTGAAGAGGGTTTCCAGCCGAAGCAATTCAACAACAGCGATCCGGCGCACCCGAAGGTGGACCTGAAGATGGGCCTGCAATGGGACATGACCAGCGGCATCCTGCTTGAGCCTTACGGACTGGTGATGGGCACCATCCAGGATGAGGATGGCAAGCCCGTGCGCTGCGATGTGCAAGTGGGCGATGGTCCATGGGGCCGATCGGAGGCCGTGATGCAGCCGGCCGCGCCCTCCGGAAATAGTGGTGGCGGCCAATGGGTCCCATCGGGGGTTGTGCAGGTCCCGGGCGGAACATCCGGCAGTGGCGTCCAGCAGGTCGCCGGGCCGTGGATGATCCAGCTTCCGACAGGCACGACCGGTGGCGGTGGTGGCCAGAACCAGCAGCCGGATTACACGCAGTTCCCTACCGGAGCCACCGGTGCGATCGGTACCACCGTCTATGCATCGTTCAGCGTCGTTGAACAGTTCAAGGTGCCCGGCCCGTCCGGTGTGCGATTGATCCATGTACTCCCCCTGAGCGACCAATACTTCCCTATCACCACGATGCGCTACGTACCGGTCAATGCGGGTACTGAACCCAGCGATATCGGTGTTTTCACGGTGAAGGAGAAGCGGCATCGCCTGCGGGTGGTGCTCAGCTCCTTCGACGGACCCGTGGCGGGTGCCGTGGTGCGCCTGGATGAGCGCCAACGGATCTCGGATCAAGCGGGAGTGGTTTATTTCGAATTCCTCTCGCCCGAATCCGAGTTCCGGCTGAAGGTGGACCCGCCCGGTGATATGATGCCGGTGGAGCGCATCATCACGAACCCCGTCTCGCCGGAACCGATTACGCTTTATCAAACGATCGAGACGGGCACCAAACTGGCCGGCCGGGTTGAAAGCATCCCCGGCAATACGAAGGTGCCCGGCGCACGCGTATGGGTGGAGATCGGTGCGGACCAATACGGGCCGCAGATGAACCAGACCACGGCGGATGAGAATGGCGAGTTCATCCTTTCCGGTGTGCCCATGGGCCCCTTCACGGTGTATGCCGCGAAGTCTGATGCGCAGATCAGTTACATCGGCACTTCCCAAGCCATCACCTACGCCATGATGCCCGGCCCGCCGCCGGACTTCAAGATGATCCCTCAACTTCCGTATGCGGTGTTGACCCTTCAGCGCGTGGAGGACCTTGACCTCACCACTATTCACGGTTTCCCGGTGGAAGTGACCGCACGCGTGAAGAACAGCGATGGCAGTTCCACGATCAGCGGGGCCTTCGTACACCTTCCCGGCAATGCCAACTTCCGCGTGGAGGATCCCGCGCAACGCATCGGCTTCAGCAACATCAAGGTGAACCCCGGAACATCCAATGCGCAAGGCGTGCCGCGTGCGGTACCGGTGAGCGATCCGGTTGTCACGGACATGACCCACGTGCCGCTCAAGCTGTACACCGGCCTGGACGTCACGCTAAAGGGCATGCCCGTCCTGTTCTATCCCGGCCGTGTTCAGGTGAAGGGTACCCCACAGGGCGGCGAAGTGCGCGGCACAGTGAGCAGCGAACTCTCGTCCTTCAATTTCTCCTACGATTTCAGCGGCCGCTTCTACCTCGGTACTGACAAGGACCAGCCGCTGTTCGATGTGTTCCGCAGCAGCGCGCCCTATCCGCAACGCAGCTTCAACCTGATGACCCTTAGCCTCGTGGGCAATCAAGGATGGGCAGCGTCCAACGCGCGCTTCTCGCTCCGCGGTTTCCCGGCGCGCAGCGACCGTGAGCATTCGTTCGTGGAACCGGATGTCTTCCGCATCGCCACGGTGATCGAAGTGAAGGACGTGCCCGACCTCACCCCGCCCGTGCTGGAACTGAACGTGGGCGATATCCGCGTAACGCCCACCACCATCGAAGGCATCCAAGGGGGCGGCGCCAAGCTCAGCTTCAAGCTGAACAACTGGAGCTTCGGATCCACTACGCCATGGGCCTTCAGTAACGATCTGGCCGCCATCGTGATCCCCAAAGGGATCTTGGACATGGCGCTGGTGAAGGCCGACGTGACGCAGATCATGATCCGGCCGAACGCGCTGGAAATGAACGCGCAGAACCTGGGCGAAGTGCGCCTCGGTGGCGTGGCGCCGCTGATCCCCGAAGCGAACGTGCCGTGGACCTTCGGCTATGATCCCGGCTATGTCTATCAAGGCCAGACCGGCGTATGGCGCTTCGGCACCATGACAGCGGGCAGCGGCACAGTCGCCACCATCCAAGGCCCGTCGGAACTCGTGCCAACCAAGTTGCAATTCTCCAGCTTCTCGTTGGTGAGCCGCGGCCAACCGCTCGCCGAAGTGCGCGCCCTCAACTACCGTTACTTCAATATCATGGACATGGTGCCGGTGGGCAGCATGCAGTTCACGCCCGACGGGGTGGACCTGCTGGTGAACTGCTCCATGGCGATCCATGGCCTGCCGCAGACCACGGGCTTCTTCTCCTTCTTCAAAGAAAGCGGGAAGACCGTGAGCCGTCTGAAGCCGCTCGGCGCCACGGTCACCACGGGGCGCGGCAACGTGTACTTCAAGATGGATGAGCGCATGGCCTCGCAGGAGCTCAAGTCAGGGCAATTCACCTGTTACGGCAAGTTCCGCATCGACCCGGAGGATGGCGCTACCGGCGATCCCGTGTATGCCTACGGATACCTCGATCACAAGGTGGGCAATACGTACATGGATGTGATCCGCGTGGATGCGCAGAACTACAAGGGCGACACGCGACAGGAGATCCGCTTCGGTGCTTCACCGGACAAGAAGATGCTGCTGAACAGCGGCCGACAGACGATGGCCGCCACGCAGTGGAACGAACTCGCCTTCAAGGGCAATCTGCTCAACATGGGCGGCATCCCGGACGGTCCGGAGAACGAACTCTCCTTCATCGTGAAAGGCGCGGTGGCGCTGGACCAAGGCAAGATCTCCATGAGCCAATTGAGCACGCCCTTCGGTGACATGAACATGAGCTACGACTTCGAGCATGCGCGGCTCGTAGGCAGCATGGACCTCGCGAACAACAACTTCGGTGCGGTGAACATCGTGAACGCGCAGCTCGGCCTGCTCGTGGACAAGGACGGTTTCCTGGTGAGCTGCTACGATTCGCATGTGATCGTTCCGGCCGCGCCCTGGCCTTTGCAGGACCATCATCCGGCCTTCATGATCGGTGCGCACAACGCAATTCCCGATACACTACTCTCCAACATGATGAGTTCCTTCCGCTTGAAGACCCTACCGAACCACATGGCCAGCAAGAAGATCAGCGGCATGTACCTACAGAACAAATTGAGCCTGATCGACTTTTCCGTACCGAGCATCAACCTATTGCTGCTTGGCGTGGAAGGCCACGCGAGCTGCAAAGTGGAAGGCCGCACATGGGTGGACTTGAGCGGCAGTGTCGGACTTGGTGGGATGGCCTACGCCGATGCGGGCCTTGAGTTCTGGTTGCTCAGCCCGATCCCCGATTGTTCCAGTGCAAGCGTTTCGGCCAGTGCCGAAATGCTGTTCGAGGCCGCGTACCAGAACGAGGTGTTCACCATGACCTCGTGCGGATCGACCTCCGCCAGCGCCTCGATCTGCGGCGTGGGCGACAGCTTCGGCCTTACCGTGAAAGGGACTGTGAACTCCCAAGGCAAGATCACACTGGAGCGCATCAGCGGATCATGCGGCGGACAATAACTGCAACGACCATGAGAACGATCCTCCTTCCCCTCTTATCGCTCGCGCTTCCTTGCATGGGCCAGAGCACTACGTCCTCCACCTCCGCAGGCAAGTCCTGCTCGTTGCGTCCTCTTTCCGCCGCTACCGATGGCGAACGCGTCCGGGTCGCCTGGGCATCGCCCGCGTGCGAACTGGCATCGGTGCGCGTGTACCGCCGTCGGCAGCATGTGGGCACCGAAGCGGAGATCCATCCGGTCATCTTCTTCGGCACGCGGCACGACACCACGATCGTGCAGTGCTGGGACACGCTGTTCACCGAACTGGGGATCTATGAGTACCGCTTGATGCCTGTGGATTCCGCAGGTCGCGAAGGACCATCGTCCCCATGGACCACCGCGCACAACCTGCATGAAGAGGCCCGGCCTTGGCTGCGTTCCATCCATGCCGAGGACGTGCCCGGCGCGCGGAGCATCCGCCTGCGATGGACCTTGGAGAACCCGCAGCGTGCGCGAGGCATCGCGATCCACCGGGCCGAGAATTTCGATGGCCCGTACCTGCGCCTCGCGGACGTGGACGCTGCCGACACGGTGTACACGGATCGCGTGCAACGGGTGAAGGAGACTTACTTCTACCGTGTGGAAGTGGTCGATGTGGTGGGGCGATCCACTGTGAGCATGCCCGTGCAAGGCTTGAGCAATACGGCACCGCCCGCAGCACCGCCCAGCGGCGTGATCGCCAAAGCGGAGCTGTACGGAGTCACGCTTTATTGGCCGCATGTCGGTCCGGACATCGCGCACTACCAAGTGGAACGGGGAGCACCGAAGGATGAGAAGTACCTGCTCGTCGCTGATGGGATCCGTGCATCGTCCGCAGGACCCGTGCAGTGGACGGACAGTGCAGCGACCGATCGCGGCGTGATGAGCTATCGTGTGCGGGCCGTGGGCATCGGCGGAACGATCAGCGAGCCTTCAGAGAATGTCACGATCCAAGCGGTCGATGGCCGCACGCCGACCACGCCCACGGAAGTTGCCGTGCGTCTGTTGGATGATACGGTCATGATCAGCTGGCGCGATCCATGGGCCGGGGCACCGGGGGCCTATCTGGCGAATGTGGAGCGCGCCGATGCGGGGAGCGCCGAATTCAAAGTGGTGAATACGCAGCCCTTGGAACCGGGCATCACGGTGTTCAAGGATCCAACCGCAACGGCGAACCGGTCCTACACCTATCGTGTGGTGGGCGTGTCGTTCGCCGGTACACGGGGTGTTCCGTCCGCGTCAGTCGTGCTGGTGGCCGATGATCCGGCCGCTACCGTACCGCGCATGATGATGGCACATCGCACATCGAAAGGCATCGCGCTGGAATGGGCCGCTAGGGAACGCCATGGCAAAGGCTTCAACCTGTACCGCGCCGTGGACAATGGAGAACCCAAGCTCTTGAAGTCCTTGCCGATCGATGCATCGGGCTACACCGACGGATCCACCACCGACGGGGCATTGCACCTCTATGTGCTGCGCCTGGTGCTCCCGGACGGAACCGAGAGCGAGCCGAGCGAGCCGGTGGGAATGCGGTGGTGAGTTGAAAGCAAGCAGGGCCGCCGCAAAGCGACGCCCCGCAAGGGCTTTGGCGAACTGTTTCCCCTCGGCTCCCTCAGTGGTCTCCCGCCGCTGTGGCGGGGACCCTGAGGTCCGGCATTAGTTGAACCCGACCACCGTGATGCCCACGTTCAGCGCTCTCAGTTCCGGTGCTGTTCCCTCCTCGAACATCGGCGTGAGCGCGTATTCGGCGAAGAGGTTCAACGGCCCGTAGCCGATCTGTGCACGGGCCGCCACACGATAGGGCAGCAGGTTGTAGTTGTCCTTGCTGCGCTGCTTCACCGCACGCCCGTCTTCGGTATACTTCTGCTTGTACATGGTATCGAACAGCCAGCTCCCCACCACACCGGCGGCCAAGTGGAAGTTGTGCTTCCGGCTGAATGACCAGTCCGGCTTGGCCTTCAATTCATCCTCGTTAGCGGGCAGCTTGGCCCGGTTGGTATTGAACTCCAGCATCAACGGCACACGCAGGCCGATCTGGCGCAGCTTGTTCTTGCGCAGTTCCGGGCTTTCCATGGCCACCGCGAAGGTGCTGTCGCCATTGAACTGGAGCGTGTTGTTCTCGCTCAGCTTGTAGCTGTCGAACTCGATGCCCGCGCCGGTGAACAGCCCCACGTGGTTGGTGCCGAACTCGATCTTCCGCTCCCAGAAGTTCATCGCGAAGAAGCGGCTCCGGGCGTTGTTCAGTTGCAACGGCCCGCTTTCCGGCCCGTCGCCGATCCGCCCGTCCGTGGTCAGGAAGCTGTTGAGGCCGAACTCCAGCCCGACCCAATGGCAGAAGAGGTTGCGGCGCTCGCGCTTCAGGTCGGCCAGCTTCTTCTCAAAGGTCTTGGTGGTGTCCAAACCAGTGCGCGGGGTGGTGATGATGCGGATGAGCTTCCGCTTGGAGGTGATACGGATGGTGTCGCCTTTTTGGGCGTAGTTGGTGTCGGCGTTCTCCACTTTCACCTTCATGCCGTTGGCACCCGCACTGAGGGTGAGGCTATGCCGTGCCGGTCGCGCAGCGGCGCTGTCCGTGGCAAGGCTGTCCTGCTGGGCCATGCCGGCGAAGGGCAGGAGCAGCAGCGAAAGGAGGATCGGGGTTTTCATTCACTGTTCGGTTTGAGAATAGGACGGGCCGGGTTCCGGATAGTTACAGGCCAAGGCATACGGGGCTGAAAAAGACTGAAGCCCCGCGCCGGAACGGACAAGGGGCTTCAGCAGTGAAGAGGCCCGCGTCACTCCGGGCGGAAGGTGAAACGTACCCGTGAAATGTTCCACAGACCCGAAGGATTCGGCCCCACCTTGATCCGTGCGAGCTTGCGGACCACGTAATCACGCAGATCGCTGTTCCTCGATCCCGAGGCCACGACCACCACCCGGCCTTCCGTGTTCACCACGTAGGCGATGTCCACGGTGCCGTACATGTTCCCGGCATTCTCGGAAAGCGGAAAAATGACAAAGCGATCGATCTGGTGCTTCACTGCGCGCTCCATTTCCGTCTGTGGCGAAGCGGTGCTGAACGTATCAGGCAGATCGCCAATGGAAGCGTGAAGGGTGGATGCCAATAGCAAAAGGCCGAGGGCGAAAACGTGGCGGAGGGTCGTGATCTTCATCGTGCTTGGTGTTTTGGCATCGCTGCCGTTGGTTGTTGGCCATAGGACAGGCCCAAGCGCCGGTTTGTTACAATGATCGATGGAGAACGTGATGAGCGGTACGCATGGAATGATGGGCGGTGAGAATGAAGCGCCGTGTACAGTTCACATGTTGATCGAGGCCCCCGATCTATCGTCTTGCAGACTCCGGGTACTCAACGCCCCCGGCTCGCGCTGACCGAGAAATTGCGGCCCAAGCGAAGCTGGAACCGCCGGCCTTCGGAGGTGTGCTGCACATCCATGCCGCCTTGCCCGCCAGTGACCGCGCCGATCGCCTTGTCCGCGAAGGCCAGCACATCGCTTCCGTCCAGCTCGGCTTTGCGCTCCGGGGTTTCCAGCACTTTGCCGCGCAACGTATTTGCAACGAAGGTCCCCAGGTCTTGGCTGGAACCATGCGTGTCGGAGGAGGGTTCTACCGTTTTCTTTTCCTGTGTTGCAGTTCCTTTTTCGGCAGGTGCGTTGCCGGTCGGGAGCGTTGCCCGCCCTTCGCTCTGTTGCGCCAGTACAGGTTCTTCCACAGGCAGGACCTCCGGGGTGGGTTTCGTGGCGGGTGCGGCCTTAGGTACCGGCGTTTGCTCCGGAACTTGAACTGGCTTGGATGTAGGCTGTTGAGGTTTGGGCGCTGCGGTGCCTGCGGGTACGGCGGGCCTTTCCAGTGAGGTTGGCACTGGTTCTTTCAGCGATACGCCATTGCTTCTTTCGGGGGCATCCGGTTCTTCCATGGCAACAGGCTGCGCGTCCCGGTCCGGTGAAGGGACCTGCCGGGGTTTCACGGAATTTTCAACGCGCGCCACTTCAATCCCGTCCGACGGTCTTTCACGCAGCTGCCACCAGCCAGCGCCTATGAGCAGGAGGAAGCATGCCGCTGCAGCAAGCCTTGGCCACAGGGCCACCACGCGGACCTCGCGCTTTTTCAGACCCTCTTTTCCGGGGAAGGGGATGGGAACGAGCACGGTGTGCGTCGCGGCCACCAAGCGTTCCTCCCGTATGGCCTCTCCATGTTCCGCGATGTAGCGCTTCAATGCGGATCGTTGCTCGAAGGTGAGATCACCTTCGAGGTCCGCGATCAGAAAGTCCGTCAAGCGGTGGGCGTCGGGCATTCCCTTGGGCGGGAAGTGGCGCTCCAGCGTTTCCTTTTCAGCGAACGGAACGGTGCCGTCGGACACTTTCGCCAATGCAATCAATGCGGCTTGGCGATCGGTCTCCGGATGTTCGTAGAGGTAGCGCTCCAGTTTTTTCTCCTGCCCGTTGGTAAGGTCCTTTTCCAAGCGCGCCACAAGGAAGTCGTCCAAGCGTGCGGCATCCGGCTCACCGGTGGGCGGATAGGCTTTCCGCAGCAGTTCCTTCAACGGGAATTCCATATCGCCACCGCCTACGCCGGGCAAGCTGACCAAGGATATCGGCAGGTCCGGGTTGTCCACGAGGAAGCCATCGAGCAATGCCTCCTGCGCAGGGGAGAGGCGGCCTTCCAAGCGGTCCAGCAGCCAAGCCTCGTATGTGTGCCGGTCCAATTTCATAGCACGTTCTCCAAGTTGCCGATGTAGTCCTTCAAGGCGGTGCGTCCGCGATAGATGTACACCTTTACCTGGGTTATGTTCAACTGCGTCAATTCAGCGATCTCCTCGTAGCTGTAGCCTTCCAGGTCCCGCAGCAGCACCACGCTGCGCTGCAATTCCGGAAGCGTGGCCAGTGCGGCGTCCAGCACTTCCTTCAGGTCCGGTTGGCCCTGACTGCCCCAATGCAGGTCGGCATGCCGGTCCTCCATGCGCGTGCTGCGCGATCCCTTGCGGGCCTCGTCCACCAGAAGGTGGTGCGCGGTGGTGAAGAGGTAGCTCTTGGCCTTCGCGCCGTCCACCTCATCCACCTTCTGCCACAACCGGGCAAAGCTTTCCTGCACCACGTCCTTCGCCGTATCGGTGTCGCGCAGGTGCTTCACCGCAAAACGGTAAATGCCGTCCGCATGCTGGTCCACGGCGCTATTGTAGTCGGTGAGGGTCACGGAATGAGGGGGTCCTGAGGATGTGACGGGCTGCTTTGGCGAAAGTTACAAGCCCCTTCCGCACAGGACCGGTACGTATCGGTCCCTGAGCATTGGAGGTTGAAGACCCGAGGCAGCGTATTGGCCTCTGCCCGCGTCATTGAAACTGTACCTTCACCTCAATGAACGCCCCCGACGGGCCAAGGACCTCTTCAAATGAAAACAACTACCCTCCTGTTCGTACTGCTCACTGTATGGATCTCTTGGACCGCCGGAAGCGTACAGGCGCAAACCTATTTCTACTTGGGTCAGATCGCCGTGCTACCTGCTGCGCCCACGGACCAGGACGATGTGCAACTTCAGCTTTCAGGAGACCTCTCCGACACGGGAGCATCCATCACGAGCACGACCGCGCAGGTCACCGGATCTACGGTGGAACTTACCGTGAGCGCGACCAGTGTCGGCGGAGCGGATGTGCTGGTCCCGCATATGGAGACCATGAATGTGGGCGTCCTTCCCGCTGGCACGTACACCATCGTCATAACAGGACCCGGGATCCAGGATCTGGCCCCTGGGGGCCAGCACACCTTTACAGTGACCGGTAGCGTTCCGTCCGCCTGTGATTCGCTCATTCTGGCAAGCTTGTCGTGGGCGCCCTTCAGTGACACGGCCTTGCTGGTCCATGTGTTCAACCCTACGTTCACCTTGTTCGACTATCCCGGCTTTCTATTGTTGGCGGACAATGGTGACACCCTTGCCCAGGAAACGGTGAACTTCTTCGGCATCGCGGGGGAGAGCTACCACACGCTTGCCATTCCTTCGGGCACCATCATGCCGTCCTCGCCGTTCAACGGCACCCTGCAGTTGTGGACCCTCTTCTACGATACATTGGACTGTAGCTGGGACCTTCCTGTCGATCTTTGCCCGCCGGACAGTTGCACCGAGGTGATCGTGGACATGCAGAACTTTGGTTCCGGGCTGGTAACAGGGTCGTTCTTGTACACGGTCCGGGAAGCCGGTTCAGAAGTGGCCACGGGTACATTTATTTTTACGGAACAACAGCAGTACGATCAGGATACGATCTGTCTTCCACCGGGGGATTACATCATGGAGCTCATTCCGCAACAAGGCCCCACCGGCGGCGGGCCCAACTTCGGCGTGGGAATGGGCTACACGGTTCCCGGGCCGCGCGCGCCCGTGACCTGGACCACGCTTGCCGCCGTGGCATTCACGCTGTACGAGCAATGCATCGATGTCGGACAGAGCATTGCCACCTCCGCCCCGAATTCATTGTCGGTAGCCCGTTCAGTAAATGGCATTGAGGTCATGCGGACTGACGGGCAGGCCCTTGGGAACATGCACGTGTACGATGCACAGGGCCGTTCGGTAGTTGCTGCGAAGGAACCCACCGGGCGGCACGCCTTTACCACCACGGGCTGGGCGCCCGGTCTCTACATTTTGCGGGCTGTGGGCAAGGATGGCAATAGGCTCGCTGCCCGTTGGGTGGTGGAGTGAATCGATCCAACTTCTGCACCGCCAAGAATGCTTCTTGCGGGATCTCCACTGAGCCACTGGACGTTTAATTTTTCATGACGGCTTCTTGAGAGTCGTACTTTCGGAATATGAAAGCTGTCATAGTCGGGATGTTACATGGCACTTCCCTGCGGAGCCGTGATGCCGTCCTGCTTGTTTGCAGCATTTTCATCGGTGGTTCCCAGGCACAGTACTACAAGCCGTTCACGGCCAAGACCAAGAAGCTTTTTAGCCAGGATCCGGTCCCGACCAACGGCTATAGCTTGGCCTTTGACTCAGCGACTGTCGACGGCACTGATTCGGTCTACTATCATTTCGGCGCGCTGGATGTGGGGTCGACCTATGAGGACCCGAATTGCTCAGGGTGGGGCCCTCCTTACTGCTACAGAACTGATCAACCCATCTGGCCGGGGACTTTCTTTCGGGCAGACAACATGGGTACCTATTGGTTCGGAACAGTGGGAGGGGACACGCTGCATTTCAATTTCGCAGCATCTATCGGTGATACGAGCACCTTTTATGTAGACGCTGTTCAGCGTTTCTCCTTTGTGAAATCAGGACCTGATACCATGAGCATCTTGGGGTACACGGATTCGGTCTACACCTACGTGATCCAGCACACGGACCTCGCCGGGTCGCCAATCGCATCCGAGTTGCAGCACGACTCTGTGATCGTGGGCAAGGCCCTTGGCTTGGTCCGCTTCTTCCGGGTTGATCTGTTTCCGCAGGTGTTACAGCCCTTGGCAATGCTCGGCAACTTGGACCCTCCACTAGGCATGTACCGGATCACCACGGCAATGATCGAGGACCACCAGCCCGGAGATGTCGTGCAATTCAAGACATACACGGGAGGTACCTTGCCGAACGGGCAACCGTTCACCTATCACACAACCACCTTCCTTTCCCGGTCGGATACCCCGGATTCGGTGTTCTATGATGTGGCATGGGAAAGCTTCAATATCACCTCCGGCGCCAACAATAGCGGAACAAGCATCGCAGGATATTCCAAGAACGAGGTATACGCCGAACTGCCTTTCGAGAAGTTCAATGGCTCCTTCAACACGTTCACGCTTTCGAGTCCATGGAGTTGCATGCCGCTCTGGATCTTATACCGGAATGATGCTCCCAGTTTCGGCCCTTGCCCTGATGGAAATTGCTGGGTCGCAGCGGATACCCAAGGCCCTCCGCCCAGTTCGTACGGCTCTGTCCTATTGGGGCTGGGTGTCACATCGTATTTCTATCAGGACCCCTTTACCCCATGGGATCCGTACTATTTTGAGATCAGAGATCTGGTGTATTTCAAGAAGGATGGTGTGGAATGCGGGCAAGAGATCCATCTTGGAATTGCTGAGAACAACAGGCAGGCCCGGATCGAGCTTCTTCCCAATCCGACGAAGGACAATCTCGTGATCACCTCCTCAAGCCGGATGGACCGGATCGATATTCTGAATACCGGTGGACAGATCGTTCTGCACGCGGAGCCAAGAGCCGATCAAGTGAAACTGGGGCTTGCAGGTGTCCCGTCCGGGCCGTACTTCGCCAACATACACTTGGTGGACGGATCCATTGCGCATCGCAAGGTGATCGTCGCTCGATAGGGGAGCCGGTACAGCTAATCCAACTTCAGCACCGCCAAGAAAGCCTCCTGCGGGATCTCCACCAAGCCCAGGGAGCGCATGCGCTTCTTCCCTTCCTTCTGCTTCTCCAGCAGCTTGCGTTTTAGCAAGCCCGCTGGCGCACCTTGCCTTCGTCCACAGCGGTCAAGTATCCCGCGAACGTGTATAGTCCGGACCGCATCATCACAATGAGCCTTTTGGCCACTTCATCCGGAGTGGCAGGCTCATAGCGGAATACCACAACCCCGTGTGGAGCACGGTGTTTCTTGTTGAACACCAACTCACCGAAATCCTGATCATGCGTAATGAGGATACGCTTTTCCGCAGTGGCGAAAGCGAGGATATCGATATCGTCGGGGATCCGGAGGTCCGTGCCTACGCGCAATACATCATGGCCGAGCATACGCAAGCGCAAGGCGGAGGTCTTCGCCACGCATTCATCAATGAGAAACCTCATTTCGCCTCACCCAAGGGCTGCGGGTACCGGCCTGCCGCGATATTCTCGCTCATGAACCCATAGATCGCTTTGATGTGGGCGGACTTGAGGCGCTCATAATTCTCCAAGAGCGTTTCCTCGGTCCAGCCTTTCGCCATCAGACCCAAAATGAATTCCACGGATAATCGTGTGCCCTTAACAGTAGGCTTGCCCGCCAAGACCTTGGGGTCGCTGGTGATGTACTTGCGCCAATCCATGTTTCAAAGATAGCGAAGCGCAGGAGCGGAGATCCTCAATCCAACTTCAGCACCGCCAAGAAAGCTTCCTGCGGGATCTCCACCGAACCCACGGAACGCATGCGCTTCTTCCCTTCCTTCTGCTTCTCCAGCAGCTTGCGCTTGCGGGAAATATCACCGCCGTAGCATTTCGCGGTCACGTCCTTGCGCAGGGCTTTCACGGTTTCGCGGGCCACGATCTTCGCGCCGATGGCCGCTTGGATGGGGATGTCGAACTGCTGGCGGGGGAGGAGTTCCTTCAGCTTGCTGCACATCTTCTTGCCCAGCTCGTGCGCGTGATCGCGGTGGATCAGCGCGCTGAGGGCATCCACTTTTTCACTGTTCAGCAGGATGTCCAGCTTGATCAGGTCGCTCTGCTTGAAGCCGATGGGGTGGTAGTCGAAGCTGGCGTAACCGCGGCTGATGCTCTTCAGCTTGTCGAAGAAGTCGAAGACGACCTCGCCCAAGGGCAGCTCGAAGGAGAGCTCCACGCGGTCCGTGGTGAGGTAGTTCTGGTTGGTGAGCATGCCGCGCTTCTCGATGCACAGGTTCATGATCACGCCGGTGTATTCGCTCTTGGTGATGATCTGCGCCTTGATGTACGGCTCCTCGATCGTCTCGATGTGCATCACCGGTGGCAGCTCGCTGGGGTTGTGTACGTTGATCACCTCCCCGTCGGTCCGGGTGACGATGTAGCCCACGTTCGGCACGGTGGTGATCACGGTAATGCCGAACTCGCGCTCGATCCGCTCCTGGACGATCTCCATGTGCAGCAGGCCGAGGAAGCCGCAGCGGAAGCCGAAGCCTAACGCGGCGCTGCTCTCCGGCGTCCAGGTGAGGCTGGCGTCGTTCAGCTTCAGCTTTTCCATGGCATCGCGCAGCTCCTCGTACTCGTCGGTTTCCACGGGGAAGATGCCCGCCCACACCATCGGCTTCACATCCTCGAAGCCATGGATGGCCACTTCACATGGCCGCGCTTGGTGCGTGATGGTGTCGCCCACCTTCACCTCGCTGGCGGTCTTGATGCCGCTGATGATGTAGCCCACATCGCCCGCGCTCAGTTGCGGCTTGGGCTTCAGGTCCATCTTCAACACGCCGATCTCGTCCGCGTCGTACACCACGCCGGTGTTGAAGAATTTCACCTTCTCGCCCTTGCGGATGGTGCCGTTCATCACGCGGAAGTAGGCGATGATACCTCGGAAAGAGTTGAACACGCTGTCGAAGATGAGCGCCTGCAACGGTGCGGCGGGATCGCCTTTCGGGGCGGGCACGCGCTCCACGATGGCCTCCAGCAGCTTGTCAACGCCCAAGCCGGTCTTACCGCTGGCGCTGAGGATGTCCTCCAGCTCGCAGCCGATGAGGTCCACGATCTGGTCCTTCACCTCCTCCGGGTTGGCGCTGGGGAGGTCCATCTTGTTCAGCACGGGGATGATCTCCAGGTCGTGCTCCAAGGCTAGGTAAAGGTTGCTGATGGTCTGGGCTTGGATGCCTTGGGTGGCGTCCACGATCAGCAGGGCACCTTCGCAGGCGGCGATGCTCCGGCTCACCTCGTAGCTGAAGTCCACGTGGCCCGGGGTATCGATCAGGTTCAGGATGTACTTCTCGCCATTGAGCTCATAGTCCATCTGGATGGCCTTGCTCTTGATGGTGATGCCGCGCTCGCGCTCCAGGTCCATGTCGTCCAGGTTCTGCGCCTGCATGTCGCGGTCGGCGATGGTGCCGGTCATCTGCAGCAGCCGGTCGGCCAAGGTGCTCTTGCCGTGGTCGATGTGCGCGATGATGCAGAAATTGCGGGTGTTCTTCATGCTTGGGTCGCCGAAGCCTGGCGAAGGTGTGGGGCCGGGCCGAAAATGCCCGCGAAGGTAACGGGGAGGAGCCTAACCGAGGAGGCGTGCCTTTGGCGGCCAGGGGCGCGGAGGACGGCAGTGCAGGAGTTCACCTACATTCGTTGTACCAAACTCCACTGCCATGGGATCTCGATACCTCGTTTCGGCATTTGCAATTGCGATCGCAGGATACTGCTCCGCCCAATTCACGCCCGGTTCCGATGCGTACCAAGCATGGAAGCTGACGCAGATCCAGCATCCGCAACCCGCTGTTCACCCACCCGTGGTCCATGGTCATTCAGGTTCCCAGCGTGATAATGAGCCGTGCGCGTGCTGGATCACACCGGACAGCTCATATACCTTGGCGATGACCCCGAACGATGATGGATCAACCGGGCTTATTCAATTGCCGTTCACCTTCAGCCTGTACGGCGACGAGTACACGTCCTGCTACATAAACAACAACGGGAACATCTCTTTCGTGACCCCATACTACACCTATACCGCATACGGTTTCCCATCCGCTGATTTCCAGATGGTGGCTCCCTTCTGGGCCGATGTCGACACCCGTGCGGATTCAGGCACGGTGATGTACCGGTTGACCCCCCATGCGCTCTACGTCAACTGGTCTGCGGTCGGTTATTACAGCATGCAAACTGACAAGCTGAACACTTTCCAGCTCATCGTCACCGATGGCACTGACCCTGTGATATCCGGAGGGAACAATGTGTCTTTTTGCTATGGGGCGATGGAATGGACCACGGGCTCTGCATCCCAAGGCGTGGGCGGTTTTGGCGGTATCCCGGCCACGGTCGGTGCAAACCGGGGTGATGGGACAGACTACTTGCAGCTCGGCCGCTTCGACCATGCGGGAACGGACTGGGACGGCTCGTTCGGTAACAATGACGGGGTGGCCTGGTTAACGGAACGGCACTATTCCTTTAACACGTCCGACGAGAGCATTCCGCCCATCTTCTCCAGCATCGGCTGTGACACCTTGGACATCGAGGTGGGCACATCCTTGGATTATCCCATGATGATGATCGCAGGAGGCCCGGGTCAGGTAGTCACGGGAACCGCTCAATGCCAAGGCATCACCAACTACGTTGAAACGATCACGAGCATCGGGAACGGCACACAGATCATGTCCACCATTACGCCGACCGCGAGCGAAGCGGGGACCATCCACACCATCAATTATACCGCACAGACCAATGACCCCGTGCCATTGACCTCCACGTACACCGTTTATTTGAAGGTGTTGGACGCGACCACGGGGATCCATGACGCAAGCAGGGCAACTAACCTTACGGTCCAGCCTAACCCGGCAATGGACCGTGCCACGATCACCTGGCCGACCGGTCAACAGCCGGGCCGCGTGGAAGTGTTCGCCATGAACGGTGCGGTAGTGATGACAAAAAACCCGATCGTTGGAGCTGCGCAAATGGAACTGGACCTACGCAGCTTGCCGGACGGCATCTACACCGTGCGGGCCACAGGCGCGACATCCACATCCACGGTGCGGCTTGTAAGAAGTTCTGCCAGGTAGGCCATAGGTCGGCGGGTTTTCGTTGCGCTCGTTGCGTGCGTTGCGGTTAAGACCGAAGCGGTACCTCCGGTGCCCTCTTTGCGCCCTTCGTGGCCGAAGGCATGCCTCTGCGGTCCAAAACACAGTGGACCTCCGGCAATTTCTTTGCGCTCTTTGCGTCCTTTGCAGTTCAATCCTGAGCGGTACCTCCGGCGCTCCCCCGTACTTTCGCGGCTTCGCATGAAGACCCCCGCCCGTACCACCGTCACCGCCGCGTTGCCCTATGCTAACGGCCCCCTGCACATCGGCCACATTGCCGGGGCCTACCTGCCTGCCGACATCTATGTGCGCAACCTGAAGGCACGTGGCAAGGAGGTGCTCTTTGTCTGCGGAAGCGATGAGCACGGCGCTGCCATCACCCTGCGCGCCCTGAAGGAAGGCACCACGCCGCAGGCCATCGTGGACAAGTACCACGCGATGATGGGGAAGGCCTTCGCGGACTTCGGGATCGAATTCGACATCTACCACCGCACCAGCAGCGAGCTGCACAAGAAGACCTCGCAGGATTTCTTCCTCCAGCTGAATAAGAACGGCGCCTTTACGGAGAACACCGAGGAGCAGTACTACGACGCCGAGGCCAAGCAATTCCTCGCTGACCGTTACATCATCGGTACCTGCCCCAACTGTGGTAACCCCGATGCTTACGGCGACCAGTGCGAGAAGTGCGGCAGCGCGCTCAGCCCGAAGGACCTTATCGATCCGCGCAGCACGCTCAGCGGCAGCAAGCCGGAGCTGCGGCCCACCAAGCACTGGTACCTGCCCATGGAGCGCAGTCAGGAATGGATGACCAAGTGGATCAATTCCGGAGTGCTCGACGGCGAACAGCAGCACGATGCCGCCGAGTGGAAGCCGCAGGTGCTGGGCCAATGCAACAGCTGGCTGAAGGAAGGTCTGCGTCCCCGCGCCATGACGCGCGACCTCGCCTGGGGCGTGCCCGTACCGCTTCCCGGCGCAGAAGGGAAAGCGCTCTATGTGTGGCTTGATGCACCCATCGGCTACATCAGCGCTACCCAGCAATGGGCGAAGGACAACCCTTCGACAGGCTCAGGGGCAGACTGGGAGAAATGGTGGAAGGCCGACGACACGCGCCTGCTGCATTTCATCGGTAAGGACAACATCGTTTTCCATTGCATCATCTTCCCGATCCTGCTGAAGGAACACGGCGGGTTCATCCTTCCGCAGAACGTGCCCGCGAACGAATTCCTCAACCTCGAAGGCCGAAAGCTCAGCACCAGCCGCAACTGGGCGGTGTGGCTGCACGAATACATCGAGCGCTGGCCGGGCCGCCAGGATGAACTGCGCTACGCGCTCGCAACCATCTTTCCTGAGTTCAAGGACAGTGAGTTCACGTGGAAGGATTTCCAGGACAAGAACAACAACGAGCTGGTGGCCATCATCGGCAACTTCGTGCAGCGCGTGTTCGTGCTCTGCAACAAATACTACGACGGTAAGGTACCGGAACCCGCGGCATCCAGCGCGGTGCAAGGCGAGCAGGACACCGTGCTGTGGGCGGAGCTCTCGGGGATCCCCGGAAAGGTGGCGGCGGACATCGACAAGTTCCGCTTCCGCGATGCGCTGGCCACGGCCATGAACGCCGCGCGTCTTGGCAACAAATACCTCACGGACACCGAGCCGTGGAAGCTGGAGAAGACCGACCCGGACCGCGTGCGCACGGTGCTCTTCAACGGTCTGCGGATCTCCGCCGCGCTCAGCGTGGTGCTGGAACCGTTCCTGCCTTTCACCGCACAAAAGCTGCGCAACATGCTCGGCCTCGGCGACCTCAAGTGGTCCGATGCGCTCCGTGATGGTCTCGTCGTTCCGGGCGCGCAGCTCGGCAAACCGGAGCACCTCTTCAAACCCATCACCGACGCGGAGATCGCCGCCGAAGTGGAACGCCTGAAAGCCAACGCGCCCATGGACCAAAAGCCCGAAGAACCGAAAGCCGCCGCTGAGCCCAAAACCGCCAAGCCGACGATCACCTTCGACGACTTCGCCAAGCTGGACCTGCGCATCGGCACCATCACCGCTGCGGAGAAAGTGCCCAAGGCCGACAAGCTGTTGAAGCTCGCCATCGACATCGGCGAAGCGGAGCCGCGCACCATCGTCAGCGGCATCGCGCAGCACTTCACGCCGGAAGAACTGCCGGGCCAACAGGTGCTCCTGCTCTGCAACCTCGAACCCCGCAAAATGCGCGGCGTGGAAAGCCAAGGCATGGTGCTGATGGCGGAGGACGCTGAGGGACGATTGCGCTTTGTGCAGCCTTCGGAGGAGGTACCTTCGGGGAGTGAGGTGAGGTGAGGTTTAGTTGTCAGTTGTTGGTTCTCCGCCTGCCCGGGCCTTGACCCGGGGTCAGGCGTTGTAGCGCCAAAGCGGATTAGCGATCAAGGCCGTATTGAGGCCGCCCAGCAAATACCACCGAACAAGAAAGCCGCGCTGAACAAGCAAGTTCAGTCACCCCTTCTCCCCGGGAGAAGGGGCCGGGGGTTGAGGCCGTTGCGTTCGTTGTGGTTAACCACTTGACCGATACCTCCGGCCCTTCATCTGCGGCTATCTGCGTGATCTGCGGATTATCCCTTCACTTCGATCTGCGGTAAACCCAAAAGGGCCGCCCCAAGAGGCAGCCCTTTCAGCGGAAAGCCACAACAAGATCAATGCACCAGCGGCACGCGGAACGTACGCTGAGCATCGCCTCTATTCACGCGTACGAACCACACGCCAGTGCTCAGCTCCTCCGTAGGCAGGCTGATCCGCCCGGAGATCCGGATGTTATCGCGGTCGATCACCGTGCGGCCCAGGGCATCGAGCACCTCCACGCGCACAGGCGCCGTGCCGAAGCCATGCTCGATGATGATCGATGCAGCGGTGGCGAACACGTTCATGTCCTCAAGTCTATCAACGGCGCTCATGCCGGTGTTCACATCCACCGTCACGTCCATGCTGAACGTGGCTTCGCAGGCACCGTTGTCCACGGTGAGCTGCACGGTGTAAGTGCCGGGCACGGCCCAAACCTGCGTGGGGTCCATGGCGGTGCTGGTATTGCCATCGCCGAAGTCCCAGAGGTAAGTAGAGGCGGTGGTTCCCGTGTAGGTGAACATGAGGGCGATCCCCGCGATCACTTCGGAAGTATCCGCGATAAAGCTCGGTACGGGTTCGGCCAATACCGTGAAGTCCACCGGTGTGCGCCCGCCGCTGTTGCAGACGGTGGAGGAGACCCCGCAGTCCGCGTACAGCATGGTAACGCCGGGCATATCGGTGCTGGCCAAACCTTCAGCCACGGGATCCAGCGAGGAATTGCCATAGGCTATCATGTTGCCGCCGTTGGGCGCATCGTACCAGAAAGGTGTGGGCAGGAGGTAGTCGAACTCCACACGTGCCGAGCCGATGTAGCCCGTTCCGTAAGTGCTTTTGGTTTGGAGTTGCGCAACGCCGGTTTCGTAGGGCCCGGTCATGGGTACGATCAGTTCGGGCACCGTGCCGGAATACTGCTCGTGGTTCGGCATCAGCTGGATCTCTCCTGCAATGCTGCCGGTGAGGTTGATGAAGAGGTCGCTCATCCAGACCGGGTCCGGCGCTTGCACGTTGGTGAGGATGAGGCGGCCGGCCTGCACCACCGCGCCGGCGGGCAACGGGGGCAAGGTGATGGAGGAACGGAGCACGTAATCGGTCCCCGTGCATTCGAGGTTGGCTCCCGGGAAATCGTACACGGCCGTAAAGCGCCCACCGAGGGCTTCGGTGCAGCCTTCCACGGAAACACCGGAGCCGGCAGGAACAGTATCGCCCACGCAAACGGAAAGTGCCGTCGCGGTGAGCGGTGCGCAGTCCTCGGCTACGCCCAGCACGATGTTGGGCAGGGCGGTGGAGTTGAGCGTTTCACCGGATAGCGGTTCCAATTGACCGGCGGTGTAGAGCAGGTCGTCCAGCAGGGAATAGCTGCGTTTTACAGGTGCGGTACTGGTGAAGGCCACCGAGGCGTTGGCCGAGGCGGTTCCATAGGTGGGGCTGAAATGGGTGACCTCCACCAACAGGTTGCTGGTGCCGTTCCAGATAAACGGCGTGTTGAGCGTGAAGTCGTTGTTGCCTACGACCGGCTGGTGGTCCTTCGGCGTGGTAACTGCACCGGTGGGCGTGCCCAGGAAGGCGCTGAGCGAAGTGGCCGTGGTGCTACCGATACGCAGCGTATAATTCTCGTGCATGCCCGAGCCGTTCAACGCCGTGACGACCCAACGCAGTCGCACGATGGCATCCCCGGAGGAAAGACCGGCGGCGGAAAGCTCGGAGGCGAGATAGATGTACTGGGCACGTTGGCCGGCGTAGATATCACCGAACGGGCAGGGTACACCATTGGCCCCGTTGGTAGCGGTACCGGTGCCTACGGGATGCCACTCCTGGGCGGATGCCGGTGTCAGGGCAAGCGACGCGCTGAGCACCAGGGCGGAAAGCAGCGAATGGGAGCGGATCTTCATGAAGATGAATGGTTAATGGCTTGAAAGGATCGGCAACAATAGGAAGGTTTTTCGGTATGGCGGATGAGGGCTGTCACAATGATGAAAGCCCTGCCGCCGAAGGTGCTGACCGCGGATTTCCGCGGATGGGGGCTGGCACCCGGGATCCTTGCCGCGAAGGGGGAACCGCGACGCACGCAACGAGCGCAACGAAATGCAGAACGACGGCATTCCGGCCCTTCATCTGCGCCATTCCGCTATGGCGGAACAGGTCCTGCGTGATCTGCGGTTTTCCCTTCACTTCGATCTGCGGTAACAAAAAGGGCCGCCCCGAGAGGCAGCCCTTTCCGTGGGAAATAAGACTATGATCAACGCACCAGCGGTACGCGGAAGGTGCGTTCGGTATCGCCGCTCTTCACGCGCACGAACCAGACGCCGGTGCCCAGTTCGCGGTCGGACAATGTGATGCGTTCCGGTTTCACGATGTGGTCGCTGCCCATCGCCACGCGGCCAGTAGCGTCGAACACGGTGACGTCCACCGGTGCATTGCCGAAGGGATGGTCGATCACTAACTGCTGTTGCGTGGCATACACGTTCAGCGTGGCGGAGGTGCTCACTGGCGCAATGGCCGTGGCCATGTCCACGGTGACCTCTTGGGTGATCACGTCCGTGCAGGTGCCATCGGTGGCGGTGAGGGTCACCGTGTAGGTTCCGGGCTCCGCATAGATGTGTACGGGGTCCATCTCGGTGCTGGTGGTGCCGTCACCGAAATCCCAGGCCCAAGCATCGCTGCTTGCACTGGTGTTGGTGAAGATCACCGGTTGGTCCTCCACGGCCGTGCCGTTGGAGAAGCCCGCGATCGCGCCTTCGCCCGCTGGTACCGAGTAGCTCTCCGTGGTTGTGCAACCCGCTTCATCGGTGATGGAGACCTGGTGCTCGCCTGCCGTCCCGATGTAGGTGGTGCCGAGGGTGCCGTCGTTCCAGATGTAGCTCAGGTCGCCGGTACCTCCGGTGGCCTCGATGGAGAGGGAGCCGTCCGTGCTGTTGGGGCAGGAGGTGGCGTCGCTGGCGGTCACGCTGCTTTCGATCGCCGCTGGCGCATCAATGCTGAAGTCCGAATAGACCTCGCCGCAGACGCCGATGGGGGAGACCCGCACGGTGTAGTTGCCCGCGCCGAATTCGTTGTTGATGGCCACGCCGTTCTCCACACCGCTCTGGGTCAGGAGGATATTGCCGGAGGCGTCCGTCCAAGTGACATCCACCGGTCCGTTGGCGACCACCACCGTGGCAGTGCCGTTGGGCGTGTTGGCGCAGGTTGCGTTGTCGGCATGGAACGGCAACGGTGCAGTGCCATGCAGCATGAAGCGGGGGCTGTCGGCGTCATCGTCGGCATTGGCCGTGAAGCTGTAGCTGGCACCGTCCGTCAGCGGGGTGATGGTGCCTGTGGAGAGGTCCTCCAAGCTCAGGCAGCTGAGGTTGTTCATGCCGGTGATGCCTGCGCTGATGGTGTAGGTGCCGGTCACGTCCACGTCCACGGTCACCGGGATGGTGATGTCCGTGGTGTAGGCCCCGAAGAAGTCAATGGCCAGCTTCTCAGCGTTCGCTCCTTGCGCGGCCACTTGCGGGGTCCCGATGGTATGGAAGTTCATCTTGAGCGCGTCCTCGGTGTCTTGGCCCGGGGTACCTTGGTCGAAGACGAAAGTGGCCATATCACTGTACTGGTTCAGGGCGCTGGCCACGGTGAGGCGCACAAGGGGCCGCACCGCCTGCTGGCTTCCGCCGAACGCGCCGCCGGTGAGGTCGTTCACTTTGGCCGCCTCGCTCACCGTGGTGGTAACGTTGGTGCCGTTGGCCTTCAACCAGAAACCCTGGCTGCTATGGATCGTGCCGTCCGCCTCGCCATTTGGAAAGCCGGTGGAATAGTACTCAAGACTGCCGGTCATCGGGTTGAAGATCGAGTACTGGGCGGGCACGTCGCTGCCACGGGTGATGGACTCGAAGTCGATGGCGCTGGGCAGGGGGTTGCTCACGAGGTTCCAGCCGTCTTCACTGTTGGTGCCTGAGGTGGTATAGCTCATGGGCAGGGTGATGGCCGCGCTGGCGATGGTGGGCGTGCCGGTGACGTCCACCGTGAAGGCGGCGGTGGTGTTGAAGTTGTCGCCGCTCCAGGCCAGGAAGCCTTGGCCCACGGTGAGCGCCTGTGTGTTGCTGGTAACGCCCATGATCCCGATATCGGCATTCGCAGTGGCGTCGGTCTCATCGTAGTAGCGGATGCTGGGCCAGAGGATATTGCTGCCCGTGGGCTGGTCGAAGTTGGGATAGGCCGAGCCGAAATAGCCCGCAGTGATGAAGTCGTCCTGCCAGTCGTTCACGGTCCTGCCGTCCACGGGGCTGCCGAGGAAACGCCAGTTGGTGGCTCCAGCGGGGATGTAGCGCTGCACGGTCATATCCCCGGTGTAGCTGGCACCACTGGCCACGGACCCTAAACGGCCGGTGCCGGTCGCGGTGCTGGTGAGCGTCAAGGAGCCCAGTGGGTCTACCTCGAAGTCGCCGTCTTCCAGCAACAGCGTCCCCCGGATCTCGATGGTGGCATCGGTGAGCAGGTCGCTCGGTACGTCCGCAGTGAGGTTGAAGAGGTCCAAGGTGTTGGTGCTGGTGATCACCACGCCCCCGGTGCCGAGGAAGGACAGGGTGCTGTTGTCATTGGCGGTGAGGGTTCCGCTGAAGTCGCCGTCGCCATGGGACTTGAAGTTGGCGGAGGCGTTGAGCACCAGCGTTCCGCCCGCATCCACGGTCACATCACCGAGGTCCACGTCGGCGGTGTTGGTCACGTTGTCGCCGCTTTGTACCACCATGTTGCTGCCTGCGGTCCATACTGCGGGGCCTGCAGTGCCGCCGGTGGTATTGCTCCAGATGGCACTGGTCACATTACCGTTGCCCCGGCTGTAGTAAGTGGGAATGGCGTCGGTGGTCACAGTGATCGGATCGCTGTTGGCCGAAGTGCAACTGCCGGTCTCGGCACGGACCACGTAGTAGTAAGTGGTGGCCGGGTCAAGGCCGCTGACGGCCTGGGAGGTGCCCGCCACGCTCATGTCCGTGACCACGTAAGCATTGGTGACCGAATTGAAGGTGTGTGACCCGAGGGAGTCCACATCGTCCTGCGCAAACCCGTACCACTCCGTGGCCAGCGTGGGGAAACCAAGGCCGGTGGGATTGGTGGTAACACCTCCCGAGACGTTGGCTTTGCGGACCAGCGTGCGGTTCAGCGTGGAGTTGCCGCCACCGGTCCATTGCGTGCCGGGGTCATTACCGATCTCGCCGATGATGTCCACATAGCTGGTGGTCGAGACCTTATACAAGGCAAAGGCATCATTGCCGTTGAAGTTCAGTGCGGAACTGGTGGTTGCCGCGCCCCCATAAATGGTTGCGCTGCCGTTCTTATACACGACCGTACTGTTGTTCGCCAAGGAGCCGGACAATGCATCAGACCCAGTAGGTGAACCAGGTGTACCGCCGCCGTTGGAAAAGAGGTGCAACTCATAATCGCTGAGATCGACCGAAGCACCGGTGCCGTTAAAGATCTCGATGTATTTGTTGCTGCTGCCGCCTTCCACGTACTCGGAGATGAACAGGTCACTGGCCAGGGTGGTGGTCTGGGTATAAACGTCCAGTCGGTAGCCCGTTGCGCCGCTTACCGAACCCCAGTTCGCGGTAAAGCCTGCCGTGCCCACGCTGGTGCCGGCCGTTGCGGTGGGCGCGCCGATCGTGGCCGTGGTGAAGCTGCCTTCACTGCCGTATGTGGTGCCGGAGGCGCGTGTGGAGTAGGCCCGGTAGTAGTAGGGCGTGCAGGGGCTCAGAGCGGTGAGAGCGCTGGAATAGTCGATGCCGCTGAGGTTGGTGCTGGCCACTGGGGTGCCCGTGCCCGGAGTAAAGCCCATGGACGTGCTGTACTCGATGCCGTAGGCCGTCATGCCGCAGCCCGCGATGTTGATCTGCCCGGCCACCGTGGCCGTGGTGGTAGTGATGGCCGAGGCGGACCCGGTGGTCAACGTGGGTGCCGTGTCCACACCACTGCCGCTGGCCGCCACGTTGATGTCACTAGCGCCGCCGCCTCCCACAACGATGTCGCCGCTATAATCCAACGTTGCGGTCGGGTTGAAACGCACATCGATGGTCACTGGTCCATAGGTACCCGTGCCAGCGGTAAGGGACAAAGAGGTGAAATAAGGTGCACCGCCCGTTGCGCTGTACTCAAAGCCGCTCAAGGCCGCAACCGTTACGTTGGCCCCGGTCAGATTCGTGCCGCTGATGGTGAACGTGTTCGGGCCATACGGACCGGCGTTTTTGCACTGGGCACCGAAGGCGGTGAGCGAGGAGGCGGTCAAATTCGGTGAACCGCCAGCTGAGGTGGTCAGGTTTTGATCCGATGAGTTCCCGCTGCTGAATGTTCCCACCGAATATTGGTTCGAACCCCGCACGCGGTAGTAATAGGTAGTGGATGCGCTGAGGCCCGTGACCGAAAGCAAATTGGTGGCCTGCCCGGAAACATAGAGGTTGTTATAGCCGGTGACAAAGCTGGCGAATGTGGGGCTGGTGCTCACGTCGATGCTATAGCCGGTCACGTCACTAACCGTGCTCCAGTTGGCTTGAAAGCTGCTGGAGGTGATCACACTGGCCGCTGAGGAAGTTGGAATGGCAGGGATGGGGTTGATCAGGAAGTTGTCTTGATCAATCGTCCCGATTCCATTTGACCAAGAGAACTTGAGGTCGGTGATGGTTTGCGTGGCTGATTGAATTGTCACATCATTAAATTCACGGGTGGTCCCCACCCAGATATCAGCTACGTCATTAGCGATGGATTCATTAGAGCCATCAGGCGCCCTGTATGTCGTAGCTGTGCCCGATTTGTTCAACACCCAAGTGATGGTTTGGGTTCCGCTATAGGTATTCGCGCCATTCGTGCTGTTCGAGATATCCCGGAGAACGAATTGGCCAGCGGTGGCTGTGATATTCATTGCAAATCGAGCATAGGTGTTGGCATTGGATTCAGCTGAATTCGCCGTTCCATAGCTCGAACCAACTTGCCATACGGCGGCAGATGTGGTCGCGGCAGTGTTTCCGGACAAGGCCACGTCGAATTGGTACATAAGCGTACCGGGTGTTGGGGAAAAATCCGCGGTACGCGACATGGCCCCGGCATTGCCGGTGCGCACAAAACGCATCTTGTTGGTGCCTGTGGTATTGATGCTCAGCACTGTTCCTGCCCCCGAAGTGGAAATAGCGTTCCATTGCCCATTGCTGGGAGTGCCGTTGGCGTATGTGGAGACCGTGGTGGAGGAACTGAAGTCCTGCTGGAGCAATTGGCCGCTCGCTTGCATGGCACCACCTACCCCCAAGAGGATAAGTATCAGCGTTTGGAACGGTCGGAAACTGGCAGGTCGGAGCGTAAAGAACTTCTTCATGGAAGAGGGGGTTGGATATGTCCGTGTCAAATGGGCGACACTTGCCCAAGCTCACAAAAGTAACCGTTTCCTTGGATCAGCAGCACGCCTAATTTCCGTATCCCGGAGGCTACGGCGCGCTTGCCTAAAGCAGCACCCTCATCCGGCGCACCAGTCCGTTCTCGAACGCGTAGATATGCCGCACCAGCCCTTGGGAGATGGCGGTCCCGTTCAGTCCGCGGACCGTCTGCACAAGCGTGACCACCAAGTGCCCGTTCGCGTCCAGTTCGAAATGCTTCATCTCGAACTGGTGGTCCAGCACGGCCCATTGCAGCCGCCAATACTCACCCACGGCATCCCGACCGTGGAGGGTCACTCCCTGCCAATTGGTCCGGCCACTCCACGTCCGGGGCCAATACCCGCAGGGCCACGGCGATATCCCGCGCGTTGAAGGCGGCATAGCTGGTGCGAAGGAGGGCTTTTTGGGTGTTCATGGGCCGTGTGGTCAGCGCAGGCCCTTTAGCGCCGGCGCTTGAGGTATGATGTGATCCTGTGCGCCGGGGTTGCCCGCATCGATGGCGCATGCGGCGCTGCGGCCTATTTTTGCGGCCGTTCCGGCGGTCCTTGGCCCCGGTCCTCAGCCTCATAGTTCAACGGATAGAATAGGAGTTTCCTAAACTCTAGATCCAGGTTCGATTCCTGGTGAGGCTACATTTTTGAAACCGGAAAGCTGAAACCGGAAAGTTGAAACGGGAGCTCATGAAGCGCTTCACGTACTACGCGGTACTTGACGCGCTGCACCGGCAATTGGCGCATTACGCCTATCACGTCGGCCAGGTGGTTGTGCTGGCTCGTGCCTTCACCGGTGCGGAATGGGTTTCGCTCTCCATCCCGCGTGGCGGGTCCCGCCGCTTCAATGCGGATCGAGGGCTCTGATCTTCAGCGATCGGTTCCGCTGATGCCTAACAGGGGCGTGTGTGAAACTGCGGCCTGTGCGCGGAACGCGGGTGGAGCACCGGCCTACCTTCGGCGCAACCCGCAACGTGCCTATGCCCGATCTTCGTCCTGTCGTTACGGCCCTGCTGCTCATCGTCGCCGGACGCCTCTTGGCACAGCCTGCCAACAGTGATTGTTCCGGTGCGGTGGACCTGTGCGCACAACAGGCCATTGCAGGCGACAATACCGGGGCTGTGAACAGCATACCGGCTTTCTGTCAACCCGGCGGGAGCGCGGTGTGGTACAGCTTTACCACCAACAGCGTGGGCGGTACCGTATCGGTCAACGTGGACGGCATAGACTGTCCCGGTGTCGCGGGCATGGACGATGAGCTGAGCGCCGTGATACTGAGCGGTGATGGTAGCTGCACGGCTCCCAGCTTCCAAGCGGTCTCCGTATGCGCGTTCGATCCAGTGGCATTCACGGTGACCACAACGCAGGCGCTTCAACCGCTCAGGCAGTATTGGGTGGTGGTGAGCGGCATGCGGAACAACGGTGCGACGATCGCTGCCCAATGCGGTTTCAATGTATCGGTGAGCGGGCCCGGCGCCGATATCGTCAACGTGGATTTCGATGCAGGACCGAGTGTTTCCATCGCGGCCGGTGCCAGTACGCAGCTTAATGCCACGGGCGGCACCACATACGAATGGAGCCCCACCTCCGGGCTGAGCGGCAACACTGTGGCCAATCCGGTGGCCCAGCCGAGCGAGACCACCATCTACACCGTGACCACCGTGATCGACGGCTGCACCTATGTGGATGCCCTTACTGTCGACGTGAAGCGGCTCGTCGATCCGGTGAACACCTTCACCCCGAACGGCGACGGCATCAATGATACATGGACGATCCCGGGCATCCGCGACTATCCCCAGGCCGATGTAAGCGTTTATGACCGCTGGGGCCAGCGCGTCTACCACAGCATCGGATACCGTGAGCCCTTCGACGGGGCGGGGCTGCCCACGGCCACCTACTACTGGCACATCCAGGTCAATGACATCAAGGGCAAGTCCGATCCTTACACCGGGTATGTCACCATCATTCGCTGATGCGCATCCTCGCCCCCCTTCTCCTGCTTGCCTGCACCCCGGCATGGGCGCAGCAGACCGCGCAGTACACGCAGAACGTGTTCAACATGTTCGCCATCAACCCCGCCGTGGCCGGCAGCAAGGACTGCATCGATGTGCGCTTGGGCTATCGCCAGCAATGGGTGGGCTTTCCCGGTGCGCCCGTCACAGGATGGGCCACGGTGGCCGGTACCATCAAGTCCAAGCGACGCTCCTTCCACGCCAATCGCCATGGAATCGGGACCTTCGTGGAGGCCGACCATACGGGGCCGCTCGGGTACACGTCCTTCCAGTTGGCCTACGCTTACCACATCCAGATGAAGCAGGACTTCTACATGTCCTTGGGCTTTTTTGCGGGTCTGCGGCAAGAGAAATTGTCCCTGGGCGATGTGTTCGCCGATGATAACAGCGATCCCGCACTGGCGAATAACGGCAGCGTGTTCGTCTATCCGGACGTCACGCCGGGGATCTGGTTCTATGGCAAGTCCACTTGGGCCGGGCTTTCCGTCCAGCAAGCATTGGGCAACAAGGTGAAAGGGATCGGAGTGGAAACCCGGCTCACGCGGAACTATATCGCGAGCCTTGGCCATCGCTTCAGGCTCAACAAGAACTTCAGCGCCGTCCCTAGCGGTTTGTTCAAGCTCTCGCCCGGTTCGCCCTTGGCGATGGACATCAATGTGATGATGGAATACCGCCGTAAACTGGGTCTGGGGGTCACCTACAGGAACCAGGACGCCGTGGCCTTCATGATCAAGTTGCCCTTCCTGAAATTCTTCACGCTCGGGTACAGCTATGACATCACCACGAGCAGGCTGCGCGTGGGCGGTGCGAACACCCACGAGCTCATCCTCGGGATCTATCCCTGTGCGGCCCTGGACCCAAGCAAAGCGATCGTACGATGCCCCATCTTCGAATGAGCAACCCCTGGCGATCTTTGACGCCCGCCCTCGCCGCACTGCTGTGCGGTATCCTTTTCTCCGGCGCCGCTTGGGCGCAGCAAGAACGGCACTGGGTGGGCGGAAGCGGCCAGTGGAACGACCGTGCGCATTGGTCTCTCACGGCCAACGGCCAAGGGGGCGAGAACGTGCCGCGTGGCAATGACGCGGTGATCATCGCCCCGACGAACGGGGAGACCACGGTGCGGATGGACAAGGATGCCGATGTGCGCAATCTCTTGGTCGACGGAACGCGGGGCGGCGTCGTCCTGCAAGGCGGAAATGAACGGATGCGCGTGGGCGGAGACCTCGTCCTGCGCGGCAGCGTGACCTGGGCAAGTACGGCCACCGTGGAATTAACGGCGGAAAGGGATGTGGCCCAGCTGGACCTGCACGGCATTCCCTTGGGCGGCGACCTGCGCTTCACGGGCGGTGGCACTTGGTCCATGCGGAGCGACCTGGTCCTCGGCGATCGTGCTGATCTGGAGTTGCGGTCGGGGACGCTGGTGACGAACGGTAATATGCTGAAGGCGGGCAAGCTGGTCATCGCGGACAAGGGTGCGAAGCTGATGGCCGGCAGTTCCGTGGTATTGCTCATGCAGACGATCAGTCCTGGCATAGGCCGTGATGCCGTGGACCCCGGAAATTCCAGGTTGTTGGTCGGTGGAAACCCCGTGGAATGGAACACAGGTTCCGGACAGCAGGATGATCTGCGTGCCGTGAACGTATGCGCCACCGGCGTGGGTCAGACGCCCTTTACCATCGATGCACATTTGGTGAGCAACTACAACGGCTTCGGGGTAAGCTGCCACGGTGTATGCAATGGTTCCGTGGTGGTGACCGTGACCGGCGGCGTGGGCCCGTTCACGTACAGTTGGATCGGCGGGCCGGCCATGGCCACATGGAACAACGTGTGCCCCGGTAATCAGATCGTGATCGTCACGGACCAAACGCAGCACGTGAGCTGCGCGACCACCGTGCAGGTCACCGATCCCGCGTTGTTGAGCGTGATCTTCGCCGCGACCCAACCCCCCACCTGTGCCGGTGTCTGCAACGGTTCTTCCTCCGCATTCGCAGTAGGTGGCGTACCGGGGTACGATTATTCATGGAACAATGGTGCCGGGACCGGGGCGAGCTTCAACCAGCTATGCCCGGGAAACAACACGTTGCATGTCACGGACGCCAATGGATGCGCTTTCGACACCACCTTCAATTTCCCCATCCAGCCCATCCAGCCGAACCTCACGACCACGGACGTGAATTGCGCGAACGCCTGTGACGGGACCGCGCAAGTCGCTCCCACCGGAGGTACGGGCAGCTTTACCTACGATTGGGAACCCGGTGCGCCTGCGGGTGACGGTACTTCCGCGGTCACCGGCCTTTGCGCCGGGGATTATACGGTCACCCTCAGCGATGTGAACGGTTGTGATACCACATTGCTGTTCACCATCAACCAGCCGCCACCGATCCTGCCCAATGCCACGCACGTGGACGCCACCTGCGGCAATGCCTGCGACGGCACTGCCACCGTGGCGCCGACCGGAAGTGCCGGCCCGTTCGGGTACAGTTGGTCGCCGGAACCTGGCGGAGGGCAGAACAGCGCCACGGCCACGGGGCTATGTGAGGGTGTGTACGAGGTCACCATCGTGGACATCGGAACGGGCTGCGACACCGTGGTGGCGATCACCATCGACGCACCACCGGCCATCGTGCCCAACCCCACGAGCACCGATGCTACCTGCGCAAACAGTTGTGACGGCACGGCCACCGTGGCCCCGACAGGAGGAACACCGACGTACGATTACCTCTGGAGTCCGGAACCACCGGCAGGCCAGAACACGGCGACGGCTTCCCAGCTCTGTCCCGGGAACTGGAGCGTCACCATCACCGATGATGCCGGTTGCGACACCACGGTGCAGTTCACCATCATGGCGCCACCGCCCATCGTTCCCAACGCATCGCAGACGGACGTGAGCTGTGCCGGTGCCTGCGACGGCACAGCCACCGCACCGGCCACCGGCGGAACGGGCACTCTCACTTATGACTGGCAGCCCGGAAATCCCGCAGGTGACGGGACCTCGGCGGTCTCAGGCCTTTGCGCCGGGAACTGGAGCGTCACCATCACGGATGACAACGGTTGCGATACCACGGTGCAGTTCGTCATCACGGAGCCTTTGCCTTTGACGGCGACCGCGAGCCAAACGAACGTTACCTGCGGAGCCGATTGCGACGGCACCGCCACGGTGGTGGTGTCCGGTGGCACACCGGACTATATCTATGTATGGTCGCCCGCGCCACCACAAGGGCAGGGTAGCCCCACAGCCTCCCAGCTCTGTGCGGGCGCATGGAGCGTTACGGTCACGGATGCCCATGGATGTGAGCTGGTGCAGAATTTCACCATCCTGCCAGCGGTCCCGATCATGGCCACCGTGCAGACCACGCCGATCAGTTGCGCGAACGTGTGCGACGGCACCGCGACCGGCGTGGTATCCGGAGGTGCCCCACCGTACACGTATCTGTGGGCGCCTGAACCTCTTGGTGGGCAGGGCAGCTTGAATGCGACCGGTCTTTGCGAAGGCCCCGGAACATTTACCGTTACGGACTCCTTGGGCTGCGACACCACGATCGCGTTCACCATCACCGCACCACCACCTGTTCAAGTAGCATCCACAGTGACCGACGCGAGCTGCTCCGGCGATTGCGACGGCTCCATCGTGCTGATCGCCACCGGAGGAACGGGACCGTTCAGTTATTTGTGGACACCGGCATCGGCCGGCATGGGAGCTTCCGCAGTGGATCTCTGCCCCGGGGAATACGATGTCGTGGTTTCCAGCGGTGGATGCGACACCACGCTGCACTTCACCATCGACCAGCCACCCGCCATCGACGTGAACTTGTCCTTCACAGCTGCGAACTGTGCGAATACGTGTGACGGCACCGCCACATTGTCCGGCGACCTCACCGGCTTGACCTTCAATTGGTTGCCCGAGCCTGGAGCAGGACAAGGCACCGCAAGCGTCACCGGCCTTTGCCCCGGGCCGAATACCGTGACCATCGCCAATGCCGCCGGATGTGATACGCTGATCGCCTTCACCATCGTTGCGCCATCGCCGATCGTGCCCGATCTGCAGATCACGGATGCCTCGTGCGGCACCGCTTGTGACGGTGCTGCGGTGCTGAACGTTTCCGGAGGTACGCCGGGCTACACCTACCTCTGGGTCCCGGACCCCGGCACAGGCCAAGGCACTTCCACGGCCGGTGAGCTTTGTCCCGGCGATTACACCGTGACCATCACGGACGCGGCCGGTTGCGACACCACGGTGCAGTTCACCATTTCAAGGCCTTCGGGGATCATGGCCTCGGGAACGGTGACACCTGCCAGTTGTGCGAACACCTGCGACGGAGCGATCGACGTGACCGCTACCGGTGGCGTGGAGCCTTACACATGGGCGTGGCTGCCCGAACCCAGCACTGGCCAGGGCACCGGCTCCGTGACTGGACTTTGCCCTGGTGCGTGGACGGTGACCATCGGCGATCAGGCCGGCTGCGATACCACATTGGTCTTCACGGTGGGATCCCCCGATGCGATCGATCCGCACGGCGTGTTCACCAATGAAAGTTGCCACGGTCCTTGCGATGGTACCGCCACCGTTTCGCCCACCGGCGGGAACGGAACATACACCTACACTTGGTCGCCGGCGCCACCGGTAGGTGCGGGCACGAACTCGGTCAGCGGTCTTTGCGCCGGTGATTGGTGCGTAACGGTGACCGACGGTACGGGCTGTGACACCACGTGGTGCTTCACCGTTCTGCCCAATTCGCCGATTACCGCTTCCGTGTCCACCGTGGACGGAGGCTGCTGGAACGAATGCACCGGCGAGGCCACGGTCACAGCTTCCGGAGGTGTCGGGAACTTCGATTATCAATGGACGCCGGAACCGGCCACTGGGCAAGGCACGGACCATGCCACTGGACTGTGCCAAGGGCCCGGCAGCGTTACCGTAACGGACCAAGCAGGTTGCGACACCACGTTGAACTTCGAGATCTTCAAGAACCCGCCGATCGAGCCGGACCTCACGGTTTATCCGGAAACCTGCGCAGGCACATGCACGGGTGAGGCAGGTGTGGCGCCCATCGGAGGTAGTGGAACGTACAGCTATCTCTGGCTGCCTGCGCCGGGCACCGGACCGGACACGGCCTCCGTGGCCTTAGGGCTGTGTGCCGGCGTGAATTATACAGTCACCATTACCGATGGGAATGGCTGTGATACCACAGTGGCGTTCACGGTGCCGGCGTTCGTGCCGATCGAGCCCGTGCTCAGCCTTTCACCTGCTACTTGCTCGAACACATGCGACGGCTCGGCCACCGTGCTCAGTGTCGCAGGAGGCATCGCGCCATACACCTATTTCTGGGAGCCGGAACCCGCGAACGGACAGGGTGATCCCTTGGCAACGGGATTGTGCCCCGGAAGTTATCTCCTCACGGTGGGGGATGTGAACGGCTGCGACACCACAGTGAGCTTTGTGATCACTGCGCCCGCGCCCATCGATCCACAGGCTACCATCACGCCCATCAGCTGCGGCGGCCAGTGTACCGGGGCCATTGACCTGGACCCGCAGGGCGGCAACGGCGGATTCACTTACACATGGACACCGGAGCCGCCACAAGGACAGGGGACCGCGCAAGTGAGCCAGCTATGCGCTGGAGATTGGACCGTGGCGATCGCGGACGCCAATGGTTGTGATACTACGGTCACCTTCACCCTTGCGGAACCCTTGCCGATCGTGGCAAGTGCTGATGTGACGCCCAGCCATTGCGGAGTCTGCGATGGCGCGGCGCAATTGCATGTTTCCGGCGGGAACGCACCGTACTCCTTCTTCTGGGGACCGCCGCTGAACATCACAACGACCGACAGCCTCCGGATCGACCTGTGCGGAGGAGTCTACCCGGTCGTGATCACGGATGCTTCAGGATGTTCCGTGCACCTGGTGGTGGCCGTGGCCGATGACGACGGCGAGGTGCTCACCATGACGGACGGCGTCACGAGCTGCCCGGGCGTTTGCGACGGAACGGTTTCCGTGGCCTATAACTGCAGCGCTGCACCTTGCGAACTGAACTGGCTGGACCTCCAAGGCAATGACCTCGGCCAGAACGGCACGGTCACCGGGCTTTGTGCCGGCAGCTACCTCGCTGTGGTGATCAATGGCAACGGTTGCATCAGCATCGATACGGCGTTCGTTACCGGACCAACACCACTGACGGCCAACATCAGCAGCACGCCCGCCAGTTGTGCGAACCTCTGCGACGGAACGGCCACCATCGGCGTTGTCGGCGGCGTCGGACCGTTCGACTATGCGTGGAGCCCGCTGCCCGGGGGAGGGCCGAATGCGCCCCACGTCACGGATCTTTGCCCCGGTAGCTATGACATCTTCGTGCATGACCAAGGCGGTTGCGATGCCACCTTCAGCGTGCTCATCACCGCTCCGTCCCCCATCACCGTGGACGCCACCGTGACCGAAATTTCCTGTGCCGGCCAATGCGACGGGGCCATTACCGTGAGCGGGCAAGGAGGCACAGGTGCCTTCAACTATACATGGTCGCCATCACCACCATTCGGGCAGAATACGGGCACGGCCAGCGGACTTTGTCCGGGGACTTGGTCCGTGACCGTTGCTGATGCCAACGGCTGCGACACCACCGTGAGCTTCACATTGACCGCCCCGCAGCCGTTGACGCTTTCCGGATCCGGCACCCAAAGCCATTGCGCGCTCTGTGACGGCACGGCCACGATGCTGGTGACCGGTGGCTCCGGCACGTTCGACATTCAATGGACCCAAGGCGGTGCCACGGTCGGCAACGGGCAAATATTGACGGGTCTCTGCGCCGGGATCTATCTGGCCACCGTGACGGATGCGCAGGGCTGCTCCGCGATGCAGACCGTGGTGGTGTCCGATGCCAACGGGGAAGCGATCACGGCGATCGATGGCCAGACCTACTGTGCTAATTCCTGCGACGGCGAAGTAAGCGTGTCCTTTAACTGCGTGGACGGCCCTTGCGTGGTCACCTGGTCCAGCATGGCAGGGACCCAATTGGCGCAAGGTCAGAATACGCTGTCCGGCCTGTGTACTGGAAGCTATCTGGTTCAAGTGCTGAACGGCAGCGGATGCACGACCATCGACACGGCCCATGTCGTGCCTTCACAGGTGATAGTCCCGAACCTGTCCACCACCCCCGTGAGCTGCCACGACCTCTGTGATGGAACGGCAACGGTGGGACCCACCGGCGGGAACGCACCTTATACCTACACGTGGAACCCGCCTCCTCCCGGTGGGCAGAACACGCCCCACGCCACCGGTCTCTGCCCGGGCGTTTATCACGTGACGATCGCGGATTCCACCGGATGCGATACCGTGGTGAGCCTATTGATCACCGCGCCGCAGCCGTTGACGGTCAATGCCCAAGTGACGCAGGTTTCCTGCAACGGGGCCTGCGACGGTAGCGTGGTTCTTTCGCCAACAGGCGGCAATGGGTTCTACTCCTACGTCTGGTCCCCAATGCCTCCGAACGGTCCCGGAAGCAATGGCGCGTTCGATCTCTGCCCGGGTGATTGGTCGGTGACGGTGGCGGATCTCAACGGCTGCGATACCACGATCACCTTCACCATCACCGAGCCGGACCCGCTGACGGCCGCGACCAGCTCCACCTTGAGCACGTGCAGCATCTGCAATGGAACGGCCTCGGTAATACCGTCCGGCGGTACAGCACCTTACCTGATCACATGGCTGCAAGGCGGCGCGACCATCGGCACGGACAGCACGATCACCGACTTGTGCGCGGGATTGTACACGGTGCAGGTGGTGGACGCCCACGGTTGCATGGTGGAAATGCCTGTACCGGTCAGTGATGTGGGAGGGGAGACGGTGAGCACCACGGACTTCAACCTGATCTGCCCGAGCTATTGTGATGGTGAGGTGACAGCGACCTTCGATTGCACCGAACCCACCTGTACCACCGCTTGGTTCGATGCCGGAGGGACCGATCTGAACGAGCCGGGCAACACGCTTTCCAACCTCTGCGCCGGCACCTATTTCGTGCAAGTGACGAATGGCTTGGGATGCACCACCATCGACACGGCGAGCGTGATCGCACCGGACCCCATCGTGGCCAACCTAAGCACCACACCAGTGACTTGCGCGGGTGATTGCGACGGCACGGCCACGGTCGGTCCCACGGGTGGGGCCGGTGGCTATGAATACGAGTGGATATTGGGCTCGGGCACGGCGCAAGGCACCCCGCACGTGGTCGATCTGTGCGCGGGCACGTATTCCGTGACGATCACCGACCAAGCGGGATGCTCGATCACCCAGGATGTGCTCATCCTTTCGCCTGCGCCGATCACCGCATCTGCCGTGGTGGTGCCCATTACCTGCAACAGTGCGTGCGATGGCAGCATCACCGTGATGGGCCAAGGCGGCACCGGCACCTTGACCTATCAATGGTCGCCGGAGCCGGACATGGGGCAGGGCACCAACACCGTGACCGGCCTCTGTGCGGATGCATGGAGCGTGACCATCACCGACACCCACGGCTGCGACACCACCTTCACGCTCACCCTCACCGATCCACCGGTCCTCACGGTGGACCTGACACATACGGACAATGTCTGCTTCAATGATTGCGTGGCCACGGCCCACGTGGATGTGGCCGGGGGCATATCGCCCTATGCGATCACTTGGACGGGTCCCGATGGTAGTGTGCTCGATCAGGACGTGCAGGATGTGTTCGGGCTCTGCGGAGGCGATCACATCGTGACGGTCACGGACGCGCACGGCTGTTCGTTGACAACATCGTTCACAGTGGCGACAGGCGCGCCGATCGAAGCGAACCTCACCTTCCTTGGCGAAAGCTGTAACGGCCCCTGCGACGGCAGCGCGGCGGTGGCGCCTACGGGTGGAACGGGGTCCGGGTACGCCTACAATTGGCAGCCGGGCAACCCGACCGGTCAAGGCACCGAGCAGGTGAGCGGGTTGTGCCCCGGGAATTGGACGGTGACGATCTCCGATGGTGCGGGATGCGATACCACTTACGCCTTCACCATCGCTCCGTTCATGCCGATCACGCCCGTGGCCACCGTGCAGCAGGTGGTCTGCAACGGGGCCTGTGATGGCAGCATCGACCTGGCCGTGATCGGCGGCGTAGGCAACCTCACTTACATCTGGACCCCTGAACCCGGCAGCGGACAAGGCACTTCCTCGGTCGGTCAGCTTTGCCCTGACAATTGGTCGGTCACCATCACGGATGCCGTGGGCTGCGATACCACCGTCAGCTATAGCATCACGGAGCCGCCGGCGTTGACCGTGCTCACGGACACCGTTATATCGGCAAGCTGCAATACGGCGAGCGATGGTGCGATCTCCATTTCGATCACCGGCGGAGTTCCGGGCTATACGGTGGAATGGATCGGCCCCGATGGGTTCACTTCCAGCGATGAAGACATCAATGCGGTGCTGCCCGGGACCTATGAGGTCACGGTGACGGACCTCAACGATTGCCAGATCACCAGCACCATCGTGGTCGGAGCGCTGAACTCGGTAGTGGCCGATGCCGGGCCGGACCGCGTGGAATGCTCGGATGTGCCGATCATATTGGACGCGACCGCCAGCCAAGGTGCGAGCACCTACCAGTGGTCCGATGTCCAAGGAGGAAATATCGGTACGGACCCTGTCATTAACCTGGGGTCGCTTTCCGACGGCACGTACACCTACGTGCTCAACGTCGCGGACGGTGTCTGTTCCGATGCCGATACGGTAGTGATCACGGTGCTGCCCACGCCGATCGCCAATGCGGGGGCTGACCGCAGCATCTATGTGCAGGGCACCACGGAGTTGGGCGGATCGCCTTCGGGCCCTCCGGGAAGCACGTTCGCGTGGCAGCCGGACACCTTGTTGGACCATCCGGACATGCCGAACCCCACTGCCACGGTCAGCAGCACCACATGGTTCATCCTCACGGTGGTGGGTCCCGACGGCTGTGTCAGCCTCGACTCGGTGCTGGTGACGGTCGTTCCCGAAGTGAAGGTCCCCAGCGGGTTCACGCCCAACGGCGATGGGCACAACGACACCTGGGTGCTGGACTTTGCCATGCTGTTCCCGGACCTCGATGTCCAGGTGTTCAGCCGATGGGGCGAACCCTTGTTCCGAAGTGTGGGCTATGCCGTGCCGTGGGACGGCAAGTACGATGGGAAGACCGTTCCGATGGGCACGTACTACTACGTGATCGAACTGCACGACCCGCGCTTCCCCGATGCGCTCACCGGACCATTGACCGTGATCCGATAACCCATGGACACCATGCGACACCTCCTCCTTCTCCTGATCGCCGGATCGTCCCTGCAAGCCGTGCGGGCACAACAGTTACCGCAGTTCAGCCAGTACAACAGCCAGGACTACCTGTACGATCCCGCCGTGGCCGGCAGCAGGCCCTGGTTCGAGATCCGAAGTGCCCACCGCAACCAATGGGTGGGGATCCAGGACGCCCCGCGCACCTTCGTCCTCAGCGCCACCACGCCCTTGGGCAGCAACATGGGCGTGGGCGGCTATGTCTTCACGGACAACGCAGGGCCTTCGCGGCGCACCGGCATGCAGATCAGCTATGCCTATCATCTGAAGATCAATGACAAGATCAAGCTGGGCATGGGCCTTTCCTTCGGCATGCTCCAGTTCCTGATCGATGGCTCCAAGATCCAGTTCCACGACGCCGACGAACCCTTGATGGACGATCAACTGCGCGGTTCACTGATGCCCGACGCCACCTTTGGCCTCTACCTCTACCATGAAAAATGGTGGTTCGGGGCCACGGCGCCGCAGCTCCTGAGGAACAGGGTGTGGTTCTACGATGAAAATGACCAAAGCCTGAGCCAGTTGGCTGCGCATTATTATGCGATGGGCGGCTACCGGATCCCGATCGGTGAGAACCTCAAACTGGAGCCGTCCTTTCTGCTGAAATACGTGGACCCCGTCCCTCCAAAAGCAGACCTCACCGCCACCTTGAGGTACCGGGACATGGTCTGGATCGGTGCCACATACAGGACCGAGGACGCCATCAGCCTAATGGTCGGTTATTGGATGAAAAAAACATTCCAGTTCGGCTACAGCTACGACCTGACCACCACGGGGCTCCGGAATTACACTTCAGGCACGCATGAGGTCATGCTGGCGGTGACATTTGGAAAGGAACGGTCAGCGCCGGGTGCCGGAAAAGCCTTGGCTCCCACGCCTTAGATCCCCGGGACCGGGGTACATCTGGAAAACTACGTGATCCGTCGAGCAGGCAGGTGATTTGGTCGGCAGAAGTGAGCGTCAACGCTTGCGTAAGGCCCGTGGTCGTTGCGGTTTCTCTATCTTGCGGCACCATAAAGTGCCCGGAAAACCTCCGGTCGCCGGGTATGCGATGACTGCGAACAGGCCTCTTCTGAATCTCTTGCCAGTGCTGTTTTCGCTGGCCATGGCTATGCACAGCCCGGCATGCGCCGAGGTTCGGACCTTGAACGGAATTTCCACCGTGGAAACCCTTGGGTCGGCGGACCCCGGGACCAATGGCACCGCTACCCTGTGCAGTAACGGCGCTGCGGTCCAGTTGATCGACAGCTTGAACGGGACACCCGATGCGGGTGGTACTTGGAGCGGCCCGGCGGCCCATCCCGGGACCTTCGATCCTGCAACGGATGCGCCCGGGGCCTTCACCTACACCGTCGGACTTTCAAGTGCGACCGTTACCGTTACGGTCCATGGCCTTCCTTCAGCCGGAACGGCGGGCACGCTCATTTCTTGCATCAACGGGCCTGCGGTGGACCTGTTTACGCGTCTTGGTGATTCGCCGGACGTCGGCGGCGCGTGGACCTTGGCGGGAAACCCGGTGAGCAACATGTTCACGCCGGGCACATCCGCTGCCGGCACTTACACGTACACGGTGACGGGCACACCTCCCTGCCCGAACGCCTCTGCCAACGTGGTGGTCACGGTGATCCCGCTTGCCAATGCCGGTACTCCCGGCAGCTTGAACACCTGTAGCAATGGCCCTGTGGTCGATCTCATCACCCGACTAGGCGGGTCGCCTGATGCCGGCGGTGCTTGGACCTTGTCGGGAAACCCGGTGAGCAACATGTTCACTCCGGGCACCTCTGTCCCGGGCACGTATGTGTATACGGTGAACGGCACGCCACCTTGCCCGAACGCCTCCGCGAACGTGGTGGTGACGGTAGTGACGGCCCCGAACGCAGGCACCAGCCGCAGCATCACGGTGTGCAGTGATGATATCCCGTTCAGCATGCGTTTCCAACTCGGTGGTACGCCCGATGCGGGAGGTACATGGTCGCCCGGTGGAAGTGACACCTTCACGCCCGGCACCTCGGCACCCGGGCCGTACGTCTATACGGTGACAGGTACCGCACCGTGTTCCGATGCCAGTGCTACGCTCACGATCACGGTGCGCACTGCGCCCAATGCAGGTTCGAACCGAATGGTGACCGTGTGTAGCGACGGAGCGGTCTTCAACTTGGTCGATTCCTTAGGAGGATCACCCGATGTGGGCGGCACATGGACCGGTCCCGGTGGTGCCCACTCCGGCCAGTTCCAGCCAAGCACCGATCTGGGCGGGGCCTACGCATACCACGTTGCCGGGCAAGCGCCATGTGACCCTGCGATCGCCACCGTTAACGTTACCGTGCGCACTGCGCCCAATGCCGGCACCAGTGTGAGCGTGGTGAAATGCTCCAATGACGCCTCTTTTTTGCTCCGTACACAGCTTGGGGGAACACCAGCTACCACGGGAACTTGGAAAGGCCCGGACAACCTGCCATTCCCGTCCGGTACTTTTATTCCGGGCACTACCCCGCCAGGCACGTACACCTATACGGTCACAGGCCTGTCACCATGCTTACCGGCCACGTCCACGGTGAACCTGTCGGTGATACAGGCGCCGAATGCGGGTCTCGACAGCACGTTCAGCGTATGCAGCACCGAAGGCACATTCGCGTTGTTCCCCCGGTTGAAGGGCAACCCCGACGTGGGCGGCACTTGGACGGGTCCGGGGGGAAGCCCGGTGCCTTCCGGCACGTTCAATCCCGCTACGAGCCTGTCCGGTGATTACACCTACCGCGTTACGGGAACCTCGCCATGTGTGGACGCCACGGCGAAGGTCACCGTTACGGTGGTCCCTGCTGCGAATGCTGGAAGCAACGGCTCCGTGACCTTGTGCAGCACCAGCCCAAATGAGGATCTGTTCACCCACTTGGGCGGAACGCCGAACACGGGCGGATCGTGGACGAAGCCCACACCACCGGGCGGGCTATTGGCCGGTGGCATCTACCAGCCCTCGAACGCGGCACATCCGGCCGGAACGTACACCTATACCGTTTCCGGGACCACACCTTGCCCCAATGTGAGCGCTACCGTCCAAGTAGTGGAGAATCAGGCACCCAACGCGGGTGTGGATGCGACCACCCCGCAATGCAGCACCAATCCGCCTTTCAACATGGCCACGATCCTGGGCGGTCCGCCCGATCCGGGGGGAACATGGAGGAACGCGGCCAATGCGACCGTGCCCGCGACGTTCACACCGGGTGTCACGCCTTCAGGGGTATACCGCTATGTGGTGACCGGACTGGCCCCATGCCCGAATGATACCAGCAAGGTGACAGTGAACGTGGCCACGGCACCTAAAGCCGGGACCAATGGTGCCACGGTGGTGTGCAGCGATGATGACCCCGTGGACCTGTTCGCCCTGCTCGGCGGCAGCCCGGACGCAGGAGGCACGTGGAAAGACCCGAACAACCAGAACAACAACGGCTCCTATGTTCCCGGTCCCGGTGCGGTGCAGGGCGGTTATACGTATACCGTGGCGGGCCTCAGCCCGTGTGCCAATGCCTCCGCCGTGGTGACCGTGACCCAGCACCGCAGGCCTGTCGCCGGCACGAGCGCCCCTTTGCCGCTGTGCAGCACCGATGATCCGGTCAACCTCTTCAACAGCTTGGGCGGCACACCGGACGCTGGTGGTACGTGGACCGGTCCGGGCGGTGCGACCAGCAACGGCGTGTTCCTCCCGTCCGCTGCCGGAACCTTCGTGTACAAATACAAGGTGACAGGCACGGCACCCTGCGATCCCGATAGTGCGACGGTCACGGTGACCGTGACCCAGGCTCCCAATGCCGGGACCAGCGGCACCTTGACCATCTGTTCCGGCCAGAACACCGTGGACCTTTTCGATGGACTTGGCGGAACGCCGGACATGAACGGCACATGGAGCGAAATAATTGTGACGGGCCGGCTCAGCAGCCACTTCTTCAACCCCGGGGTACCCACACAACTCCCTCCGGGGAATTATGATTTCAGATACATCGTTCCAGCAAGCGGGCTTTGCGTAGCGGATACCGCAACGGTGCGCGTGACCATTGTTCCCTTGCTGGATGCCGGTAACAATGGCACGAAGAACGTGTGCAACACCGAGACCCAGGTGAACCTATTCACCGGTCTGGGGGGATCGCCCCAACCCGGTGGTGTCTGGGTGGATCTGGACGCGACCGGCCAACTTACCGGGCAGCACTTCAATGCCCAGGGCTCCGGTGCCGGCACCTACCAGTTCCGGTATAGGCTTACCGGTGCATTGGGATGTAATTCGGACTCGGCCACGGTCACGGTGAACGTGATCGCCGGCCCGAATGCTGGCCACGAAGGGTTTGTGACCTTCTGTTCGGACGGCCCCCCGGTGAGCTTGTTTTCCTACATCAGTCCTGCCGATGCAAACGGAACATGGCGCAAGCCCGCACCTGGCAACCAGGTCTTCTCTGGTGTCTACGATCCGCCCACTTTCTCCCCCGGTGACTATACCTATACCGTTAGCGGAACGGGGCCTTGCAGTGCGGCCGTGGCCGTGGTGCATGTAAGCGAGACACCCGCAGCTAACCCCGGGAATGCGGCGGTGGTCACCAAATGCGCGAACGATCCGTCCTTCGATATGACCAATGCCTTGGGCGGGACCCCGGCCACGAACGGGACCTGGCTCGACCCGATAGGTATGAGCCATACCAATATTTTCGTGCCTGGACTGGATCCCGCAGGTGTTTATCTGTATACCGTGGCGGGCACCTTCCCTTGTGGGAATAAAACAGTGTCGCTCACGGTGAATGTGAATCCCGTGCCCATGGCCGGTGGTGATGCCGCCATCACAGTGTGTGAAAACGCTTCGGGCTTTCCGCTCTTCAATCTGCTTACCGGAGCGGACCTCGGTGGTGCTTGGTATGATCCGGACATGGACGTATTCCCCACCGGTTTCTATGTGCCCGGAGGGAGCGGGCCGGGCGTATATACCTATCGGGTCACGGGTATTTCTCCTTGTGGCGTGGCGGAAGGGACGGTCACTGTTTTCGATACCGATCCACCAGAAGCCGGGCGTGATACCAGTGTGACCTTCTGCCAGACCGGGGCCGCCGTCTCGTTGGTGAACCTTTTGGGTGGACCACATGACCTCACCGGCACATGGACAGGGCCGTCACCGTCCCAAGCTTATTTCAGTGGGACCTTCCAGCCCGGCGCTAACACGCCCGGCACCTATACCTACCATGTGAGCGGTGTGCCGCCTTGTGGCGATGACAGTAGCACCGTGACCGTGGCCGTGGTGCCGCCGTTCAATGCCGGCATCAGCCGCAGCATCAGCGTCTGCTCCAATGCCGCCACCTTCGCCATGGTGGACAGCTTGGGAGGAAGTGGAACTGCCGCCTTGAACGGTTCTTGGTACCGCCTGCCTTCGGGGCCGGTGAGCAACGGCATATTCGATCCCGCGCTACCTGGTGGGCCACCCGGCAGCTATCCGCCGGGTACCTATAATTTCCGGTACACGGTGCAGGGCATGGGCAATTCACCCTGCGGACCCGCCCAAGCCGTGCTTACCGTTATCGTGACCGCTGCTCCCAATGCCGGCGGGAATGGAAACTTGTTCCTGTGCTCCACGAGCGGGAACACTCTGATGACCCCTTCATTGACCGGTAGTCCGCAAACCGGAGGTACCTGGAGTTATAACGGCCATAGCCATGGAAGCAGTTTCAACCCGCTTTCGGATACGGCCGGAGTTTACACGTACACGGTCACAGGCGGTGGCGGCACGGGCTGTGCCAATGCTGCGGCGAACGTCACCGTGGTGGTGAACCAGGCCCCGAACGCGGGAAGCAACGGCGTCCGCATCATCTGTTCCCCACCGCCGAACGCGATCGTGCTTCGCGAAGTACTGAACGGAAACCCGGACCCCGGGGGGACATGGACATTGAACGGTGTCACTGTAAGCGAGATCTACCATTCCGAGGACCATGGACCAGGCCAGTATACGTTCATGTACACTGTCACCGGCCAGTTCCCGTGCTCTGCAGCCACCGCTCTTGCCACGATCATCCAGAACCGGAAACCCGAAGTCGGCGTTGACCGCATTCTATCGGTCTGCAGCGACGACCCTAGTGTGGACCTCTTCAACCAATTGGGTCCTACCGCCGACTCCACCGGGAATTGGATCGATGCGGCAGGAGCCCTCACCTCTTCCGTTTTCGTGCCACATGACCATCCGGCTGGCACATACGTGTATCGCTATATTGTTGAAGGGGACGCTCCCTGCGTGAACGACACCGCAACGGTGTCCATTACCGTGAACAGGAAGCCCCAGGCCGGGATCAGCACAGCTCCGCAGATCTGCACCAATTCCCCCATTATGGCTTTGCTGAGCTTATTGGGCGGTACGCCTGACGTCATCAACGGAAGCTGGACCTATCAACCCCCCGTTGGTCCTGCGGTGCCGCATGGTCCCTTCTTTGACCCCGCGACGGATCCCGCAGGTCCGTATATCTACACCGTGACCGGATCGGCACCGTGTACCAATTCCACGGCCACCGTGCAGATCACACTGATCGATCCGCCGGATGCAGGTCTGTTCGGCACCATGAGCGTGTGTGTGAGCGAATGCGCCGTGGTGCTCATAAACGGTCTGCATGGCGCACCGCAGGCCGGAGGAACATGGACCGATATCAACGCCTCCGGGCACTTGAGCAATGGCATATTCAATGCGTGCGCCGTAGCACCGGGCGTGTACCGGTTCCGCTACACCGTGGCGGGCAACGGGCCATGTGCGCAGGATACCGCCTCGGTGGCCGTCACGGTGACCCCGCAATTGAATGCCGGCGATGACGCCAGCACCGTGCTCTGCCTCAGCGAGAATGTGGCGCTTACACCTTACTTGGGAGGAACACCCCAACCCGGTGGCGTTTGGACCGGTATTGAAAGCCAGGCGGGGCTGATCAACGGAGTGCTTAACTGCTCGATCACCGGCGTGGGCGTACATCACTACAGTTACGTGCTCACCGGGTCTTCCAATTGTTCCCCGGACTCCGCCCTTCTCACAGTGACCATCATGACCGGGCCCCAAGCGGGCAGCGACGGGAACACAACGACCTGCTCCAGCGTCCCCTCGATCGACCTCTTCCTATCGATCGGTGTTCCGCACGACTTGAACGGCACTTGGTACTATCCCGCACCGGGCGGTGAATTGACGGGTTCTACGATCCATCCGGGGAGCGACCCTTCCGGGGCCTATCTCTACATCGTGCCGCCCATCGGGGATTGTCCCGCCGACACCGCCAAGGTGAACGTGACGATCACCAATGCCGCGAACGCAGGCACGGACGGAGCACTCAGCTTTTGTTCCAACGGGGCATCCGGGAACCTGAACGAAGGTCTTGGAGGATCGCCGGACCCTGGCGGCTCATGGACTTTCGGTGTGCCACCAGTGCCCCATGGGCCTGTTTACAATCCCGCCATCGACGTACAGGGAAACTATACCTATACCGTTGTAGGCCAGACCCCTTGTCCGAACGCCACGGCCGCCGTCTTTGTCACCGAGACCGCTGCGCCGTTCGCCGGTGACGACAACAGCTATACATTCTGTTCGATCGAAGGTCCCTTCAGCATGATCACCAAGTTGGCGGGCAATCCGCAGAGCGGGGGTACGTGGCGGAGGGACGGGTCGCCCCCCACGACCCATGGATCTCTGTACAACCCGGCAACGGACAGCAGCGGCGTGTTCCTCTACATCCGAGTTGGCACCGGTGCATGTGCCAACGACACGGCGCGGCTCACGGTCACGGAAGTTCGGGCGCCCCAGCCTGGCCACAATGCTATCCTGAACGTTTGCCCCACCGATGCCGAGGTGAACCTCTTTGCTGCACTGGGTCCGGATGCGGACAGCACCGGTATATGGACGGACAGCAACAACGTGGTGCTGGAGGACAGTCTTTTCGATGCTACCCAGAGCACCATCGGCACGTATGTGTTCACCTACACGGTGGCCGGCACTTCGCCTTGCAATGATTCCATTGCCACGGTGACGGTGAACGTAGGCGCAGGTCTCAATGCGGGCATCGGGGGCAACGACACCATCTGTGGCGCGCAAACGGCCTACGACCTTTTCGGATCATTGGGCGGGGATCCGGATACCGGGGGAATATGGAGCGAACAGACCGGCGTGGGTGCCATCACGGGGCACCAATTGAACGCGACCTTGCTGGTACCGGGTTCGTCCTATCCGCTGGTCTACACCCTGAACGACATCGCATGCGGCCAGGTGCAGAGCGTGGTCCAGATGTTCATCGCACCCTATCCGGACCCCGGTGCCGACACCATGGTGATCGTTTGCGCGACATCCGCCACGTTCACCTTGTATCCCTTGTTGGGCCATGCTGATCCCGGCGGCACATGGACGGCACCGGACGGAACACCCGCGGACAACAACTTCGACCCCGCCACGGATCCCGCCGGTGTGTACAGGTATCACCTGTCCGGCAGCGCCTATTGCGCGGATACAGTGGCCCGCCTCACTATCGTGGTGAATTCCCCGTCCAACGCAGGGGATGATGGTACCGCCCAGGTGTGCAACGACGAGCAGGTGGTTCTGTTCCCGTTGTTGAGCGGTGGGGCCCAGACCGGCGGGGCGTGGACCGATCTCGACGGCAGCAATGCATTGACGGGCGGCACGGTGAACGCGGCCGGTTTGAACGCAGGCCAGTACCGATTCCGATACACCGTGGATGTGCAGGGTTGCCCATCGGACAGCAGCGAAGTGGCCCTGCTGATAGTGGACGGCGTCACCGTGAGCGGTGTACAACGCATCTGCAATGAAGTGGACCGCACCTATTTGGTGAGCTTCACCCTCACAGGCGGAACACCCTCCAGCTATGGTGTGACCGGCGGGCCGGGTACACTCTCGGTCACGGCACCATACGTCTTTACCAGCGCACCGATATTCACCAGCCAGCCGTTCGCCTTCCAAGCGGACGATGCAAACCACTGCACACCCCGCACGATCGAAGGCACCACGCCGTGCGAGTTCCAGGACGAGGTGTTCGTCCCTGAGTCCTTCACTCCGAACGATGACGGGATCAACGACAACTTCACCATCCCTGGGATCGAGGGCTATCCCGGCAACAACATCGTCATCTTCAACCGCTGGGGCGGCGAGGTGTACAAGGCGGCGGGCTATGACAACGTCCGTACCGTGTGGGACGGCAGCTCGCCAAAAGCACTGGTGCCTGGTGATGCCTCCTCCGGCACTTACTACTATGTCCTCGATCTGGGCGACGGCTCCGATCCGCTGAAGGGCTTCGTCTACCTGAACCGATGAGGGGCGCACGGCAGATATTCCTCGCGGTGATCGCATTGATCATGCTAGGCTTGGCACCAACGGCCAAGGCACAGCAGGATCCGATGTACAGCCAGTACATGTTCAATACGTTGGCCTTCAACCCGGCCTACGCAGGCAGTGCGGAAGTCTTCAGCGCCATGGCCCTCAGTCGGCATCAATGGGTCGGCTTCACAGGTGCGCCCTCCACGCAGACCCTGGCCGTGAATTCCCCGTTGCCGGGCAACAACCTGGCCTTGGGCGGCAACCTGATCCATGATGTGGCGGGGCCTGCCAAGCAGAACAGTGTTTTCCTCGATGTGGCCTACCGCATCCGGACCGGTGCTGACACGCGCCTTTCATTCGGGCTCAGCGGAGGCATCAACTTCTTCCAGGCCGACCTGGCCTCGTTGAGCACCGTGGAGGCGGACCCGCACAATGGGAACATCGGCGGGAAAGTGCTGCCCAACTTCGGCTTCGGCCTCTATTGGCATGCACCGCGCTACTATGTGGGGATCAGTGCGCCGAAGTTGCTTGAGAACAAGATCGGCGACGACGGCACCGTGGTGACCAGCCAGGAGTTCAGGCACTATTTCCTCATGGCAGGTTATGTGATCGACATCAACATGGACTTCAAGTTCAAGCCATCGATCATGCTCCGGGCAGTGGAAGGCGCACCGCTCTCTTTGGACGTGAACGCGAATTTCCTGCTGCGCGACCGCGTGTGGTTCGGGGCCATGTACCGCTACGGGAACGGCTTCGGGGTGATGGCCCAGTACCAGGTGAACGAGCAGTTGCGCCTAGGCTATGCGTTCGACATGACCACCACCAAACTGGGCGCATACAATGCAGGCACCCATGAGATCATGATCGGCTACGACTTCAAATTCACCAAGGGACGGACCATTTCGCCGCGGTATTTCTGATGAAACAGACCCTGTGCCGCATCCTTTTTCTGCTTGCGCTACTGGCGCCTGCGGTGCCGGTGCTTGCCCAGAGCGCGGAGGCACACACGCGCATCGCGGACCGTTTCTACCAGCGGATGGCGTACGCCCAGGCGAAGGAGGAGTATAAGTTGGCGGCGGACCTGGGTGCGGTGAACGAACATGTGGTCAAACGCCTTGCGGACTGCTCGATGAAGCTCGGCGATACCGAGGACGGGGAGATCTGGTACGCCCAAGTGGTCAAGTACCTCAACCGCGAACCACTGGACCTGTACATGTATGCGCAAGCCCTGAAGGGGAACGGGAAATATGCCGCGGCCGAAGAATGGATGGACCGCTATCTGGACATGGCGCAGCCCGATGGGCAACCAAAAAAGAGCAACATCTTGGATTTCGCCAAGAAATTCACCGCCAACATGGACCGCTTCACGGTGACCCGCGCCACGGCCAATTCCTCTTTGGACGACATGGGCGTCACCTGGGACGGCAATGAACGCGTGATCTTCGCCTCCAACCGGGACACCACCGTGGGCATGCAATGGCGATCCGCATGGAATGATGAACCCTTTCTTGACCTTTATGTGGCCGAAAGGCAACCCGGCGGAGACCTTATCGCGCCACGACCCTTGACCGGAAACGTGAAGACCAAAATGCATGAAGGACCCGCCGTGGTAGGTCCGGACGGCTCGCTGTGGTATACCCGGACCAATGCCTCGCGCAGCAAGAACGGCATCCATCGCCTCAGTATTCTACATGCCCAACGCGATGTGGCGGGATTTACCGGTGAAGACCCCTTCCTCTACAACAATCCGGAATGCTCCGTGGGACACCCGGCCATTTCAGCGGACGGCAAATTGTTCTTCTTTGTCAGCGATATGCCAGGTGGATATGGTGGCACGGACATCTATATGTGCCAGGATATGGGCGGGCAATGGGGCGAGCCGCGGAACTTGGGTCCGGGAGTGAACACCACACGCAATGAGCTATTTCCCTTTATGGCGGATGACGGCACGCTGTACTTCTCAAGCACCGGTCTTCCGGGGTTGGGAGGTTTGGATGTTTTCGCCGCGAAGCGCGGCCCCAACGGTGACTTTTCCTTCTCCGTGAACGTGGGCGCACCGGTGAACGGGCCCAAGGATGACTTTGCTTTCGTGATCGACAAGGCCAACGCCACAGGATACTTCAGTAGTGACAGGCCCGGTGGTGCCGGTGGTGACGACATCTACACATTCCGGATGCATTACCCCCTCGAACAGCGATTCCTCTGCACGGGCACGGTGATCGATGATGAGAGCGCAAAACCAGTGGCCGATGCGGAAGTGGCGCTACTGAACGATGAAGGAACGGTGCTGGAGAACGCGAAAAGCGATGCTGAAGGCCGCTATTCCTTCCCGGTCAAGGAGAACATGGAGTACGCGGTGCGTGCCCGATCGGCCGGTCATTACGACGGGCTGGTCCACTTGAGCACGGAGAACATCGGTCAACGCCAGATCGTGGCGCGTGACGTGCATCTCCTCCCCGATGCGGGCATCTGGCTGAGGGGCGCGGTGAAGTACAAGGACAAGCTCGGTTTCGTGGAAGGGGTGAAGGTGAGCGTTGTGAACCTGAGCAGCTTCTTCAGCGAGGTACGCACTACGGAAGCGGGCGGCGACTTCTTGTTCAGGATGCAGCCGAACGAGGAATTCGAGATCATGTTGGAGAAATCCGCCTATTTCACCATGAGCGTGCTGGTGAACACGGCCGGGATGAAGCAGGGTATCATTGAACTCGGCCAAGTGCAGGAGCTGGCTTTGGAACGGATGGAGGTCGGGAAGCCGCTTCCGCTGAAGTACATCACGTGGTCCGGTGATGAGACCGGTTTATCGCCCACGGCCAAAGCACAGTTGGACCAGCTCGCCGACCGGATGCAGGTGAACCCAACGCTCAATATCGAGGTCGGCGTGCATGCCAATACCAACCGTGCTGCGGGACCGGCTTTGAAATTGACCCAGGACCGGGCCAAGATGATCGACACCTACCTGCGTACCAAGGGGATCCTGAAGGATCGTCTCACGGTGAAGGGCTACGGCATCAACAAGCCAACAAATCCTTGCGGTCCCGGAGTGGAATGCACGGGTCTACAGCATGCCGAGAACGAGCGGGTGGAATACATGGTCACCGGCGTCACCGGTTCGTGACCGCTTTGTCGTCCATTCCCAAGCAGATGTAGCCTTTCTTATTCAGGCCCACCAAGATGCGGGGCAGCGCTTCCATCAAGCACGCAGCGCTCTTCAGGTTGTCGTGCAGCACCACAATGCTGCCGGGTCTCACTCGGGCAAGTACGCGCCGCGCACAGGCCTCACCGCTCTTGTCCTTCCTGAAGTCCCCGCCCAGAACGTCCCACATCACCACTTGGTAGCGTTTGCCCAACGAGCGCGCCCTGCCAATGCCGATCCGACCATATGGCGGACGGAACAAGAAGCCGCCGACCTGTTCCGCACCGCGGAGCACATTGCGGTAATATGTCCGCACTGGCGTCCGCCAGCCATCCGGATGGTCCCAGGTGTGGTGCCCTACCGCGTGGCCTTCACTTCGCAGGCGATGGAAGAGCCCGGGATGGAGTTGCACATTCCGGCCTAAGCAGAAGAAGGTCGCTTTAGCACCATGCTTCGCAAGCGTGTCCAGCACCCAAGTCGTCACCTCGGGCTCCGGTCCGTCATCGAAGGTGAGGAATACCTCCTTCGCCGTGGCCGGCATCCGCCAACGTATGCGGCGGTCCAGCATGGCCAGCATGCGCAGGACCAGACCGCGCGGCATTAGAACCGTGCGTTGGTGGTACGCATGCCGTGCGTGGCGATGTCCTCCAGTTTCATCTGGTACAGGGTGTCCACTTCCGCCGAGCGGGCGTTGAGGCTGTCGGACAGTGACTTTTGCCCGTTCATCTGCGCCGTACGGGCCAAGCGTTCCATCACCAGTTGGGCCATGCCCATGTCATCGGTCACCTTGTTGGCGAACTCAGGGGAAAGGCTCAGGTACCAGTTCATGTTCTCGTCCATGATGGTGAAGAGACGCAGGTTGAGGCGGTTCGCAGAGGTGGTGTCACCTGCTTGGTAATAAGCCTCGATGATCGGGAGCATGATGCGGTCGTATGGCACGTTCTTTTCCGGCATCTTCGCTTGAGCGAGGTCCAGCACCTGCTTGGCCTCCTCTTTCCGCCCTTCGCTGGCCAACTCGGTGGCGAGGGTGGCGATCTGTAGGCGCAGGTTGGTGGTCATCCGCAGCACGTTCTCGTCCAGGTACACGCCCGGCTCATGATCCATGCCGCCCCATTTGAACTTGTTCATCACGTTGTCCAGCATGATGTCCGTGGCAACGCTGCCGTACGTGTTCGGGTTCGCGGATTTTTCGGATACAGGCACCAACCGGTAGGTGAGTCCTTCCAAGCGGAAGTAGTTCTGCAGGTTCAGGTAGCTGTCCGGCCCTGTGGTGACGGCGAAATAGATGGGCCGCTTCCAATCGTTGTTGGCCAAGAGGTCCATCATCAGGAAATGGTTCTTCAGCACGTACTGCTTCTTGATGCTCCAGCGCACATCGCCGGTGAAGTTGGCAGTGTCCTTGGCGGTGAGCATGCCTTGGGGGCCGAAGACGAAGGCGCTGTCCGCAGGGATGCGGAAATTCTGTGTTGGGATGTAAGCGTCCTTCACGCCCTGCTGGAAGATCTGCTGCAGGTTGCGGTCGTCCGTGGCGAAATCCATCGCACGTTTGAGGTCCAAGTAGCCCTTCACCTTCTCGTTCGGGATCAAGGCCACCACGTCCCGCGTGCCCTGCCGGTACTTGTCGGGGTCCATGTTGAACGGCACCGGCTCGCTGTCATACGCTTTGCGGCGCATCTGGTCGATGTACCAGTCGGTGTTCAAGAGGCTCAGGTTCACTACGCGCACATCCGTGCGGATGTTTTCCACCTCCTGGGCGTACCAGAGCGGGAAGGTGTCGTTGTCGCCGTTGGTGAAGAGGATCGCGTTGGGGGCGCAGCTGTTGAGGTAATCGGCAGCGAGGTCGCGGGCCGGATAGCGGTGGCTGCGGTCGTGGTCGTCCCATTCCGCGCGCACCATCACCACGGGCACCACCAAGCCGATGAGCGTGGCCACCACGGCACTGGCCCGATCGTTCCGAAGGGTCCGCATCAAGTACATGATGCCCATCGCCACGCCGCTCACGATGCCGATATAGAAAAAGCAGTAGGAGATCGAATGGTCCGCACCGGCCACGAGCTCGGTGAGGTACTTCAGGACACCGATGCCCAATGTGCCGCCAACGCCATACAGCAGCTCTTTTTGTGTGATCGACCGCGCCGCATCGAACAGGGCATAAACGCCCAGACCGATCCAGAAGGCGAAGGCATAGAACGAGCCTACGTAGGCATAGTCACGTTCGCGGGGCTGGAACGGGTACTGATTGAGATAGACCACGATGGCCATGCCGGTGAAGAGGAAAAGCAGCATCACCACGCTCCAGTTGCGCAGGTCGCGAGTGAGCTGGTACACCAGCCCGATCAAGCCCAGGAGGAACGGCAGCAGATAGAGCTTGTTCATGGCCTTGTTCCCCGTCATGCTCGGCGGCAAATGGTCCTGGTTGCCCAAGCGCTGCGCGTCGATGGCCTTGATGCCCGTGTACCAGTTGCCTTCGGTGATGGCCCCGCTCCCTTGGATGTCGTTCTGCCGACCGGCGAAATTCCATAGGAAATAGCGCCAGTACATCCAGTTCACCTGGTAGTTGACGAAGAAGCGCATGTTCTCCATCTGCGTGGGTTTCTGGATCACGGAGGGCTTGCCTTCGCGATCGGTGGTGCGAACAGGGTAGCCCTTGAAATCGCTCCAATCCTTGTATGCTTGGATGTGGTTGGCCTGCGAACTGTACATCCGCGGGAACATCATGGTGGTGGCGGGATCGTATTCCGGCTCGGAGCCTTTCCGGGCATCGGTTATCACGTATTCATTGTCGATGGTGGTGCCGGGGTTTTGCGACACATAGTGGTCCGCCATCCAGCCGTCATAGAAGACCTTTTCCGTGCGTGAGCCCTTCATCACCTTGTAGGTGGCGGTGTATACGGGTGTGCCGTCACCTCGCACATTGCTCATCGTACTTCCCCAGAACTGGCCCATCAGCAAGGGGCGGTCGCCGTATTGTTCGCGGTTGAGGTAGCTCAGCAGGTTGAAGACGTTCTCCGGGTTGTTCTCGTCGATCGGCGGGTTGGCGTTGCTTCGCACCACGATCATCGCGAAGGTGCTGTACCCCAGCAGTATCACGCTCACCCCGAGGATCACCGTGTTCAGCAGGGCCTTGCCCCGGCGCTGTGTCCACATGAGGCCCCAAACGATCAGGCCGATGATGATGGCCGCATAAATGAAATTACCGCTGTTGAAGGGCAGCCCGAAGTCGTTCACGAAGAGCAGCTCGAACTTACCGGCCAGCTTTATGATGCCCGGGATGATCACCGCTTGGATCGCGCCGAGGATCACGGCGGAGATGATGAAGGTGTAGATCACCCCTTTGCGGGTCACATTGTATTTCTTGAAGTAGTAGACAAAGGCGATGGCAGGGATGCAGAGCAGGTTCAGCAGGTGGACGCCGATGCTGAGGCCCATGAGGTAGGCGATCAGGATCAACCAGCGGGTGTTGTGCGGCTTGTCGGCCTCGCTCTCCCACTTCAAAATGGCCCAGAACACGATGGCGGTGAAGAAGGAGGACATGCCGTAGACCTCGCCTTCCACGGCGCTGAACCAGAAGGAATCGCTCCAAGCATAGGCCAATGCGCCCACGATACCGCTGCCGAGGACGGCGATGATCTTGCCGGAGGTGAGCTCCTCGTCCCCCTTACGGGTGGCCATGCGCAGGGCCATGTGCGTGATGCTCCAGAAAAGGAAAAGAATGGTGAAGGCACTGGCCAAGGCGCTCAAGCTGTTCACCGCCACAGGCACATGCTCTGTGGAAACGAAGGCACCGGCCACGCGGGCCAGCAGCATGAACAGGGGTGCTCCGGGCGGGTGGCCCACCTCCAGCTTAAAGGCCGTGGCGATGAATTCGCCACAGTCCCAGAAGCTCGCCGTGGGCTCGATGGTGGAGAGGTAGGTGAAGGTGGCCACCAGGAAGATTATCCATCCGGTGATGACGTTCAGCTTCTTGAAGTTCATAGGGGTGGCGGGCTTCTGTAAGCGGCGAATGTACCGAAAGTCGCAAGCTGGGTAACTTTTACTGCGGCCGTATTGTGGAACTTTCTAAATTTGCCGCGCTTTCAAGGTGGCGCAAGCCGGTTCTGGAAGCGGTATTGGCCGATGGTGTAACTGGCAACACGTCTGATTTTGGTTCAGAAGAGTCCAGGTTCGAGCCCTGGTCGGCCAACAAAGGAAGCCCCGCGAAAGCGGGGCTTTTTTGTTGTGCAATGTCCCCCGGCGGGACGCTCGGCAAGATCATTGCCCCTGCCGCAACAACCCGCCCAACGTGCCATACAGCTCCGGCATTGCCGCGTGGAACTCCATGGGTTGCTCAAAGAAGTATTCCACCGCCACGGCAAAGAACTCGGCCGAATTGGAACCGGCATATTCCCTGAAGAAGTGTGCCTTTCCGTGGTTGATCCGCACGATCTCCGCCAACGCCAACGCATTCCACTGCTGAAGCAATGCATCGTCCAGGAAATGGTCCTCGCCGTTCTCAATGGCGTTCTCGAACCACAGCGCATGTGCGAATTCGTGCAACCCCACATTGTATGCATTCCGCGGATCGGCATAGCCTTTTACAAAGTCGCTCCAGGAAATGATGATCACCCCCGGCCCGGGGCGCACCTCACCGAGATGCGATCGGCTGTCCCGTATGGAGCGATAGGGGCCTGAAGTCACCGTGATGTGCTTGAAATGTTGCAGACGCACATCGGGAAAACCATGGAGAAGCTGCGCCGCGCATGAAGCGATCATCACCTTCATCTCATCCACCACGGTGATGCCCGAGCCTCGCCATTCCTTCCCGTTCACGAAGTCGGCCACGATCCGCTCAAAGGAGCGTTGCTTGGCGGCATCCAATTGCTGGTAGTAAGTGGCGTAGGTGGTCATCACCCGCCGTTGCTTTCGGGTCAGCTTGCTTGGGCGGTACCGGAAGAAGAGACGCATGAAGACGCTCACGGCCAACAGCCCGGCCAGAATCGCCATCCGGTAGTTCATGCCGTTCTCATCGGTGCCTCGAAGGAATTGTCCCCTCAGTAGCGCACCTTGTCCGCCAATTTCGCCCAGGCCTTGAAGACGTCCACGCCCTCATTCTGCAAGGCTTGCTGGGTGGGAATGCGCCGCTCGGAGATCGGCAATGGCAGCTCGTCGTAGATCAACTGGTCGTCAAAGCCCACCTCGGCGGCATCCGTGCGGGTAGCTGCGAAGACGATGCGGTCCGGCCGTGCCCAATAGATGGCGCCCAAGCACATGGGGCAAGGCTCGCAGCTCGTGTAGATGGTGCAGCCGATCAGTTGGAAATCACCGAGGTTTTTGCACGCGTCACGGATCGCAACTACTTCCGCATGCGCCGTAGGGTCGTTGGTGCTGGTAACTCGGTTGTTCCCGGTGCCTACCACCTTGCCGTCCTTCACCACCACGCATCCAAAGGGGCCGCCATCGCCACGTTCCATGCCTGCGCGTGAGGCCTCAATGGCCATGCGCAGAAAGCGTTCGTCCTGCTCGTTCATCGCCGGAAAGATAATGTCCGGCCCCATGACCGATGGTCCGCGACCAGGTCCGGGCACTTCAGCGTGGCATTACGCAAGTTGAGTTCGCACAACTCCGCGAATTCCGCGCCCTCTGCGGTTAAAAAACACACTCAGCCCGAATTCCTCTGTGCTCTCTGTGCCTCTGTGGTGAACCTTAGCCTTTCAACTCCAGGCCGAGCTCCTTCAACTGGATCGCGTCGATCGTCGAGGGCGCATCGATCATCACATCACGCCCAGCGTTATTCTTCGGAAATGCGATGAACTCACGGATGTCGCTGCGGCCGCCGAAGAGCGCCACCCAGCGGTCGAAGCCGAAGGCCGCGCCGCCGTGCGGAGGGGCTCCGTACTCGAAGGCATCCAGCAGGAAGCCGAACTTGAAGCGGGCCTCTTCATCGGTGAATCCGAGCACACGGAACATCGCCTCCTGCATAGCGCGGTCATGGATCCGGATGCTGCCACCGCCGATCTCCGTGCCGTTGATCACCAAGTCGTAGGCATTGGCCTTCACGTTTCCGGGATCGCTTTCCAACTTGTGCTCATCCGTCGGAACCGGCGCCGTGAACGGATGGTGCATGGCATGCCAACGGCCACTTTCTTCATCCTTCTCCAACAGTGGAAAGTCCACGACCCACAAGGGTTTGAAGACATTCGGGTCGCGCAGGTTAAGCAGATCGCCGAGGTGCAGGCGCAGTTCGTTCAATGCTTTGTGTGTCTTTTCCGCAGGGCCGGCCATAATGCAGAGCAAGTCGCCTTCCTGCATGCCGAAGCGTTCCGCCCAGCGCTGCAGATCTTCGGGTCCGTAGAACTTATCCACGGTGCTTTTCAAGCCTTCGGCACCCCAGCGCACGAAGATGATCCCGGTGGCACCCACCTGCGGGCGTTTCACGAATTCGATGAGGGCATCGGTCTGCTTGCGGCTCCACGCGGCACAACCTTCTGCCTTGATGCCAACAACGAGCTCCGCATCATCAAAAACCTTGAAGTCCTTGCCTTTTGTGATGTTGTTCAGCTCATGGAAGCGCATGTCGAAGCGCAGGTCCGGCTTGTCGCAGCCATATTCCCGCATCGCCTGGTCGTATGGCATCCGAAGGAACGGCTCGTTCATGTCCTTCCCGAGGATGGACTTGAACAGGTGCTTCGCCAAGCCTTCGAAGGTGTTGAGGATGTCCTCGCGCTCCACGAAGGCCATCTCGCAATCGATCTGGGTGAACTCCGGCTGGCGGTCCGCGCGCAGGTCTTCATCGCGGAAGCATTTCACGATCTGGAAATAGCGGTCCATGCCGGCCACCATCAGCAGTTGCTTAAACGTCTGAGGACTTTGCGGCAGCGCATAGAATTCGCCTTGGTTCATGCGGCTGGGCACCACGAAATCGCGGGCACCTTCCGGCGTGCTTTTGATCAGCACCGGCGTTTCCACTTCCAGGAATTGCTGTGCGCTGAGGTAGTTGCGCACCTCTATCGCCATGCGGTGCCGCAGCTCGAAGTTCTTCCGGACACTGGCGCGGCGCAAGTCCAGGTAGCGGTATTTCATCCGCAGCTCATCGCCGCCGTCGGTCTCCTCCTCGATGGTGAAGGGCGGCGTCTTTGCGCTGTTCATCACCTTCAGTTCCGTGGCGAAGATCTCCACCTCGCCCGTGGGCATGTTGGCGTTCTTGCTTTGCCGCTCGATCACCGTTCCGGTCACCTGCACCACATATTCACGGCCCAGGCTCCGCGCGGTGTCGCGCAAGGTGGCGTCGCTATCGGTATTGAAGGTGAGCTGCGTGATGCCGTAGCGGTCGCGGAGGTCCACGAAGGTCATACCGCCGAGGTCGCGCGTGCGTTGGACCCAACCGGCCAAGGTCACGGTCTTGCCAGCGTCGGAGAAGCGGAGTTCGCCACAGGTATGGGTGCGGTACATGGTCTTGAAAGCTGCGGCGAATGTACCGAACCGGCCCGTGATCACGGCTATTGCACCGTCAACGTCAACGCCTGTTGCGTGATGTCGCCGTCGTTTTCATCCACGGAGAACCACCATTTTTCCGTGCCGGCCTGATCGCGTGTGATCACTGTTTTCTCGAAGGTGAACGGGTCGCTGTCCACATGTACGCTGTCTTGCCGGATGCGTGGACCGTTGTCGTAGGCCACAGCCACAAAGAAGGACCGCAGGTTGTCGGAACCTTTTGAAACAGAGACGCCGATGCGCAACGTGTCCGAAAGCGGTACGGTATCGTTCAGCCAAGTGTAGCCACTGTCCGTGCGGAAGTTGATGTCGGCCGCATGGTCGCCGTCCGGCTGGTCCTTGGTGCACGCGGTGCTTGCGGAAAGGACGATCACCGGCAACAAGTAAAACACGAGGCTTCGCATTCGACAAAGGTAGACCGGTGGAATTGCGTGAAAGTTCGATCCCGCTATTTCACACCGCTTCCAACAGCGCACTACCTCCGGTCAGCAGGCGCGCATGCGGTTCCCCCGAGCCTCGTGGGTCACTTCGGCCAAGCCGAGCGCCTCCATCAACGGCGGCAGGTACACCCCGAACCGCCCGCGCAATCCCTTCTTCAGCCCGTACCAGCCCTTCACGGGGTTCTTTTCGCTGCGGCCCCAAGCTTCCACGGTCCCGTCCTTCGCGGGCTTCTGCTCATCGGCGCCTCCCAAGTCCATCCAATCGCCGTGCTTCTTCAGCATCGCGTGCAGGTCAGTGATGCAGCGAATGTCATAGAACAGAACGGTCTTGCCGACAGTGCACACGAGCACTTCCTTGCCATCCTTCTCGTCCACATGCATGGTGTATTCAGATGAGCCGGGCGGGGTCTTCAGATTCCAGGGGTTGTCTTTCGTGCGCTTTTCCATGACGAGTAAAGCTAGTCGATCTTGATCCGAGGTCGAAATGCAACGTTTCGAACGATCAGGAAACTCTCACAGTGTCCCCCGGCTCTCCTGCTCCCGTTCGATCGCCTCGAACAGCGCCTTGAAATTCCCCTTACCGAAGCTCTTCGCGCCCTTGCGTTGAATGATCTCATAGAACAACGTGGGGCGGTCCTCCACCGGTTTGCTGAAGAGTTGCAACAGGTAGCCCTCGTCGTCCACGTCCACGAGGATGCCGAGCTCTGCAAGCGGGCCGAGGTCCTCGTCGATCGGGCCCGTACGCTCCAGTAGACCTTCGTAGTAGCTCGAAGGCACTTTCAAAAATTCCACGCCACGGCTCATCAGGTCCCGCACGGTCTTCACGATGTCGTCCGTGGCCACGGCGATGTGCTGCACGCCTTCGCCGTTGTAGAAATCCAGGTATTCCTCCACCTGGCTCCGCTTCTTTCCTTTGGCCGGTTCGTTAATTGGGAACTTGATACGGCCGTTGCCGTTGCTCATCACTTTGCTCATCAGCGCGCTGTACTCCGTGCTGATGTCCTTGTCGTCGAAGCTCAGCAGGTTTGCGAAGCCCATCACCTTCTCGTAGAACTCCACCCACTTGTTCATTTGGTTCCAGCCCACGTTCGCCACCATGTGGTCCACGTATTTCAGGCCGGTGGTCTGCGGGTTGTAGGCGCTCTTCCAAGGCTTGTAGCCCGGCAGGAAAGTGCCGTTGTAATTCTTGCGCTCCACGAAGATGTGTACCGTGTCGCCGTACAGCTTGATGCCGCTCTTCACCACTTCGCCGTCAGCGTCCTTCTCCACGGTGGGCTCTATGAAACTCACGGCACCGCGCTTGACCGTCTCTTCGTAGGCTTTGCGCGCATCGTCCACCCACAGGGCGATCACCTTCACGCCATCGCCGTGCTGTCGCAAGTGGTCGTTGATCGGATGGTCCTTGGTCATCGGGGTGGTCAGCACCAGACGGATCTTGTCCTGTTCGATCACGTAGCTCGTGCGGTCCTTCACGCCGGTCTCCAAACCTGCGTAGGCTAGGCTCTGGAAGCCGAAGGCGGTCTTGTAATAGTGGGCGGCCTGCTTGGCGTTGCCCACATAGAATTCAATGTGGTCGGTGCCGAGCAGGGGGAGAAAGTCAGCCGCTGCGGGGTTGACTTTCTCGAGTTCGGGGGTTGCTGTCTGGATAGCCATGGGTCAAGGATTCAATGGTCGAACGTGGCCCAAAGTTCGGCAATTTGCAGGGAAGGTTCCGCCCATGTTCGCTGGTGGGACCTTTCGTGCCTGATCACGCCTTGATCAACGGCACATCATAAGCCGCAAAGTGTGGATCTGCCGTGAGTAGATGCATGCCTTCAGTTTTCGCTTGAGCGATCAACATGCGGTCGAAAGGGTCTCGATGATGAAGGGATAGACTGGCCAAGATCATGATATGGGCGGGGAGGATATCAAGGATGTCGAAGTTGGCTTGGTCGATGTCTTTCAGGAAGCCCTCCCTGCCTCCATTAAGTTGGAGTTTCCCCAAGCCATGCTTGATGGCCACCTCCCATACGGACGCAATACTGATGAACCTTTCGTGGTCCGGACTCACTAGCAAGGGTCTTGCAGTTTTCGCAATGCGCGGGTCGTCAAGAATGAACCAGAGGAACACATGCGTGTCCACCAGAAGCCTCATTCCATGTAAGGCTTGAAGTCGTCCAAAGGCGCATCAAAATCTTCAGCGATCACGATGCGGCCCTTCGCCAAGCCCGGTATGCCACCGCCTTTTGACGACTTCTTAGGTAATTTCTTCCGCTGGAGAAGGAACTCTACAAAGTCGATCAACTCCTTGCGCAGATCCGCAGGCAGCGAGTTGATCTTCACAAAGAGGTCAGCGCTCGACATACAGCGAAGTTAGGTATTCCGGGAGGCCATCGATATCCTCTGGGTGAAACTCCGGGGCTCGGGTCGGGCTTGGAATTTACCCCGGGCCACGACCCGGAGTTCCAAATCCTCAGCCGGATTGCCGCCTTCCGGGCTTTCCGGTACAATCCTTCACACGAGGAGTTTCAGTCCTAGGATTCATACGTTGTGCTCGGTCAGGGTACTAAATTTGTGAAAGATGAGCAATCTGAATGGTTGGTACCCCTTGACCTTGTACTTAGTCCTAGCCATGTGTATAGGATTACTTGCCACGCTGCAATTCAATGGTATAGGGTTCATTGAAACCAGTGTTTGGACTCTGGTGTTAGCGCTGGGTCTCGGCATCTTGTTTTGTCGAAGCGCGGCACGTTTTGCATTCAGTGAGCATCAGCTACGCATCCAATATCTCATGTCCAAGGATATCACCATTGACCTGTCTGCGTATGCTCTCGAAGACTACCGTCTGAACTTCTTCTCCATGGATTGGAAGTCGCAGATCTTTATCACGGGGGTACCCGACACTTTACTCTTTGTGAACACGAGGACAGGTGATAGAAAGTCCGTTGTTCTCAATTCAAGGATGTCCGACACACGCAAGCTGCTGAATTTCCTCGACGATTCTCCGGCGGCAGAGGTGCTTCGCGTGAGGGATAGGAGCAAGTAGCCCGCAGCGAGCGAGGACTACTCCGGATAGCCCGCCCCCGGCTGTATTTGAGCCGGGGGCGCACTCAAGTCATTCGCATCCTCATCCTTCAAACACCTTGAAGTATTCCTCGAACCGATAGATGCGCCCCCATTTATTGCCGGTGATCTCGCGTAGAATGCCGATGCGTTCGAAGTCGCTCATGATCTTGTAGGCGGAGGGTGAGCTTTGGCCAGTGGCTTTCATCACTTCCTCGGCCCACACGATCGGTTGCTGGAACAGGTGGTTCAACAGTTTCGGGGCAGCCTGTGTCTGTCTGCCGATGCGGGGGATCCGTACTTCGAGACACTCCTTCTTCAAGCGCAGGATCTCGCGCAAGCCGTTGGTGGCTTTGTTCGCCGTTTCGATCACCCCCACCAGAAAGAAGCGGAACCATTGCCGGATGTCGTTCTGGCTCCGCACGCGGGATAGGTTATCGTAGTAAGCGCTGCGGTTCCGTTCGAAGAAGTCTGAGAGATAGAGCACGGGCTGATTGAGCACACCGGCGTGTACGAAGTAGAGCGTGATCATCAAGCGGCCGATCCGGCCGTTGCCGTCGAGGAAGGGGTGGATGGTCTCGAACTGGTAATGGGCCAGCGCAGCCTTGAGGACATGTGGTAGGCCGGTGCGATCGTTGTGGAACACGTTCTCCAGATCGCTCATCAAAGGGCCTACTTCTTCCCAGCTCGGAGGAATGAAGGCGGCATCGACCAAGGTGGCTCCACCGATCCAATTTTGGCTGCGACGGAACTCGCCCGGCATCCTGTGTTCACCGCGCGCACCTTGGAGCAAGGTTGCGTGCGCCTCGCGCAACATCCGCGAGGACAAGGGCAGATCGTGCATGCTTCCCAAGCAGTGCTCCATCGCTTTCACGTAGTTGTTCACCTCGCGGCGATCGTCCCGGCGTTCGGTGGAAACGGCACGCTCATCCAAGAGCGCCTCCTCCATATTGGTCTGGGTGCCTTCGATCTTGCTGCTCACGGTTGCCTCCTTGTACACGTGCATGCGGATGAAATGCCCGATGTTCGGGACCAGTTCCCCGAAGGCGTTCAGTTCCCCAAGCTTCAGCGTAGCCTGCTCCAGAAGTCCTTGTAACTCCATGTCGTCCAGCCGGAAAGGTCGATTGATCAGTTCTGGATGGAAGGCCTTGTACCCTGCAGTGGTGGGAGTGGCTCTGCCAGCGCGGAAGGACTTCATGGTGAGGAGGTTGTGGAGCTGTTTAAAAAGCGACCTCGGCTTTTTAACTAATCGACCACAAACTTAAAAAGAATGAACCACTTTTTCAACTCTGCTGAAAAAGACCTGTCGTGTTCGCCGAGAGAGGAGTGAGCTGAACGTAGAAATCCTAAGCGAACCAAGGCAGCGTCGGAGGACAAGCAGAAATGCTCAGGGCATCCGCCTCACTCCAGCCAGCTCTTCCAGTACTTCCCGTCATCGATCTTCATCGCCTCCTCGGTCACCATCAGCGGCTTGAAGGTATCCACCATCACGGCGAGCTCGTCCGTTACTTTCTTACCGACGCTGCGTTCCATGGCGCCGGGGTGTGGGCCGTGGGTGACGCCTGCGGGGTGCAGGCTGATGTGGCCCGGTGCGATGTCGTTCCGGCTCATGAAGTCACCGTCCACATAGTACAGCATTTCATCGCTGTCGATGTTGCTGTGGTTGTACGGTGCCGGGATGGCGTCCGGGTGGTAGTCATACAATCGGGGGCAGAAGCTGCAGATCACCATGGCACTGCTCTCGAAGGTCTGGTGGATCGGCGGCGGCATGTGTACACGGCCGGTGATCGGCTCGAAGTCGTGGATGCTGAAGGCGTATGGGTAGTTGTAGCCGTCCCAGCCCACCAGGTCGAAAGGGTGCGTGGCATAGACGAACTCGTGGATCACCCCTTGCTTTTTGATCTGCACGCGGAAATCGCCCAGCTCGTCATGTGTTTCCAAGCCGTGTGGGCGACGGATATCGCGCTCGCAGAAGGGGCTGGTCTCCAGCATCTGGCCGAACCAGTTGCGGTAGCGCTTCGGCGTGTACATCGGGTTGTGGCTCTCTACGATGAGCAGTCGGTTGTCGGTCGTGTCGAACTCCAGCGTGTAGATGATGCCGCGCGGGATCAACAGGTAGTCGCCGTACTTGAGATCCAAGGTGCCGAAGGTGCTGCGCAGGCGGCCGCTGCCCTTGTGGATGAACAGCATCTCGTCGCAGTCGGCGTTCTTGTAGAAGTAGTCCACTTTTTTGGCGGTAGGGGCGGCGAGGACCACGGCCACATCGCTGTTCACCAGAATGGTCTTGCGCGCGTCGAGGTGGTCCGCTTCCGGTGTCACGTCGAAGCCTTTCAATCGCAAAGCGCGCAGGTTCTTCTCTATCGCGATCTTGGGGCTGACGTCGCGCGGCGGCTTCATCTCCTTCACCTGTGTGGGGCGGTGGACGTGGTACATCAACGAGCTCATGCCATCGAAGCCGACGGTGCCGAAGAGCTGCTCGTAGTAGTGCTTGCCTTCCGGGCTTTTGAAGACGGTGTGCCGCTTGTGCGGAATGTTGCCGAGGGTGTGGTAGATGGGCATGTGATGGTTGCGAGTTGACGCGTTGCGTGTTGTCTGTTCGCAGAAGCCTACGCGTTGTTGGTTTTCGTTTGATTGACTTTGATCAACTCCGGGTGAAGTGTTCCGTTCCGTGCGAGAAGTTCTTCCTCCACGCGGATCCGTTCACGCAATCCTTCGGGATCGTTGATCGCTTTGGTCTTGCTGCTACGCGTGCTGCGGCCTTTGCGCCAATCGCGCTGTTCTTCGATCGGCAGCAGGTGGATCTCGCGACAACTTGGTGAGCAGCAATCAGCGTATTTCGCCGCGCAGGCTTCGCATTGCACCAGCAGCATGTTACAGGTGGCTTCTTTGCAGTTGCTGATGCGGTCGCTGGCCGCGCCACATTGCATGCAGGAGCTCACCACATCATCGGTGATGCGTTCCGCGAGGCGTTCATCGAACACGAAGTTCTGTCCCTTGTAGCGGCTTTCCAGTCCTTGGGCCTTGATCTGCCGAGCATAATCGATGATGCCACCGTGTAACTGGTTCACCTTCCCGAAGCCGTGATGCTTCAGGTAGGCGCTCGCCTTTTCGCAGCGGATACCGCCGGTGCAGTACAGGAGGATCTCCGGTAGTTCTTCACCCTGAGCCTGCCGAAGGGTCATCACATCCTTCACCTCGTCTATCGCTCCGCGGAAGGTGTCCGCTTTCGGCAGGTAAGCGCCCTCGAAGTGCCCGATCAGGCACTCATAGTTGTTGCGCATGTCGATCACCAATGCGCCTTCCGCCATCTTCCGGTTGAAGCGCCCCGCGTCCAAATGCTCACCCACGTCCGTCACATCGAAGGCATCGTCGGCGAGGCCGTCCGCCACGATCTTCTTGCGCACCTTGATCATGAGCTTCAGGAAGCTCTTGCCGTCGTCCTCCACAGCGATCTTCCAAGGCACATCCTTGAATGCCTCACGCGCATCCAGATTGTTCCGGAAGGCTTCCAAATTCACCGTTGGTAGGCTCACTTGGGCATTGATCCCTTCCTGCGAAATGTAGATGCGGCCGAGGACCCCAAGGGCTTCCCATTCAGCGTAAAGCTCGTGGCGCAGGGCCTCCACTTCCGCAAGGCGGACGTAGCGGTAGAAACTGAGGGTGGTGCGCGCCTTGCCCTCAGATCCCAACCGCTCGCGTAGCAGGTCCGGATGCAGGAGGTTGCGCAGCCTATGGGTTTCCATGGATGCGAAGATATGGAGCATGGTCGGTGGGGGAGTCCGTTCAACCCCGTATTCCCTGAAGATGACTACCGTTATACGTATCCTCGACAGCATACGTATCTTTGCTGCGACATGAAGACGAAGCTCACCTTAAGCATCTCCGAAAAGCGCATCCGGCGGATCAAGGCTTACAGCGCCAGGCATCGCAAATCCGTGAGCCAGCTGGTAGAGGAATTCATCGATTCACTCGAAAAAAGCACGCGTGGGATCGGCGGTAAAGGCAAGCAGGCCCATGCCATCGACCAATTTACCGGCATGCTGACCGGAAAGATCACCGAGGCGGACCTGAAAGCGGACCCTCGTTTGGCGCACATCTACCGCAAGGGTCTATGAAGGTGTTCTTGGACACGAACATCCTGCTGGACGTACTGGATGCGTCGCGCCCGTTCCATGCCAGCAGCACGAAGATCTTTGAGGCAGTTGACAGTCAACCGTTGGAGCTCGTGCTCACAGGATTGAGCTTGGTCAACACCGAATACGTCCTGCGCCGGCAAGGGGTCCCCAAGGCCAAATTGCGTGCTTTTTTAGGGACGCTATGCACGCTTTGCAGGACGGCCAGTACGGACCTGCCGCAGATCGAAGGAGCATTGGGCGTGGATTGGCCGGATTTTGAGGATGCCGTGCAATACCATGCGGCCTTGGCCCACGGGCGTGTTCAAGTAATTGTCACCAATGATATTCCCGGTTTCCGACGCTCCCGGATACCGGTGATGACACCCGGGGAATTTGCTTCGAAGTTTCTCGAAGCCGCAGACCAACAATAAACGATCGTTCATGAAAAAGATCCTCGTTATCGGAGCCAGTGGCCAGATCGGCACCGAGCTCGTGGAAGGCCTGCGCGACCGCTTCGGGGCGGAGGACGTGGTGGCCAGCGACATCAAGGAACCGCAGGCCAAGCAGACCGGCCCCTTCGCCTTGGTGAATGCCATGGACCGGCGCGGCATCGAGCGCGTCATCGACAAGCACGGCATCACCGAGGTTTATTTGCTCGCTGCACTGCTCAGTGCCACGGCGGAAAAGGACCCGGCCTTCGCGTGGAAGCTCAACATGGAGAGCATCCTGATCATCCTCGAGCTGGCCCGGGAAGGCAAGCTGAAGAAAGTTTACTGGCCCAGCAGCATCGCCGTTTTCGGGCCTACTACGCCGAAGGACGCCACGCCGCAGCACACGGTCACTGGGCCGAGCACGGTTTACGGCATTAGCAAATTGGCTGGCGAGGGTTGGTGCGCCTACTACCATGCCCGGTATGGCGTGGACGTGCGCAGCATCCGCTATCCGGGCCTCATCGGCTGGAAAAGCGCGCCGGGCGGCGGCACCACCGATTATGCCGTCCACATCTTCCATGAGGCGATGAAGAACGGTGCCTACACCAGTTTCCTCGGGCCGAAGAGCACGTTGCCGATGATGTACATGCCTGACGCCATCCGCGCCACGATCGACCTGATGGAGGCACCGGTGGAACAGATCAAGGAGCGGGGCAGCTACAACCTTGCGGGCATCAGCTTCAGCCCGGAGGAGATCGCTGCGGAAGTGGCCCGCCACATCCCCGGCTTCCAGATGAACTATGCCCCGGATGAGCGACAGACCTACGCGGACTCTTGGCCGCGCAGCATCGATGACAGCGCCGCCCGCCATGACTGGGGCTGGAAGCCGGAGTTCGACCTCAAGGCCATGGTGGATGACATGATGGCCAATCTGCGCAGGAAGTTGGGATCCTCCTGAGCTGCTCTTGGCGCAACCCTACTGTGCTGTTTCCCGTATCGCACGGGCGTTCCCTTATCAGGGTGTTCCCCATGCGGTCCTTTAAACCATCAATTCCCGTGATCTTCGGCCTGATCCTGCTTTTTGCCGGGCAGGTCGTGGCGGCGCAAGTGAACACAAGCTCTGCACCGGACACCCTGAACAGGCTGGACGACTTAGGGCGCAAGGAGGGTTGGTGGCAGCTTTTAGCACCATTGCCGGAGAAGGTCGGATATGCCGCGGGCGCTGTGGTGGAGGAAGGACGGTACACCGACAACAAGCGGACTGGCATCTGGCGTCACTACTGGCCCAATGGCAAAGTGAAGAGCGAGATCACCTATGCGAAGGGACTTCCCAGAGGCAGCTACATCACCTATTTCGAGGATGGAACAAAGGAAGAACAAGGCGCGTGGGACCTGGACCGGAATACCGGCACGTTCAAGCGTTGGCATCCCAATGGCCGGTTGTCGCAGGAATTCATCTTCGACCAGTATGGCACACGCGACGGCGAGCAGAAGTACTACCACGAGAACGGGCAATTGGAGGCCGATGTCACCGTGAAGCAGGGCAGGGAAGAGGGTAAGTTGAAGCGCTACTATGCCAATGGTGAATTGGAGGAAACGGTGGATTTCGCCGGAGGCCGGGCCGATCAGGCTTCCTTCAAGAGCTATCGCCCTAAGCAGCGGGTACCGGAGCCCAAGCCCGATAAGGCGTCCTTGGCGGCACCGGCCAAGACCGCACAAGAGACCACAAACGCCACGGATTTCCGGGCGGAGGGCTGGAACACCTTGTACAATAACGAACATCGCCTGTCCCAACAGGGCGAGTACCGCAAAGGGCGACTGTGGAACGGTAAGGTGTATAAGTATGACCGGAACGGCCTCCTTTATAAGGTGGAAGTGTACGTGGAGGGGAAATATGCCGGCAAGGCCCAGATGACCGAGGATGATCTGTGATCCAGCGGATCACGGACGCTGCATGCCAAACAAAGGAAACACCCTGTAAGTAGCCTGTTCGGGAATTCATGTTCTTGACCATCACACACTGCTACATTTGCCGCCTCCATGTTCAAGGCATGGCTCTTCCACCAAAAAAAACCCGAAAAACCACCAATGGCAAAGTCGACAACTGCGGCCACCAAGGCAGTGGATGCGTTCATGGCCTATGTAAAGGCCAAAAACACCAATGAGCCTGAATTTTTACAAGCCGTGCATGAAGTGGCCGAAATGGTCATCCCCTTCATCGAGGCCAACCCCAAGTACAAGGGCAAAATGCTCCTTGAGCGCATGGTGGAACCCGAGCGAACGATCATTTTCCGCGTGCCTTGGGTGGACGATAAAGGCAACACGCAGGTGAACCGCGCCTTCCGCATCGAGTTCAACAGCGCCATCGGACCTTACAAGGGCGGCTTGCGCTTCCATCCCAGCGTGAACCTCAGCATCTTGAAATTCCTCGGGTTCGAGCAGACGTTCAAGAACAGCCTCACCACCCTGCCCATGGGCGGCGGCAAAGGCGGCAGCGATTTCGACCCTAAAGGCAAAAGCGACGGTGAGGTGATGCGCTTCTGCCAAAGCCTGATGAGCGAACTGTTCCGCCACATCGGCCCTGACACCGACGTGCCCGCAGGCGACATCGGTGTGGGCGGCCGCGAGATCGGGTACATGTTCGGCCAGTACAAGCGCTTGGCGAACGAGTTCACCGGCGTCCTTACCGGCAAAGGCGCCTCTTGGGGCGGTTCCTTGATCCGTCCGGAGGCCACCGGATACGGCTGCGTGTATTTCGCGAACGAAATGCTGGGACGCAACAAGAGCAGCTTCAAAGGCAAGATCGTGGCGGTGAGCGGCAGCGGCAACGTGGCCCAGTACGCAATTGAAAAGGCCACGCAGTTCGGGGCCAAAGTGGTCAGCGCAAGCGACAGTGACGGCAGCATCTACGACCCCACGGGGATCACCAAGGAGAAGCTTGCTTTCCTCATGGAGCTAAAGAACGTGAAGCGCGGGCGCATAGAGGAATACGCCAAGAAATTCAAAGGCAGTAAGTATGTGAAGGGCGCCCGGGTGTGGGACGTAGTGGCCAAGTGCGATGTGGCCCTGCCCTGCGCCACACAGAACGAACTGGACCTTAACAACGCAAAGGCGCTGATCAAGAAAGGGGTCAAGTATGTGGCCGAAGGGGCCAACATGCCCACAACTCCGGATGCGATCGAGGCCTTCCACGCAGCAAAAGTGTATTTCGCTCCCGGAAAGGCCAGCAACGCCGGTGGCGTGGCCACCAGCGGTCTTGAAATGAGCCAGAACAGCTTACGCCTGGCCTGGACCCGCGATGAGGTTGACGCCAAGCTCCACGCCATCATGAAGAACATCCACGCCGCCTGCGTGAAACATGGCCAGGAAGGCAACCACGTGAACTATGTGAAAGGTGCCAACATCGCCGGATTCGTGAAGGTCGCGGATGCCATGCTGGACCAAGGGGTGGTGTAAGCCGAAGAGTTTGTAGAACGAAAAAGCCCCGGAACTTCCGGGGCTTTTTCGTTCCAAGGCGGGTGCTCAGCAGAATTCGCTGTACACCATCTTCAGGTGCTCCGCGATCATCTCCGCACTGCGGCCTTCGATGTGGTGGCGTTCCACGAAATGCACCAGCTTACCGTCCTTGAACAGGGCGATGCTGGGGCTGCTTGGCGGGTAGGGGAGGAAGTGCTTGCGGGCCTGCATCACTGCGTCGGTGTCCACACCGGCGAACACGGTGGTGAGGTGGTCGGGACGCTTGTCGCCTTTCAGCGAGGCCTTCACGCCGGGACGGCAGGCGCCTGCCGCACATCCGCAGACGCTGTTCACGACGCACAGCACCGTGCCGGACTGCTTGAACGCGGTATCCACTTGCGCGGGGGTCTTCAATTCGGTGAACCCCACTTCGGTGAGGTCGGCGACCATGGGGGCGGTCAGTTCTTCTGGGTACATGTGTTGATGGGGCTAGTGTGAAGAGAAAGTGCCTACCCTACCAGGATGGCACGCGTAGGTGCAAAGATACTTTCCATGGGGATGAACCACCGTGACCTCCGTCAGCTTTGCCCGCCTGCCGCAGATCGTTGCTTGCCCCGTTGTACCGTACGGGCTAATTTGCGGGCTTGATCTTCAAGATATGCGCTTTTCTTTCCACCTGCTCCTCCTCGCGGCCCTCTCCTTCTTCACTTCACCCACAAAGGCACAAGAGCGCTCCAAGGAGCCTTCGGAGCTGGTGCGTGCCCGTTTGGTCGACAATGGATACAAAGCTGACGACCTTGCGGACCTGTTGGTCAAAGACCATTACCGCGACGCCCATAACGGGGTGGAGCATACTTTCCTGCGCCAGCGTTGGCACGGCATCGAGGTGTTCAATGGCGACATCGCGGTGCATCAGGCGGCTGACGGCCGTGTGATCGCGATGAACAACGGGGCTTGGGCCTTTTGCGGAAAGACGGCTGAAGCGCCTGAGCCCATGATCAGCGCGGAACAGGCACTGGCGAACGTATTGCGCAAGGACCTTCCCTCCGCCACGGTCCCTTCCTTGGTGTCGTCCGAGGACGGAGGGCAAAAGCTCGTGTACGATGGAACAGCCTTCAGTGGGGAACCGGTCAATGTCCAATTGATGTACCTGCCATCGGACAAGACCTTGCGTCTGGTCTGGAACGTCAATTACTACCAACCCGGCGGGGCGCATTGGTGGAGCGTGCGCATCAGCGCGAACACTGGCGAGGAACTGGACCGCAACGATTGGGTGAGCCAGTGCGGGTTCGATGAGATCATGAATAAAAGGGCGCACGATGAAGCCCCGGCACCCCCGATGATGCCTGCCGCGCCGAACGACTATAACGTCTATCCCGCTCCGTTGGAAAGCCCGAACCACGGTTCCCGTGCCATACGCAATGCACCTTGGACCGCCGCAGGCATTGCCTCACCGTACGGTTGGCACGATACCAACGGGTCGGCGGGCGCCGAGTACACCATCACCCGAGGCAATAACGTGCTGGCGCAGGAGGATGCCAACGGTAACGACGGGACCGGCTATAGCCCGGACGGCGGCGCCACATTGGATTTCGACTTCCCCATCAATTTATCACAGGAACCGGTCAATTACCAGGATGCCGCCCTGACCAACCTGTTCTACTGGAACAACATGATGCACGACGTGTGGTACCAGTACGGTTTCGATGACGTGAGCGGGAATTTTCAAGAGAACAACTATGGACGTGGTGGTGCCGGCGGAGACTACGTACTGGCGGACGGGCAGGACGGTATCGGCACGAACAACGCCAATTTCGGCACGCCCCCCGATGGCAGCAAGCCGAGGATGCAGATGTTCCTGTGGAACAGCACCTCGCCTAAGCGGGATGGTGACCTGGACAATGGTGTCATTGCGCATGAATACGGCCATGGCATCAGTAACCGTCTGGTCGGCGGACCGTCCAACGTGAATTGCTTGAACAACGCCGAACAAATGGGTGAGGGCTGGAGCGATTTTTTCGGATTGATGATGACCATGGAACCGGGGGACGCCCGCACGGACGCACGTGGTATCGGCACCTACGTGATCGGAGAGCCAGTGACCGGCCTGGGGATCCGCCCCGCCCCGTATTCCACTTCCTTCGGGGTGAACAGCTTCACCTACGCCGATACCGAGGACCCCTCCTACCAATACTCCCATGCCATCGGCTTCATCTGGTGTACCATGCTGTGGGAAATGACCTGGGACCTGGTGGACCAGTACGGTTTCGACCCGGACCTGTACAACGGGACCGGCGGGAACAACATCGCCATGCAATTGGTGATCGACGGCCTGAAGCTCACCGCTTGCAGCCCGGGTTTCGTGGACGGCAGGGACGCCATCCTCCAGGCCGATGCGCTGAACAACGGCGGGGCCAACCAGAGCCTCATCTGGTCCGCTTTCGCCAGGCGTGGACTGGGTTATGGTGCCAGCCAAGGCAGCTCGAACAATTTGAACGACCAGACCGAGGCCTACAACCTGCCCCTGCAGAATGACATCGGCATCGCTCAGGTCCTTACTCCGGGAGCTGGTGACTTCTTCACCTGCGGCAGCACCCCTGTCACCGTCAGTGCCCAACTGCGCAACTTCGGTATTCTACCGCAAAGCGGCTTCACCGTGCGCTACTCCTTGGACGGTGCGCCCTTCGTAAGCCAAGCCTATTCGGGAACCTTGGCGGCCGGTGCTACCGAGACGTTCACCTTCACCCAGCCGGTGCTGCTCACATCCACCGGCGCTCATACATTGACGGTGGGGACCGTGCTTTCCGGTGATGAGTATCCCGGTGATGACGAAGCCAGCAACGCGCTCAATGGGGTGGTGGGTACCACCGTGGCCGCGCCACTTTCAGAGGATGTGGAAGGCGGTTCCGCCACGCCCGCAGGATGGACCCTCCAGAACCCGGACAATGCGACGACCTGGACCACCGCTACCTTGGCCGATGGCGCGGATTGCTCCTCCACCACGGCCTGGGCGATCAACAATTACAGCTACAATTCCTCGGGGCAGGAGGACCGGCTGGTCACGCCCATGATCGACCTCTCCGGGTCCTCCAACAACCACCTCACCTTCGATCATGCCTATGCGCGGTATAGTTCTTCCTATTACGATGCCTTCCGCGTGGATGTCAGCATGGATTGCGGGAACAGCTGGAACAACCTCTACAACGCGTCCGGAAGTGCTTTGGCCACCGCCGCGGACAATACTTCCAGCACTTGGGTGCCGGCGGACTGCTCCGAATGGGCTTCGCACGACTTGGATCTGAGCGCCTACGACGGGGAGGTCATCCTGCTCCGCTTCGTCAACATCAATGGCTACGGTCAACACTTGTACTTCGATAACGTGAACGTGTCCGGCACGGCCGGGGCTTCCGTGTCCGTACGCATGTATTTAGACGGCTGTTACAACACCACCGAACACCGGATGGACGACCAGTTGCGCACAAATAGCCTGTTGCCCGCCACCGAACCGTACTCCGTGTTGGGCTTCACGCTTACCGGGGGAGGAGGTGAAACGGCAGGAAGCGGTTTATTGGCCGCGACAGGAGACGATGCCATCGTGGACTGGGTGATCGTTGAACTGCGCTCCAGTGGCACGCCGGGCCAGATCGTGGAGGCCCATTGTGCCCTGCTGCAGCGTGATGGGGACGTGGTGGCCGCTGATGGTGGGTCGGCGTTGCACTTTGCAGCACCGGTCGGCGACTACTACATCGCCGTGAGGCATCGGAACCACTTGGGTTGCATGTCGGCGACAACGCGAACACTTTCAGCCACCCCCACTTTGGTCGACTTCAGCCTGAGCTCAACCGCCACATACGGCACGGATGCACGCCGCACCAGGGACGGGAAGCTGCTGCTCTGGTCCGGCAATGTCGTGCGCGATGGTGCCCTACGCTATACCGGCACGGGCAATGACCGCGATCCGATCCTGACGACCATCGGTCAAAGCGTGCCCTCGGCGACGACGACAGGATATGAGCCCAGCGACGTGAACTTGGACGGGGTGGTGAAATACACCGGTTCTAACAACGACCGGGATGCGATCCTTCAGAGCATCGGGGGGGCCACCCCCACCGACGCACGCACGGAACAACTGCCGTAGCATGAACGGCCCGGAAATGCCCGGACCACTTTTAATACCAATTCGTCACACAGATCCGTCCGATCCACTCGCTCTTTTCCGCCCATGCTTCTCCAGAAAATGGTTCCGTAGCTATGGCTATGCAACATTTTTCTGTATCGCCTGGCCGAAAATTGCTTCGCGGTTTTAGTCGTATCCATATGACGAAATGGTATAAGGACGATCGGTAGAGGCGGGCAGCCGTTCCGGGCGCACGGGTTTCAACCTTGCGCGGACCGGAATTCCTTGATGAAGCCCACGATCCGCTTCCGGAAGAACAGGAAGAGGAGGATGTAGGGCACGGTCATCATGAACAGGATGCCCTTGTTCAAGCCTGCTCCCACGGCCTGACTTCCGCCATAGACGTTGCCCCCGGGCTGCGTTTCCGCCACGGCTTTGCACATGGAACAGCCCTGCGCCCAGACATCGGCAGGCAGGAACACCACCACCAAGAAGGTGGCAATGGGCAACAGGCGGCGGAAGATCATCGATACAAAGGTAATCGCGGTGGGACCGTCTTCTCCGAGGTTCAGTAGTACGGAGCGCACATCAGATAGACCAATACCCCCGTGATGCTCACATAAAGCCACAGGGGCAGGGTCCAGCGGGCGATCTTCCGGTGCTTGGCGAAACGTCCGCTAAGGGCCCTGATCAAGGTGATCAGCACCAGAGGAGCGATGGCCACCGCCAGGATGATGTGCGAGATCAATACCGGATAGTAGATCCAGCCCAGCGCCCCGCCATACTTCACCGAAGGGAAGCTGCCGTGCTGTACCACATAGCTGACGAGGAAGAGCGCGCTGAGCCCCACTGCCGTCAACATCAGTCGTTGGTGCAGAAGAATATTCTTCCTGAGGATGGCGCGCCAAGCGGCGATCAGTGCAAGGGCGGCCATGCCGTTCAGCACGGCGTTCACCTTGGGCAGGGTGGAAGGGGAGAGCCCGCCCACCACGATCATCTTCGGGCCGAGATAGAGGAAGGTGATGACCCCGACGAGCAGGATACTGAGGGTCCAGGCGAAGGTCTTGCCTTGGCGATCGGTCATGGAGGCCATGATCACCGGCCAGATGGCTTGTCCTCCTGCCGAGCCCGTGCCTTTTCCTCCAGCAAGAGCATCTTCAGGTCCGTCAAGAGGTCGCGCATGGCCTCGGTGTCCGTCCCGTCAAACATCCCCCGGATGTGGTGGCGCTTGTCCACGAGCACGAACTGGGGGGAGTGTACGAACTGCTCCGCTGCGGAACTGTCCTTGCTCGCGCTGAGCAGGTAGCCCAGATTGCCTTGCCTATAAATGTCCGGGGCGTTGCCGGTGAGGAATTTCCATCGGGTGGGGTCCGCCTCCAAGCGCTTGGCGTATGCTTTCAGCACGGTGGGCGTATCGTGCTCAGGGTCCACGGTGTGGCTGAGGAAGAGCACGTCCTTGTAGGAGGGGTCGTCCAATTGAAGCTGCAATTGCTGCATCTGGACGCTCATGCGGGGGCAGATGCTGGTGCACCGAGTGAAGAAAAAGTCCACGATCAACACCTTCCCCTCGATGTCCTTGTCGGTGAAAGGCTCACCGTCCTCGTCAATGAAATGGAACGAAGGCACCGTGAAGTAGGTGGTGTCCCCAGAGGCGTGTACCTCGCGCTCACCGAGGTAGGGCAGGTAAGTGTAGTGGCTCTTGGAGCCCCAAAAGAGAAATATCGCCCCGGGTATCAGTACCAACAAAAGGAGCAATAGGGCGGCCTTCTTGCCTTTGCCAGCCGGTTCCGGTCCTTGTCTCACAGGAAATTCATCAGTGCCTCATGGATGTAATTGGACTCCCAGATGGCGATGAAAATGAGGTAGAGGAGAAAGAGGGCGTACGGCAAGAGGATCATGCTGCGGATGTTCCTACGCTCGTCGCCCAAGTGCATGAAGGACATCACGATGTACGTGGCTTTCACCAAGGTGAGAACGATGAAGGTCCATTTCACCCAATGCCAGGACCCCGGCATCCATGTGCGCCAGAACACGCCTAAAAGCACCTCGAATGTGGTGATCACAGAAAGGAGGATGGTGACGAAGAGGATCTTCTTGCGGATCGACCTGCCTTCCTCCTCGCTGTGGCCTGCGTCCAAGCTGTATTCGATGATGTCGTCGCGTTCCATGTAAACCGCCGTAGCCCGGCGAAGGTGTTGGTTTATTCAGTTAGGTCAGGCCAAGGCGTTTTGGTCACACGAGATAGAAGAAGGTGAAGACGAACACCCACACAAGATCCACGAAGTGCCAGTAGAGACCGGCTTTCTCCACCATTTCATAGTGGCCGCGCCGATGGAACACGCCCTTGATCACCATGATGAGGACGATGAGGTTGATGATCACTCCGCTGAAGACGTGGAATCCGTGGAAGCCGGTGATGAAGAAGAAGAAATTAGCATAGGAGGGCGGGCCATACTCATTCTCGGTCATGTTCGCGCCGCTGGTGACATGCACGGCGTTCTGGTAGAGTTTGTAGGCTTCGGGGCCTCTCAACACCTCTTCCGAGCGCGTGCTGCCAAGGGTCATGGCGAACGTGGCGGGATCATAGGTCTCGCCATGGTGCAGGTTCTCCTCCAAGAAGGCGGTCCGCCCGTCGGCCAGGGTGACGCGGGCATTGCTCCCGTGGATGAAGTGGGCCCACTCGTAGGCCTGTGAACCCACGAAGAACAGGCCGCCCAGCACGGTGAGGAAGAGCCATTTCACCACGCCCTTCTTGTCCATACGGTGCCCCGCCTCCACGGCCAGCACCATGGTGACGGAGCTGATGATGAGGATGAAGGTCATCAGGGCCACGTACATCAGGGGCATGTTGCCCGAAATACCGGGGAACTTGCTGAAGACATACTCGCCCACGGGCCATTCCATGCCGGGAAGCAGTGAATGGCGTGCGAAGCCGTACGATACCAACAGACCGCTGAAGGTAAGGGCGTCGGACACGAGGAAGAACCAGATCATCAACTTCCCGTAGCTCACGCTGAACGGGGAGCGGCCGCCGCCCCATAGGACGTCGTTGCTCAAGGTTTTGGATGCGTCTCCTGACATGGGAAGTATTTCGGTGGCAATGTTAGTGAACGTAGGCCAAGAACAAAAGCAGGTAGACCCAGAGGCCCGCCAAAAAGTGCCAGAAGATAGTGCCCGCCCACAAACCTTGGTGATCTTCCCGGCCATAGCGGCCCAGAAGTGCCTTGACCGACATCACCAGCAGGGCGATGAGCCCGCCGATGATGTGGGCGAAGTGGGCATAGGTGAGCACAAAGAAATAGGAGCTGGCGGCATTCATGGACTCGTCCATTTCGGCGTTCAACGGACGGGTGAAGGCCTTATCATCCGGCAGGTAATACAGGTCGCCGTTCTTCACCAGGGTCAGGCCGCGGCGCTCGATGGTGTAATCGGTCCCATAAACCTCGTTCACGTTCTTCAGGCGGCTCGCCAAGGCATATCCGTCCTTCAGCAATGCCCCCCAGCCCTTGAGCTGGCTGGCGCTGAAGCCGAGACCAAGGGCCAAGGTGATCAACACCCACGGTGCGACGGAGCGTTTACGGTCCTTTCGGGCCTGTACCAAGGCCATGTGGATGGTGAGACTGCTGATGATGATGATGCCGGTGCTCCACCAAAAGATCTCCGGCAGCCGGAAATTCACCCAATACTCGGAGCCGCCTTTGCTCACCATATAGGCGCTCGTGAGCCCGGCAAAGAACATCACGATGGAGAAGAGCATGAGGAAGGTGAGGTTCCTCTTGGCCTTGATCATCCGGGCCTTGCGTTCCGCGGTCTCTTCCTGCTCGCTCATAACTTGTCAAGTACGTAGGCCAGTTGCACAACGGGGAGATAGAGGAAACTGGCGAACATCAGACGGCGCGCGTCAGCCTTGTCCAACGAACGCATCAGGCGCAACGCGTGCAGCAGCATCCACAGCCCCAGCAAGGCCGCCGTCAGTGCCGACCAAGGGCCGGCCAGGCCGAAGACCCACGGCAACAGGCCCGTGAGCAGGGCGAAAAAGGTATACAGGACGATGAGGAAGCCGCTATACCGGTCACGCCCGCCGCGGGAGGGAAGAAGGTGATAGCCGGCCTTGGCATAGTCGTCATTCAGCACCCAGGCAATGCTCCAGAAGTGGGGGAATTGCCACATGAACTGCATTGCGAAGAGCAGGCCCGGCCCCAGACCGAATTGCCCCGTGGCGGCCACATAGCCCAGCATGGGCGGGAAGGCGCCCGGGAAAGCACCGACAAAGACGGCCCACGAGCTGAAGCGTTTCATCGGCGTGTAAAGCGCCACGTACATGAACAGGGAGAGGAGGCCAAGAATTCCCGTGAGGGGGCCGAAGGTGTCCCAGAGAATGAAGGTGCCGACGGCGCCTGCGAGCAAGGCGGCGACGGTCGCTTCGGTCATGCTCATGGAGCGCCTCACCAACGGACGTTCGGCCGTGCGCGACATCAGGCTGTCCTGCTCCACCTCGATCACCTGGTTCAGCGCATTGGAAGCACCGGTGACCAGTAGCCCGCCCACCGTCAGCAACAAGGCGTTCACGATGCTGAAACCGCCGATCGGAACGCCCATGCCGTAACCCAGCACGGCGCTTACCACCACCAAGGAAGCCAGCCGCAGCTTGAACAGCGCTGCGAGGTCTTTCACTTTCGCCACCGCACCGATCCTGACGGTGTATGTTTCCCGGGTTTCCAAATCGGCGGCGAAAGTAAGACATGGGCACTTGTCCCGGTGCTCCTTTTCCGGAACGGGCCGGACGCAGTGATCCCTGTTGGGCGGTCAGTGGCGCACCGTTCGGAAGCGGTGGCTGTTGTGCAGGTTGGACGAGATCCCGGCCCGCACGTAGTTCGTCATCAACGAAGGCGCTTCGCCGCCGGTCTCAGCGCGGTAGGTCCATGCCAGTTCCAACATGATCCCCGATCGCGGTTCGAGCAGCCAGCCGGCCCGCAGTTCGTTCTGGACCACCGTCTGTTGGGCCGGCTCGCCCAGGTAGTAGCCATAGCTCTGGAACTTCCCCTCATCCGTGAGTACCCGGTCGTCCTCCGGCAGATAGATGTTGTTGCCATAGCTATTATTGGGTCCGGAGGCCGTGTCGCGGCCCATGATCGCGTAGCTGAGGATATCACCGATCAGCCAGCGCCCGTGACGCCACTCTCCCTCTGCCAAGCCTTCCAGAAAGCCGCTGCCGTACGGATGCGCCAGCGGTTCGCCGTAGTGCGCATAGTTCTGCCGGGTGTCCGTGTGCGTGTACATGAAGGGCCTCACATAATTCACTTCGCCCCGGAGCATCAGCCCTTTCTGGCGGAACGCGTCATGCGCCACCGCACCCACTTGCACCCCCTGCTTGTTGCCGTACCATCCTGCCCCGGCACGAACGTTCCCGAGAAGGAATTCGTCCAGGATCACCTGGGAATAGAGCTGGATCTTTTTACCCAACTTCATGTTCAGTGCGATCCCGAGCAGGGCATTGTCAGGGGAGCCGAGGCCGTATTCCACCGGCCGGTAGAAGATCACCGGGTTCACATACGAGAGGTCAAAGCCGCGCGGATATTTCGGGTCGTTGTCCTGCCATACGATCGCCTCGAACAGCCCTACGTTCAAGCGCTTGGAGACGTTCCAGCTGAGGTAGTGCATGCTGGTGAACTTCTTGGCAAAACGCGTCGGGTCGCCTCCCGCGCCGCGGATATCGTCCATCAGGGTGAAGAGGTTCACATACCGGATGTGCCATGCGGTGGTGGTGATCTTGAAGTAAGGATAGCTGTATGCCTCATCGCTGAGAAAGAGCGACCGGTGGCCTTCCCCGATAAAATTGCGGCCCTTGCCCAGGGTGATATGGAAATACTCCCCGGCCTTGTAGTCGGCATAAGCATTCCAGTCATAATGGGCCACTGTGTTACCGGAACGGTGCGCAAAACCTTCGCCGGGCGTGACCTCCGAGGCCCGCGTTGCGCTGTCCAGATAGTTGGGCAGCATTTCGGTCCAGGCTTCCACGTCCACTCCGAAGGTGAGGCGCGGCGTGGCGTTCCAACCCACCCAACCTCCTAGGCCGGCGCGATACTTCAGCAAGTCATTTTCCCCGAAGGATGCACCGGCCAAGGCATCGACCAGTGGCCCTCCGTACCAGCGGTGGGCGGGGTCGGCCATGCGGTCCATCCATGGTTTCCAAGCGGAAGGAAGGACCGTGTCGGCGGCGGCCACGGCTTTCAGATCATCGCGGAAGTAGGGTCGGACGGCGCTGTGTGCAGCGACGTCGGACCGGTGTATGAGGGCGGTCCATGGCGCGTCCACCGTTCCGCTCAACGGAAGCAGTCCTTGTTGGGCGAATACGGAAACGGGCGCCGTGAGCGCCAAAAGGCAAAGTCCCCGGATCATGCCTTGTCCCGTTTGCGGATGAAGAAAGGCACCATGGCCAGCCCGAACGCGGCGACACCGAGCAACAGCAGTCCCTTGTTCGGCAGTACGTCGCGGGTGGTGAGGCTCAGAAGGATGATAGCGATGGCATAGGCATAGAGCACGGCCACCGTGCCGCGATGGCCCAGGCCGAGCGCTAGCAGCCGGTGGTGGATGTGGTTCCTGTCCGCCAGGAACGGGGAGGTGCCACGTGCCATGCGCACCACGAAAACGCGGAAGGTGTCCACCAGCGGGAAGGCGATCACGGACATGGCGAACAAGGGCGTGGGCACGGTGCGCAGCCAGACGGGCAGTCGCGCGGTGTCGTGGTCCACCACGCGCATGGCCAGCACGCTCAGGATGGCACCGATGATCAGCGAGCCGCTATCACCCATGAAGATGCGCGCAGGGTGGGTGTTGAAAATGAGAAAGCCCACCAACGCACCGGCCAGCGTGAAGGCAAGCAGTGCCAATGCCACATCACCTGCCCAATACAGCCAAAAGCCGTACGCCACGGCACTGATCAGGCCGATGCCGCCCGCCAGGCCGTCCACGCCGTCGATGAGGTTGAATGCGTTCACCAGCACGATGTAGGTGAAGAAGGAGAAAGCGATGCTCACCTCATTGGCGAGCTCGTAAAGCCCGAGGATCCCGTGCATGTCGCGGATGCGGATGTCGCCCATGATCACCAGGATGTACGCCACCACGAAATGGCCCACCAGTTTCTTCACCGGGGAGAAGCCGATGATGTCGTCCTTCACTCCGATGAAGAACAGCAGCACCATTACGGCGATCACGATCTTGAAGTCCGCGTAGGCCGTGCCCATTTCGATGTAGAGCGCGTGGAAATCAGCCATGGTTCCCGCAAGGTCGGCCCGGGCATGCGGGAACCACAGGCTGTAGCTGAAGATGATGGCGGCGAAGATGATGATGCCCCCGATGGTGGGCACGCTGCGGCTATGGAGCTTGCGCCCCTCGGTCGGCTCGTCCACCAAATGCTTCATCCGGGCCACCTTGATGAGGCTGGGCATGGTGAAGAGCACCACGAAGAACGCGGTGAGGAAGCCCATCAGCAATATGTATCCGTGCTCTTTCACCGTTCAGCCAATGGTCAAATATCGTAGTACCTGTTGAATAGTCCGGTATGCCAAGCGATGTAGAGCACGCCGCTGTTACGGTCGGTCCGTGCCGGTTGGAGGTCCCGCATGGAATAACCCAGCGTGAGCTGCATGTTGGTCATCTGGTTCATCCGCCAGGAAACATTGAGTCCGGCATAGAGCCGCTGCTGTTGCTTGCCCGTGGTGCCTATGGGCATGTCCGGGCCGAAGATGGTGCTTCCCGGTACATCCTCGATCCCGGAGGCAAAGGGGTGTTGCTCCATGCTCAGTTCACCTTGGAACCAGATCTTCTGCCGGATCCCATAATCCACGCGCAGCACGGCTTCGGCATAGCTCGTGCCCAAGGGCGAGGCCAATGGCTGGTTGTTGTGCGTCCAGCTCATGCGCGCTTCGTTCCTTACATAGGCGTAGGGCGTAGCCTGGTTGAATTCCGCCAGCAGGTGCAGGTCCTTCCGGAACAGGTCGAACCACTGCATGCCTACCTGCCATGCATAACGGCTGCGGCCCGGATCCGTGAGTGCGAATTGTCCGTAGGCGAACATCTTGTCCGTGACCTTGTACTTGGCGTCTACGCCCAGCACTTGGGTGTTGGGGCCGTCGAAGCCGTTCACGATGGTGTTCACCCCGATCACCGGGTTCATCTGCATGGCATTGAAGGGGCGCACACCGCTTGTGTCGATCGTCTTCCACAGGGTGCCCTCGAACAGGCCCAATTGTACAGGGCCGAGGTTTACGCTCAGGTATTGGAAGGAGGCGCGCTTCCAATAGAAGAGCGATTCACTGGCCTCACCCGTGGGCAACCGGTTCGCCTCGCCCACCAGTTGCAACTTCGCGAAAATGGTGGTGTACTGGAAACGCTTGTTGGTGGTGAGCGCGCTGAACTTCACGTACGGATAAGGCGAGGCGTTGTCGCTGAGCAGCACCGAACGGTAGCCGTTGCCCACGAAGTGCCGCCCCTGCCCGAGCTGCGCGTTGAACCACGGTCGCGGTGACCAGCTCACGTTGCCGGTGGCCCAGGCAAAGTCCAAACCGCGCGAGTTGAAGGTCTTGATGCGCCCTTGGCCGGGCACCACGCCTTGGATCTGGGCATAACGGTAGAGATAGGCAGGCAGCACGGCCTGGTTTTCGTAGAAGGAGCTTTGGAAGGAGACCGTGGGACCCAAGTCCACGGCAAGCTGGAACCCGCGTCCATTGTGGCTCAGAAAAAGTTCGTTCGTGAACAGGTCGTTCTCTTGAAATTCCTGGCCAAGCTCAAACTGCAGCACGGGGTCGATGGTCATTTTGAAGCCACCGTCCTTCACGTTGATCAAGTGTTCCTTGATCAACTTTTGCGTGATCCAATAGTACTGGTGCGAGCTGTCCGGCCGGAAGCCCATCACGTTATGCAGGTCCGCGCGGCTTTGGATGATGGGCCGCATGCCCGTATGCATCGTGCTGCTCTTCTCCGCCCCGTTGCGGTCCAGGTCGTAGTAGATGTCCCGGTTCAGCGGAATATCGTTCTGCTGTGCTAAGGCCAACAGCGCTGACAGGAGCGCTCCAAGAGCGGTGAATATGCGGGGGCAAGAGCGGAGCATCCCTTTTCGGACCGGGGCCGAAGGTAGAGGAAGGGAGGTGGGCGGTGAAGAGGGCTGCGGTGATCAAGCGTGTTCGCCCTTGTCCATGAGCTTAAGGATCTCCGCAGCATAGTCATCGGACCTTCCCCCAATGTAAGGTCGCTTGGTGACAATGATCTTGGTCGGTCCGTAACTACCATGCCAATGGATCATTTGGTCAGGATCGATCTTGTGGGGCAGTTCGATCCCCAAGTGATTGATGAACGGCTCGGCCCATTCCCAATTGGTGAGCACGATGGCATACTTCGGCTTGAGTTCGTCCAGCTCTAATTGGAACAATTCGACCGCCTTGGGTTCATGTGCAGCATACTCCGACATATCCGGATTCCCGCCTTCCGCTGGAGCGATCTTCATCAGGTTGGACCACACGAGGTGCTCGCACCATGTCCGTCTTTCCCTGTCAAACCCATGGTAGTCTGAGACAACCTTGTATGAAGTCTGCCAAAAGAAGGAGCGATAAAGCTGGTACGCACTCCAATTCAGGTTGATCCAATCCAAGGGGCCGACCTCATCAATCGGGTCATCCACGGTATTTGAGAAGTTCCGTGCATCACGGGTAAGGACGACAGGGACAAGGTCCCATTTGTTCAGATTGATTTTAATTTCCCAAGTGTTGGGTGCTTGTCCATAAACGATGATGTCCGATCTCTTCTTTTCGGGATTTCCGAAGGAGGGATAGAAGAGGCAATACTCTTCATTGAGATAAGCTGGTTCTCCCCTCATGCGAGCAACGAAGCCCTCTACAGCCTTCGCGAAAAGCGCGTCGTACTCAGGACTCAGCAGGGAAACATCATCCTTGGTCGGGTCGCTCATCCGATCCGATGTTGCAGCTTATGCGCTTTGTTGCGCCAGCCCGATTGGCTCTTGGAATTCACGTATTGCACCTTGAGGTCCGGAAAACTGGTCACGAACTTGATCTTCTTGTCCGGAAAGGAGGTGTCGAAAAACCAGATGGCATCGCTGCCTTTGGCCTCGGACTTGTTTTTGGTCACGAATACGAGCAAGTCCGGGAAGGAGGTAACGATCTGGACCTTGATATCCTCAAAGGAGGTGACTTCCTTCATAATGGCCATCCGCAGTTGATTTGGTAACGACAATGTAGCCAAGTTCCCTTGAAGCATTCCGGACGTTGGCCGATCAACGGGATAACTGCCCCCTTACACTTTCGCCCCCTCGTACTTCTTAAAAGCCTCGTACACCTCGGTGATGCCATCACGCAATTCGATGGTATGCTTCCAGCCCATGTTGTGCAGGTGGGAGACGTCCATCAGCTTGCGCGGCGTGCCATCGGGCTTGCTGCTGTCCCACTTCAATTCACCGTCAAAGCCGACGATGTCCTTGATCAATTCCGCGAGGGCCTTGATGGTGAGGTCGGTGCCGGTGCCGATGTTGACGAAGAGTTCCTCGTGGTAGTTCTTCAGCAGGAAGAAGCAGGCGTCGGCCAGATCGTTCACATGGAGGAATTCGCGCATGGGCGATCCCGTGCCCCAGACCTCCACGGTCGGCGCGCCTTCCTGCTTGGCCGCATGGAACTTGCGGATCAGCGCGGGCATCACGTGGCTGTTTTTCAGGTCGTAGTTGTCGTTGGGCCCGTAGAGGTTGGTGGGCATGGCGCTGATGTAGTCGCAGCCGTATTGGCGGCGGTAGCTCTCCACCATTTTGATGCCGGCGATCTTGGCGATGGCGTAAGGTTCGTTGGTCTCCTCCAGTAATCCGGTGAGCAGGCTTTCCTCCTTTAGCGGCTGCGGCGCGAGCTTCGGATAGATGCAGGATGATCCGAGGAAGAGCAGTCGCTTCACGCCGTTCTCGTAGGCCTGATGGATCACGTTGTTCTGGATCATCAGGTTCTCGTAGATGAACTGCGCGCGGTAGGTATTGTTGGCCTGGATGCCGCCCACCTTCGCCGCTGCGAGCACCACGTGATCTGGCTTTTCCCTGCGGAAGAAGTCGCGCACCGCGGCCTGGTCTTTCAGGTCCAGCTCGCTGCTGGTGCGGGCCACGATGTTGTTGAAGCCGTCCTTCTGGAGGCGGCGCGTGATGGCGCTTCCCACCATGCCGCGGTGTCCTGCGATGTAGATCTTGTCTTGCTTTTCCATGGAAACAATAGTTAAACGGTTACGGGTTGGCGAGTTACGGGTTGGCGGGTTGCAACACCCGAACCCGTACCGGTTAACCCGTAACGCACATGGCGATCACTCCTCCTCGTTGAGGATCTTGTGTCCGCCTTTCTTCAGGTATACGTCGCGCTCGAAGAGCTTTACGTCCTCGCGCACCATTTCCTTCACGAGGTCTTTCAGTTCGTAGGTGTGCTTCCAGCCGAGCACCCTGCGGGCCTTACTGGGGTCCCCCTCAAGGTGGTCCACTTCCGCCGGGCGGTAGTAGCGCGCGTCGATGGACACAACGGTCTTTCCGGTTTTTTTATCGATGCCTCTTTCCTTCACGCCCTTGCCTTTCCATTCCAGTTTCATGCCGGCCTCTGCGAAGGCGAGGTCCACGAAGTGGCGTACGGTGTAGGTTTTGCCGGTGGCGAGCACGAAGTCGTCCGGTTTCTTGGCTTGCAGCATGCGCCACATGCCCTCCACGTAGTCCTTCGCATGGCCCCAGTCGCGCTTGCTGTCCATGTTGCCCAAGTACAGGGTGTCCTGCAGGCCCAGCTTGATCTTGGCCGCTGCACGCGTGATCTTGCGGGTCACGAAGGTCTCGCCGCGCAGCGGGCTCTCGTGGTTGAAGAGGATGCCGTTGCAAGCGAAGATGCCGTAGCTCTCGCGGTAGTTCTTGGTGATCCAAAAGCCGTACAGCTTCGCCACGCCGTATGGGCTGCGCGGGTAGAAAGGCGTCTCCTCGTTCTGCGCGCTGTGGATCACGCCGCCGTAAAGCTCGCTGGTGCTGGCCTGGTAGAAGCGCGTCTTCTTCTCAAGGCCGAGAATGCGGATGGCCTCTAAAAAACGCAGCGTACCGATGCCGTCCGCGTTGGCGGTGTATTCCGGCAGTTCGAAGCTCACGGCCACATGGCTCATGGCGGCAAGGTTGTAGATCTCGTCCGGCTGGATCTGCTGTACCAAGCGGACGCAGTTGACACTGTCGGTGAGGTCGCCGTAGTGCAGGAAGAAGGGGAGGCCCTTCTCGTGCTTGTCGTGGTAGAGGTGGTCGATGCGGTCCGTGTTGAGGAGCGAACTGCGGCGCTTCACGCCATGCACCTCGTAGCCCTTGTTCAGCAGCAATTCGCTGAGGTAGGCCCCATCCTGTCCGGTGATGCCGGTGATGAGAGCGACCTTGCGTTTTCCCTTTTTTGGAGCGGCTTTTTTCGGGGCGGACCTGGCTGTCACCTTTCTCGCAGCGGCGGTTTTGGCGGGTGCCTTTTTTGCCGTGACGGGCTTTGTCTTTTTGGAGGGGGTGGCCTTTGCGGCCGTTTTCTTCTTTGCCATGTCTCTCTTCCTTCTCGGTTTTATTGAACGATGAACCACTGGTTCAACAGGTCGTATTTGTTGTAGCGCATCGGCTGGCCGGTGCTGATGTCCACAAGGCTCTTCCCGGCCTCATCGGCGATGGCATGGCCTGCGGCGGTGTCCCACTCCATGGTGGGTGCATAGCGCGGATAGGCATCGGCGGCTCCTTCGGCCACCAAGCAGATCTTCAGCGCGCTGCCCATGCTCACGGTAGCCACCTTGCCGTGTTCCTTCTCCATGCGTTGGATGTAGGCGTCGGTATCGGGGGAAGCGTGCGAGCGGCTGGCTACGATGGTGAAGGCTTCCCTGTGGTGCGGCATGGGCAGGCGCATTGCGCTGGCAGCGGCTTCATACGCGGTCTTGCCGGTGAAGGTTGTTGCTTTTTCCAGCCGGTAGGAGCCGCCATCCTTCCACGCGAGGTAGAGGATGTCCTTCACGGGCACGTATAGCACCCCGGCAACCGGCCGGTGTGATCCGAGGCTTCCGGCGGGCTCAGCGTCCTTTGCCATCAGGGCGATGTTCACCGTGAACTCCCCGTTGCGCTTGATGAATTCCTTGGTGCCGTCCACGGGGTCCACGAGCCAGTACATGCCCCACGCCTGTCGTTCGGCGGGAGGGAGATGCTTGCCTTCCTCGCTGAGCACGGGCAGGCCGGTCTTTTCCAGCTCCTTCGCGATGGCGGCATGCGCGCGCTTGTCCGCCTCGGTGAGGGGACTTCTATCGTCCTTCAATTCGACGTTGATGGGGCGGGAATAGACGTCCAAGATCTCGCGGCCGGCTGCGAAGGCGGCTGCGATCGCACGGTCCATCAGGGGAAGAAGTTCGCTCATGGCGGCGAAGGTAGCTCGATGGATGGAACGCTGATGACGCTGAAAGAGTGGATCGACGCAGTTCGGATCGGTGCCATTTGATGGGGGAATACGGTGAGCAGAGTTGAGGATATCGCTTCTCCAACGACGTGTCCATGACGGGCTTCATGATTTGCGATGAAGTTGGGAAACATCATCGCGGCCAAGCCTGACAACTGACAACTGACAACTACCTCCGGTACCGCTCCTCATACTGCTGCCAGAGCTGTTTCTGGCCATCGTCCAGAGAGATCCGTCTACCGTCGATGAAGGCCTCGGTGACGTTGTTGGTGCGCATGTCCAACGCATCGCCGGTGGAGATGAAAAGCGTGGCGGACTTGCCGGCCTCCAGACTGCCGTAGCGCTTGTCGATGCCGAGGATCGCAGCTGCGTCGAGCGTGATCGCGCGTAGCGCATCCTCACGGGAAAGCCCGTAGGCGCTGGCGGTCCCGGCGAGGAAGCCCAGGTTGCGTGAACCCATTCGCTCCATATCGCCGCTGTATCCGAGGCAGAATCGTACGCCGCGTTCCTTGAGCATGGCGGGAAGGCGATAGGGCAGGTCCACGTCCTCATCCTCGCGCTGGGGCAACGTGTGCAGGCGTTGCAAGATCACGTCCACTTTTTTTTCACGGAGCAGGTCGGCCACACGCCAAGCGTCGTAGCCTCCGACGATCACGGTACGCTGCACGCCCATCTCCCGGGTAAAGAGCACTGCTTCTTGGATCTCGCGTACGGCATTGGTATGGACGAAGAGCGATCTCTTTCCGTTGAAAAGACCGCGCACGGCCTCCAGCCGGAGGTCCGTCTTTTCCGGCTGCGCCAGTTCCGCATAGGCTTTGGCGCGCAGGAAGAACGCGCGGATCTCAGCGAGATCTTTTGCCCGCTTGTCGGCCTCTTCTTTTTCCGTGGTGCCCGGCTCGGCCCACCAGCCCGTGTGTTGGAACGCTTCCGGCCAGTTCAGGTGGATACCATCCCCGGCGCACACCACCGCGTCGTTATTGTTCCAAGCGTCCAATTGCACGATGCCGCTGGTGCCGCTGATCACATTGCCGCGCGGGGCGATCTGCGCCAGCAGCACCCCGTTGGCCCGCACCGTGGGGATGATCTTGGAGCCCGCATCATAGGCGCTGAGGGCGCGTACCTCGGGTTCCGTCCGGCCCATTTCCGCCTCGTCCACGGAAGCCCGCACGGCATCGATCTCCACCAGCCCGAGCGTAGCGTCCGGAAGGATGAAGCCGGGGTAGATCTGGCTGCCGGGAGCATTGATCACGGTGTCATAGACGGCTTTCACGCCATAACCGTAGCCCACGTAATCGATGGTGCCGTTGCGGAAGCCCACCGCGCCATCATCGAAGGTGCGCCCGTCGCCGACGTGCACGGTGCCGCCTTTCACCAGGATGGACCTCGTTTGCACCGGGGCGGGGGAAGGCCGTTGCGCGAACAGCGCCGCGACCGCGCAGATACCGATGATGGAAGCTGCTGCTCTCATGGATGCTCCCCGATGGTCTCACAATGCCACTGGTCCGGTTCCTGGCGCCTCGCCTTGCGCACGGCGGCGCCTGCCTGCTTGGCGGCGAGCATCTTCGCCACGATGCGTGAGCGCTCTGCCTCGGCCTTCATGTGCTGGTCCAGATCGCGCCGACGGTCGTAGTAGCGCACGCCGTCCACGAAGGTCATCATCGCCTTGGCCCGGATGCCGAGCGGGTTGTCGTTCCAAAGAACGAGGTCCGCGTCCTTACCGACTTCCACGCTGCCCATTCGCTCGTCCAGATGTAAGGCTTTCGCAGGGTTCAGGGTCACCATCTTCCAAGCGCCCTCCGGGGAAACACCGCCGTACTTCACCGTCTTCGCGGCTTCTTGGTTCAGGCGCCTCCCCATCTCCGCGTCGTCGCTGTTGATGCAGGTGTTCACGCCTTGTTCGTTCAGGATCGCGGCATTGTACGGGATGGCGTCGTTCACCTCGAATTTGTACGCCCACCAATCGCTGAAGGTGGACGCATTGGCGCCGTGCTGCTTCAGTTCACGGGCCACTTTGTAGCCTTCCAGCACATGGGTGAAGGTGTTCACTTGGAAGCCCATGCTGTCGGCGACGTGCATCAGCATCAGGATCTCGCTCTGCACATAGCTGTGGCAGGTGACGTGGCGCGTACCGGCGAGGATCTCCGCCAAGGCGTCCAACTCCAGATCACGGCGCGGCGGCGTGGCCTTCGCTTTCTCCTTGGGCTTCATCGCGTCGTAAGCCGCCCGTTCCGCCGCGTAGTCCTTCTCCCGGTGGAAGGCATCGTAGAATACTTGCTCCACGCCCATGCGGGTTTGCGGGAAGCGGTCAGAAGATCCCCAGTTGCTGCGTTTTACATTCTCACCGAGCGCGAACTTGATGAAGCCCGGCGCACCTGCGATGGGGAGATCGTCCGCATCGCGGCCCCAGCGCAGTTTGATCAATGAGCTTTGCCCGCCTATCGCGTTGGCCGAGCCATGCAGT